>Ga0126378_10000110_pt1 | contig 61748 bp, 65 predicted proteins | sample PanSoiMetPlot_23_FD_92587 | JGI IMG/M metagenome (GOLD analysis project Ga0126378, IMG submission 92587) | Tropical forest soil microbial communities from Panama - MetaG Plot_23 | ecosystem: Environmental > Terrestrial > Soil > Tropical forest > Bulk soil | place: Panama | collected 2016-02-17 | reverse complement strand
GCCGCCTGCTACATTCCTGCCCGTCGAGCGAGGCAAGTCGATCCACTGGCCTGAGAGATGCTGAATGCCTGAGAGATGCTGAGTTCTGTGGCCTCATATCGAGCTACCGCGGTTGAGTCTCAGAGGGCCGCGAGATAGACATAGCGAAGAATGAATAAGACGGTGAGAAACCAGATCAGCGCGTTGATTTCCTGTAATTTTCCGGCAGCCAGTTTCACGATGGTGAAAGAAATGAGGCCCAAGCTGAGGCCGGTGGCGATGCTGAACGTAAGAGGCGTCGCCAGGATCGTAACAAATGCAGGCAGGGCTTCGCTGAAATCGCTCCATTTTACCTGGGCGATCACCTGGGACATCAAGACGCCCACGACGATCAATGCCGGTGCTGTTGCGTAAGCCGGTATCGCGGTGGCCAGCGGCGAGCAAAACATGGCTAAGAGGAAGAGCACGGCGACTGCAAGATTGCTAAGCCCGGTCCGCGCTCCCGCAGCGACGCCGGCCGCGCTTTCTATGTAACTCGTAACTGTGGAAGTGCCCGTCAACGAACCGACAATCGTCCCGATGGAATCCGCTAGCAACACTCGGCCCACCCGCGGAATCCTGCCGTTCTTAATGAAGCCTCCATGTTCGCACACCCCCACAAGGGTTCCTACGTTGTCGAAGAGGTCCACAAAGAGAAATGCGAAAAGGATTTCCAGGAAACCCAGATGGATTGCGCCTCGAAAGTCCAACCGGAATAGCGTGGAAGAAGGATGTGGCATGGAGAAAAAGGCCGAAGGCCAGCTGGAGATGCCGCGGAGGATTCCGAGCAACGTAGTGCCCAGAATACCCGCCACGATGGCGCCGCGAAGTTGTTTTGCCAATAGAGTCACAGTCAGAATCAGTCCAAAACATGCCGTCTGGACCTCTTTGTCGGCGAAACTACCGAGACCAACATAAGTAGCTGCATTCGCCACAACAAGCTTCGCATTACGCAGGCCCACGAACGCAATAAACATGCCGATTCCCGCCGCCGTCGAGTGCTTCAAACAGTCCGGTATGCCGTTGACGATCTGTTCGCGTACTCGGGTAGCGGTGAGAATCAAAAAAAGCACGCCAGAAAAGAAGACAACCGCGAGTGCTGTTTGCCACGGGACGTGCATTGCCAGGCAAACCGAATAGGTAAAGTACGCGTTCAGCGACATACCCGGCGCAAGGGCGATCGGGTAGTTTGCGTACAGTCCCATCACGAGCGTAGCCACTGCCGCAGAAACGCAGGTTGCGAACACGACACCATCGGCGGGCATCCCGGCCTGGGAAAGAATCTGGGGATTGACCACAACGATGTAGGCCATGGTGACGAAGGTCGTCAGGCCTCCCAGTAGTTCCTGCTTCACCGAAGTCTGATTCTGGGCTAATTGAAAGTATCGTACGAGCAACTTTTTCCCCTCACCTGCAGCGTTCGGCAATACGCCGAACTGCCCAGGGGTCCAACAAGTGACGCGATGACGCGGAGTTTATATCCAAAAGCGAAAAACGCAATTTCCACGCGTGGCTCCCACGAGCTATTGCGACGCCGAAGGTACGAAGACGGGGCTCTGCGGCCGTGAAGTTTTAGTATGGGATCTTGTCTGCCTTGGCGGCCCAAGCACGGAATCCGGCAAGCGCTTCTTCACGCATGATTTGGAGCGTGGGGATGCGGCGCTGCGAATGAGATCTCTTCAATTCGCTGTACAGGATAGAATCGTCAAATCCGATTTCGGCGGCGTCCGCGGCGGTATTGGCGAAATAAATCCGAGAAAGGTGAGCCCAGTAGATTGCCCCCAAGCACATGGGACAAGGCTCGCAGGAGGTATAGAGCTCGCAATTTTCCAAGTGGAACATGCCGAGATTTGCGCAGGCCTGCCGGATGGCGAGCACCTCCGCATGGGCGGTAGGATCATTTGTCGAAGTGACTTGATTCACGCCCTCGGCGATGATCTTACCGTCCCTTACGACTACCGCTCCGAAAGGCCCGCCTCGTCCCGAACGGACATTGTCGATAGAGAGTTGAACAGCTCTGGCCATGAAGGGATTGTTCATCTTTTATCATCACTGATGCATTTGTTGGGTTTGTGCCATCACTGGATGGCCTAAAAACACCGCTGACACATCCACGTACAGCCGTGCAAGTATATGCTGAGGTGCTTGTCGTCCGGCAGTGCTTTCGCGCGGGATTACCAATGGAGGCGAATTGAAAAAGGGAGGGTGGACAGGTACCCTCCTGCCTCAAACCGAAGCTGAAGTTTGCCGAAGCGCGTCATGCTATGAATCTGCGAGCTTTTCATTCCGGTCGCGTTGTAACTCCAGACGGCGTACGTCGGGCCGCTCTCCTGGTCGAAGGAGAGGTGATCCGGGACGTGGTTGCTGCTGAACAAGTGCCACCCCACGCTGAAACTCATGACTTTGGCGACGCGGTGATCCTTCCCGGGCTAGTGGATTCCCATGTTCACATCAATGATCCCGGCCGGGCGGAATGGGAAGGATTCGAAACAGCCACGCGGGCGGCCGCCGCCGGAGGATACACTTTACTCGTCGACATGCCGCTAAACTGTGTGCCCAGCACGACCACGGTAGCGGCGCTGGAAATGAAACGTGCGGCGGCAAAGGGCCGATGCCGCGTGAATTGGATGACTTGGGGAGGAGTTGTCGCGGACAACCAAGGCGACATCGAATCTCTGGGCGAAGCGGGCGTGCCAGGTTTCAAATGCTTTCTCATTCATCCCGGCATCGACAGCTTCACGATGGTTACGGAGTCTCAATTGCGCGCGGCTTTGCCTGCGCTTGCCCGAACCGGCCTGCCCCTCCTGGTCCACGCAGAACTGCCGGGCCCCATCGATTCAGCAAAGCGGAGCCTGGCGTATGCCGATTGGTCCTGTTATCGAACGTACCTGCAATCGCGGCCGGAAAAAGCGGAAGTGCTGGCCATTCGAAAGTTGATAGCGTTGTGCCGCGAATACCACTTCCGCTTGCACATCGTGCATCTCTCCGCGAGCAGCGCACTCTCCGAACTGCGAGCAGCTCGCTCGGAAGGACTTCCGGTGAGCGTGGAAACGTGTCCGCATTATTTGCATTTTGCCGCCGAAACGATTCCAGACGGATCTACGCTGCATAAATGCGCGCCGCCGATTCGCAGCCATGACAATTGCGAGAAATTATGGCAGGCCCTTCGAGACGGGGCCATCGATCTGGTTGCAACCGACCATTCTCCTTGCCCACCAGAAATGAAACAACTTGCAAAGGGCAATTTCCAAAGCGCATGGGGCGGCATCCCAAGTCTATCCGTGGCTTTACCAGTGATGTACACCGCGGCTCGCAGGCGGGGATTTGCGCTGACCGATATCGCTCGTTGGATGTCAGAAGGGCCCGCGAAGCTAGCGGGCTGCGATTCGCGCAACGGTCGAATCGCCGCAGGATACGCTGCGGACTTCGTCGTATTTGACACGCACAGCGAGTTTGTCGTGACCAAGGAGCGGCTGCATTACCGCCATACGCTCTCTCCATATTTGGGAGAGAAGCTGCGCGGAGTTGTGAAGGCCACCTACCTTCGAGGGACCCCGGTATTCACCGAAGGCGAGTTTCCAGGAGAGCCCATCGGACAGGAGTACCGGCGTTAAGATGATGGGCATGAGAAACGACCGCATCGTGGGAACAGCCGTTCCGCGCCTGGAAGGGCGCGAGAAAATCACCGGGCAGGCGCAGTATGTGGACGACATGGTTTTGCCGGGCATGCTGTACGGGGCGACGGTGCGCGGCCAGATTGCACGCGGCAAGATCAAGAAAATCACTTTTGGTCCAGGGATCAATTGGCAAGAGTTTGTGATTGTTTCTGCAAAGGATATCCCAGGCAGGAATTGCATTGCGCTGATTGATGACGATCAGCCATGCCTAGCGGATGGGAACGTCAACCACCCCGAAGAACCAATTCTTTTGCTGGCTCATGAGGACCGCCATCTTCTGCCAAAGGCCGTGGAAGCGGTATCGGTTGAGTACGACGCACTGCCTGCCATTTTCACGATGGAAGAAAGCGAAGGCCGCAGTCAAATCATTTGGGGCTCTGACAACACCTTCAAGACCATTCTGATCGAAAAGGGCGATGTGGAGAGCATGTGGGAGAAAGCCGACTACCTTGTCGAAGGCGAATATAGGACTGGAGCGCAGGAACAGCTCTACATCGAGAACAATGGAATGATCGCGTCTTTCGAAGGCAAGCAAGGGCTCACCGTGTGGGGTTCTCTTCAGTGTCCCTACTATGTACACAAAGCATTGATGAAACTTTGCGGGCTGCCTCCGGAGCGCGTGCGGGTCGTGCAGATGGAAACGGGAGGAGCGTTTGGCGGCAAGGAGGAGTATCCCTCGATGATTGCAGCGCACGCCGCCTTGCTTGCCATCAAATCGGGACGGCCAGTGAAAATCATCTATGACCGAATGGAGGATATGGCCGCCACGACAAAGCGCCATCCTTCGAGAACCCGTCACCGCACCGCAGTGACCAAGGATGGAAAGATCCTGGGTGGAACCATCGAATTCACAATTGATGGCGGCGCCTACGCCACTCTCTCCTCGGTTGTTCTCTCGCGCGGCGCCATTCACGCCGGGGGCCCTTACTATTGGCCCAGCGTCCGAATCAGCGCGAAAGCCCTAGCCACGAATGCTCCACCCCATGGCGCGTTTCGCGGCTTTGGCGCGCCACAGTCTATTTTTGCGCTGGAACGTCACATGGACTGCATCGCGCGGGCTGTAAACCTATCCCATGTCGAGATCCGCCGGCGAAATTTCCTGAAGCCAGGGCAAAGCACAGCAACTGGCCAAACAGTGAGCGAAACGATTGACCTTGGTGGGCTGCTTGATCGTGCCCTCGAACTTTCGGACTACTCTGCAAAGAAAGACGAATTTGCTCGCGAAAATCAAAATGGCAACTGCAAAAGATCGATTGGCGTTGCTGCCTTCCTCCACGGCGCTGGATTCACGGGCGCGGGAGAGCGGTACCTCAGTTCCGTAGTTGGCGTGGAAGTTTGCGACGACGGCGGCGTACAAGTGCTCGTTTCAAGCGCTGAGTTTGGTCAAGGGACGAAGACCATTCTTTGCCAAATCGCGGCGGAGGCGCTTGGGCTGCGGTATGAAGACGTGCGATTCGCCCAGGCGGATACACAGGAGGTCCCCGACAGCGGCCCGACAGTTGCCTCGCGAACGGCAATGGTAGTCGGAAGGCTAGTGCAGTCGGCCACCGTAGGCATTCGGCAGACACTCAGGGCCAGCGGCCTCCTCGGCGAATCTTATACAGCGGAGGAATGCCGTAGCGCTTGCAGCTCGTATGTTGCAACGCACGGAAAGCTGCGTTCCTTGGCGCGCTACGAGCAGCCCGAGGACATTGTCTGGGATGAAGAAAAATATCGCGGGTCGGCGTACGCCGCATTTTCCTGGGCCGTTTACGTCGCAGCAGTTACGGTGGATCTGAGCACCTACAGCGTCACCGTGGACGACTTCGTTGCGCTTCAAGAAGTTGGAAGAGTGCTCCACCCCGTGCTGGCAAGGGGGCAGATTATTGGCGGTGTCGCTCAAGCGATCGGCTTTGCGCTGTACGAGAAAGTCGTTTGGGCCAACGGACGCATGCTGAACGGACAAATGACCAACTACATCATGCCAACGTCCGCCGACTTACCTCCCATCCGAGTGTATTTCGAGGAAAGGGGCAACGTGCACGGGGCCTTTGGCGCAAAGGGAATCGGTGAACTGCCGATGGACGGCCCTGCGCCAGCAATTGTCAACGCGGTTGGAGATGCACTGGGAACTTCTTTCGATGCGATTCCGCTGCTTCCAGAGGACATTTTTGATGCCACGGCTCGTAGACCGGCGCGTGAGGAACCTGGGGCCACGGTGCGGAGAAATCCATGAGCGAATCTCCCCACGAGAGTTCCAAAAGCGAAATCAGTCTAACGGTCAACGGAAAACGCGTTACCGTGCGTGCGTACGCAATGGAGCGCCTGTTGGATGTGCTGCGACACGACCTTGGACTGACAGGTACTAAGGAGGGCTGTGGAGAAGGCGAGTGCGGCTCATGTAGCGTGTTGCTGGACGGAGTCCTAGTAAACAGCTGCCTCATTCCCGTGCTGCAAGCAAAGGATGCCAGCATTGTTACGATTGAAGGCATCCACGCGGATGGACGGGCTTCAGTGTTGCAGCAAGCTTTTCTGGATTGTGGCGGCGCTCAATGCGGGATTTGCACTCCAGGAATGATCCTTGCAGCGTGTCACCTGCTTCAAAAAAGACCTCAACCCACAGTAGAAGAGATCAGCGAAGGACTATCCGGCAATCTGTGCCGCTGCACCGGTTATATGCAGATCATTGAAGCGGTGAAGGAAGCAGCGCGCCGAGGTTCCGCAACTTGAGGGCCCACCCCGCCGATTATGAGCTTTGTACACCCGGTGGCTTGCCGGCGGTCCTCTCGCTTTTGGCCAAGGAACCAGGTGTGTGGCTTCCCATTGCGGGCGGCACGGATGTGATGGTGCAGTATGCAGCCGGGAAGCTTCCCGCAAGAAAGCTGGTGAGCATCTGGAATCTTCCGGAGTTGCGAGGTATCGAGATTTTCCCGGGTGAGGTTCAGATTGGGGCGGGGTGTACGTATAGCGATCTTCGAGCGCACGATATTGTGGGCCGGGAGTTCCCGCTCTTGTCGAGCGCGGCAAGCTGGACAGGCGGAATCGCGAACCAGAATCGTGGAACAATCGGAGGCAACATCGTCAACGCGTCGCCAGCGGCGGATTCCCTTCCGGCTTTGCTGGTCTATGAGGCACAGTTGATACTCGTTTCTGCGAGTGGAGAGCGCCGCGTTCCCTACGAGAATTTTCATGTCGACTACCGAAAGACCCGGCTTGCGCCCAATGAATTGATTCGTGCTGTGTGCCTTCCGAGACGTTTTTCGCGCTATTATGCGCGCGCGCGTAAAGTAGGCGCGCGCAAAGCCCAAGCGATTGCCAAGGTATGCCTGGCAGCACTAGGCCGCCTTGAGAATGAAGTGGTAGAGGATATCCGCCTTGCGATGGGAAGCATGGCGCCGATTCCTCTTCGTTTGGCGAAGACAGAAGCCTGTTTAAAGGGAAAACAGATCGATGCAGCGCTCATCCGGTTGGCCAGGCAAACAATCGCCGCGGAGATTCAGCCGATTGACGACGTTCGCTCCACGGCAAGGTATCGCGGGGCAGTCGCGGGAAACCTGGTTACGGAATTTCTAGAGGCGCTAAGCGCGAGTGGAATGCCAAGGATGAATGATGTGCTCGCGCGCTGGAATGCCCTGGCTCTCGAAGAAGCATCGGGGGAAATCGTATCCTGCTGCGGTTCGAAAGCTTGGGCACAAGCGATGGCGTTGCGCAGACCAATCCGCAGCGAAACCGCTCTTTTGGCAGTTTGCGATGAAGTGTGGAAGAATCTGCCTTCATCCGATTGGATGGAAGCATTCGCAAGTCATCCGCGGATTGGCGAATCGCAAAGGCCCGCGTCGGCCTCGCGACGCTCAGCAGCGTGGTCAAGGACAGAACAACAAAAGGTCAGTGGAGCCGAGGAAGAGGTTAAACTTGCTCTGGCAGAAGGCAATCGTGCCTACGAAAAACGGTTCAATCGCATCTTTATCGTTTGTGCTGCGGGAAAATCGGGGCCAGAAATCTTGGAGATTATGAAGCGCCGTCTCGAGAATGATGACAACACAGAGCTCCGCGAAGCGGCTGATCAACAACGTCAGATTATGCACATCCGTCTGAAGAAATGGCTCTCTTCATGAAACGAATCTCCATTCACGTGTTGGACATCGCTCAGGGCCAGCCAGCAAAAAACATGGCGGTGCGCCTGGAAAGGCGCGAGATCACGGGCAACTGGGTCGTGCTGGGTTCCGCGCGCACGGACACCGACGGCCGCTGTGCGCAGTTGCTTCCCGGTGAGGATGCTCTTAACGCCGGGCTCTACCGTTTGAGCTTCGATACTGCAAGTTACCAGCACGCGCAAAAGGTCGAGGGCTTCTATCCCGTCGTGGAAGTCACATTTCAAGTACACGACGGAGAATCGCAATTTCACATTCCGCTGCTGCTGAGCCCACATGGGTATACGACCTACCGGGGGAGCTGATCGAACGGCTGGGTGTTCCGGGGAGGTAAGAGCTTGAGCTCTGCCATCCGGGAATGGCTCAACCTGGGCGTGCGCTGGTTTCATGTCTTCGCGGGCATCCTGTGGGTTGGACAAACGTATTATTTCACGTGGTTGGACAGCCAGTTCGGTAAAGCCGAAAAGAGCGCCACAGACCGGAAGCCACCGACAGTGTGGATGGTACACAGCGGTGGTTTCTATACGGTCGATAAGCAGAAGTCGCTTGGGGTGAGCCCCAGGCAAGTCCGCTGGTTTCGCTGGGAAGCGATGATGACGTGGCTGAGCGGATTGGTGTTGCTCACGCTCGTCTATTACGCTAGTTCCGGGCTCACCGATCCTGACGTCGCGCAAATCTCTCAAGGACGCGCGATTGCGATTGGAGTCGCCGTCCTGGTGGGCGGATGGACGATTTACGATTTGGCGGTGCGTTCGTTTCTGGGTAAGTCAGAAGCCGTGTTTGCCACGTTTGCGTTTCTGGTGACGGCCGCCATTTCGTGGGGATTGCTGCATGTTTTCAGCGCGCGCGCCGCGTACCTTCACGTAGGAGCACTGTTCGGTACCATCATGACGCTCAACGTATGGGAGCGAATCTTACCGGCACAACGCAAGATGATCGCCGCAGCGGAAAGCGGGGCTACGTTTGACGCCAAGCTCAGCGACCAAGCAAAGCTTCGCTCCAAACACAATACCTTCATGGTCGTTCCAGTTGTTTTTCTCATGATAAGCAATCATTTCCCGGTAGCGACGTACGGGAACAGATACAGGTGGGAAATCCTAGTCGTTCTTATTGTGATCGGCTGGGCAGCGGCAAAAGTAATTCGTTCCGTCTAGAGTGCGGAGAACATTGACCGTCCGAGGGCTGATATTCAGTGGAGAAGACACTCAACACGGCAAATCTTGCGAGCGAAGTGGTAGCTCGGTGTCAGAGCCTGGCCCGCTTTAGTGAAGACGACGGCAGCATAAGCAGGACTTTTCTTTCGCCTCCCATGCGCGATTGCCATGCAGAGATTACCAAGTGGCTCAAAGCCGTGGGAGCTGAAGTGAGTCTGGATGCGGCAGGGAACTTGCGCGGTTACTATCCTGGCCTCCAGAGCGCGGCGCCGCGCTTGCTACTCGGTTCGCACCTCGACACGGTGCCGATTGCGGGAGCATATGATGGCGTTCTCGGAGTAGTTCTTGCGGTCGCGCTCCTCGAGGCTCTGCAAGGCCGGCGGTTTCCGTTTGCGATTGAAGTCATCGGATTTTCGGAAGAGGAAGGAGTTCGATTTGGTGCGCCGTTCATCGGCAGCCGCGCTCTTGTCGGCAGCTTGGATGCGGAGCTTTTGAACCGCCGGGACAAGAATGGCGTCTCCCTCGAGAAAGCGATTGAAGAGTTTGGGTTGAGGCCAGCGGAAATTCCGCAGGCCGCCCTGCGAGAGGACTGCCTGGGTTACATTGAGTTTCATATTGAACAAGGCCCTGTGCTGGAGAAACTCGGGCACCCGCTCGCGGCCGTTGACACGATCGTCGGACAGAACCGTCTGGAATTCACATTTTCCGGTCACGCGAATCACGCGGGAACAACACCGATGCATCTCCGGAATGACGCTCTCGCAGGCGCAGCGGAGTGGATTGTGGCGGTGGAAAACCACGCGCAGCACAGTCCCGGGCTGGTTGCAACCGTCGGGCTCGTCGAAGCAAAACCGGGCGCCATGAACGTGATCGCAGGCGAGGCGCGCGCAACGTTGGATCTTCGGCACGAATCGGACAGCGCTCGACTGAAGGCCTTGGAAGAGTTGACGCATGCGTCAGAGAGCATCGCGGCGAAGCGCGGCTTATCGCTGAAGTGCAGAACCCTCCTCGCGCAACGCGCCGTCTCCCTGGACCGTTTTCTAGTAGGTCAAATTGAACAAGCCATCCGGAAGGCGGACTGCGAGCCTCACCGCATGGCCAGCGGGGCGGGGCACGACGCCATGATTCTGGCGGAAAAGGTGCCTTCGGCGATGATTTTCCTGCGGACGCCAGGAGGCATCAGCCATGACCCGGCCGAATCGGTGCATTTACAAGATGTGGCAAGCGCGCTTGCATGCGGGATGAACTTGCTCGCACAATTGGCGGGGTCGCGGGAATTTATGACGAGGACGCACCGTGCATAACCTGGGCCAAACGCGCAGTTCGCACCAACCTAATCATCTGCTGCTTACTCCAGACACCTTTGTGCGGACGACGCTTCCGGGAATGAAGAATGCTTCGGCCATCGTGCATGTCGGACCGGCGCTCGGCGCCCGCTTTACAGAGTACAGCGTCGAGTTTGAAACCCAAGGAGAATTGGGACCCGCCGCTACTCAACGATTCTTCTACGTCCTCGAAGGAGCGATCCTCCTGGAAGCTGATGGGAAACATCACGAACTTTGCCCGCGCGGCTATGCCTATTTGGGCCAGCGGCTGACGCATCGAGTGGTGGCAAGACAAAAAAGTCGAATCGCGGTCATCGAAAAACAGTACGTGCTCGCCGATGGCGCCGCCGCGCCGCGCATGATAGTTTCCAGCGAAGACGCGATTGCATCACACCCGCTGGATGGCGATGTGGACTTGCAGGTGAAATGTTTGCTTCCAGACGATTCCCAATTCGATTTCGCCGTGAACACCATGGTTTATCAGCCGGGGGCCGCACTGAGCATGGTGGAGATGCACGTGATGGAGCACGGGCTGCTGATGCTCGAGGGCGGCGGCATCTACCGGCTGGGAGATTCCTGGTATCCCGTAAAGGCGGGAGACTTCATCTGGATGGGGCCCTGGTGCCCGCAGTGGTTTGGTGCCATCGGCAAAACGCCGGCGAAGTACGTCATTTATAAGGACTGGAATCGCCATCCTCTGACGAGCCCGCCACGATGAATCTCGACGTTGACCGGGGTCGCCTGATCCAGGAGATCGAAGACTTGGCGCAGATTTCCGACGCGGACGCTCCCGCAGTAACGCGGATTGCATTTACGCCAACGGACCTCAAGGCGCGCGCTTGGCTGATTGCCCGATGTGATGAAGCTGGGCTCAAGGTGTGGCAGGACTCCATCGGAAACATGTTCGCTCGCTGGGCGGGTACGGATGCGCATGCCCCGGCAGTGGGAACGGGTTCGCACATTGATGCGATTCCCAATGCAGGAAAATTTGACGGCGTTGTCGGCGTGCTCGGGGGCCTTGACGCGATACGATCGCTGAGACACAGCGGCTTTCGTCCGAAACACTCGATCGAACTGCTCGTTTTCACCTCCGAAGAGCCCACGAGGTTTGGCATCGGCTGCCTTGGCAGCCGGTTGCTTTCGGGAAGCTTGTCTCCGGACGCAGCAAAAAAATTGGTTGATAAAAATGGTGCGTCGCTCGAAGACGTCCGCCAGAAGGCAGGGTTCCAAGGAGAACTAGAGAAAGTAAAGCTACCCCACAACCACTACAAAGCGTTTGTGGAAATGCACATTGAACAAGGACCCTTGCTGGAGCGCCAAAAGGTTCCCCTCGGGATCGTGACCCGGATCGCAGCTCCAGCCAGCCTGCAAATTTCTGTCGAAGGCTCCGGCGGACATGCGGGCGGAGTCTTAATGCCCGACCGCAGAGACGCATTATGCGCGGCGGCTGAACTCATTCTTGCCATTGAAAGCGCAGCAAAAACGAGTAGTGCAATCGACACGGTAGCCACTGTAGGCATTTGCGAAGTTTTTCCCGGCGCCATCAACAGCATCCCGAGCAAGGTACATCTTGGGGTGGACATCCGAGACACTAGTCTCGAGCGGCGCGATGCGGTTATAGGCAAGGTAAAGGCCGCGCAAGAAATGATCGCGGCGAAGAGGCAGGTGTCAATTCAGGGAACGTTGTTAAACGCAGATGCTCCGGCCGAATGTGCGCCTACAATCGTCGACGCCCTGTCACAGGCCTGCACCAAGCATGGGCTGAGATTCATTACGATGGTCAGCCGCGCCTACCACGACTCGCTGTTCATGTCGCGCATCGCTCCGGTGGCCATGCTGTTCATTCCCTGCCGCAACGGATACAGCCACCGCCCGGACGAATACGCATCTCCTGAGGACATCCAGCGTGGAGTGACGATTCTTGCTGAGACGCTTGCAAGGCTGGCAGAATGAGCCTCCACCTGTTGATGCTTTGAAAGAATTAGCTTTTCCCTCCTGCGGTCGCACCCAAAGAAGCGCGAACCTTGGCGTAGCCAGGTTTGATGACGGAATAAATGAAATCGATTCGTTTGTCGTAGGGTAGAAAGGCACTCTTCATTGCGTTGATGGTGAGCCTTTCCAAATCGTCTAGGCCGAGACCAAAGGTGTCGGCAGCCGCCGTAAACTCCTTGGACATCGAGGTGTCGCTCATCAAGCGGTTATCCGTATTGAGGGTGACGCGAAATTTGGCCTGGTAAAAGATTTTGAAGGGATGGTCCTCAAGCCTTTTTGCAGCCCCTGTGTGGACGTTGCTAATCAGGCAGATTTCGAGGGGGATGCGTTTGTCGAGAACATACTGGGCCAGGTCGCCAAGTTTCACAGCCTTGCCATCCTCCACAGCAATGTCATCGATTAGCCGAGTGCCATGTCCAATGCGATGGGCCCCGCAGTATTGGATGGCCTGCCAGATAGACTCCTTTCCAAAACCTTCTCCGGCATGAATGGTGATGTTGAAGTTTTCGCGTTGGATGTAATGAAATGCTTCCACGTGCTTCTTGGGAGGGTAGCCGCCTTCCTCGCCGGCAAGATCGAATCCAACGACGCCTCGCCCGCGGAAGTCCACCGCCAATTCCGCCATTTCCAAAGAGACGTCCATATTGCGCATGGCGCAGATAATCACGCTGGAGCAAATACCAAAGTCCTTGCGACCACGCTCCAGACCTTTGAGCACAGCCAAAATAGCTTGCTGGTGGGTCAACCCCTTACGGGTATGAAAAACGGGGGCAAAGCGAGTCTCGAAATAAATTACACCGTCGCGGCTCAGGTCTTCCGCCTGCTCATAGGCGACGCGATCCAGCGCTTCCTCGGTCTGCATCACTGCGATAGTGTGCGCAAACCCCTCAAGGTATTTCGGCAGACTGCCCTGATTCGCGCCGTGGTGGAACCAGTTCGCCAGTTGTGCAGGATCATCCGTAGGGAGCTGACGGTAGTTGATGTCTTTTGCAAGATCAATCACTGTCCCGGGCCTAAGGACACCGTCCAGATGCTCGTGCAAAAGAACTTTCGGGAGATTTTTCACGATGGCGGCGTCCAGATTCATAACGGCCTGCGCGGTCCTCGGCCGCAGCGCACACACCGAGAATAACAAAGTAGCCGCGGGCATTTCAGGCAAAGGTGTTGTCAACCAAGGTCCCTTCCCTCGAAGGCTAGCCATTCCTCGAGCAGAGAGAACTGGGCGCAGTAGCTCAGCGCGATCTGGCCTGCTTGGAAAGCAGACGCCCTATCTATGCTCGATCCGATTTGGATTCAAGAAAGCTTTTGGAATTTGAATTGCCCCCGGTGTCCTTCGCAAGCGATCCCGCGTGAGACAGGAATTTGACTCCGACTGAAAATAAAGAGCTTAGCTTCGAGGAGGACTGTGCCAGAACTTAAGATTCTGGCGCAGGTCTGACACAGACTACCGGAAAGGGCGTGGAGCCGAGATTCGAAATGATTTAGAATCAGCTACATACCTAGCGCACCTGTAGCTCAGTTGGATAGAGCGTCTGCCTTCTGAGCAGACCGTCGCGCTTCCGCTATCTTGCTTGGGCAGTCCATTTTTACCAATAAATACGCGAGTTTTTGCAGGTTGCACCAAAAATGGGCGATTCGCTAGGCCGTTCTGTGCAACCTTTGCGCAACCTACTGCAGGGTTAGTGGCGACCCCGGCGAGACTTGAACTCGCAACCCTCGGATTAGAAGTCCGATGCTCTATCCATTGAGCTACGGGGTCGTCGATCTTGATTCTAGCATGACGGCTCGCCGAGACTTAACGATCCGCTTGTGAGGCAGAAGAAAACGATGGACTGCGCTGCGAAAATCCGCCACAGCCCGGGCGTAAGAATCGTGTTGACCTGCTTGATTTCGAGGAAGTGCGATACCCTAGCGGCGGGCCCTTAACCGATCGGCGCTCGTCGCCACGTGATACCATGTCGCTGCTATGCTCCAAAAAGCCGTGATCTCCTCTCTCCTTTTTCTTACGGGGTTTCTCCCTACGACAGCCGCCGCGCAAGAACCCGCCAAACCAAAGTAGGGGCGGAACACGCCTCTCCGCCCTCCTGCAAATGGTGTCCTAACCCGGACTTCCTCGCCAACGCAAGAAAAGCAAAGATCTCATCCGGCAGAGCTGTGCTTGGGATCACGGTTTTGGAAAACGGGAGAGCGGACGCGCGTGACATCAGCGAGGCATCGAGGACCCGGGGAATGGGTTTGCGGAAAAGCGGTGGACGCAGTCAAGAAATGGAAGTTCAAGCCAGCCACCGACCAAACTGGCAAACCGGTTAAGGCCAGGATTCTCGTGGAAATCATTTGGCATTCCTGCTCACGGTTCGCAGCGCTGAACGCAATTGCCCAAGCCTTGCAGCACGGTGGGCATTGATTTGCATTTTTGTCCGTGTAATTGTCCGTAAACTGGGTACAAAAGCAGCCAAAACAGTCCAACTCGAATTGCCGCTCTGCGTTGATTTCATTGGCTCTTCTTGATGTGACTCACTGGTGAGGCCCACTGCCATTTCGCATAATCTTGCTCCGGCGTAGAAAGCAAGAATTTTCCAACCGTCAATTTGTTGTCAGCCGTGAGCGTGAGTAAATCGGCAGGCACTGCCATGGCAACCACACCCTGGATTTTGCTCGATGCAGTGGGATTACCACCATGCCCTTCAAATTCGGCAACGCCCGGAGTAAGCGCCGCGAGCAACGCCATGTGTGCGCCGGAAGAACCGCCCATGGTCCGAATAACTTCCGCATCGATTCCGTATCGCGCTGCGTTTGCCGGCATCCAGCGAACTGCCGCTTTGACGTCCTGAATCGCGGCGGGATAAGGTGCCCTGTCGTCAATCCGATATTCGATGCAGGCCGCTGCGACGCCACGCCCGGCTAAAGCTGACGCTACACGAGCGTACCTTCGCGGTCACCCACTAACCAGCCTCCACCGCGCACGACCACTACACCGGGGCGACTCCGCGCGAGCGGCAACGGCAGATACAAATCCAAAAAGAGCTGTTGTCTCTCATATCTCGCATACGGCAACTTAGGAATTACTCGAACCTTGGGAGATGGGTGGTACTTGACGAAATTGTTGTCCTGGATTTGGGCTTTCGCGATGGCCGTATGCGTTACAGAGACACCGGCGACAAGGAACGCACATACGCTCAAAATGCCGCCGAGCCTGCCGCCGCTAATTTCCTGTATCTGACTCCTCGGCTCGGTGGTCGCAATTCTAATCAATGGGGGCAGGTCCGGGTCAGTCGGTTAGTCCGGAAATCGGGAAGGTCCTATCAGTGCCAACTTGGAGGTTTCCCGTCAATCAGGCACATTCGTAACGCCTGTCGTTTGTGATAGGTCCAATCATCCGCGTCAACAGATATCCTCGCAGCAAACTCGATGAAGGAGCGATACCGATGAATCTGCGGCTCGAAGCAAAGAGGTGGAATCGGTTCGTTGCGTTCTTGGCCAGCGCCTTCTTTTTTCTGTGCCTACCTATAGGAAGAAACGATGAATTCGATGTTCGACGTCGAATCAATCAATGTCCGGATGAGCGCAAGACGCGAGTGAAGCTGCGACTACTTACATCTGTAGGGAGGATTTGTGAAGTGCTCGTGATACTTCTTGCCGTGGCAACCGTTGTGTCAGCCGAAGCGCAGCAGAGTGGCGCAAGCGCGCCTCCAGCACAGGCTGCCGACACGCATAACAGCCGGAACTCGCTCGATTGGGCCGGCACCTACGAAGGGGTCTTGCCATGTGCTGGGCGTCCGGGCACGAAAACCAAGCTGACGCTCAACTACGATGGCTCCTACCGGCTGGTCACCCAGGCCCAGGGATCGCAGAATGCGGAAAAGTCCGTGAGCGGGGTCTTCACGTGGCAGCCCAGTGGGAACGCCATTACCCTCGACGAACGCGGCGGCCGACAGCAGTTTTTCGTGGGCGAAGGCCGACTCATACTGGTTCGCCCGGAAGGCGGCACTTCACCGTCCCCCGCAACCAATCTGGAGCTGACCCTTGTCGCGCCCGCACCCTACAGCGGGGATTTGGAGCAACAACTCGAACGCTATCGTTGGACGCTTGTCTTCGCCGCCGATGCCAACAATCGCCGCATCGCCGGTCTGCCTCCCGGCCACGACCGTCCGGTCGTGCTCAGCTTCGCCGGCTCGCGGGCGAGTGTCCAGGGACCGTGCAACCGGTTCGTCGGCGAGTATCAGGTCACTCCCGCCAAGCAGCTCACTGTCAACGTCGGCGCGTCCACCATGATGGCCTGCGATCCGGCCTTGATGCAGGCGGACTCCGTTCTGTCCAACCTGCTGGCCAAACCACTGCTAGTCCAGATCACCGGTCGCCCCTCCGCCCAGCTGCAGCTGGTATCTCCTGGCAATGGCACGCTAAACTTCACCGGCGAACCCACTCCGGAATCGCTCTACGGGGCCGGTACCACGGTCTTTCTTGAAATCGCCGCCCAATCGGTTGCCTGCCCGAATCCGCCGTCTCCCAACACCCGCTGTTTGCAGTACCGCGAGCGGCACTACGACGACAAGGGCCTGATGGTCGGAACTCCCGGCGAATGGAAGCCTCTGAGTGTCAATATCGAGGGCTTCACCCATCGCGAAGGCGTACGGAATGTCCTGCGGGTCAAGCAATTCCAAGGCCCTGCATCTGCTGGCGGCGCACCTTCCAACCTCTATGTGCTTGACCTGGTGGTAGAGACGGAAATCGTAAAGCCATAAAGCGTTGCCTCAATGGCTGCAACAGCGGGGTGGTGAAGATGATTGTCAGGCGCTGGCTAGTTCTTGACCTCACCGCTCATGGCGCGCCAGGGCTGAGCACCAGGATCAATGACCGCCCATGACATTGACTGAAGCGCGCTCGTCTTCCACGCCATGGCTGCTAAAACCCATCGCCTGGCTTTGGACTGGGCTGCGGTTCTTATTCAGCTTCCTTGTGCTGGCGTGGGCGACGCTTGTGCTCTATTGGTCGAATCTTCCGTGGGCCTGCCTACGCTTGGTTTTGGCAATCGCGTTCCTGGCATTCGGCACTTATGCGCTGTGGTGGAAGCGAAGCCTGCGCACATATCTTGCCTTCGCCGGGTTGTTCCTCGCGGTGGTTGTTTTGTACGTGTCTATCCAGCCTTCGTTCAACCGCGCCTGGCAAACAGAGGTGGCCGTGCTGCCGCAGGCGCTCCGTGATGGCGACCGCGTGTTGCTGAAGAATTTTCGCAACTTTGACTATCGCTCGACCACGGACTTCACGCCGCACTACGAATCGCGTGAAGTGTTGATCTCACATCTGACTTCGCTGGATTTCTATGTCTCCTACTGGATGCCCGGACCGGTGGCGCACACATTTCTGAGTTTCAATTTCGATAACGCGCCTCCCGTGTGCATCTCGATTGAAGCGAGACGACACGTTGGACAGGGATTTGACCCTCTCGCCTCACTCTTCAAGCAATTCGGCTTGATCTACGTCGTGGGCGATGAGCGAGACATCGTGCGGGTACGCACGAATTACCGCCACGAGGACGTGTATCTTTACCACGTTGAAGCATTGTCCGAAAACGTGCGCCGCCTCTTCCTCGTCTACCTTGACCGCATCAACGAACTTGCAAGCCGGCCCGAGTTTTACCATCTCCTCAGCAACAGTTGCACCATCAACATCGTGCGTTATGCGAGGATCGCCGGTAAGCTCCACGACTTTGACATTCGGTTCTGGCTTAATGGGTATTCCGATCGGGGCCTGTATCGGGCAGGCTTGCTGAATCCCGCCCTGTCGTTCCAAGAGTTGCGGCGTCGTGCATGGATCAATAGCTTGGCCCAAGCTGCCGGTGATGCTCCGGACTTCTCCCAGCGTATCCGAGCGTCCCTGCCTGCGGCGCAACCATGATGTTCCACCTTCTACGGATGCTCTGTGTACCCCAGGGCACGGAATAGCACCATGAGTCGCGACGAGGTCACCGGTCTGTTAAGAGCGGCAGTCGTGAATTGGGTGCACGACTACGCACAGAGCATGGGTGCGGCCTTGGCTTTTTACGCGATGTTTTCGATCGCCCCCCCTTTTGCTGATCGTCAGTTCCATCGCTGGCCTTGTCTTCGGCGAAGGAGCTGTCCGTGCTGAGATCTTTTATCAACTGCAGAGCATGCTCGGAACGCCGGGCGCTTTGACCGTACAGGGCCTGCTGGAAAGCGCGCGGAAGCCAACCGGGGGTGTCCTGGCGGTGGTTGTCGGCATTGGTTTCCTTATGATCGGCTCGACCGCCGTGTTCGCGGAACTGCAGGGCGCGTTCGATCGCATCTGGCGGGTGCCAGCAAGGATCAGTAGCAGCTTCAGCTTGTGGAGACTCGCGCGTGCCCGGTTATTGTCCTTTGGCCTGGTTCTTGGCATTGGTTTCCTGTTGATGGTCTCGCTGACGTTCAGTGCCGGTCTAGACGCGCTCAGCAGGCGGTGGCATCCGCGGTTTGATGGTTGGACGACCGTGGCCTACGCCTTTGACGTGACCGTTGGCATCGTGTTGTCGACCACGGTGTTCGCGATGATCTACAAATTGATGCCTCGCGTGGACATCGATTGGAAGGATGTCTGGATCGGCGCCGCGGTCAACTCACTGCTGTTTATTGCCGGCAAATTCCTGATCGGAGCGTATCTGGGGAGAAATGGGGTCAGCACGCGCTTTGGGCCAGCAGGCTCCCTTGTCGTGGTCTTGATGTGGGTCTATTATTCCGCGCACATCTTCTTGTTTGGCGCGGAATTCACCTGGGCATATTCCCACAAATTCGGCTCGCGGAAGCGAAGACCAACCAACTGAGAGGAGCCTCTGATTTCTCGAAATTTGAGTCTGTGGCTCTTGTCTGCGCTCACCGCGGCGGTAGCCTTGATTGCCGTCTTGTTGCCCCCCATTCCGCAGCCACCGTCGTATCACCAGTTCGCGGACCAGCGCAGCTTTCTCGGCATTCCGCACTTTGCCGATGTGACTTCGAATTTCCCTTTCGCCGTTGTCGGTATGTGGGGTCTGATTTTCTTATTTCGGCGCGATGCAAGTGCGACGATCGGACCGTTTATTGAGCCGCGCGAGCGATGGCCCTATCTGCTCGTCTTTGTGGGTGTGTTCCTGACAGCGTTCGGCTCCTCTTACTATCATTGGTCGCCAAGTAACGCCCGGATCGTGTGGGACCGCCTCCCCATGACGATCGCATTCATGGCGATGGTGGCGGCGGTGATCGCCGAGCGCATCAGCCTTCGACTTGGCCTATGGTTACTTCCGATCCTTTTGCTCGTGGGCTTGGCCAGTGTGCTGCAGTGGTACGTGAGTGAGGCACGAGGCAAGGGAGACTTGCGCTTCTATGCTGCCGTGCAAGTGTATTCGGCGCTTGTTCTCTTGCTGGCACTTCTCATTCCGCCACGTTATACACGAGGATCGGATTTGGCGGTTGTCGTCGGTTTCTATGCCTTGGCAAAAGTCCTGGAGACCCTGGACAAGCCGATTTTCTCGCTAGGGCACATGGTCAGCGGCCATACGCTGAAACACCTTGCCGCCTCGACGGCCGCCTATTGGATCCTCCGAATGCTGCAGAAGTGACGGCCGCCATCGCCGGCGGCTTGAACTCAGCCTGACGCAACCCAGATGGGCGCCATTGCCCAGCCTCCCTCCCGTACGCGCGCACTCGCGGTCAGCGGGGCCTTGCCGAAAAGCTGCGATTAAATTCAGCCAACTCCCACTCCCCGGCGGCGATGAAGACTTCGGCGGTAACCCTCGCGTATCCAAATCGAGGTAATTGGGGGATTACCGACCATCCGCCGACGGGCAATGTATAATCCCCAAAATGAGACGAGTATTTGCCATTCTTGGCTCCGCTTTATTTCTCGTTGTTGCTCCGGGAATTGTCGCCGGCTATGTACCTTGGCGGATTACTGGTTGGCGTGTTGGAGTACCGCTGTTGGGAACCTCCGCATTTCGGCTCGTCGGAGTATTGTTGATTGCAGCAGGTCTTCCTGTTCTTTTGGACTCCTTCACCCGGTTCGCTCTCCAAGGCGTCGGTACGCCTGCGCCCATCTTCCCAACGCGCCATTTAGTCGTGGGTGGGTTGTACCAGTATGTGCGAAATCCTATGTATGTTGCCGTCCTGTCGCTAATTCTCGGTCAAGGGCTGTTTTTCGGGAGTGTCCGCGTTCTTGAGTACGGTATTGCGGTTTGGGTTGCATTCCATCTGTTTGTCCGCCTATACGAAGAGCCTACCTTGCGGAAGAGTTATGGGCTCGAGTACGAAAACTTCTGCGCGAACGTCCCCAGGTGGATTCCGCATTTGCAACCTCGGAGGCGCAACTAGGAACGGAGTAGGTTAGTGCATTAGATATCGGGGTCAACTAGGAATTTGCGTATGTGTGGCGGATTACGGGCAAACCGGGAGCAATCCAACATGCCGGGCAAGTTCCTCATACGACCCGATATTATGGTAGAGGTGAGCAGAGCGTTCGCTGAAGGAACTCTGGCATCGGAATGCGCTCTGCGGATAAAAAGCAAAGGTGAGAGTGGCCTCGCAGCGACCGGCGTGCACACCGCTCGTCTGCTGATACGCGCTAGGAGTAAAGGGAATGGACGACGAACTGGCGAAACTCCGCAAATTAACGGGACAACTGCAGAAGCTCACCTATGACGCAGTAAAGGACGGCACGATGGCCGAACTTCCGGAGGAAGAGCAGCTGTTTGCAACGGCAATGCAGGAACACATGCACCTAAAACATATTCACAACGCGCTCGAATTTGCGGACTTGCGGGAGGGAGATCCCTACGAAGTCGAGTTTGAGGGCAACGTCGTGAGCCCTTTAGCCCATGTAGCCATACATGCAGCTGTCAAGGGGCAGATAGAGAAGGTACCCGAAGTGAGAAACGCCTTTGAAACGATGGTGGCTACAGGCACTCCGGCTCATCAAGCTGAGCACGTACTTGGTGGTCTTCTCGGAGAACTAATGTGGGAAATAACCCGTGCCTCGGAAAAGGGAGTGGCGAAAGTCAAAGCACGCTACGATCGCTCAATTCAAAAACTCTCTGAAGACTCGAGCTTCCGCAAAAAGATGACGAAGCGCTTCGGGGGCTCTCACGCCGCGTTTGAATAGGAATTCTGCCGGGTAAACCTGACAACCGAATGTGGATGGGTGCCAGGAGGAACATTTCCGACTAGAATTCATGCGCCTTTGGCGTACCACCAGGTATGAAAAATAGGCCAGCTGTAAGTCCTCTGCTTTCACAAAAGGCTTGGAATACTTTCCTGTTGATCGTTACACGGGTAGGAACGGCATCGCCGCGCACGAACGTTAAGGATTTACAAGACCGTTGAGCCTACGACAGGCTTCTATGTCCACCGCGACACTTATCAACAGACTCTTAGTGCTAGCGTTTTTCTTGGGTTGCGTCGCCGGAGACTTCGAACGACGGACTCACAGTTCGTCCGACTTGCACGACTCGACTGGTTCACTCGCAATTGAGCACATCACGGTCATTGACGGCACCGGGAAGCAGCCGCAACCCGATATGACCGTCGCTGTCGAGAACGGGCTGGTCGCATATGTCGGGCCGACAACCAAGCAGCCGCCTCTTAAACCTATACGCGTCATTGACGGCCGCAATCGATTCCTACTACCGGGATTAATCGACACGCATGCCCATGTCACCTATCTCGACTGGGTCGGTTCCCGAAACGCCAGCACTGCTGTTTACAACGATGAAATTTCGCAGGCTTCGCTCCGGCTGCTTCTTGCGTTTGGGATCACAACGGTACGCAATCCTGGAGGTCCGACACGTGACGCGGCAGCGTTACGCGATCGGGTCGCCGCCGGACAGATCGCCGGACCCACGGTTTTGACCGCGGGCAACATTCTGAACCGTGGTTCTCGCTTTGATGGATTGACGCGTCCAGTTGCAAACGAATACGACATCCGACGGGAGGTAAGCGCCCAATCGGCGGCGCGGGTCGATTTCTTGAAAGTCTATAGCAACATGCCTCCCGACCTCGTGGCTGCTGTGATCAGTGAAGCCCATACGAGGAACCTGAGAGTAATTGGGCATCTGCAAGCGACAAGTTGGACGGCGGCTGCTCGTTTGGGGATCGACGGCATTTGTCACGGCGCCTCGTGGGCTGTCGAGGAGTTGCCGCCGGATCGGAGGCAAGCATACCTCCGCGCCATCGAGCAGCGCGGCGCCATGCACGCCCGTCTGCAATGGCTCGATGACGTTCAGCCGGACGGTCCAGAGATTGCCACCATGATTCAAGAGCTTGCCCGTCGCAGAATTCCCGTCGATCCGACGCTGATGGCCTATGCAACGAAGTTCAAAGGATCGGACTCGCGATTCCTCGACAGCCCGGATTTAACGCTTGCACCTGCCGCGATGCGGTTGTCTTTCTTCTCTTTGAATCTGGTCGGTGATTGGAAGCCTCAGGATTTTGAACACGGTCGGCATTCCTGGCGCAAGATGGAAGCCCTTGTTCAGGCTTATTCGCGCGGTGGGGTCCTTTTGACGGCTGGTTCTGACGAACCGAACCCGTGGATCGTGCCAGGCCCGAGCCTGCACACCGAATTGGAACTACTGGTGGAAGCGGGGTTGTCGCCTCTCGAAGTCTTGACCATCGCGACTCGCAATGGTGCGGAGTCGCTCGGGATCCTGAAAGAGGTGGGAACCGTGAGTGTGGGCAAAAGGGCCGACCTGATCGTTGTCGATCGGGATCCGACAAAGGACATCAGAAATACTCGCGCTATTTCTCTCATCATCGCCTGGGGACGCGTTCTGCATCCCTCGGAACTATTAGCCAGCTTGGATCCTGTCAAACACTAGCGATGGCCAAGTACTAGGCGCAACCTCTCCGATTTGGAGACTCTCCAGGAGTTGAGCCGCGGTACTCATCTGAGCTGTGGGACAGTTTTCCGAACGAACGACGAAACTCCTATCTGACCGCACACCAGCGTGGCAAGGTGAGGAGACTCTCGTTGAAGTGTGGCGGCAGGTTCTCGTAGAAAATACTAAGATCGTCAAACCGGGCTCGGAAACCTACTCTGTTCGGCGCACTCCCAGGAAAGGCTTGAGGCAGGCGGATTTTGTATTCGATAGCGAGGACATTCGCGGCCTGGAACAGAATCCAAATACCAAATCGCGGTGGGCGCAATTGGCACAGTCGGGGAGAAAAGTCATGCAGTCTCAGCGGGGGTCGTTACGTTGCAAATGTTGTGGATGGAAAGGTGACTCGGTATGGGCGAGCCTAAGTTGCTGTTGCTTTTCTGGCACCGCGCTCGCATTTCAAGAAAGTGGAGGATAGAGCACAATTAAAGTCGAACGTTTTCCCTTCTGATATAGTTCGGGCTAAGTTGCGTTCCATCCTGGTGTTCCTTAACGGAGGCCCCATGCAAATTGTGAAGAGACTCTTCGCTGTCGTTCTGTGTTCGGCCATGGTCACGTGGGCTCAGGGCAACTCATTTGACAAAGTTCGATACAACGGCGGCTCGGTTGACTCTAAAGTCGATCCGAAAGATTGGAACAACCATCTCAGGGTAACCTCCGACATGATTACCCTAGCCCTCAAAGATGGCAAGAAGCTGGAAATCCCACCGAAGTCCGTGACTACCCTAAGTTACGGGCAAGAGGCGCACCGGCGAGTGGGGACGATGGTTGCGCTGGCGGTTCTGGTGGCTCCTGTCGCCTTATTCGGGTTGTTTCACAAGACGCGGCTTCACTACATCGGTGTTCAGTACACGACGCCAGATAACAAAACCGCAGGCATTTTGCTACAAGGCGACAAAGACAACTATCGTGCAATTTTGGTCGCGTTGCAGGGAGTGACGGGAGTTCCCGTCGCGGTTGGTGAAAAGGACCGGGAGTTTGTACCAGTCGGAGTCAAAACGGACGTAACCAAAGGGACTGAGGAAAAGAAGGAATCTGAAAGCAAAACCACCGAGACCAAAGCAGCGAGTGCACTTACGGAAACACCGAAGGGAGCCGTAAATGTCTCGTCAAATCCGACCGGAGCGGACCTGGCCGTGGACGGAGATTTCGTGGGGAATAGTCCGGCGGCGCTCAAGCTCTCGCCGGGCAAGCACACTATAACCCTCAAAATGACAGGCTACAAGGACTGGTCACGGGAGATCACCGTGCAGGCGGGATCGCAAGTCCAGCTTACGGCGAATTTGGAGAAGTAATTCCCTAAAGTTTTGCTCCTTCAGAAAATGTTTCTCGAACGTTGCAGCTACGGAAAATCGCAGCTGCAAATTCAATGACTTACAGCCGCGCTCTGGAATCGGTTTTTTGAACGCCTCACGCATGCCAGCGTGAGGGTCCAACCCGGACCCATGCGTTACAGAAGAACGGGACACACGGTTACACAGGGTTCCGGTTACGGACGCAATGGCGTCTCCACTCTCCAAAGCGCTTCGCTCTTATTTTTTGCCGTCGGAGCCATCGACCCCGAGAATCTTCCGGGCGTAGGCGGGAGCTTTGCCTTCATCTTCGTGCTTGCAATAGGCATATACGTCGACACCTTGACTCATCCAGGTGTCAAATCGTTTTCTCCATGCAGCCAGTTGCTTTAGCGTGTAATTCTCGAGGCGCAGACGCACGTAAGTGAAATTCGCGGTCAGCACTTCCGGAGGCTCTTGCTTTTCCGTCTCTGCAACGCACAGCGCGGTCTGGTGTTTGCGAAGCGTCTCATATGTTTCCTCGGTGTACCACGACGCGTGGCGCACTTCGAACGCAAATAGAAAAGCCGACGGCCGCAACGCGAGAAAATCTTCCAAAAGTGGCTTGTCAAATTTAAACGACGGCGGAAGCTGAACGAGAATCGGCCCCAGATGATCTCCTTCATGGAGCACGCTGGCCACTTCCAAGAATCTTTTCAGCGTGCTCTCGCTCCCACGCAATCGCTGAATGTGCGTTATCTGTTGGTTTGTCTTTAACGCAAACCGGAATCCTTCCGGCACCATCTTTGCCCAGTTCAGAAGCAAATTCTCCGTGGGCATTCGGTAGAAACTGTGATTGATCTCGACGGTCGAGAACTGCGTGCCGTAATAGCGGAGCATCTCCTTGTCCGGCAGTTTCTCGGGATAGAAATTCCCTTTCCACTGCTTGTACGAGTATCCCGAGGTGCCAACGCGAAGCCTTCCAGTGCGTGAATCTGTAGCAAAAATGAAGCACCTCCAGCGCAAAACATTTAATCACAGCGCGAGCGCGAAACGAGGAAAAAAGACACAATATGACTTCTCCACGCAGACTTGCGTGTAAGGATATCGCAAGAGGGAACGGGGATCGGGCTCATCTTGTAGGAACTATTTCTGCGCCATACGGCTGCTCAGCGCCTCGATGGCACCTTCAATTCTCTGCTGGCTCTTCCAAAAAACTTTCCAGAGGTCACCCTTTTCCTTCATCCGCGCAAAAACCGTCTTGATATTTAGATTCTCTGGCTTCAGGCCGGACTTCAACTCGCGCGGCAACACCGGAGTGGAAACCGGAGCCTTCGGAAACGCTCTCACCGAATACGCCGCGGCCAGCGGCCGCCCCATTGCATTCTGCTGCACGTCTATCAGCACGCGTCCCGCAGGCCTTTTCGCCACCGACCGCTCATTCGTCACCAAATTCGGATGCTGCGCGGTCACCGTGCGCGAAATGATTTCTCCAAACGTGCGCAACTGCTCGTAGGTGTAAAGCGGCTCCACAGGAATGAAGATGTGGAACCCCGTCGCACCCGACGTTTTCAAGAAGCTCACAATTCCCAACTCTTCTAGCTTTTCGTGCAGCGCCCGCGCGATCGTCACCACCACGGAAAAGTCCGTCCCGTCCGACGGATCCAAATCAAAAAAGAAATAATCTGGATGCTCCAGATCGTCCAACCGGCTGGACCACGGGTTGTGGTCAATGCAGCCCAGCCCGGCTAAAAACAAAAGTGATGCGCGATCATCCGCTGTCGCGTAGTGAATCTGTTTTCCGCGCTCTTCAGAATCGATGGGCGCCGTTTTAAACCACTCCGGGATGCCCTCAACCAAATCCTTCTGAAAAAATGCCTGCCCTTGTATTCCGTCCGGATAACGGCGCAGCACGAGCGCCCGCCCGCGCAAAAACGGCAAAATGTAATCCGCCATGCGGTAGTAATAGGCCAGCAAACCGCGCTTCGTGTAGCCCGACTCCGGAAAATACACTTTGTTCAGGTTGCTGAACCGGAGCCGCTTGCCATCCAGCTCGATGTTGATGGTTTCCGCACACCCTTTGCACAGTTCAGTTTCGATGGCCGCTTTGTCGCTAATCACTTTGCCGACTACTTCCGGAGCTCGCACCACAACAGGCGTTGCAGCAGGCTCCTCGCTCTCCCATTTGCATTCTTCCGGTTTCAAGTCCTCGCGCAGTCCGATAAAAACCGGATGCCGCAAATATTTTTCCTGCGTCCAACCGCCAAACTTCACCCTCGCGACCAGCTCCGGCTTCGCCCAGAAAGGCTTTTCATTCGTTTCAGGCACACTGTCAAATGGAGAAGCCCCCGCACGCAACTCTTTCAATCTCGCGCTCAACTCCGCGTGCTTCTTTGCATCAAACCCGCTGCCCACGTGCCCAATGAACCTCAGCTTCTTCCCTTCGTACAATCCCAGCAGCAAGGAACCAAAGGGAATCGCTTCCGTACGCGCTTCCGTCCAGCCGCCCACCACCGCATCGAGTGTCTGGCTCACCTTCACCTTCGCCCAACTCGTGCTGCGATCGCTCACATAACGGCTGTCGCCGCGCTTCGCGACAATTCCTTCCAGCCCATTCTCTTTCGCCAGCTCGTACAACTCTTTTCCGTGCTCAGCCTGATGGTCCGCATAGCGAAACCGCTCCGTCGCGTGCAGCATCCGCTGCAAAAGCTGCTTGCGCTCCAGAAGCGGCGCGTCGCGCAAGTCGTATCCATCGCAATAAATCAGGTCGAAAGCAAAGTAAACCACCGGCGTCTCGCGAACCTGCTTTTCTCCCGGGGCGCGCACGTGCATGCGCTCCTGCAAGCGCTGGAAGTCGCCGCGCCCGCGCGAATCCAGCGCCACAATTTCCCCGTCCAGAATCGCTTCACGCCCCGCGAACCTCCTTGGCAGCGCCGCCAACTCTGGGTAACGCCCAGTGATGTCAATGCTGTTCCGCGAGCGCAGCGTCAACGCGCCATCCGCAATCCATACCATCGCGCGCACGCCGTCCCACTTAATCTCAAAGAGCCAGTTGGGATCAGAGAACGGCTGCTCTACCAGCGTCGCCAGCATCGGTTCCGCGCGCGACGGCATCGCGCTTTTGCGCGCGCCGTGCACCTCTCTGGCCTCGATCGGGGCGGAACTCCTTTTTGGCGGCGTTTGCTCCGCAATCTCCGCGATGCTCCTCCCGGTTAACGCCGAACCGTCATGCTCGTCAATATTCCACGTGGGATCTTCTGCTGCGTCCTTGTGTTTGATCAGCAGCCACTCGTTGCCCTTTTCGCTGCGCTTGATCTTCACCAGCACGAAGCCGCCACGCAGCTTCTCGCCGTTCAAGCTGAACTTAATTTCGCCGCGTTCCAGTTGCGGCAAAGCGTCGAGCATCGCCGCTTGCGGTTTGCCGGGCTCCCCTTCCACCACAAACGTTCCGCGGTCCCACACCATCACCGTTCCTGCGCCGTAGTTGCCCTCGGGAATGTTCCCCTCGAAGTTGCCGTACTCCAGCGGATGATCCTCGGTCTGCACCGCCAGGCGCTTGTCCGCCTGGCTCTGCGAAGGCCCCTTCGGCACCGCCCACGATTTCAGCGTTCCGTCGATCGCCAGCCGGAAGTCGTAGTGCAGCCGCGTCGCCGAATGCTTCTGCACTACAAATATGTTTCCGTGTTCGCCGTGGCGACTCGGCTCGAGGCGCAACTTCGGCATGGGCTTCGGCAAACGTGTCGGCTTGCCTGCCGAAGCAGGCGTGGCCGTCCTCGTCGAATGGCCTGCGCGCTGCGGCGCAACCTCCGCCGGAGGCTTCGCCTCCAGCGTTTCGTCGACGTCAGGCGCTCCCACCGGCTCAGGCGTTCGGTCAAACTTCCTCTTCCGCCTGTACTCCTCCAGCTTCCCCATGCCCGCATTCTATCCTACGCACCTCCTAGTTCTTTGGGGGAGGCTCGAGGAGAGGCGCATTAGCGTCCGGATGATCGCGCAAATACTGCTCCAAAGACTCGTCGCGCCGTACGACCCGGAATCCCCGGCGCGTATTCACTTTAATCGTTTTCTGCACGTCCAGTTCGTCCAGGCCGATCACCTCTTCGGCGGATTTCGTGCCATCTTCCTCGACCGTGGTGAAATGCACTTGATCGTTGACAAACCAATAGTCGGTTACGCTGAAAGCGGTGCCGTCTTTTAAGAAGAGTTCGACGAGCTGGCGGTCTCCCTCGTAGTACACGTACACGGGGTTCTCGTAAATCGTCACATAATTTGTGGGAGCGTATTCAGGCGGGCGCCAATCGCCACAGCCGAACCCCGAGACCCACGCAGGGCCGCAGTTCACCCACCAACAAGGGTAAAAGTTTTGTCGCAGACGGAAAAACGCCGCCCGATGAAAAATCGGGCCGCGAGGGAAAATTGGGTGTGGTCCAAAGCCTACGCGTGGTGCAAAGCCAACCCTTTGCCCAACCACGGACGGGCGCGTAACCGGCGCAGGAGGAGCCAGCGGCGGCGCAATGCGAGGCGGGATGGCATGCGGCGCGCTTGCTCCCGTGGGATGCACGCCACCGTGAACACCTCCAAAGTGACCGCCCGCAACAGGAGCACCACGTTGCGCTAACGCAACTGGAGCCCGCATCCAGACACAAGCCAGCGCGCACACAACCATAATCCAAATCCTTTTCGGGAGCGGCCGGTGTTCTTTTCCTCCCATTTTCGATTTTCCAATTTCGATTTTCCCTCTTTCCGCAAGCGCCATGGCATGACCTCCTTACACCCTCAAAACTCAAGGGTACGCGGTGCCGCGTCCAGGGTTCGGTCTGTGCGCGACTCGCTCCCCTACAAGTGCTTGAACACGTGAGCGATTTTTTTCCCTGCTTCTTCGGTGTAATACACGGTCACATGTTCACCCTTCTTCGCCCCGCGCGTCGAGTAGCGAGCGACACCCTTGCCAGTATCAACCACGGCGTGATCCGCAACCTTGAAGGTTTCTTTCGTACCGTCGGCGCTCTTTACCGCAACCGTCTTGGAACCTTTGCCTACTTCCTCCACGGTACCCTCCGTTGCATGCACGGATTTATCTCCAACCCATTCAACGGAGTGAGCGGTCTTGTCGGCGCCCTCCCCAACCGCGTGGACGATTACGTGGCCTCCTTCGTTGCCTGCCAGGTCAGCTCCTTTCGCGGCGTCTTTGAGCCCGTGAACCGTTGTCCGATCTGTGAATTTCACGGTTTCAACGGTGCCGTCAGCGGTTTTCACCGCAACGGTCTTCGCCCCGGAATCGACTTTCTCGATAGTACCGGTAATAACATTTGTCGAACCTTGGGCACGCAGAGAAGTCGCGATGCAGCAGAGGGCCAGCAGAACCAGGGGAAGACGAAGCCTACGGAGAGCGGATGACATAGTTCCTCCTTGCGATCTCACCAAACATGCGGACACTTCAGCCGCTTATTGGATGAAAGTCCGCCCGCCAGGGATAGCAAAATAAAGAGGAGGTGAATCCCGGCCGAGTCAAAACCCGCACCCTTAAGAGCGAGGCGCCCGGTCTATTGCCCACCCACCACGTCTTACGTATGGACGTAGGAGCTTCCGCGAACTGGATTCGGCGCGTTCGTGCCTATCGGGTCCAATATGCGTAGAACGCGAAGCCGCCTGCCGAAGTGCCGCCGTTCACTGATGTCTCCTTCCCGGTTTCCACTACCGCGTCCGGCTGGGGGAGAGTCGAGCAGGTAAAAGTGGGCGTCGGAGGTACGGCAACTTTGATGAAGCCTACACTTTGGTCTGGAGCGGTGGGGTCGTCTGCTAGCGTCGCGACGGTATTTCTCGGTTTGAATGCGAGCTTGAAGCAATACAAGCCGTTTCCTCCTCCCAAGGCTACAACATTCTTCGAGTTCGCGGTGTCCAAGGTGCCATTGCCGAGAACGTGAGCGTAGGCCAATGTAGCAGGAGGAGCTGCGTTACTGGTCAGCGCCCAGATGGTTGTGCCAACAATCGCGATTGACCAAACGGAATTCACGAAAGCTTTGAATGCAGATGGATTTCGCATTTTCAACTCTCCTGATATTCCTCAGATAAAACTGCAGATGGCGTTTGTGCCATGCTTCCAGCCATCCTTTCACGCTTCCGCTGCTCAATGCCTTTGGGGGCTTACCCACTAGTGCACGACAGCTTGTTCGCGTTGCAAGAACCGTCCGCGCTCATCGTGTGCGGGCCTTGATCCTGTTAGATCTTCATATCGCGCACGATCCGAAGAGCTTACAAAAACCAGGCAAAGCACCCATCCAAGGAAAATCTCTTCCTTTGCAACCGCCAGAATCCGCAGGGCTCATGTTACTCCTGACACCTACCGGTAGATGCAACGTTGCTGCCACGCCCCGCAAATTTGCGACTTTGGTTACCACAACGACCACGATGATCCTCCCGCAACCTCTTTCCCTTCAAGCTTTTGCATTGTTGCCCAGGGCCCTCCATTTTCCATTTTCACTTTTCCCATTTTCCGTCACCTCCCCGCAATCTCTCCTCTGCCTCTTTGGGCATCCCCTTCCCCGGATTCGCCTTGCATTCTCCCTGGGCGGTGGCTAACCTTACCAATCGGCGACAAATTGGGGCGGTCGGCTCTAAACCAAGAGAACCCTGGGGCGGCACAAACGGCAGCGGCGTCCCGACAAAGTCGGGATATATTCCGCCGCGGCTACAACTGGGGGAGATTCGATATGGCTTCAACGGTCTGGAAGGGACACCTTACCTTTGGTTTGATTTCGATTCCGGTGCGACTGACCACGGCGGCGCGAAGCGAACGCATCAGCTTCAACCAGCTCCACAAGGAATGCCACACGCGCGTCAAGCAGCCCTTGTTTTGCCCGACGCACAACCGCATCATCGAACGCTCGGAGGTGGTGAAGGGCTACGAATACGAAAAAGATCAGTACGTGCTCTTCGACGAAAAGGAACTCGAAAAGGTCGAGCCGCCGTCCGCAAAGGTCGCGGAGATCCTGGAGTTCGTGAAGCTGGGCGAAGTGGACCCGATCTATTTCGACGCGTCGTACTATCTTACGCCGGATGAAGGCGGCGCGAAGGCCTACCAACTCTTAATGAGCGCGATGCAGGAGTCCGGCTACGCGGCGATCGCGAAGTTGACGATGCATCAGCGCGAACATATTGTGGTGGTGCGGCCGAGCTCCAAGGGCATGATGCTGCACACGATGTTCTACTCGAACGAAATTCGCGCGACGGAATCGTCGTCGACGGACAAGGTCGAGATCAAGGACCAGGAGAAAAAGCTCGCGCAGCAACTGATCGAGAACCTCGCGGTGCCCTTCGATCCGCAGAAATATGAGGACACGTATCAGGAGAACGTGCGCGCGATGATTGCCGCGAAGCTCAAGGGCCAGGAAGTGACCGAAGTCCAGCAGCCGCACATGGCCCCGGTGATTGACTTGATGGAGGCGTTGAAGAAGAGCCTGGCGGAGCGCCAGGCTCCGGCGAAGAAGCCGCCAGTGCGCGCGGTCGAGCCCGCTGCCGCGGCGGGTCCGGTGGCGGTTCCGAAGAAGGGGAAGAAAGCCGTCGGGTAAGAATTGCTTTGGTTGTCATCCCGAGCCCAGCGAGGGATCCGCTTTTTAGGAAAACCGAGAAGCAGACTCCTCGTCGCTTCGCTCCTCGGAATGACGGGCACCGCTTTTTGAGGCATCTTTAAGTCTTCATGGGGACCACAGACCGATTCAGCCGCGACGAAGTCCAGCGTATCCTGGGTCTGTCTCCAAAACAACTGGACTATTGGGACCGCCTCGAACTGGTTTCCGCTCGGAACGATCAGGGCAACCGCTTTTACGATTTCCGCGACCTCATCGCGCTTCGCACCGTCAAGCAACTCATCGAGCAAGGAATTCCCGCAAGCCGCTTGCGGCGAGCACTGGCGGCGCTTCGCGAAAAGCTTTCGCAAGTGCAGGCGCCGCTCACTGAGCTCCGCGTTCTTTCCGACGGGAAAGACGTCATCGTCGAGCGCGAGGGCGCGCGGCTTGAGCCTGTGACCGGCCAGTTCGTGATGAATTTCGAGACGCGCCAACTGGATGAAGAAGTCCAAGTCATCTCCGAGCGCGGCGCGGATGAGTGGTTCGCACTGGCGCTCGACTACGAGGCGGACCGCGCGAACCGCAAGACGTGGGCGGAAGCCATTGACGCTTACGAGCATGCGTTGCGGCAGGATCCACAACGCACGGACGCGCTGATCAATTGCGGAACGCTGTACTACGAACAAGGAAATTTCGAGAAGGCCGCAGACTGCTACCACCGCGCGCTTGCATGCGATGCACAGAACGGGCTGGCGCATTTCAATCTGGGCAGCGTGCTGGAAGAAATGGGCCAGCTCGAAGACGCGCGGCAGCATTTGCGGCGGGCCGTGCGGCTCGATCCGAGCCATCCCGATGCACGCTACAACTTGGCATTAGTCTGCGAAAAGCTGGGCGCCTTCGACGAAGCGCGTGAACATTGGCAATCTTATCTGCAACTTGATCCCGGCAGTCCTTGGAGCGATTACGCGCGCCAGCGCCTCGCCGCAAGAACCGCAAAATCCGCCGGCCGGCGGTGAAGAGTCCGCCGCGCGGAGGCGCTAAGCGATTTTGAGTTTTTTCTGCATTTCTTCGAGCGAGATGCCTTTGGTTTCGGGGTAGAAGAAGAGCACGACGAAGAATTGCACGACCATCATCGCGGAGAAAAACGCGAACGGGTAGCCCCCGGAAGACGCCGCCATCAGCGGGAAGGTCCAGGAAATCAGCGCGTTCATGATCCAGTGAGAGAAACTGCCGAGGCTCTGGCCTTTGGCACGCACGCGGTTCGGAAACACTTCGCTGAGGTAGACCCAAATCACCGCGCCTTGCGAAAAGGCGAAGAAGGCGATGAAGCCGATCAGCATCCAGACCAGCAATTCCTGGTGGCGGTTGGTGAGAAAAATCCCGGCGACGCCCGCGAGACACAGGCAAGTGCCGACCGAGCCAACGAGCAGCAGCGTCTTGCGGCCGAGCTTGTCGATCACCGACATTGCAATCACCGTGAAAATCAGGTTGGTGGCGCCGACGGCGACGGATTGCAAGTCGCCGGAAACTTTGCTGAAGCCCGCGTATGCAAAAATGCTGTTCAGGTAGTAGAGAATGGCGTTGATCCCGGAAAGCTGATTGAACATGCCGATGGTGACCGCGAGGAAGATCGGGACACGATATTTTGCCGTGAAGAGCGCGTCGCTGGTGACGTGCTCAGCGTCAATGGACTCGACGATTTCTTTCAGTTCCTGGTCGGGTTGTTCTTCGCCGGTTAGGCGAAGCACTTCGCCGGCCTCGCTCGTTCTGCCTTTCTTGGCGAGCCAGCGCGGGCTCTCCGGAATTCCGAAAAGCAGCGCGAGGAAAAGCAGCGCGGGAAGGCCGGAAACGCCGAGCTTCCAGCGCCACTCGGCGTCGCCGAAACCCATGGTGCCGATCAAATAGTTTGAAAAGTAGGCGAGGAGAATTCCGAACACGACGTTGAACTGAAAAGTGCCGACGAGCCGCCCGCGCCATTTTGCCGGTGCAATTTCCGCGATGTACATCGGACCGAGGACCGACGAGCCGCCGATGCCGAGTCCGCCGATGAAACGGAAGAAAACGAGCGCGCTCCAGTTCCACGCAAAAGCGCAGCCCGCAGCTGAGACGACGTACAGAATAGCCATCCACCGCAAACTGGCGCGGCGGCCGATGCGATCTCCGGGAATGCCCGCGAGCATGGAGCCTATCACGGTGCCCACCAGCGCGGCAGAGACCGTGAATCCCGTCCAGAACGGCGTCAAATGATAGACGCTGCGAAGCGCGTCAACAGCCCCGGCGATGACGGCAGTGTCAAAGCCAAAAAGCAGTCCTCCCAGCGCCGCGACGACCGTGCTCTTCAAAAGCGTGGAATTCAGTTTCATGGCATCTGCGTCGTACTAATCAGAAAAAGATTCGCGATTCATAAAGCAGCGGGATTGTACACAAAGAAAATGGAAAATAGAAAAGAGAAAATGGGAGCAGGCGAAATCTAGGACAGGCTTTTCAACACAGAGTTCACACACAGAGCACGGAGAAGGAAAAGGCGCTCACTCGACAGGGGCAGGCTCACGCCAAGAGAAAATGTAGAAGCTTCGCATTGGTTCGCTAGGGAGCATCCGCAGTACGGCTGTCAGGGTAATCTGGGGAGAAACATTCCAGTGCGTTGTTTGTGCTCGGCGAAACCGGAACCGAATTCCCGAATGAGGAAGGATTCTTCGCGGCGGGCTTTGATGTAGAAAGAGAGCCAGGCGATGGCCACCGCCAGCAATGCGCGGACTTCGCCGAAGGAAATGGCGGTTCCGAGAAGCGCGAGTAAAATGCCGGTGTAGATCGGATGGCGGATGGAACGGTAGGGTCCGGTTCGAATCAGCTCGTGCCCTTCCTTGAGGGTCACGGCACCGCTCCAATTTGTGCCGAGATGCCAGCGCGCCCAAAACGCGACGCCGATGCCCGCGGCCGCTAGGAAAACACCGAACCATTCGCCTGGCGGACCAACAGGAAGGAAGCGGTCTCTCAGCCGGCCGTAGAGCTGATGTGGCTGATAGAGGAGGTAAAAGCCCACGGCCAGCGGAAGCGCGTAGCCAAAACGCTGCAGAAAGGTTTCGCGCTGCTTGGTCTTCTTGCGCTTGAGCGCGGATACGAGCCAATAAACTCCAAAGAGAAGCCACAGTGCCTCAATCCATTGGCGGGAGGAAGAGAAATCCATATCTTGATCGCAGCCTCACTTGCCGCTTCTTCAAGATGGAACAAGGCGGCCTTCATTGCAAGCTTCTGAAGCGCAGTCCTGGGTGCAACTTATGCCCGTCGAAGCTCGACGAATTTGAAACGACAGGTGCCAAGAAAAGCGCCACAAGGCCGCCCTTGACTTGGCTCACGATAAACCGCACTCCAAATGGATTTCACACGGAACTTTATCGGCCGACGGTCTCCAGTGAACAAGAACAGCGGGATGGCGTTGCCCTGTGCGATGTTGCCTGCATTATTGACGTGCAGGTGGTCGCCGCTGTCGTAGGCCGGCAGGATTTGCGTGGGGTGGTCTGGGTCGCGGACGGCTTCGTCGAAATCGATCACGCCGTCGAATTCGCCGCTGTTGCGAATCCAGGCGTTCACTTCCTGGCGGATCTTCTCGTTCTCAGGACTGTAGAGACGGTCAAAGAAAGGCTCACGGAAAAGGGCGTGCTCGAAAGGGGGAATCGTCGTGCCGATGATGCGGATTGCTTTCTTGTGGGCGCTCGCGATGAGCTGACGATTTCCGGTGATTAGATCCTTGGCGGTCACGGCTTCGGTCTGAGGAATGAACGCGCCCGGGAAGAGCATGTCGTTGACACCGAGGGCAAGGATGACGTATTTCACGCCGGCTTGCGCGAGCACGTCGCGGTCGAAACGCGCGATACCGGATTGCCCCAGGGCTGGTCCTAACTCCTCGAAGACGGCTCCCAATGGTGGCGGACCGCCCGCTTGCCTCGGGCTTTGGGTGTCGCTCAAGAGGCGATTGCCGATGATGCCTTCGTTGAGGACGCCGAGTTCCGCGTCCTCTCCACCGGCTTTTTGCAAGCGCTCGGCAAGCACGTCGGGCCAACGGCGGTTGGCGTCTTTCGTAGAGCCGTCGCCATCGGTGAGCGAAGAACCCAATGCCACGATGCTGGCACCGTGAGATGAAGTCGCAACGTCTACGCCTGTAAGGAAAGGCCAAGCAGTGATGGTCTGGGCGACCGGAAACTTGACTTGTGCGGTGGCATCTCCGGTTTCGGCGGAGACGTAGTTCGTTTGCTTCGCCAGAATGTGCGAGGTCGTCACCGCGGCAGCTTCGGGGAAAAAGAGGCTGATGGCCAGATCCGACAGCGCGGGCACACCGAGGTCGACGGGATCGCTCACCACCATGGCCTGGGGAGGAATCGTTGTGGACGCGCGTCCGTGAAATTTGAGCGTTCGGTCGGAGGCGGAATCGATCTCCACCTCGGAAGTTCGACGCGCAATGTGCGCGGAGCCGATGAGCAACGGGTGGTCGCCAAAAAGATTCGAGATTTTGATGCGGACTTTCTTGCCGCCGACGCTGGTGCGCACGATGAGACGAAGTGTTTGATTGTGGAAGGTCTGGACTGGTCTCCGAAAAGCGGCCTGGGGGGCCGCCGCCCACGTCCCGACCCAGTTGTTTTGCGCAGCGTTTCGCGCCGGGGAGACAAACAGGAGAACCCCTGCGAGGGCGCCGTTCCGTAGTGCATGCATGGTCCGCCTCCCCATTTCATCTCACTGCCGTTGACCTAGGGCGCTGACAATCTATATCCTAGATGCCAGTCAGTCAACTGACTATTGGACGGGGCGATGGCAAAAACGAAAGCAGACCACCGGGCGCGGCTCTTGCAGGCCGCCGAAAAGACCACTTACCGGTACGGATTCGGAAATACGGCGATCGCAGACATCGCGAAAGAGGCGAGAATTCCCCTTGGCAACGTCTACTACTACTTCAAGACCAAGGATGAGATCGCGAAGGCGATTGTGGAGCTGCGCGTTTTGCGATTCCGGAAGCTCTTGCAGGAGTTCGCTAAGGCTGGTTCTCCGAAAGAGCGGCTGTGCGCGTTTGTGCAAATCAAAATTAAGAACCGCGAGGAACTGGCGCGGAATGGCTGTCCTGTCGGGACGTTGTGTTCGGAATTGCGAAAACTGGGCGGCGCGGCGGCGGGGAAATCCGAGATATTGTTTGCAACGGCCTTGGATTGGATGGAGAGACAGTTCCGGGACATTGGCAGAGGATCCGACTCGCGGGGACTGGCAGTGCACCTTTTATCAGCGACGCAAGGAATTGCCGTGCTCGCACACACGTTTCATGACTCTGGCTTGATTGAAATGGAAGCGGCGCGGCTGACGGAATGGATTCGCGCGCTATAGGACGGCCGGAGTCTTAACACTCTTCACGGTGCCGCTGCTTTACGCTGTAGGTAGCTCGAGGACTTTCGAGGCTATAATGACGGCCAATGAAAAGTGCAAAGAGCCGTCCCAACACAATTCGCGTTCGTCAAAGCAGGGAACCAGCCCGAAGCAGCTCCGGAGAATTTTTGGAAGCGGCTCTGGGTTTGACAGAAATCGGGAGAGGACTTTACTCGCGAGGTTGGGTGCTCGGGACGAGCGGGAATTTTAGCGCGGTGGTTTCGCGCGACCCGCTGCGGCTGGCGATCACTTCGACGGGACTGGACAAAGGCCGCCTGACGCCGGCACAGTTTTTGGAGATTGACGACAAGGCGAACGTGATGCGCGGCGATGGAAGGCCATCCGCGGAAGCGCTGCTGCACCTGGCGATTGTTCGCAGTGTGAAGTCGGGCTCCGTGCTTCATACGCATTCAGTTTGGAGCACGGTGCTTTCCGGCACGCAGGCGAGGCAGGGCGGAATTGTTCTCGAAGGATACGAGATGCTGAAGGGGCTGGCGGGCGTGGCGACGCACAAGCACCGCGAGTGGCTGCCGATCCTGGAAAATTCGCAGGACATGGCGGAACTGGCCGACCGCGTTTCGCAAACGCTGGAGCAGACGCCCGGGATTCACGGATTCCTTTTGCAGGAGCATGGGCTTTATACTTGGGGAGAGAGCCTGGCGGAAGCCAAGCGTCATGTGGAAATTCTGGAGTTTTTGATGGAGGTTCTGGTGCGCTCCGGCACGGCCCGGAATGCGTGATGCGGAACGGCCGGAACGGGAGAAAGTCGCGATGGCTGTCTTGAGAATTCCTGAGGAACAACGATCGCTTCGCGAGCACGAAGAGGTGCGCGATTACCTGGCGGGAATCGGCATCGAATACGAACGCTGGGAGACGCCCGCGGATTTGCCGGAGGATGCCTCGGCACACCAAGTGTTGAGCGCGTATGCACCGCAGATAGAAGAATGGAAGCGGCGCGGCGGCTACGTGACCGCGGATGTGATTGATGTGAACGCGGACACTCCTGGTCTGGATGCCATGCTGGCGAAGTTCAACATCGAGCACACCCATGATGAAGATGAAGTTCGCTACATCATCGCCGGGCGCGGGCTGTTTCACATTCATCCTTCGCAAGGACCTGTAGTTGCAATTGAAGTGCAAGCGGGCGACTTGATGCGCGTGCCGCGCGGAACGCGCCACTGGTTCGACCTTTGCGGCGACCGGAGGATTCGCGCGATTCGATTGTTTCAGGACAAGTCTGGCTGGACACCGCACTATACGGACAGCGGCGTGGATCGAAACTACGAACCGGTTTGCTGGGGCCCGCGCTATATTCCGCCACAAACTGCGGCAAAATAACCGCGTGCCGCTTTTCGACGAAACCCAAGTTCGCGCGATCCTCCTGGACATTGAAGGCACGACCACACCCATTGATTTCGTGACCAAAACACTTTTCCCGTATGCGAGCTGGAAGCTGGAGGGATTTCTCCGCGAGAACGCTGCGGCTGGAGAAGTTCGCGCGCTGATACAGGAGTTGCGCGCGCAGCACGCAGTCGATGAGCGGAACGGACTGAAGCCGCCGGGATGGCGCGACGATTCGGAGGAAGAAGTGCTACGTTCGAGCACAACGTACGGCCAGTGGTTGATTTCGCGGGACAGTAAGTGCACACCGCTGAAGGCGCTTCAGGGAAAAATCTGGCAGCAGGGGTACGCCAGCGGGGAGTTGCAAGGCGAAGTGTATCCGGATGTACCGCCGGCGTTCGAACGATGGAAGCGGCAGGAGAAAAGGATTTGCATTTATTCTTCGGGGAGCGTACTGGCACAACAGTTGCTTTTCGGAAGCGTGGCAACTGGAGATTTAACGCGGTACATCAGCGCGTTCTTTGATACGCGCGTGGGAGCCAAGTCGGAAGCGGAAAGCTACCGGAAAATCGCAGCGGCGGTGTCGCAGGCGCCGAAGGACTTTTTGTTTGTCTCGGATGCTTGGAAGGAAATCGAAGCGGCGCGAGCGGCGGGAACGGAAGCGTTGTTGTGCGAACGTGGCGGGCAAGAGTGCGCGTTGAAAAGTACCGAGCAAGTGATTCGGAACTTCGATGGCATCTTTCCCGCGTGACCTGGAATTCCTACGAGGGAGTTGAGAGCGCCCGGGGTAGGTGACACGAGCCCCAAACGCCGATGGTGCCCAAATGGGGCGCAGCATGCTGAGCCCCACAAGCTCCAGGCCTCTCTGGGGAAGTTGCTAGGACTTAGCCGCTTTCCATTCCGCGTACAACTTGGTGATGGCCGGACCAATGGTGAATCCCCAGGCATATATAGGGAAATTCTTGAATTTGTCGGGAACGGAGTAGCGATGCTGCGCCTCTTCGGCAGGAACGCCGGCTTTAAACATTTTCTCGGCCTGGCCGGCGATGTCGTCGAAGACTTCTCGGAGACAGGCGATGCCTTCCTGGCCACAAATCTGGCCGTGGCCGGGGACGAAAATTGTGTCCTTGTCAAAGGAGGCAAATTTCTTCAACGTTTCGCGCCACCCGGAAATGGTGGCTTTTTCGTCGAAGCAAACGGGGTACCAGCCGCTGAAGAGAAGGTCGCCGGTATAGACGACGTTTTGTTCGGGGACTCTGGCGATAATGTCGGTGCCGGAATGACCCGGATAAGACTCCAGAACAGCAGTGAGCCCGCCTAGACCGATGGGCATGGGGAGCTTTGCAGGGTCCAGGGGATGGTTCGGGAGACTGATAATCGAGGTGCTGGCGATTTGAAAAATACCCGTGAGCGCGCTGAGGTCGCTTTGCGCATGAGCGCGTTCCGTTTCTGACTTTGCGTCCCTCACAAGCTTCTCGAGCGCTCCCAAAACGGCTTCTTTGTCGGCTCCTTGCATTTTTGAATAGCTATCGACGATGCGTTTCGCAGCAGTGGCGTGGGCCCAAAGAGGAACGCCATTCACACCGTAAAACGCATTGCCCATGGAATGATCGAAATGGTAGTGGGTGTCGAGGGCCGCTTTCACGGGCGCTTGGCTCACCATTCGCAGTGCGTCCATCTGAAACGACGCGCCTGCCGGGCTTCCATAGCCCTCGAGAAGCAACACGGCGTCCTTACCTACGACAAAGCCGCCGTTGCATATCGTCGTGAAGCCCTTCGAAGGGTCGGAAATGGTGGCGTAGAGGCCGTTGCCGACTTTGCGCACGGAAGCAAAACCCTTGTCCGCCAGAGGCGTTTGCGAGACGCGGGAGTCACCGGCCAGCTCCGCGGCGAGAGCCGGCAGCGGAATCCGCATGGCCAGGGCATAGAAAGCTCCGAAGCACGAGGTATGCGCGAAGAATTCCCGCCGGGAAAATCCGTTCGTGAGATTCATGCCGGCTTCTCCTTTGCCTGACAATGGTTCGGAAGCTTGCAGAGGAGCAAGATTCTAACAAAATCGACACTTTGAGGAATGCCAAGATCTGGCGCGTTCGCTTTTCTCTTATAATCAATCCCAATAGCGACCGGCGAAGGAGAACAACTGGTCATGATTAAGTTTGCAGCAATTACCGTTGTGGCTGTCGGGCTGCTACTTGCGCAGGGCACACCCCAAGACGAGCGCGCCGCGGAGCGCAACGATTGTATTCGGCGCTGTATCACCCAGCCTCTGGATCCCGAACTGCGCCGGCAAGAGATTGTCAGTCTCGAGAGAGAAGCAGGGCGGGCCATTCAATTGAAAAACGGCGCCTATTTCCGCCGCGTGTACAGCGACGATTTTGCGGGCACGCTATCTCATGGACAGCAGGTGAATAAAGCCCGGTGGATTGACTTGATTGAATCGGATGCGGTGAAGTATGACACTTTCCACGCATCGGACATTAAGGTGCAAATCTACCAGGAAATGGCCGTTGCCACAAGTTTGTGGTCTTCGAGGTCCACCTGGAAAGGCCAGCAGCTGGGTCACCAGATGCGCGCGATTCACGTCTACTTGAACGGTGCGAGCGGGTGGCACGTGGTTTCGGGCCAAATCACAAACCTGCCTCCCGATGTAGGCCAGCCGCTGTAACTCCGCTGAAATTATTCCGGATGCCAGGCGCATCACGTTGACGATGCGGGGAGTGGATGCTACGCTCGCCAGCGCTTTCCACACACATGCGCGCCGTCGACTTGATCCGCAAGAAACGTGATTGCGGGGAGTTATCCCGCGAAGAGATTGATTTTCTCGTGTCGGGCTATACCGGGGGCGAGATTCCCGATTACCAGATGGCGGCGGGGCTGATGGCGATCTGGATTCGCGGGTTGAACCGCGCGGAGATCGCAGCCCTCACGGAAGTGATGTTGCACTCTGGCGAAGTCCTTAGCCATTCGGAAATCCCGGGAAAGAAAGTAGACAAACACTCAACGGGAGGCGTGGGGGACAAAACTTCGCTGATTCTCGCGCCCATTGTTGCGGCGGGCGGGCTCACCGTACCGATGATCAGCGGCCGCGGTTTGGGACATACGGGCGGAACACTGGACAAACTGGAAGCCATTCCGGGGTTCAACGTAAACCTGTCAACCGCAGAATTCCAGCGGGTGCTTCGTGAATGCCGGATGGGTTTGATTGGGCAGACCGCGGAAATTGCGCCGGCGGACAAGAAGATCTATGCCCTGCGCGATGTCACTTCGACGGTAGAAAATGTCGGGCTCATCTGCGCGTCCATCATGAGCAAAAAACTGGCAGAGGGAATTGATGCTCTGGTGCTGGACGTGAAAACGGGCTCGGGAGCGTTCATGAAGAAAGAAGAAGATTCCGTGCGGCTGGCCGAAGTGATGGTGGAAACCGGGAAGCGCATGGGCAAGAAAGTGGTGGCGCTGATCACGGACATGGATCAGCCTCTGGGGCGCCTGGCGGGACATTCGCACGAAGTGCAAGAATCGGTGGAAGTGCTAAAGGGCGGCGGACCAACGGATCTGAGGGATTTGAGCCTGGAGCTTTCCGCTTGGATGTTCTTTCTAGGGGAGAGAACGAAGGGCGTCGAAGAAGGGCGGCGGCTGGCGGAAAACATGGTCGCGACAGGTCAGGCGCTGGAAAAATTCAGGCAAGGAATTCGCCTGCAAGGAGGCGATGACAGCGTTGTGGACGAGCCGGGGCGTCTGCCTCAGGCGCGGTTTCACGCGGAGGTCCTCAGCCGAGCGGCAGGCTATGTCAACGTCACGAATTGCGAACAATTGGGAACGGCACTGGCCATGCTCGGCGGAGGCCGCGAAAAGAAAGAAGACAAGATTGATCACGCCGTGGGACTGGAATTCCACAAGCGCATCGGCGACCGCGTGGAAAAGAACGAAAAGCTGGTCACCATTCACTACAATAGCGACAGGAAACTTGCCGAAGCGAAAAGTCTCATTGCCAGCAGCTATGTGGTGAGCGAAAGCGCGCCGGGCGGAAAGCGTCCATTGGTGCGCCGTGTCATTGGAGCTTAAAAGCGCGCGCTTGAACGGTGCGCTTAAAGGGGCAGCAGCTGAGCGGGCGCCTAAACGATTTTGCGGACCTGGAACCACAGAGATGCATGTTTAAAAAGGAGAACGAATGGGAAGGTTCACGGGAATCCTCGGCATCGCGGTGATTCTCGGGCTGGCGTGGCTGTTCTCCACAGACCGGCGCGCCATCAAGCTCAAGACCATTGGATGGGGACTTGGGCTTCAATTGGTGCTGGGCTATTTTGTGCTGCGGTCGGAGACCGGAAGATATGTTTTTCAAGTGGCAGGAGACGGCGCGAAGAAACTGCTGAGTTTTTCTTATGCGGGCTCCGAATTCATTTTCGGCGAGTTGGGCAAAGAGCATTCCTCTCTCGGATTGATTTTTGCCTTTCAAGTGTTACCGACCATTATTTTCATCGCGGCGTTCTTTGCCGTTCTGTATCACATCGGGGTGATGCAGCTCATCATTCGCGCCGCGGCGTGGGTGATGACGCGCGTGATGGGGGCGAGCGGCGCGGAATCACTGAACGTGGCGGCAAGCGTCTTCATGGGACAAACGGAAGCCCCGCTCACCATCCGGCCCTTTCTGAACAAGCTGACGAAATCCGAATTGATGTGCGTGATGACCAGCGGCATGGCGCACATTTCCGGCGGAATGATGGCGGCGTACATGAAGGTCGGAGGAGCGGACGCGAAGCACCTGCTGACCGCGGTGATCATGACCGCTCCGGGAACGCTCCTGATGTCCAAGATGCTGGTGCCGGAAACAGAAGAGTCACTGACCGCAGGCAAAGTGCAGATGCCCGCGACAGAAAAGGAGTCCAACATTCTGGGAGCCATTGCGCGAGGGACCATTGACGGGCTGCACCTAGCGCTGAATGTGGGCGCCATGCTTATCACTTTCCTCGCTTTGCTGGCGCTGGTAAACGCAATAATGGGCTGGGGACACAACCACATTTCATGGTTTCCCGATAGCCTACAAACGGTTTTTGGATGGGTGCTGGCTCCTGTAGCGTGGCTCATTGGCGTGCCCTGGCACGAGGCGGCAAAAATCGGGAACCTGCTGGGGACGCGCATGGTGATCAACGAGTTTGTGGCCTTCTCGCAGTTAGGACCGATGCAGGGCCAGCTTTCGGCACGGACCTTCACAATTGCCACGTACGCGCTGTGCGGATTCGCGAATTTCAGCTCCATCGGTATACAAATCGGTGGGATTGGAGCGCTGGCGCCGGAACAGCGCGGGCAGCTTGCCAAATTCGGCATTCGCGCGATGCTTGCCGGAACGATGGCCAACCTGCTGTCTGCCGCCATCGTCGGAATGTTTGTATGAGCGCGAGGAAAGCACAGAAGAAGGATGACTCAAGCAAGAAACCGGCAACCTCTTCGGAAAGGGCGGGAGAATTTGAACGCACCGGGCTCGCTGCAGATTTCATTTTTTCCCAAACCAAACTTCGCCCGCAGATTGCTCTTGTTCTCGGTTCCGGACTGGGTGCCTTTGCCGACGAATTCGCCGGTGCAACGAAGATCCCCTACGCGGAAATCCCTTATTTTCCGCGGTCGACGGCCATCGGCCACGCGGGGCAATTGATCATCGGAAAAGTGGGAGCGATACCCGTTGCGGGGATGCAAGGCCGCGTCCATCTTTATGAAGGATATTCGGCGAAAGAGGTGGTGTTTCCCATTCGTGTTTTCGCGCGGATGAGAATGAAAGCGGTGATCTTGACGAACGCCGCGGGCGGCATCCAGCGCGATTTCACTCAGGGGCGGCTCGTGGTCATCAGCGACCACATCAATTTGCAGGGCGTCAATCCGCTGACGGGTCCCAACGACGAGCGGTTCGGATTGCGCTTTCACGACATGACCAATGCTTACGACAAGAGGTTACGCGAGATGGCCATTGGCGAGGGCCATCACCTGGGAATCGAGATGGACGAAGGCGTCTACGCGGGGCTTGCCGGGCCAAGTTACGAGACGCCAGCTGAAATTCGCTACTTGCGTACCATTGGCGCCGATCTCGTAGGAATGTCCACGGTTCTGGAAGTGATTGCAGCGCGGCACAACGGCATGCGCGTGCTCGGCATTTCCTGCGTGACCAATGCCGCAGCGGGGATTCTGGATCAGCCCCTGAATCACATTGAGGTTTTAGAGACGGCGGAGCGCGTAAAAGGACAGTTCATCAGTTTACTGAAGGCCGTAATTCCGCGAATTGCGGAAGCCATTGCGTAGAGATTGTTTGAAGGGCCGAGAGAGGAAGGCGCTTGAGCGAATACAACAAGCTGATTTCCGTGGCAAAGCAAGCGAGAGAGAATGCGCACGCGCCGTATTCGAATTTCCGCGTGGGAGCCGCCCTTCGCGCCACTTCAGGCAGGATTTTTGGCGGCTGTAACGTGGAAAACGCGACTTATGGGCTGACCGTTTGCGCTGAACGCGTGGCCATTTTCAAAGCCATCAGCGAAGGCGAACGCGGCTTCGATGCTATTGCTGTGGTGACGGATACGGATACATCGACACCGCCGTGCGGTGCATGCCGTCAGTTAATCTGGGAATTTTGCGGCGACGTGCCTGTGATTCTTGCCAATCTCCAAGGAAAGACAGAAGTGATGCGGATGCAAGAGTTGTTTCCAAAGCCTTTCGACTCGTCGAACCTCTAACCGCATCAAGCGTAGCCGACCGGCACTTTCTAACCTACCGATTCTTGTCGCTCTTGAGATAGGCCACGCCACAGCGGAACTTCTTCTCATCCTTCAGTTCCTCCACGTGGACGATTTCTGCCGGCGTAAAAAAATTCTGCGTTCCGGGGGTGTATGGAGCGGCTACTTCAATCTTAAAATTCTCGACATAAGGTCTGCGGCTCTTGAAGCACAACCCGCCGCGGGACACATCTTCGCAAGTCACAATGTCATCGCCGTGGGCAAAACTCCGCACGCACGCTTTGAAGTTCACTTTCGTCCGGACGTGTTTACGCCGGTTCTCTTTGCGCGGCGCAGGCTCAGGCTCTGGCGGGGTCGCGACCACAACCGGAGCCGGAGCGGGTGACTCCTCCTCCCCATCCACCCAACCCATCGAGCGGCTTTGCACCATCTCCACGACAACGGGAGCTTCCTCAGCGTCCTCCGATCCGCGTCTCCAGAACGTGGAGGAGCCGCAATTTTTGCAAAAGCGGACAATGCCCTCGTTGACGAGATAAACATCCGATTCCAGATCGCTTTGCTCGACCGTTTCGCGCGCCTGGCAACTGCCACACTCCAGTAAAACGACTCGCGATTGCTGCTCCTCCTCGGAAGGTGTTGGGAATTCGATCCCCCAAAAATGATTCGTCGAATTCAGAAACGCCACTCCGTAAGTGTAGACTTCGTCCTCGACGCCAATCTGGCCAACCAAGCGAACCTCAGTCTCTTTGTTTGTGTCCAGGCGGCGAAGAATCAGTTCCTGCTCGGCGGAAAGCTTATACCGGGAAACGATGCCGGCTCCATGCCTGCTCAGCAGCACCGTTTTTGTTTGTTCAGAGAAAACCTTGCCTTCGATGTCGCTGCCGACCAAGAGGATAGCAATCTCTTTGGGGATTCGGCTGCTTCGGCGCACACCTTCGGGGGACATTTGTTCACTCACTCTGAGCGGACTCTCTTGCGATAGTACTTTGTGAAATTTACTTCCGTCACGGACTTTGTGGCGAAATGACACGCAAGTAGCAAGGCTTCACGGCTTCACACGGCCCTTTGGGCAAACCATAGAGTTAGGTATAGAATGGCCGCCCAAGGAAGGTCCCAGGCCATGGAACAAGAGCGCCGCCGTTCTCCGCGATTCCCTTTCATTGCTGCCGCGGAAGTCCATGAAGAAAGCAACGGATCGCGGCTTTCCGCCCGCGTTAGTGACATCAGCGCCTCAGGCTGCTACGTGGATACCATCAATCCGCTGCCGGGTGGCACCGCAGTGCGCGTGAAGATCTTCAACGAAACACAGTCTTTTGAAGCTTCCGCGACGGTCGCCTATTCCGTGCTGCACTTGGGGATGGGACTGAGTTTTGGCGAAGTACCAGCAAGTTCGCGCGAAGTCTTGCGAGCATGGCTGCCTGCGGCGGTTTGACCCAGGCGGCCGCTACACTTGTACTTGACTTTCCGGCTGGGCGTGAGACTTTGCTTGAAACTTCAGAACTTTGCGCAGCGATTAGCGAGAGAGCGCGAGCAACGATTCGTTCAGCTTATCAAGGTCTGAATCCACTCGATAATATCCGGGCCTCCACGCGGCTGTGATTTCTTCCGGATGGAAGCGAATCACCGCAAAATCGCTAGTTGCCTTCGGGTCGTTGTCAAGACAGGGAAAATCTTGTCCGACATACGTCGCATGATGATGTTTGACGACCGCTTCGCACTCATTCACCGAAAGAACGGCCCTTAGCATCCCCTGGTTTTTCGCGTGTGGTTGGCAGAAGTAGAGGTTCGGCATACGCGGAGAGCATGAGGAAATCTGTGGAAGATTCAAATAGTACTTTTGGACAACTGGACCTCAAGAGCGGTGCAGTCGCGGGCAAGAAGAAGTCGCAATTCGAATTAAGGTCTTTCCGGTCAACGCCTTAGCATTAGTTCATTTTAGGAACACCTGTCCTTCTGTCTGCCATTTGAGAGCAAAGGGCAGGCCAGGACATGCGCCTTAGTTCCCGTTTCTCTCGAAGACCTTCGCGGCGGTAAGAGCGTAGATCGCGGCGCATTCTGTGACTCGGCGCAAATCCACATATTCGTTCGGGCCATGGGCAACGGAAAGCAGCCCCGGCCCATACGCGTAACCAGGTATGCCCTGAGCAGCGTAAAACCGCGTTTCCAGTAGACCAGGGCACAGCTCAAAACTGACCTGTTTGCCTGTTATTTCCTGGATGGCTTGACCCAATGCCCGGCCGATGGCTTCTTCTTTATCTGTTGATGCCGAACTCCCTTCCTGCAAAACCTCCCACTCCAGCGGGATTTCTTGGCGTTGGCACTCTTTGAGAACTTCGATGAGCCTGGCTTTTTCCTCCGTCAGGCTTTCTTCGGGGTTGATGCGCCGGTCGATGGTGAACCAGCAGCTCTCCGGCACGACGTTGAAGTTCGTTCCGTCGCCACTCTGCCCGCCAAGCATCAAGATGGAGTTGCGCGATTGGCCCGCGCCGACATTGGAACTCGTCGTCCGTTGTTCCACTTCGCGTTTCAGCTCTTGGAGACCCTCAACGACGCTGTGCACGCGTTCGAATGCATTTTCTCCCTGGTGTTGCAGACCCACATGCGCGGACTTCCCCTTCACCTGAACGCGCAGCGAAATGGCACCTCGGTTGGCATTCCAAACCACGCCGCTGGTCGGCTCCGCCAGCAGCATGCCAACCCCATCCCTACCCAGAATTCCTTGTTCGGCCAGGTTTGCAGAGCCGCGCGCGCCACCGGTTTCTTCATCCGGGACCAAAATTAGCTGAACTTTTCCATCCATCTCCGCCCCGCCTTCCCTCAACGCAAGAAGCGCGTAGAGCATGGAGACAATTCCGCCCTTCATGTCGCAAGCGCCACGGCCAAATAGAAAATGTTCTTTGCGGCATGGCTTGAATTGCTCTTCGGATTGCGCTGGAACAACGTCGTAATGTCCGTGAAAATAGAAAACGCGTCCCTTTCCGTAGCTGACCGATAGGCAAGCTGGAACATCGCCCGCGGCGCGCTTCGAGGAAGCTTCAAAACGGTCGCATGGCAATCCAAGTTTTGCGACGCGGTTTTCAAACAGGTCGGCAAACACGTGGTAATGTCGGCCCGGAGGATTCTCCGTCGGCACGGCCACAAGATCGGCTAAGAGCACTGCCATCTCGCCCTCGCGCTCTCGCAGCCAACGCAGCAATCGCTCCCCTGCTCTGTCTTCCCGGGCCTTGGCGTGCATGGCTAACCATGCTCAGTCCATTCGTAGAACTCTCCAAGCTCCATATTGGAGCCTGTGTTACGCTGTGGCGCATTTGGCATCCGTGGAGAGGCCATGGCCGAAGAAACGAAGTCTTTTGCCATCGCGCGGTGGTTCGCACTCGTTTGGCTGCTCATCTGGCTGCCTCTATACACCTGGTCGTGGGGTTGGCAGAACATGCTGCATCTTTGCGACGTCAGCGTGGTGGTGGCCTGCCTGGGATTGTGGTTCCGGAATTCCTTGCTGGTTTCGAGCCAAGCGCTTCTTTCTCCGCTTGTCGGAGTTTTGTGGACTCTGGACGTTTCCTGGCGCATGGTGACCGGCCATCATCTCCTTGGCGGCACGGAGTATATGTGGGACATGCACTACGCCTTGTGGCTGAGGCTGCTTTCCTGTTTCCACATCGTCCTGCCGATCGTGTTGCTTTGGGCTTTGTTCGTCCTGGGCTACGATCGCCGGGCTCTGCCCTTGCAAACTGGGATTACGGGAGCCTTGCTCGTTTTCTCGCGATTCCTGCCTCCCGAGCTCAACATGAATTTTGCGTTTCAGGATCCCTTGCTGCACCGCGCTTGGGGGCCGGCTCCCGCGCATCTGGCTGTAATTCTAGCGGGGAGCATAGCGATTTTCTTCTGGCCAACACACCTCGTTTTTCTCCGGGTGTTTCCCCTGACCCAAAAACCTGAATGAAGATGGTTCAAAAGAGTGGATGCCAGCGGTGAGTACGGACACAAATAGGAATCGAGAAAAGTACGAGAAGATGTTGCAGACTGCTGTGGCCGAAGCTCGCGCGGGCCTTGCCGAAGGAGGAATCCCCATCGGCGCCGCTCTGTACACTCGCGAAGGAAAGCTCCTTGGCAAGGGCCACAACCGCAGGGTGCAGGAAGGTGACCCTTCGGCGCACGGCGAAACGGACGCCTTTCGCCGCGCCGGCCGCCAACGAACCTATCGCGACAAAACCATGGTTACGACCCTCGCTCCTTGTTGGTATTGCAGTGGATTGATACGTCAATTTGGCATCGGAACGGTCGTCGTGGGCGAATCTGTAAACTTTCAAGGCGGAATCGATTGGCTGCGCGAGAATGGCATCGAGGTCGTTGACCTCCACTCCCAGGAATGCATCGAGCTGCTGGCGGAATACGTAATCGAGCATCCCGAAGTCTGGAAAGAAGACATCGGCGAAGAATAAATCTATCCAAGCGGAACTACTTGCAGGTTGCCCGGTGGGTCCGGAATCGCTAAAAACAGCGGACCTATCAAGTTTGGGCAGGCAGAGTTTTTCCCTTCCCGCCGTTCCCGCATGAATCGGAACGCGATTGTGGTATAAGTGCCGCCGACCTCCCATAAAGCGTAACGCATTCTTCTATCGCCGATTCCCTCATTGTTTGCGTCTTCAGCGTAGGCTCGCTTCGCTTTGAGTTGGGGTCATGGATTTAATCTGCTTGAATCATGGGCATCTTCAGCCGTCGAACGAGCTCCTTAAATTCCGGCGCGTCGCGGAGCTTATCGAATATCGGACCACCCAACTCCAGCATGATGCTGGCATGCTCGTCGTGCGCTCGCTGCAACCATTCGAGAGCCTGTTTGCGATCGTCCAGATGCGCGTAAATCAATGCGTAATCTGATGGAGAGACGTACTCGCCGCGCGCCGCGCGAATATCAAGAGCGCGCAGGAAGGCTCTAGACTTCGCGGCTTCGATTGCGGAGAACGCCGCGGTGAATCCGGCATGCGCATGCAAGTCATCAAATCGTTTCTCCAGTGCCTGGTTGCCGGAGAGCTGAAGTCCACGCCGGTATTCCTTGGCAGCCAGGATTACATCTCCCTTCTGCGCGTAGAGCTCGCCGAGCCTCGAGTGAGCGTCAGCATCGTCAGGAGAGAGCTCGAGAGCAGTCAGGTACTGCCGAATGGCCTCGTCATGTTGGCCGGCGCGCTCCAGGCGCTCCGCCATCGTAACGTTTACGCGAAACGATGCGGGATCGAGCGTGAGTGCGCGGCGCATCTCCGCCACGGCCCGCTGCGCATCACCGCGACGCAGTAGCCCGTAGGAATACCATTGACGCGCCAACTCGTAACTCGGATCGAGCGTCAAAGCCTGTGTCAATTCGCGATCGGCCTCCGTCCAGTTCCATTCGTAGTGCTCGTGGATGTAGGCAATTGCCGTATGCGCTTCGGATGATCCGGGATCGATTTGCACGGCCTGCCTGGCGGCCAAAAGCGCGTTCGGATACGAGTTAGCCGGGCTGATCGCCCGCACGTATTCGAGCAGCTCGTAGGAAAGCGCGACGCTGGCCCAGGCGCGCGCGAAGTTCGCATCCTGGGCCGCAGATTGCCGGAAATAGTCGAGTGCTTTCTGCAGCGCTGCCGGATCGCGGCGATCCAGAAAATAACGCCCTTTTAGGTAGAGCTGGTAAGCCTCGGGCTTGACGCTTGCTGGCGAACCGGTTGTCGCTTCCGTTTTGAATCGCAACGCTTTGGCCACTGCGTTGCGGATCTGCGTCTGCACGCCCGGAATTTCGTTGAATTCTAGGACCTCGTAATCTTGTGACCACAAATTCGTCTGATCACGCGCTTCAACCAACTGCGCAGTAACACGGATGCGATCCCCAGCGCGGCGAACGCTGCCCTCGAGAATATAGTCGGCCCCAAGCTCGCGGCCAATCTGCCGAACATCGCGATCCGTGTGCTTGTAACGCATGGCTGAAGTGCGCGCAATCACGCCTACGCGGTTAGCATCGACTTGGCCTAGCGACGTAATGACTTCCTCCGTCATTCCGTCGCTCAGATATTCTTCGGCCGGGTCGCCGTTGAGGTTTGTAAATGGCAAAACCGCTATTGTTATGCGGGGGTTTAGCAGCGGTGGGCGCGGCGGGCGCGCCAGTGCCAGCCAGAGCAGCCCGATAACAGCGGTCGCGGTTCCCGCCGCGAATAGCGCCGCAGGGTACGAGCGCCTACCGCGGGCCTGGGCTGAGCTGTCTGCATGCGAGCTCGTGGTGCCCGGCAAGACCGCACCATGCACGCTACTCGATACCGACGTGCGTGTGGCCGGGCCATTAAGGGTTGCCTCCAGGGGCACCTCGCTGTCAGCCGCGCGTGCGAATCCACGCAGCGTTCTATTGTCTTGGCCACTGTTTGGTTGTGAGCCATTTGGTGGCCAAGTGTCGGAGGCACCGACGTTAACGGCTGCAACAAACCGGTAACCCTTCCCGACCACGGTTTGCACGAAGCGCGATTGCTCGGGGTCGTCTCCCAGGGTCTGGCGAATCTTACGCACGGCGGTGTTGACGCCGTGCTCGGTCTCAATGAAAACGTCCCGGCCCCAGAGCTTAGCAATGATCTCCTCCCGGGACACCAATTCGCCATGTCTGCCAACCAACAGGATCAGCAGCTCCATAGGAATTTTCTCCAGCTTCAGGACGCGGCCATTGCGGCGCAGTTCGTAGCGCGCGACATTCAGCTGAAAATTCCCAAATTGGTAGAGTGCAGGCAAGACCGACCCTCCGTCACTTTCGCGGCATTATAGGCTCTTCGAATTCCTGACACCAGCCATTAACTCCTTTCGCCAAAGCCACTTAGTCCTTCATATAAGCTTCAGCCAATCTCCATCCGGTCTGCATTGTGCATCCTCCCGCTCGCGTAAATCATGCGCCTGTCCCGAGGACAGAGACTGAAAAGGAGATTCTCCATGCGACTCGGCTGGATGCTGCGTTGGCGTTTGCTTTTCGGCATATTGTTTGTGGCGGGTTCGGCAGGAACGGCCCGTGCGCAGTCTCCCGTTCCGCCGCCGTTCGACTTTTCTCAGATCGATCAGGAGATGTACGAATTCATCGGCCAAGTGAAAAACTCTCCGCCGGCCGGCCCGGGACTTCCCGCGACTTCCGTTCAGTACGGCTACATCAGCCATGTGCGGGGATTGAACGACGACCAGATTTATTTCGCTGGCGTCCCGCAGAACGAAGCTTCTGCGCTGCTCACCTTCTACAACGACTCTGTCACCGAGAAGACCACCAATCACGGCAGCCTGAGAATTGTAATCCGCGAAGGAACTACAACGATCTACTATAATCCCGCGCCCAGCGGCGACCTGACCACGCCCAACCCCGATTCCTTCCGGCAGGGGACTCCGGTGCTGACGACCAAGTGGCGCCACCAAGTGATTTTGGATGTCAATCCGAGTCCCAATCCGACCGATCCGTCACGCACCAATCTGTTTTTCGTCACCTGGTGGCATACCATTGCGTCGTCAATCTCGTTTACTCTAGGCAACCAGACCGTAAGGCTGGGACGCGTGAACCACACCTTTCGACAGCATCTCGTTGGGGGTGTTGATTTCACCGGCAAGGTGAACGGCAAATTCGCAGGCTACACCACCTCGTTTGATCCTGCGGTGATTGTCTCCACACAGGACTGAACCGGAGCACCGGCAACGGCCGCAAAGGCCCAGTCGCGTCGATCCTCCGCGAGTGGTGTTGTTTTTAGCACCAGGACTAGGTTGCTCCAGACCAAGGAACCCGCGGCGATAAGTCCGGCGCCGGAAGGTGTGACAGAAGATCTTACCGTCGATTCATTTGGCACGGGGCGATCTCTGTGAAGCATCGGAGAATGGGCCCACTCCGGCGTGTGCCAATTATGGACTTCGACGGCCATCAGTGGTATCTCTAGTGCGGCTCTCGCCCCGAGGCGGGGGACGCTCTCCGGCGCGACCGCCACTTTCACTTGCAGTACGGCTCCTCTGTTTTCCTGTCACCTGAAACGAGTACGTCCTGCAAGGACTGTCGGGGCAGAGAGAGGGGGTGCGTATGTTCGAGGGATCTCAAGAAGCAAAAACATCGGCGCATATGGGTATGTGGACCGGCGTTGGCGTCGCGGCCCTGGCAATTAGCATTGGCGGTTACATGTTTATCGCGAAGGCTAAGTCAACCAAGCCAGTTGCCGTCGTCGCCGGCCAGGCCGCCCAGCCTACGGGGCCTGCCGATCCGGTTCGTGATTTGAAAGTCCAGCACGCGACGATGGGCAAGGACCGCACCGGCACGACCGCTGTTTGGGTCGTGATCATCGAGAACAAATCCGTGTCCTACACTTACAGCAATATCCAGTACGAGACTACATACGTTGGAGCGAACAACACCGCGATCCTGATCAACAAAGGAACTATCAACGCAAGCATCGATCCTGGAGGACAGAGGAGTTCGGAAATCAACGACGCTCTTTATCCGGCGGGAACCGCTTGGTACAAAATCCGTATTACCGGAGCAAAGGCGTCGGTTCAATAACGCTTGCGCAACCAGACATGACCACGATTTCGGCGGCTCCATTTTTGCCCGCAGATGTTCCCGAACAGTTCAATATTGCTGCGCATTTTGTGCAGGCTCCTGCCACGCGCCATCCGAATAAGACGGCCATTGTTGGCGAACCGCGACCAGTGACTTACGCGGAGCTGTCAGCGCTTACGAATCGCGCCGGAAATGCGCTGCTCGAACTGGGAGTATCGCGCGGCGACCGCGTCCTCATCGTTCTTCCGGATTCCGCCGAATTCATCGCCTCTTTTTTCGGCGTGGCGAAAATTGGCGCGGTGGCTGTGCCGGTGAATCCTTTTGCGCGGTCTGCCGATTACATCCACTACCTTAAGGATAGCCAACCGCGCGCCGCCATTGTGCACTCTGAAGCGCTGGAAGCCTTCCTGCCCGCCTCCAGCGAACGCGCGCAAATGCCGATTGTGCTTGTCCCGGAGGGACGAGTCGAAACGCGTGGGGTATCTTGCGCCATTTGGGACGATTGGATTGCTTCGGCTTGCGATGCGCTTGCTCCAGCGGAAACTTCCTCGGGCGATTCGGCATTCATGCTTTACACTTCCGGAAGCGGTGGAACGCCGAAAGCAGCGGTGCATCGCCACGCCCACATGCTCATCACCACACGCGGCTATGGGCAAGGCGTCCTCGGATTGCGCTCGGACGACGTGACTTTTTCGACGTCGAAACTTTTTTTCGCTTACGGCCTGGGAAACGGCATGTACTTCCCGCTCGCATTTGGCGCGAGCACCCTTTTGAATCCCAAGCGCCCTACCGCCGCGCACGTCATCGAAATGGTCTCCCGACATCAGCCGACGATTTTCTTCTCTGTTCCCACTTTTTACGCCGCGCTTCTGAGAGAAGCGGAAACCGTGAGCCATCGCCTCGATTTCTCCTCGGTTCGGCAATGTGTTTCCGCAGGCGAGACCCTGCCTGCAGAGATTTTTGACCGCTGGAAACGAGCCACTGGCCTGGAAATTCTGGACGGCATTGGCTCGACGGAGATGCTGCACATGTTCATCTCCAGCCGGCCCGGCCACTGCAAGCCTGGAAGTTGCGGCTTTCCCGTGCCTGGCTACGACGCAAAGATTGTTGATGAAGTCGGCGCTGAGACTCCAGCTGGGGAGATCGGTAGCCTTTGGGTGTGCGGCGCCAGCGCCCTCGCGGAGTATTGGCGGATTCCTGAACTTACCGCTCGCACAAAGCGTGACGCCTGGGTCGTCACTGGCGACAAATTTCTGCGCGACCGCGACGGTTATTATCGCTACTGTGGCCGTGCGGATGACATGCTAAAGGTCGCGGGTATGTGGGTCTCGCCGGTAGAAGTCGAGAATGCGCTTCTTGGCCATCCAAACGTGGCGGAAGCCGCCGTGGTGGGCGCGACCGATGCTCGGGGACTAACGTACGCAGTCGCACACGTAACTTTGCGCGCGGGCTGCGAGGAATCCGGCGAACTGGCGGAGGAAATTCGCAGCCACGTGAAAGCTCGCCTGGTTTCGCATAAAGTTCCCCGTGAAATCCGTTTTTGTGGTGAGCTTCCTAAAACTGTGACGGGAAAGATCCAGCGCTTCAAATTGCGCGCCAGCCCCACCCACAGCTAAAATTCAAACTGTGTAACCTGCGCTAAGCCTCCGGGAGTCCTTCTCCGGCGATAGCTTCTCGTTCATACGGCCTCAACTTCCCGCCGCACAAAGATGCCCGCTAAAGGTAGAATGTCACCGCAGAAATTCCTGGAGGAAAAATGGCCAAGAAGCCCACCGTCGAAGAGGCCCGTCTGATTTTGGAACTGTACGATCTCCGGCGCGAACCCGAAATGCGCAAAGCGCGACAGTGGTGGCTCACCACGTTTTGGCCAACTTGTGCCGATGACTTCATGAAAGTGGTCATGGATTTCGGCTCGCAGGAAAACAACTGGCTCCGCCAGGTGGGAGGCTACTGGGGCATTGCCACAACGTTTGTGTTGAACGGGATCATCAGCGAAAAACTGTTTTTTGAGCCGGCTTTTTGCGGAGAGTTGTACTTCATGTTCGCGAAGGTGCGGCCGTTCTTAAAGGAAATCCGCGAAAAAGCGAAAAATCCCGATCTGTTTATGCTTTCGGAAAAAGCAATTTATGGTTCCAAGCTGGGCCGCGCGCAATTCGAAAAGGTGGAAGCTCGTGTGAACATGCTGCGGCCAAAGCAGGGAGCCTGAAGTTGCGCTGTGCTATTCCTGTCCGGCACTTTTCGAAAGCAGTTTTGTACTTGGCTCCCGCCTTATTACCATTTTCCCTTCTTGCGACGGCTGGAGGCCCGCAGACCTGCGGGGGGGGTGTAATTCTGAAATTGAGCGCGCCCTCTTCGAGTCAGGGCAGCCTGCTGCTCTTGGAAGTGCGAAGCCGCAGGCCATTTGTGGAAGTCACCGCGGAGTGGAATTCCAAGAATGTTCCCTTCTGGCAAGTACACCGTGCTGGCACCGATTCTTCCGAAGCTCCCGCGAGCGACCTCCGCCAAGCGATTCTTGGAGTGGACTTGGAAAAACCGCCCGGCCTTTATCCGCTAGTCGTCCGTGTGCAAACGGCCAGCGGCAAGCCTGAAACCTGCACGTTGCAAATTCCTGTTCGCGCCGGGAAATTCGCTACGGAGAGATTGCAAGTCGGGAAAGAATTTGTCGAGCCGAGCCCTGAGCAAATCCAGCGCGCGAGTGAAGAACGCGACAAGTTGCGCGCCATCTTCGACCAGGTGACGCCCGAAAAACTATGGGATGGGGACTTTCGCGTTCCCTTGGACGGAGTGACCACCGGCGGCAACTTTGGCAAGCGCCGCGTACTGAACGGCCAGTCCGGATCGCCTCACAGCGGCGTGGATTTCCCCGCGGTCACGGGCACTCCCGTTCATGCCACCCAGCGGGGCCGGGTGGCTCTGGCCCAAGAGCTGTTTTTCTCCGGCAATACCGTTGTCGTGGATCATGGGCTGGGGATTTACACCTTTTACGGACACCTCTCCGAGATCGATGTGAAGGCCGGAGACGAATTGCAGTCCGGCCAGGTGCTCGGAAAAGTAGGCGCCACTGGCCGCGTAACCGGCCCGCACCTCCACTGGGGCCTTACAGTCGAGCGCGCCCGAGTGAATCCACTCCAATTGGTAAAGACTCTTGGAAGTGCGAGTCAGGCTTCGGCGCGGCCGAAAATTGCAGCGCCCAAATAGGGTTTCCAAAACGAAACGGAGAGGGAAACGAACACCCGCGGTTCAGCACTACCCTAGCAAAAGCAATGCGAGCATGCTAAAAGCCCACAACACAGAATCTTGCCGTTAACCGAAGCCCGAGAAGCTCTTGAGAATCAGTGAGTTACGAAGGGCCATGCGATAAACAAGGGTCGTGCTCTGCGGGTGAATCGTTTTGCCTTTATGCACCCGACAAAAAGCGGCGAGTACGAGAGTACTGTTGGAAATTGCCGCTTTGTGGTACTGTTTCGCCATTGTCACCGGAGAGGTCGCTGGGCAGTATGGGGCGGTGTGGGCAAGATTCGTGCTAGTCACCTCTCTGTTGCTGTTGTTCCGCTTTAGCACGCTGCTGACACGCTACTGCAGGCGAGTTCCTTCGCAATGAAACTGGCCCGATGGCCGCGGTGGGGCTCTTAGTTCCTAAATCAGGGTTTGAGGTCGAGCAAGAGATGTCCCTTCTTCATTTTCGTGTCAAAGAACGCCGCCGCACGTTAAGGGTGGCTTTGACCGTCCCGCTCACAGTCCACGGGAAAACAGATACCGGGGAACGCTTCTCCGCCCGCACAACCTCGCAATCCGTCAATCGCCATGGCGCCCTGTTTCATCTGGAAGAAATCGTTGTGGTAGGACAAACGGTGATTCTGGTAAACGATCACACCGCGCAATCGATGGAGTGCCGCGTGGTTTCGATCCATCGCGCCCGCGATAGCCGGCAGTATGTCGGAGTAGAGTTCCTCTCCCCGGAAACAAATTTCTGGCACATGCAGTTCCCCATCCCCGGAGCAAAACCGCTGCGCCGTGTGCTTCCCGACAAAGCTTCAGCGTAACCAGTCAGGACGGACTAAGCGGCCTCCCAGCTAATTCTCGGCTGCAAGGAATCCCCAAAGCATTAGAATTTCTCGGTGCGACGCTCGCCGACGCGGATTGGCCTGATTTCGGACACTCACGGTTTGCTGCGCGCGCAGGCGCTCGACGCACTTCGCGGTTCAGAGCTGATTCTTCACGCCGGCGATGTGGGCAAGCCGGAAATCCTTACCGCGCTGCGGGAGATTGCTCCCGTCATTGCCGTGCGCGGAAACGTGGATACCTCCGAATGGGGGAGGACGCTGCCAGAAACTGCCGTTGCTGAAGCGGGCAAAGTTCTGCTTTATGTTCTTCATGACGTGTGTGCCCTCGATTTGAACCCGGTATCCGCTGGTTTTGATGTCGTCGTCAACGGGCATTCGCATCAGCCGGGAAAATTCGAACGCGAGGGCGTGCTCTACATCAACCCGGGAAGTGCCGAACCGCGCCGGTTTCAGTTGCCGGTTACCGTGGCGCGCCTGAATCTCGGCCGTACGCCGTTTGCGGTCGAGTTTGTAGAGGTCCGGGTTTAGTTGCGGGGCTGGGGGGAGCCGTAAGTTACTTTGCGACGCAAAGTGATCTACCTTAGGTCTGTCACCAACGTCTTGAGAGAAAAGAGGGTAATGCTGGAAACGCGGTTCCGATCCGCTTCTCCGGTCGAGATTCAAGGCAAACCCTCCGAGTTTCCTTTGGTCGCTGCGGCTCGCAGGCCCGAGCGAGACTTACCTATTGACATCCCATAGGAGCGGCGCATACTTCTATTGCTTTCCCATAGGAGGCGCATGGGCGACAAGGCGGACGTCTGGCAGGGCACTCTTGCTCTCATGATTCTAAAGACCCTTGAAACACTCGGGCCGCTCCATGGATACGGGATCGCGCGGCGCATCGAGCAGATCAGTGGCGGTGTTCTTACGCTGAACTACGGAACGGTGTACCCGGCTTTGCTGAAGCTTGAGCAGGAAGGCTCGATCGAGTCGGAATGGGGGGTCTCAGACAATAATCGCAAAGCGAAATACTACAAACTGACGCGCGCGGGCCATAAGCAGTTGGAACGCGAAGCTCGCGATTGGCAGCAAGCCCAAGCGATTCTCGCGAGATTCCTTTCGACGGAGCCTTCCACATGAGTAGCCTTCGGAGAACCCTTCGCGCGTGGCTTCAACGTCTCGCCGGACTTTTTCGCAAGCCGAGCCGCGACGCAGAATTCGCCGCGGAGTTGGAGAGTCATCTGCAATTGCATATCGACGACAATCTCCGCACAGGCATGACGCCAGAAGCAGCGCGCCGGGACGCATGGATGAAACTTGGAGGGGTCGAGCAAACCAAAGAGAATTACCGCGACCGGCGAAGCCTTCCGTTCCTTGAAACAGCCTTGCAGGACCTCCGCTTCGCTTTCCGGATGTTGCGCAAGTCTCCCGGCTTCACTGCCGTCGCCGTTCTTACTCTTGCCTTTGGTATTGGCGCCAACACTGCTGTTTTCAGCGTGTTCGAACGCGATATATTGCGTCCGCTGCCGTATGCTGACGCCGACCGCCTAGTTTCCTTTGGCGTGCTGATTCCATCCTTCGACTCACGACCGTTCCTGTTCACCTCATCCTATTTAGAACTCTTTGACAGCAGCACGCCATTCGAGTCCATCACGTCCTGGCGGCCTGGAGTGAGCGGATGTGACCTCACGGAGGAGCGCCCTGCACGACTCGCTTGCGTTCGGGCAGAGTCCAGCTTTCTCACGACTTTCGGCGTCAGCCCAATCCTAGGAAGCAATTTCGGCACCGAGGAGGACGGACCCAATGCTCAGCAGGTATGCCTAATCTCCTCCGCTTTATGGAAAAGTCGATTGGGCGGCAGCGCGGAATCGCTGGGTCGGACGCTTTCTCTTGATGGGCAACCGACCAGAATCATGGGTGTCCTGCCAGAGAATTTTGAGTGGCCGACGCTCGCGCATGTCGACGTGATCTTGCCTGAAGCAATTTCCGCCGCCGAGAGAACGGATCCCATCGCTGGAGTGGTGCGCGCTTACGGGCGGTTGAAACCTGGTGTGACCATGGCTGGAGCCAGCGCGCAGCTTGCACTACCCCTTGATAAGTGGAGGGAGGCTGCGCCGCCGATGTTCCGCAAGGAAATGCGACTGGGATTGATTTCCGTGCGGGAAGACCAAGTAGGCTCGACAAGGCTTGCGCTTTTGGTGCTTTTTGGAGCGTCGCTCGCTTTTCTAGCTCTGGCCGCCGCGAACGTGGCAAACCTGTTTTTGGCGCGCGGCGCAGCCCGAGAACATGAACTTGCGGTTCGCGCTGCGCTTGGGGCCAGCCGCAGCCGACTTATCGTTTTGCAGCTCACGGAGAGCACGCTGCTTGGCCTCTTCGGAGGAATAGTAGGCGCGGGGATTGCGTTCGCGCTCCTGCGGTGGTTCGTAGCGCTGGCTCCGGCGCGCATTCCGCGAATTGCGCAGGCCAATCTCGACACGTCCGTCTTGCTTTTTGTGTTGGGAGCATCCTTGTTAGCGGGTCTGCTCTGCGGGCTGGCTCCGGCACTTACCGGGCAGCAATTCCGCGGTCTGCTGGCGGGGCCGTCCCTCGGCCCGCGTCGGGCGCGGCTCGGAGTCGTGCTCGCCGCGGCGCAGGTGGCTGTGTCAATCGTACTGGTGATCGGTGCCGGTCTGTTTCTCGATACGTTGCGAAATATTGAGAATGTGCGCTTAGGAATGGACGCGACGAACATCGTAACTGCGGAGATTACGCTAGGCCGCAACTACGGGCAATTCCCCGCCACTGCGGAATTCTTTGATCGGCTTGAGACGCGCTTGCGTAGTTTGCCAGGCGTGACGGCGGTTGCACTTAGCGACTCGCTTTCTCCGACCGGACCGCAGCGGGCCCGCCAGTTTTTTGACATTCGCGTTGACGGGCGTCCGCGATTTCCGAAAGGGACGGGCGGCTTGGTCGGCTGGCGCATGGTCACCCCCGGCTATTTTGAAATGCTCGGCATTCCCATCCTGCAAGGCCGTGGATTCGCGCAGGAAGACCAGAATGCGAACACGGCCGCGATTGTGCTGAGCAAGAAATTGGCCGATCGACTCTTTTCAGGCCAAAGCGCCGTTGGACAGCATCTCCAGCTCTCCGTGCCGTCCGGACCCTGGTACACGGTGGTTGGAGTGGCCAGCGATGTGACCTACTTGAACGAATCAGGACGCGTCGGACGAACCGATCCCGAATACTACATTGTTCGCAAGGGCCTTGCAGCGCTCACAACAGAGCCGGAAGGAACCGACCGGCATGCCTTCTTCCTTGCCCGAAGTCCGATGAAGCCCGCCGCAGTGGAGCGGCTCGTTCGGAGCGAAATCGCTTCGCTCGATCCCACGCTGCCGGTGGAAATATCCACTCTTAGGGCGCGGATAGACCTTCTGCGCGTGGAGCCGCGGTTCAACGCTGCTCTCATCAGCCTTTTTGCCACGATGGGTTTCTTGCTTGCGGTGATCGGACTCTACGGCGTGCTCTCGCTTCTGGTTTCATCAAGGACGAGAGAAATCGGCGTGCGGATGGCGCTCGGCGGCAAGCCCGAAAGCTTGCTGGCTATGGTCATCTGGCAGGGGGTGCGGCTGATGTTGATGGGTCTCGTGCCAGGTGCGGCAATCGCGTTCGCTGTCGCTCATTTGCTGAGGAGATTGCTTTATGGTGTAAGTCCGATGAATCCGGCG
>Ga0126378_10000109_pt1 | contig 61892 bp, 48 predicted proteins | sample PanSoiMetPlot_23_FD_92587 | JGI IMG/M metagenome (GOLD analysis project Ga0126378, IMG submission 92587) | Tropical forest soil microbial communities from Panama - MetaG Plot_23 | ecosystem: Environmental > Terrestrial > Soil > Tropical forest > Bulk soil | place: Panama | collected 2016-02-17 | reverse complement strand
GGGCGTTCCCGGTTCCCAGGAAAAGAAAAAGCCCCGCTACCGGGCGGGGCTAAGTGGCTTCCGTCGTTTGCGGAAAGTGTGCGCTGGCCGCGCGGAATCGTTCCGAGGCATTTGCCCGTATGGTTCCGGAGCCTCAATAGTAATTGTCCGTGTCATTCCATCCTCCGTGATGGGTCACGAGAGAGCCTCCGCGTGGTTAGGTTCAACGGTCATCATGGGTCAGAGCGCGGGCCCACCCGCCACCACGCAGTTACCAGAACCTGTCAAGTGCCTAAAGCCAGACGGGACAGAGGAGCCCTGCGAAAGCAGGCGCACTCGTAACTTCACAACAGTGCCACCAACGCCAACGGAGATGCGAGCTCTACGCTTGCTGCCGCCCCCGGCATATGACCATCCCCCCACCAAAGCGATTGAGATAGTACGATTCCTGGGCCGGGGAATCATGTTGATTAACCGATCGCGCCCAACGCGCGAACGTTCATTCTCTCCCCACACTTGGACATACCGATCAGTAAGTCCTTTGAGTTCTTCTTGCAGCCGTCTGTTTTCCACCTCAATCCACGACGACATATCGGAAAACATTGACGAAGTGGCACGGGTCAGAACAGGGCGGGCGAGTCTCAAATGCGGTTCCTTGCCAGCGCGATCATCAAAGAGATCGAGCGCCGTGAACTGCTGGGCGCAAGAAAGGCGACTGATCGGCTGCTACCATTTTTGCTACCATTTTTTTCAAAACTGCCCGGTACAGCGCAAAACACGATGGTACAGAGATTGCGATTTAAGCCCGAAAACATTGACTCAGTGACATGAGGAAGCACCGGCTAGTACACCGCCGGTAGAACGCCGAGTTCGCCGCCCGATACGCGGAGCACGCGGAACCTCACGTCATCCCAGGCCGCGTCGACCACGACATCTTCGTCAACGAGTGCAACGAGGCCGGCCAAAATGAATTCCCGCAGGCCTGCATCGACGCGCCGGGCGTCGATCGCGCCAGCATCCACGCGCAGACCGGCGGGGCCGCGGTGCGATTCTTCGATGCCAGCCTCAACGTGCCACACGGGAAGTGATCCCCTCGCCGTTTGCAGGTGTTCGAGAGTTGATCTCAAACGTCGATCCACGGGGTCGTCATTGCCGAGCTTGACCCGGCAATCCATCAATCTTCGTCAAGACTCTTTTGCGAGGACGATGGATGCGCGGGTCAAGCCCGCGCATGACCCGTTGAGATCAATGGTCGCCCGCTTTGCTTTTGCCAGACAGCCGTTGATCGAGCCGGCGCATGTCGATCACCATGCGCTCGTGAGTGCCACGGCCGATCTCCTCGTTCTCGTCGCGCGCCTTGACATTGAATTCGACACGGCGGCCATCGACCCGCGTGACTTCCGCTTCCGCGGTGACGTCGTGTCCCACGGGAGTTGCCGCCACATGGCGGACGTCGACGGCGGTGCCGACCGCGCTCTCGCCCGGCTCGAGATAGGCTCGAATGGCGTTGAGCGCGGCGTTCTCCATCGCCATGATCATCATGGGCGTGGCGAAGACGGGCGGCAGCATTGCGTCCTTGAACTGGTTGGCGAGGTGCGCGGGCGTGACGCGCAGCGTGAACGTTCCCTTCACTCCCAACGGAATCGGTCGCACTGCGCGATCATACTGGTTCGGCCGCAGAGGACCATCCGCGCTGGTGCCGGCGATGGACCGCGTGGGCTTCATTGCTAGAGTGGCGGTCGCAACGCGAGGCCGGCCGTGATCACGCTGACGCCAGTTCCCGACATTCCCATGATCCGGCCAGGCGACGACCTTGCTCGGCTCCTCATCGCCGCCTGCGAGAAGAACGGCCTTGCGCCTGCGGACGGCGACATTCTCGTCGTGGCGCAGAAGATCGTGTCCAAGGCGCAAGGCCGTTACGTCGATCTCGCAAAAATTCGCCCCTCGCCGCGCGCGGTGAGCCTCGCGGGCGAGGTGGACAAGGACCCGCGGCTGGTCGAGGTCATCTTGTCGGAATCGCGGCGGGTGGTGCGCAAGCGACCGGGCGTGTTGATCGTCGAGCACCGGCTCGGCTTCATCATGGCGAATGCAGGCGTCGACCGCTCCAATATCGAGGCAGATATCGCAGCCGAGCCCGTGCTGTTGCTGCCGCGCGATCCGGATGCATCCGCGGCCCAATTGCACGAGCAGTTCACCGCGCACTTCGGCAAGCGGTTCGCCATCATCATCACCGACAGCTGGGGACGCGCGTGGCGCCACGGCACGGTCGGCGTCGCACTTGGCGTCGCAGGGTTGCCCGCGCTCCTCGACCTGCGCGGGCGGCCCGACCTGTTCGGGCGCGAGTTGCGCGTGACGCAAATCGGATTCGCCGACGAGATCGCAAGCGCCGCCTCGCTCGTGATGGGACAAGCCGACGAAGGCCGGCCGGCCGTGCTGGTGCGCGGGCTCACGTGGTCGCAGCCGGCCGCGCCGGGCGCCTCCCTGATCCGCCCGGCCGAGGAGGACCTGTTCCGATGAGCGTGGCAAGGCGTAGCCTGGTCGTCGCGCTGTGCGGCGGGATCGGCGGCGCCAAGCTCGCTTTGGGCTTGAGCCGCATCGTGCCGGGCGACGATCTCATGCTGGTCGGCAATACCGGCGACGACTTCAAGCATCTTGGTCTGATGATCTCGCCCGATCTCGACACGGTCATGTATACGCTGGCCGGCCTCGACGATCCGCAACGCGGTTGGGGCCGGCGCAACGAGACTTGGACCTTCATGGACGCGCTCGGCGCGCTGGGCGGCGAAACCTGGTTTGCGCTCGGCGATGGCGACCTTGCCACTCACGTGGAGCGCACGCGACGGCGCGCGGCAGGCGAGGCTTTGTCCGCCATCACCGCCGATTTCTGCCGCCGCTTGGGCATTGCGGCGCGGCTTGTGCCGATGACCGACGACAGCGTGCGCACGCGTCTGCGCACCGAGGAGGGCTGGCTCGATTTCCAGGATTATTTCGTGCGGCGGCGATGCGCACCGCGGGTCCGGGAGATCGCGTATGACGGGGCGGCGAACGCGCGCGCGCATCCCGCCGTGCTCGCCGCGCTGCGCGAGCGCCGCTTGCGCGCGATCGTGATCTGCCCGTCCAATCCGTTTCTGAGCATCGAGCCGATTCTGGCCGTGGCGGGCGTGCGCGAGGCGATCGCGCGCGCAGCGGCGCCGGTCGTGGCGGTATCGCCGATCATCGGCGGACGCGCCGTCAAGGGGCCAACCGCCAAGATGATGACCGAACTCGGCCTCGAGGTCAGCGCGGTGGCCGTGGCGCGGCGCTACCAAGACTTGCTCGATGGCTATGTGCTCGATCGCGCCGATGCCGCCGGGGCGGAAAAGCTTGGCATTCCAGTCACGCTGGCGCACACCCTCATGACGACGCTTGCAGATCGCGAAGAGCTGGCGCGGCGCGTGCTCGCCAGCGCCGACGCCTTGGCAAAGGCCAGCGCATGAATGCGCGCGAAGTGTACGCCGTCCTTCCGATCAAGGACACCGACGATGCCAAGCAGCGCCTCGCCGGCGTGCTCAGCGCGCCGCGGCGGCAGGAATTGGCGCTGGCCATGTTCGAGGACGTGCTTGCGACGCTGGGCCGCGTGCGCGAGTTCGCCGGTATTTTCGTGGTGACGGCGGATTCTTCGGCTGTGGCCATTGCGTCGCGATACGGCGCGGGGGTGTTAAGCGACGGTGCGCACGAAGGCCACACCGGCGCGGTCGCGGCAGCGGCGCGGCGGCTGAAAAGCAAAGCCATGCTCACGCTGCCAGGGGACGTTCCGCTGGTCGAAGAAGAAGACATCGGCCAACTCATCGACGCGCACCGGGATACGCTTCGTCGCGACGCGCCCGCCTTCATCATCGTACCGGCGCGCGACGAGCGCGGCTCGAACGCCATTCTCTGCTCTCCGGCTAGCGCCGTGCCGCTCACCTTCGGGGCGGACAGCTTTCTCCCCCATCTCGCAGCGGCCAGGCGCTGCGGCATCGAGCCGAAGGTGCTGAAGCTGCCGCGCGTCGCGCTCGATATCGACACGCCCGAGGACCTGGCGCGCTTTCTCACAACTCCGTCGCAGACGCGGGCGCGAGTGCTGCTCGAGCGCTGGGGGATGCGCTCCACGTCATTGCCGGGCCTGACTCGGCAATCCATCCCTTGAAGAAACGTTTTTTTCGATGCATGCGCGGGTCAAGCCCGCGCATAACGAGTTGACGACAGCTCGCTACGGCATGCGGACGTCAGCCCGCGGTTGCGCTGGCCTCAACGTTCGGCCGGCCGAACGCCGTCTCCATCTCGCGCCGCACCTTCACGGCGAGATCGTTTTCGTCATAGTCTACGTCGCTCCAGCGCAGGCACTCGCCCTCCGCGAGGTCGCGCTTGAGCCTGACCCCATGCGCAAGCCCCAGCGGCAGCAAGCTCTGCGCGAGTGAGCGCGCGGCCGGAACCTGCTTGCCCCAGACGCAAAATCCGCCTTCGCCGTCGAGCACCTCGCCGGACTTGAGCGCACGTTTGGCCGTGGCGGCGACGTCGGAACGGAAACCCGTGGGCGCGCCGGTCGGCTCCTTACGCAAAGCAGCGCTGGCGACGGAGACGCCGAGCTCGAGCCCGATCATGTGGATCGGCCGGTAGAGCGCGGCGTAGCGCCCGCTCTTGTCCGGCAACATCGCATATTCCTTGAAGCAGCGCCGCGCGTAGTCGCTCTCGCCCTCGAACACGACATAGGTGCCGAGCGCGAGATGATGCGGCACGTCGCGGCCGTCGCGATAAACCGAGGAGGTGACTTCCGTGACGCCGGCCTTCTCGAGCGTGCCGCCGGCCGCTTTTGGCTTGCATATGTCAGCAAGCTCAAAGCGCGTCGCCGGCGGGAAGCCCAATCCATCGCTCTGCGGCACGAGCCCCGTCGCGTTGCACACCGCGGTCATCTCGATGCCCGACTTGGTGCCGTCAACGAAACTGTTGAACATTTTCGGATTGATCGAGTTGCGGTCGCTGATCGACAGATATTTGTCGAGAATGTCCCACACGGTGTCGGGCGTGGAGCGGTGATAGTGCGGCTCGTAGCGCGTGCCCTTGCCGGCGGCGATGACCGTGAAGCCGCAGGCGCGCGCCCAGTCCACATGCTCGCAGATGAGCGCGGGCTGATCGCCCCAGGCGAGGCTGTAGACCACGCCGGCAGCTTTGGCCTTGCGCGCCAGCAGCGGACCGGCGAGCGCATCCGCCTCGACATTGACCATGACGATGTGCTTGCGGTGGGCGATCGCACTCAAAGCGTGGCGTATGCCCGCCGCCGGGACGCCGGTCGCCTCGACGATCACCTCGATCTCGGGAAAAGCAATGACTGCCTCGGCATCTTGCGTCACATGCGTGCCTGCGCGGGTGAGCGCTTCACCCAGCGAGGGCGCGGAAATGGCCTCATCGTCCCATCCGGCAATGCAAAGCTGGCGCCGCGCGCGGGCAACATCGAGATCGGCGACCGCGACGATGTGCATCCCGCGCGTCGAGCGCGCCTGCGCGAGAAACATGGTGCCGAACTTGCCCGCGCCGATGACGCCGACGGTGACCGGACGACCCGCCGTCTCCCGTTCGAGCAACAGAGCGTGCAGATTCACCGACGGCTCCAATCACTCACGCGATAAAGCCATTACGGCAGAGGACGCGGGTGCTGTCTAGCTTAACGATGTGCTATGGCGTTTCGCTTTGCGCACGCTCGTCCGCTCGTCCCCGCGAGGGGCGCCCTCGCGACGCTCGCGTCTCGGGGACCTCGTTGCGGGACCAAGTCCCTCAGCCTGGATTCCCGCTTTCCGGGAATGAGCGGAGTTCCGCTGAGCGCGATCGCTAGGCCAGTCCGTCGCCGATGCGCGATCCCGCTATTGGCATAGCGCCCGCGTGACGAACGTCTCGGTCGAACAGTCGGCATCGCTCGGTGGGCGGACCTTGAGCAGGACCCGCGCGGAGCACTTCTGCTCCGACTGGGTGTCGAGGCTTTTGCCGGTGCCAAAACCTTTGCCGCGGCAGGCTGTCATCGCGGCGGCCTGGCAGTCGGGCCCGCCGTTTGCCGCCACGACACAGCGCTCGCGCACCGTCACGACACGCGCGTTCGGCAATTCCATGACGGCGCCGGTTGCCTCCTTGGCCGCGTCGCGGGTCTGATCGGCGAGTTGGTCCAAGCTCTGCTGCGCGCCTTGCAGGTCCGACTTGAGCTTCGTCGTACCGTCCTCGAACCAACGGCCGACCGAGTCAACAAATCCCGGCCGCGCCGTGGAATTCGGATCCGATGCCGCCGGCGGATTGGCAGCGGCCGGAATGTCGGCCGGAGGCCGCGCCTCTTGCGCGAGGGCGCAGACGCCCATGAGAACGGCGCAGGCAACGACCAGCGCACACGCGAGGGCCGCGCCGACGCCCGTCTCAAGCTTTTCAGAACGGCTGGTCATCCCGACCCCATGACATCACAGCCGCGCACAGACTCGGCGCGCCGCGTGGCGAAATTGAGGAGGGTTGGAACCTCAGAACAGATAGAGAGCGGCAATGATGCCGGCGACCAGCACTACCGCGGCGATGGTCGCCCAGAGCTCCAACCGTTTTTCAATGATCTCGCGCGCCTGCGCGCCGTAGCGGTTGAGCAGGAACGCTTCGGCATAAAACCGCATGCCGCGCGCGACGATCGACAACAGCACGAACAAGACGAAATTGTACCCAGCAAAGCCCGAGGCAATGGTCACGATCTTATAGGGGATCGGCGTGAGACCTTTGATGAGAATGATCCAACCGCCCCATTGGGCGTAGGCAGCACGGAATGCGTCGACCTTGTCACCGTAGCCATAGAGGTGGATCAACCAGAGTCCGACGGAGTCGTAGAGTACCGCGCCGATGAGGTAGCCGAGCACTCCGCCGGCGACCGACGTCAGCGTGCATACGGTCGCATAGAACCAGGCCCGGTCCGGGCGCGCGAGCGCCATCGGAATGAGCATCGTGTCGGGTGGGATGGGAAAGAACGAGCTTTCCACAAACGACACGGTTCCCATCAGCCAGGTGGCGTGCGGCTTATCGGCGGCGTCGATGCACCAAGCATAGAGGCGGCGAAGCATGGCGGGCTTGCTTAGCGGCGAGTGGTGCAATTGTCCATCCGCAAGGACGCACAACAAGTGCGTCTAAGTTCCGTACCATCATCCGCTCGTCCCCGCGAAAAGCGGGGACCAGTCGATCCTGGACTCGCGCTTTGGCGGGAATGAGCCGATTTTGGTGTGACGTCGCCTCAATTTCACTGAGACATTATCGAGCGGGCGATCAGCGCCGTTTGCGCACCCGGCTGCGGTCGAGCGTGACGACCTTGCGCCGCAGTGAGGAGTCGACGCGCTCCTTGGGAAGTTTCTCGGCGATGCCCAGGAGGCGCTCCCGCCGCTCCATCTCCGTCCACACGTCCTTCGGATGCACGCTGGAAGCGACCCACAACACCACGAGATTGTAGAGCAGATCCGCGCTTTCGCGCACGACAGCATCGGTATGGCCGTTCATGGCGTCGATCACCACCTCGACGGCTTCTTCCGCGAGCTTCTTGGCCATCTTGCTGCGGCCCGCCCGCAACAGCCGCGCCGTCCGCGAGGATGCCGGGTCGGCGGTGCGCGCGGCCATGACGGCCTCATAGAGGCGGTCGAGCGAATCAGTCATGCCGACCCAGAATACCGCCAAACCGCTCGCGAGTGGGTTAACGAATGGGTCGGGCGCGGGCGGCCGCTATTCTTCCGTGGCGAGCAGCGAGGCATTGCCGCCGGAAGCCGCGGTGTTGATGGTCACTACCTGCTCGACGGCAAATCGCTCGAGGTAATTCGGACCGCCGGCCTTCGGTCCGGTGCCGGACATTCCGCTGCCGCCGAATGGTTGCGTGCCGACGACCGCGCCGATCATGCTGCGATTGATGTAGACATTGCCGTGCGGAAGCCGCCCCACAATATGCTCGGCGACCGCATCGATGCGGGAGTGTATGCCCAGCGTGAGCGCGTAGCCGTTTCCCGCAAGCTCATCGAGCAGCGCGTCGATCTCGCCGGCGCGCCAGCGCACCACGTGCAGGACCGGCCCGAACACCTCTTGCCGCAAATCCTTCGCGCGATCGAGCATGATGATCGCCGGCGGCACATAAGTCCCCCTCGCCGGAAGCGCCTTGAAGCGGTCCCAACGAAAGCGCACCCGGCCTTCGCTGTCGTTGTCCGCGATCCAGCGGTCGAGCTTCTCCTTCGCCTCCGCGTCGATCACCGGCCCGACATGGGTAGAAGGCTCGCGCGGATCGCCGAGCTTGAGCTCGCGCGCGGCGCCGGCGATCATCTCGACGATGGGCTCGGCGATGTCCTCCTGCAGACAGAGCAGACGAAGCGCCGAACAGCGCTGGCCAGCCGAGCGGAATGCCGAGGTGATGACATCGTCGGTGACCTGCTCGGGCAGCGCCGTTGCGTCGACGAGCATCGGATTGATCCCGCCGGTTTCCGCGATCAGCGGCACGATCGGGCCATCCTTGCTCGCCAGCGCGCGATGGATGAAGCGCCCGACTTCGGTCGAGCCCGTAAAGACGACGCCGGCGACGCGGCGATCAGCAACCAGCGCGGCCCCGACCTTCCCATCGCCGGGCAACAGATGCAGCGCGCTCGCTGGAGCTCCGGCTTCATGCAGAATCTGCGCGGCCTCGGCAGCAACGAGCGGCGTCTGCTCCGCCGGTTTCGCAACCACCGTGTTGCCAGCGACCAGCACGGCGGTGATCTGACCGAGAAAGATCGAGAGCGGAAAATTCCACGGGCTGATGCAGACGAACACACCACGCCCGCGGTAGCGGAGTTCGTTCGCCTCACCGGTCGGACCCGGCAGTGCTCGCGGGGCGAGCGCGCGCCGTGCCTCGAGCGCGTAATAACGACAGAAATCGACCGCCTCGCGCACCTCTGCGAGCGCGTCGTCGAGCGTTTTGCCGCCTTCCGCCTGCAACAACGCGATCAGGCGGCCGCGCCGCGCTACCAGGAGATCGCTCGCACGTGCAAGAACGGCGGATCGCACGTCGATGGCGGTCGTGCTCCATGCGGCAAAGCCCGCCTGCGCCGCCGCCATGGCCGCCGAGGCAATGGCCTCGTCGGCTTCGCCGACCCGGCCGATCACCTTGCCGTCGATCGGCGAAACGACCGAGCGTCCAATTCCGGGACGGCTCCCACCGTCGAGGAGCGGCACGGCCTCGACCGAGGGCCGGGCATCGCGGATCTCGGCGAGCAGCGCCTCGAGACTCGCGCGGTCGCCGAATTCCACGCCGGAGGAATTGCGTCGCTGCGCGCCATAAAGGTCGCGCGGCAAGGGAATGTTGCGGTGGCGGGCGCGACGCGCATCGCCGATCCGGTTCTGCGGCCGTTCGAGAATAGACGCGACCGGGACCGCCGAATCGGCGGCGACCGACACGAAGGATGAGTTCGCGCCATTCTCCAAGAGGCGCCGCACCAGATAGGCGAGAAGATCGCGATGGCCGCCGACCGGCGCATAGACCCGACAGGCCGCCTCTGGGTGATCGGCGAGCAAGAGCTCGTAAAGTGCCTCGCCCATGCCGTAGAGGCGCTGGAATTCGTAACCTTCAACGCCGCCGGCATCCTCGATCACGCTCGCGACCGTGAGCGCATTATGGGTGGCGAATTGCGGGTAAAGGCGCGGCCGCGCCGCCAGCAGCTTGCGTGTGCAGGCGTCATAGCAGAGATCGGTCATCGCCTTGCGCGTGAACACGGGATAGTCGGCAAGGCCGCGCTCCTGCGCGCGCTTGATTTCGGTGTCCCAGTAGGCGCCCTTGACCAGCCGCACCGTGAGCCGGCGGCGCAGCCTGCTCGCAGTTTCCTCGAGCCAGTCGATCACCGCAGGCGCGCGCTTCTGATAGGCCTGCACCGCCAGCGCGAAGCCATCCCAACCGCGCAGCGAGCTATGGGCGAGCACGGCTGCGATGACATCGAGGGTAAGCTCGAGCCGATCAGCCTCCTCTGCGTCCACGGTGAAGCCGAGTCCGTGCTCGCGCGCCCTGCGCGCAAGCTCGAGCACTTTGGGCACCAGCTCGGCGAGCACGAAGTCGCGCGAGACCGCCTCGAAGCGCGGATGTAAGGCGGAGAACTTGACGGAAATGCCGGCACTGTTCGCGCCATCGCCGGCATGAGTGGCGATGGCGTCGATGGCATGTGCGTACGCCGCGAAATAGCGCTCGGCGTCGGCTCTCGTGCGCGCCCCCTCCCCCAGCATATCGAAGGAGCAGCGCATCTCGCGGTTGGCGCGTGCGCGCGCGAGCGCCTCCTCGATGGTTTGTCCGAGAACGAAATGAGAGGCGAGGAGCCGCATGGCCTGCCGCGTGGCCGCGCGCACCGCGGGAATGCCGAGTCGTTTGATCAGGCTTTCCAGAATGGTGTCCGGCGTCTCGCTGGGATGGATGATGCGGGCGGTCATGCCGAGCGTCCAGGCTGAGGCCGACACCAAGAGCGCGCTCGATTTGACGTGGTGCGATGACCATTCGCCGGTCGCGAGCTTGTCCTCGATCAGCCGGTTGGCGGTCACGGCATCAGGCACTCGCAGGAGCGCCTCCGCCAAGACCATCAGAGCGAGCCCCTCTTTGGTGGAGAGCGAGTAGGCGTGAAGGAAGTCCTCGATACCGCCGAGTCCCCCGGCCCTCGCCCGAATGCCCTCGACGAGGCGCCTCGCGTAGGCATCGATCCGCCGTTCGGCCTCGCTCGCGCGAGGGGCCTCATCGAGCAAGGCGGCTGCCATCACCTCGTCGGGGGGCGCATAGGGAGCGCTGAAGAGTGGCGCGGCGTCCGCCTGGCCAATGTTCGTATCCGGGATCATGACGGCTCGCAGGGGCCCACCTCGCTTAGGAGATTAATTGTTAACAGCGGTTCATGTAATCGGCCGAAGAATAACTCACGTCCGGGCACAAAGTGGCAGGGTGCGGTGTTTGAAATCTGTGAAGGACCTCCGCAAGGCGCGATCTCGCCTTGCGCTTTGAGTGTCATGTTCTTTATCTGGCCGCTTCAACCGCAGTTCACGGCGGGGCGGTGCGGGGGACGACGGAGAGGCGACGGCAATGGGCCTCCTCAACGGCTCGCGCATAGATCGGCGCGCCTGTCTCATCGGGGCGGCGCTTACATGCATCGCGCCCTGGCGGGCCTCGGCACAGACCGCGATCAAATTTTCTCTCGACGGGCGCCTCGAGGGATTGGCTGCGACATTTTTTCTCCCCCAGGACCGGGGATATTTCCGGCGGGAAGGGCTCGAGGTCACGGTCGACGAGGCGACGAGCGCGCTCGAGCCGATCACTCGCGTCGCGTCCGGCGCCTACGAGATGGGGCTCGCCGATATCAATACGCTCATCAAGTATCGCGACCAGCATCCGTCGCCGCCGCTGAAAGCGGTGTTCATGCTCTACAACAAGCCGCCCTTCGCGGTGGTCGGGCGAAGGAGCCGCGGCATCAGCGAGCCCAAGGACCTCGAGGGTAAGAAACTCGGCGCCCCGCCCGCCGGCATCACCTTTGGCGAGTGGCCGCTCTTCGCCAAGCTCAACAATATCGATACGGCGAAGGTGACGATCGAAACCATCGGCATCCCGGTGCGTGCGCCGATGCTGGCGGCCGGGCAGATCGATGCTGCGCTCGGCTACTCGTTCCGTCTCTATGTCGATGTCAAAGATCGCGGTGTTCCGGCAGACGACATCGTGCTGATGCCGATGGCCGATTATGGGCTCAAGCTCTATGGCAACGCCATCATCCTAAATCCCAAATTTGCCGCCGAGAAGCCGGAGGCGGCCGGGGCGTTCTTGCGCGCATTTCTCCAGGGCCTCAAAGACATCGTGCGGCGACCCGCCGAGGCGGTCGAATCGATCGTGCGCCGCGATGACACCGTGAAAAGGGAGGTCGAGCTCGAACGCCTGCGCATGGCCATCCGCGACAACATTGTCACGCCCGAGGTGAAAGCCAACGGCTATGGCACCGTCGATTTTTCGCGGCTCGCCGAATCGATCGACCAGATCGGGCTCGTTTTCCAGTTCAAGGCCAAGCCCAAGGCGGAGGACATCTTCGAGACTTCTTTCCTGCCGCCCGCCGCAGAGCGTAGGGTTCACTGAGTGCGCGATGTGGCGCTAGACCCTCCGTTGCTTTGAACCGATGCCCCGCCCGCACGCCAGGCGATTACCCACATCTCGCCGCGGAGAGCGCCGCCCGCTGTGGTCTTGTGGTTCGGCCTGATCGGACCGTGTTATAAATCTGCGAACGCATAGAGCCCCGTTCTTTGCCGATGCCGGCCCCATGAAATTGCTTCGTATCTATTTCCGCGTGCTCCAACTTCTCGGGCGCGAGCGTCGTTTAGCTTGGGCGCTGGCCGTCGCCAATCTGGCGCTGGCATCGGCGATGTTCGTCGAGCCGATTCTGTTCGGCCGCATTGTCGATACGCTCGCCAACGCCCAGCCCCGCGTCTCGCAGGTGGCCTGGCGGGAGCTGATGATGCTGGTGGGCGCCTGGGTCAGCTTCGCGCTCTTCATCATCCTCTGCAGCACGCTTGTGGCGCTGCATGCGGACCGACTGTCGCACCGCCAGTATCAGGTGGTGCGCACCATGTTCTTCGAACACGTGCTGCAGCTGCCGGTGAGCTATCACACCGGATCGCATTCCGGGCGGCTGGTGAAGGTGATGATCGCCGGCACGAATACGCTGTGGGCGCTCTGGCTTGCCTTCTTCCGCGAGCACTTCGCCAGTTTCGTATCGCTCATCGTCCTGCTGCCGCTGACCCTGTTCATCAATTGGCGTTACGGGCTGTTATTGATCCTGTTGTGCACCGTGTTTGGCATGGTCATCGCGCTGGTCGTGCGCAAGAGCGAAAAACTGCAAAGTACGGTGGAGGGCTACTACACGGACGTGGCCGAGCGCACCAGCGATACCCTGGGAAACATTGCTCTGGTGCAGAGCTTCACCCGCGTCGAGGCGGAAGTCTCGGGAATGCGGAAGATGGGCGAAGAGGTGCTGCGAGCGCAGATCCCTGTCCTCTCTTGGTGGGCGGTGACGACGGTCATTACCCGCACGTCCACGACGCTGACAATGCTTTCGATCCTGGTGCTCGGAGTCTGGTTCTACCTGCGCGACCAGACCACCGTCGGCGAAATCGTCATGTTCATGAGCTTTGCAACGCTCCTGATTGGCAAGCTTGAACAGGCCGTCCATTTTGCCAACGAGTTGGTGATGGATGCACCGCGGCTGGCCGAATTCTTCGACGTGCTCGACACCGAGGCGGCGGTGCGCGACCGCCCTGATGCCGTGGATCCCGGGCGCATGCGCGGGCTCGTGGAATTCGAGGACGTATCGTTTTCGTATGACGGCAAGCGCCCAGCAGTCGCCGATCTCACCTTCACCGCACTGCCCGGCGAAACGGTCGCTCTCGTCGGGGCAACCGGCGCCGGTAAGTCGACCGCGCTTGCGCTTCTGCACCGCGCCTTCGATCCGCAATCCGGCACCGTAAAGATCGACGGTATGGACATTCGCGCCCTCACGCTCTCGGGCGTGCGGCGCAATATCGGCGTGGTGTTCCAGGAGGCGCTGCTGTTCAATCGCTCGATCGCCGAGAACTTGCGCGTCGGCAAGCCCGACGCGGCCGAGGAGGAGCTGCGCGCAGCTTGTGAGCGCGCACAGGTCCTCGACGTGATAGAGCGCCTGCCGCAGGGCTTCGATACCAATGCCGGCGAGCGCGGTCGGTTATTCTCCGGTGGCGAGCGCCAGCGCCTGTCGATCGCACGGGCGCTGCTCAAGGATCCTCCGATCCTCATCCTCGACGAGGCCACGAGCGCGCTGGACGCTCTGACCGAGACGAGAATCCAAGCCGCCCTCGCCGAAGTCATGAAGGGCCGTACGACCTTCGTGATCGCGCACCGACTCGCCACTGTCCGCAACGCCAACCGGATTCTGGTGTTTGAATCAGGCCGCATCGTCGAGAGCGGCGCCTTCGACGAACTCGTCGAACTCGGTGGGCAGTTCGCCGAGCTTGCCCGCAGCCAATTCATGGTGCCTGGGCCCGCAAAAAAACGCCGAGAGCGCGCGGCCGGCCAATCGGCGGAAACGTAGTGAGCGAGCTGCGCGCCGGCGCGGTAGGCAACCAGTACGACACAAGACGAGCCAGCCAAGAGACGATCCTTGCAGTGGCTTCTCACCGCCCCCCGTAGTCGTCGAGCGCGCTATCAATTGGCCATGCTGACGACGAAAAGAAAAATCGCGCTGGCGCGTATGCTCAATTGCGCAATCGTCGGCACGCGCGCGCTCGCAGGCCGGCAGTCTCGCGTGGTCGTCCGACGACGCGATGTGAATTGGGAATTGGACCTCAACGAAGGGGTCGATCTTGCGATCTATCTCGGACTTTATCAGCGCATCCCGCCACGAGCCGCGCGCTTGATTACGCCCGGAGCGCTGGTGCTCGACATCGGTGCCAATATAGGGGCACATAGTCTTCCGCCTGCCCGCGCAGTAGGCAATGACGGCCTTGTCATTGCCGTCGAGCCGACCGATTACGCGTTCTCGCGACTTCAGGCCAATGCCGCATTGAATTCGGAATTGGTCTCACGGCTCGTTCTGGTGCAAGCCGCCTTGACCGCGGGCACCGATCGGCCCGAGCGAAAAGAGAATGCTCATTTCTATTCGCGCTGGCCGCTCAAGCGCGGCGGAGGCGGCCTACACGCGAAACATCTCGGGGCATTGGAGGCGTGCTTCCTGACCGTCGACGGATTGTTGCAGGAGATGCGGACGAAACACCGCATCGATCGGCCGGTCACGTTCGTCAAGCTGGATGTGGATGGTCACGAGCTCGACGTCTTGCGCGGGGCGAGCCAGCTGTTGCTGCAAAAGCCCCCGATTCTGATCGAGGTCGGAGCCTACGTGCAAGATGAAGTCCCGCAGCGTTTCGAGGAGCTCATCCGAACCTTCGAGACTCACGGCTATCGATTTGAGGCCGGCGATACGGGAAAAAAACTTCCCATGTCGGCGCCGGCGCTGAGAGCATTGATTGGCGACGGCGCAACCATCGACGTCATTGCACGCGCCGACAACCCCAATCCGATTTCGCCGAAACGGCTCGCGCCTGAATGACGGACTTTCGGAACTCGATCGGAACAACAATGATGCCTTCGCGATCGAACGGGGTGTGGCGGCGCGCCGCCGATCATCCGCTCGCGATGATTTTCTTGCTCGCTCTGCTCATTCGCTTAATCAATCTGGCGCTGCTAACGGGTCGCGATGCTTTCTTCGCGGAACAGGACACGTTCGCTTATTGGGCGCTGGGCGCAGCACTGGCGAAGCCGGACAGCTTTTGGCCGACGCTCTCGGCGATGACTGACCGCATGCCGCTTTATCCTTTGCTGCTCGCGGGCGTGCAGTACGCCATCGGCGACGGGCCCCGGGCGATTGCGTTCATCCAAGCCGTGATCGATGCCGCGACGTGCACATTCGTCGCTTCACTCGGCGCGCTGATCTCTGCGCGCGTCGGATTGATCGCCGGCATTCTCGCCGCGTTCTCCGCGACTCTCATCGTGTTCAGCACGCAAATCCTGACCGATACGGTATTTCTTTTCTTCTTCACGCTCATGCTGCTCGCCGGTGCGCATTTCCTGCTGCGCCCCCTGATCGGTCGCGCCGTGTGGGCCGGCCTCGCCGGCGGCTTCGCCCTCGCTACGCGGCCCGCCGTCGCGGTGCTGCTGGCGGCAGCCGTGCCGGTTGTTTTCGCCACCGCATGGGTGCAGCGATGCAGATTTGGTTGGGCGTTGGCGGCTGCGATGGTGTTCGGCGTCGCCGCCGCGGCACCAGTTGCCCCCGTGCTGTTGCGCAATGCGATCCGATACGACAGCCTCAGCCTCACCTCCCAAATCGGCGATTACTGGGCCTTGTGGATCGTGCCGCTGGTGGTCCAGCGCGCAAACGGCACGCCATACCAAGTGACCGCTGACCGCATGGAGTCCCGTTACCGCGAATGCATCGAGCGCAATTCGGTGGCGGCAAACAACCCGTTTTGGCGTGCGGCGATCAAGAGCGAGCTGGCGCGGGAGGAGATGGCGCGCTTGCCGGTTAGCGCCTACGCCAAGGCCTGGCTCGAGGGCATGATCGTGAACCTTGCCGCGCCGGCTCTGGTCGCCGATCCGCGCGTGCGCGCGCTGCCCAAACCGAGCTTCTACAACACAGCTGGAACGAGCCTGTGGGAACGGGCGCGAGCTTACCTATTCGACGATCCCGGACTATACCAATTGCTGCTCGTCCTCGGCCTTCTCGCCATGCTGCCCTTCCTCGTGCTCGAGGCGATCGGGTTTGTCATGTTGGCGCGGAGCATGCCTTGGGCGGCGCTCTTCGCGGGTGCCGTGCTCGCCTATTTCCTCGCGCTCAACGGGCCGGTGGCGTCGCCCAGATATCGCTTGCCGCTGGAGCCCGTGCTGCTCGTCCTCGCGGCCGTACCGTTGGCGCGGCTGGCGGAGCGGCGCAAACCTATTTGATCCGTTCGAGGATGCTCACATAGTTGGCGACCGCGGTGCCGCCCATATTGAAGATGCCGCCGAGGCCCGCGTTCTTGACTTGCATTTCACCGGCCGCCCCCATGAGTTGCATGGCCGTCAGCGCATGCATCGACACTCCGGTCGCGCCGATCGGATGACCCTTGGACTTGAGCCCGCCTGAGGGATTGATCGGCAAGGGTCCGCCCTTTTCCGTGAGCCCTTCCGCCACGGCACGCGCGCCCTGCCCCTCCGGCACCAGACCCATCGCCTCGTACTCCATCAGTTCGGCGATGGTGAAGCAGTCATGGGTCTCAACGAAGGAGAGATTGGAGAGCGCAACGCCCGCGCTTGCGAGAGCGCGCGCCCAGGCTTGCGAGCAGCCTTCGAGCTTGAGCACGTCGCGCTTCGACATCGGCAAGAAATCCTGCACGTGTTCGGCAGCGCGGAAGGCGATCGCTTTGCCGAGCTTGAGCGCGGTTTCAACGTTGGCCAGGACGACGGCGGCGGCGCCGTCGGAGACGAGCGAGCAGTCCGTGCGCTTGAGCGGACCCGCCACGCGCGGATTCTTCTCGCTCTCGGTGCGGCAGAACTCGTAGCCGAGGTCTTTGCGAATCTGAGCAAATGGATTGCCCACGCCGTTCTTGTGATTCTTGGCGGCGATACGCGCAAGCGCGTCCGATTGGTCGCCCCAGCGCTGAAAGTAACGCGCGGCAATCTGCCCAAAAATACCGGCGAAGCCGCCGTCGATATCGGCTTCTTCGCGCACATAAGATGCCTTGAGCAGGTTGCGACCGATTTCCGGACCAGGCGTCGTCGTCATCTGCTCGGCGCCGACCACGAGCACGATACGGGCGGCGTTGGCGGCGATCGCCTTGAGGCCCTGATGGACGGCGGCCGACCCGGTGGCGCAAGCATTCTCTACGCGGCTCGCGCGCTTGAAACGCAGATCCGCCGACGCCTGAAGGACCAGCGCGGCGGTAAAATCCTGGGCCGAGAAGCCGGCGTTGAAATGCCCGAGCACGATCTCGTCGACATCGCGCGCCGCGACCCCGGCATCGGCGAGCGCCTCGGTCGCCACCCGCACGATCAGGCTCTCGATCGTCTCTCCCTCGAGGCGACCGAAGGGGGTGTGGGCCCAGCCAACGATGCAAGCGGTCACGACGGTCTCCTGTCTATTTCGATCCTATTTGTCATTTCCGGACATTGCAGCCAATCGCAAGCCCTCGGCACCCCGGTCTAACCTGCCGAATTTTGGACGTTTTCTACGACCATGAACGCTTGTCTTGGGGCAGCGGCGGATCATCTTAGCGCGTTTCGCTTTTGCCTTTCACCTCTCGTCGGCTTAGACCTTTTTCGCCTATGGCGCGTTTCCCAAGGGAAAGCATCGAATCCCGAGCCGTGATGTCTTCGACGCGATCTTGCCTTGCACGCACGCTCATGTGGGTGGGCATCGCCTGTGCCGCAAGCGCGCTCGCGCCGAGCCGCGCGGGCGCCGAAGCGTTGCTCGTGATCGAAGCCGAGAGCGGCAGGGTTCTTTTCGCCCAGAATGCCGGATATCCCTGGTATCCGGCCTCCGTCACCAAGCTCATGACGGCCTACGTGACCTTGCGCGCGGTCAAGGAGGGACGTCTCAGCCTCGATACCCCACTCGTGGTTTCCGCGAACGCCACGGCGCAATCACCAGTGAAGATGGGATTCGCCGTCGGCACGGTGGTCACCGTCGACAATGCGCTCAAGATGTTGATGGTGAAATCGGCCAACGACATGGCGGTGGTGCTCGCCGAAGGCGTGGCCGGCTCGATCGAGAACTTTGCCGACGAGATGAACGCCAACGCGCGCCGTCTTGGCATGGTGCAATCGAGCTTTGTCAATCCCAACGGCCTGCCCGCGGATGACCAGATCTCCTCGGCTCGCGACCTCGCCATCCTGGCGCGTGCGCTCATCCGCGAGCTGCCGGAATACGATTACTACTGGCACCTGCCCGGCATCCGCATGGGGAAGATGGTGCGCTGGAACTACAATACGCTGATCGGCCGCTATCCCGGCGCCGACGGTATGAAGACCGGTTTCATCTGCGCCTCGGGTTTCAATCTCGTTGCGTCTGCGACGCGCAATGGCCGGCGGCTCATCGCCGTGGTGCTCGGCGCTCCGTCCTCTGCTGCCCGCGCCTTGAAAGCGGCGCAACTGCTGGAGCGTGGCTTCAACAGCAATAACCCCCTGTCCTGGTTCGCGGCGCCATTCGGTACGGTCGAATCCCTGCAACCGGTCGCTGCCGCGCCGCCCAACTTGCGCGACGAAATGTGCGGCCCTCACCGCAAGCGGCCGGCGACCGAGGACGAGGACGACGTGGTGGCCAACAACAATCCTGAGTCGCCCTACGCCGTTTTCCTTGCGAGCCTGCACCCCGCCAAGGCGAAGGGCACCGCCCCGTTGCAGGAGAAGGGCGAACCGGTGCTCGTCTATACCGGCACCAAGCCGCCGGCACCTTCCTCCCAGGCGACGACCGATTCCAAACCGGAAAAGAAAAAGAGCGGCGCGGCGAAGGCTGCGGCGGCAAAAGACAAGGACAACGCGGCGAGCGCATCCGAGACGCCCGCGGCAAAACCGAAGCGTAAAGCTACAGCCGAGAAGGAGGCCGCCAAAGACAGCGCGGCTTCGACCGCCGCGCCCAACGATGCCGGCGCGCCGAAGCGAAAACCCAAAGTGGCCGCGCCGAAGGACAACACGAAGGATGCCGGCTCGGCGACCGCCGCCGCCTCGGGCGATGGAACGCCAGCAAAGCCAAAGCCCAAGAAGCCTGAATCGAAGCCAGTGCCGATGACGATTGCGCCGGCAGTCGAGCAGAGCTCGCCGGCGAGGTAGGCACGGCACGCGCGCCTCGCCGGGCTGGCCATAGTCGTCGCCCTTGCTACCTTGCAGCCCCTGCCCGATGCTTCGCGCGACGCGCACGGCGCTAGCGCGCGCCGGCAAGCACTGGACGAGTCATGGGTCTTATCGATCGGCTAAGGGCGGAGGTGACATGCCTCACGGGCGCCGTGCGCACGCTCAAACTGACCACCCCGATTGCCAAGAACCCAACCCGTATTTTTCCGCAAATCATTCTCGAGCTTGCGGATAAATACGGCGATGCGCCGGCGATGCTGTCGGACCGTGAGCGTTTCACGTATAGGGAGCTTGCGACGCGCTCGAACCGCTATGCGCGCTGGGCGCTGGCGCAGAATCTGCGCAAGGGCGACACGGTCTGTTTGATGATGCCGGGCCGGCCGGAATTTCTGGCGGCATGGATTGGCATCACGCGGGTCGGCGGCGTGGTCGCGCTCATCAATACCCACCTCACCGGGATGGCGCTGGCCTATTGCATCAATGTGGTGAGCCCAAAGCACATCATCGTGGCCGCCGAACTGTTCGAGCCGTTCACGGGCGCGCAGCCGCACATCACGGGCGATGCCAAGATTTGGCTTCACGGCGACGCCAACGCCAACTTCCCGCGTATCGATCGCGATCTCGACAGCCTTGCCGGGGACGAGCTCGCCGCCGCCGACCGTCCCGCGCTCACCATCGAGGATCGCGCGCTTTACATCTACACGTCGGGCACGACCGGCCTGCCGAAAGCAGCCAACATGAATCACTATCGCGTAATGCTCGCAAGCTACGCGTTTGCAGGCGTCATGGATACGCACGCGAGCGACCGCATGTACGACTGCCTGCCGCTCTATCACACCGCCGGCGGCGTGGTCGCGACAGGTGCGCTTCTGGTCAAAGGCGGGTCAGTGGTGATCCGGGACAAATTTTCTGCGCGCGAATTCTGGGACGACATCGTGCGCTGGGACTGCACCTGCTTCCAGTATATCGGCGAGCTTTGCCGGTATCTCGTCAACTCGCCGCCGAGCCCACAGGAGCGCGCGCATCACCTGCTTCTGGCCTGCGGAAATGGGCTGCGCCCCGACGTGTGGCCGCAATTCAAGCGGCGCTTCCAAATCCCGCAAATCATCGAGTTCTATGCCGCGACCGAAGGCAACGTCTCCTTGTTCAATTTTGACGGCAAGCAGGGCGCGGTAGGCCGGCTTCCCTGGTGGGTCGCGGCCCGCTTTCCCATCAAGATCGTGCGCTTTGATCCGCAGACGCAGCAACCAGTGCGGGACGAGCGCGGATTCTGTATCGAGTGCGATGTCGATGAGCCGGGCGAGGTCATCGGCAAGATCCTCAAGGATGCATCGAAGCCGGGCCAGCGGTTCGAGGGCTATGCCAGCGAGGCGGAGACCGACAAAAAGATCCTGCACGACGTGTTCAAAAAAGGCGACAGCTGGTTCCGAACTGGTGATTTGATGCGCAAGGACAAGCACGGCTATTTCTACTTCGTCGACCGCATCGGCGACACTTTTCGCTGGAAGGGCGAGAACGTCTCGACGACCGAAGTCGAGGAGGCCGTCGGCCGATTCGACGGCATTCTGGAAACAAATGTCTACGGCGTTCAAATTCCCGGCCGCGACGGCCGCGCCGGCATGGCCGCGATCGTCGCCAAGGACAACCTCAACCTGACGGCGCTTCGCGACCATATTGCGCAGCAGTTGCCCGAATATGCGCGCCCGGTTTTTCTGCGCATGCGCAAATACAATGACGTCACCACGACTTTCAAACCGAAGAAGATCAATCTCACGGAGGAAGGCTTCGATCCCAGCGGCACTGCCGATCCGATCTACTTCAACGATCCGCAACGCAAGGCGTTCGTGCGTGTCGACCCGATACTCTATGAGCAAATCAATGCCGGTCAGGTGCGGTTATGACCGGCGGCCTCGGCACAACCGAGGCGATCGAGCCCGCAGACGTGCTCGCATTCTGGCGCACCGCCGGACCCGACAAGTGGTTCGAGAAGGATGCACTGTTCGACGCCGAGATCGCACGACGGTTTTCTGGCCTCTGGCACGCCGCCGGCGAAGGCCAGTTGCCGGCTTGGGATGACACGGCGGAGGGTGCGCTGGCGCTCGTCATCGTATTCGACCAGTTCCCGCGCAATATGTTTCGCGCTGACGGGCGCTGCTACGCGACGGACGAGCTCGCCCGCGCGGCGGCCGATCGCGCCATCCGGCGCGGCTTCGACCGGCAGATGCCGCACGCGGAGCGGCAGTTTTTCTATCTGCCGCTGATGCATTCAGAAAATTTCGACGACCAACAACGCTGCCTGGAGATAGCGCGCGACTACGGGGATGCTGAATTCACGAAATATGCCGAGCAGCACGCAGACATCATTCAACGCTTCGGACGCTTCCCGCATCGCAACGCGCTACTGCAGCGCCCAAGCACGCCGGAGGAACAGGCGTTCCTCGACGGCGGCGGCTTTTCCGGCTGAACGCATTTCGTCGACCGTCACCTCGAGAAACTCAAGGCGCGCAATCGCCTTGAGTTTCAGAACGGGCGCACTCGGTTCAGAAGGTGACGACCTCCTTGATGGCGGCAGCCGCCTCGCCGGGGACGACTTTGCGCGCCACGAAGTCGCTCCAATCCTTGAACTTCGCCTTGCCGCGGGCTTCGATGATGGCCTTGGAGCGGGCCGGACCGATTTGGGGCAGCTTGTCGAGTTCTGCTGCCGTCGCGGTGTTGAGGTTGGTCTTGGCGGCTTGCGGAGCGGTGGCGGCCCCGGTCGTTGCGGGCTTGCCGGGGGCGGTGACGGCGGGCTTTGCGGGTTGCGCCGGTTGGCTTCCCTGGGCGAAGGCCGGGGCTGACAAAAGCGCAAGCGCCACCGAGGTGACGAGAACGCGAGGCGTGAACATTGCGGTAGTCCTCTCTTTAATCCCTGGCTTGATGCGAGCTAGCTCTGCAGCAAGCCGAGCGGGCGTTTTGCGTTAACCAGTGCCGGATCCGGCATGCCTTGCAGGTGTGCATCACCGTCCGACTGACGGACACACCCATAGCCGATCGATCTCGAACGACACATGGATGACGCGTTCATCCGCGGTTCACCTCGGCCGAGACGGCGCCCGCGCTACGGCCGCAGCGCGCGGGTCGCCGTTTTCAGCAAATGACCAGGCTCGTGATGAACGCGCGCGCCCCACAGCCGCCGGTGCAGCTTGTCGAGCAGCAGATAGATCACGGGCGTCGTGTAAAGCGTGAGCAGCTGCGACACGATCAGCCCACCCACGATGGTGATGCCGAGCGGCCGGCGCAGTTCCGATCCGGGCCCCGTTGCGACGACCAGCGGCAGCGCACCCAACAACGCCGCCATCGTCGTCATCATGATCGGCCGGAAGCGCTCGAGGCAGGCCTCGAAGATCGCCCGCTCCGGCGGCAGGGCGCGCTTGCGCTCACCTTCGAGCGCGAAGTCGACCATCATGATTCCGTTCTTCTTGACGATCCCTATCAGCAGGATGATCCCGATGAACGCGATCAGCGAAAGCTCGGCGCTGAAAATCTGCAGGGCCAAGAGAGCGCCAAGGCCCGCCGAAGGCAGCGTGGAAATAATTGTCAGTGGATGGGCCAGGCTCTCGTAGAGAACGCCGAGCACGATATAGACGGTGATGAGAGCGGCCAGGATCAAGAGCGGCTGCGCCCCGATCGAGGTCCGGTAGGCGCGCGCATCGCCGGCGTACTCGGCATGCAGCGAGTCTGGGATATGCAACTCGGCGACTGCCCGGTCGACGAGCCGCGTCGCCTGCTCGATAGTCACGTTTTCGCCGAGGCCGAAACTGATGGTGATCGCAGGAAACTGTCCCTGGTGGCTGACCACGAGCGGGGAAAGCCCGCGCTCGATCTTCGTCACCGCTGTGAGCGGAACCTGGGTGTTGTTGGCCCCGCTCACATAAATGCGGGCGAGGTCGGTCGGATCGCGCTGGTATCGCGGATCGATCTCGAGGACGACGCGATACTGGTTGCGCTGGGTATAAAGGGTCGAGATCTGACGTTGCGCGTAGGCGTCGTTAAGCGCATTCGCGATGTCTTGCACGCGCACACCCAGCCGCGATGCCGCGACACGGTCAATCGACACATCGACCTGCAGCCCGCCTTGCTCGCGGTCGGTCGAGACATCGACCAACCCTGGCAGGCTCTGGATTTTTTCCAATACGCGCGGGGCCCAGGTCAGCAGCTCCTGATAGTTGGCATCCCAGAGTGTGTACTGATAGGTGGAATCGCTCTGGCGACCGCCGACCCGCACATCCTGCATGGGGAAGAAATAGAGACGCAGCCCGGGAATATCGGCGGTTTTCAGCCGCAAGCGGTTGGCTACCGCCTGTGCGGAGAGCCCGCCTCGCTCAGCCAATGGCTTGAGGCTGATGAACAGCGAGCCGCGGTTCACCGAGGCGGTATAACCGACCGTGCCCAGGGAGGAGCCGACATTGGCGACGGCGGGGTCGGCGCGCACGAGGGCATCTGCCTTCTGCTGCAGGTCGTACATCGCCTGGAATGAAATTTCGGTCGAAGCCTGGGTGCTGCACCAGATCAGGCCGGTATCATCCTGCGGGAAGTAGCCTTTTGGCGTCCTCACATACAGCATGATCGTGATCGCCAGTGTCGCGCACACGATCAGCAGCATGAGCGCGCGGTGATGCAGCACAGCGGCGAGACTTTTTGCGTAGCGGCGCGCCATCAGCCCCATGACACGCTCGACCGTGCGATCGAGCCAGGTCTCGTCCGAGCTCGGCGGCCTGCGCACGAAATGGGCGCAGATCATCGGCGTGACCGACAGCGAGACCGCGGTTGAAACCGCGATCGCAAAGGCGAGCGTGACCGAGAATTCGCGGAAGACGCGGCCCACCAGCCCGGTCATGAACAACAGCGGAATGAACGCCGCGACCAATGAGATGCTGATTGAGAGTACGGTGAAGCCGATCTGCCGCGCGCCTTCGATCGCCGCGGCGAACGGCGGCATGCCTTTTTCCAGATTGCGGAAGCAGTTCTCGATCATGACAATCGCGTCGTCCACCACGAATCCAACCGAAACCGCGAGAGCCATCAGCGACAGATTGTCGATTGAGAAGCCGGCGAGCCACATCATCGCGCAGGTACCGGCCAGCGAGAGCGGCACCGTGATGCCGGCCGCCACCGTGGTGGCAGTGCGGCGCAGGAACACGAACACCACGAGCATCACCAGAATGACCGTTGCAATCAGCGTGAGCTGCATGTCGAACACGCTCGCGCGAATGGTGCGGGTGCGGTCCGACATCACGGTGATGTCGATTGCCGGCGATATCCAGCGCTTGATCTCGGGCAAGAGCTCATAAATGCGATCGACCGTCTCGATCACGTTGGCGGTCGACTGCTTGTTGATCACCAACAGAACCGAAGGCTGGCTGTTGAACCAAGCCGCGCTGCGGCTGTTGCGCACGCCGGCTTCGATCGAGGACACCGCCGACAGCCGCACCACAGTGCCGTTGGCGTTGCGTACAACGATCGGGTCGTAGTCGGGCGCAGCGCGAAGCTGATCGTTGGTGGCGATGGTAATCGCACGTTCCCCGCCGTCAAATATCCCGACCGGGCCGACCCCGTTGCTGTTGACGATAGCCGTGCGCACGTCCTCCATGTTCAGTCCCATCGACGCAAGCGCGATCGGATCAACGCGCACGCGGATGGCGGGCTGCTCGGCGCCGTTGACGCTGACCTCGGCGACGCCGTCGACCTGTGAGAGGCGCTGAGCGATTACAGTATCCGCGGCGTCGTAGAGCGCGCTGGGCGGAACCGTCTTCGAGGTGAGCGCCAGGATCATGATGGGCGTCGAGGCCGGGTTGACCTTGCGGAAGGTGGGTCGCGACGGCAGGTCGACGGGTAGATCGGTTAACGCGGCGTTGATCGCCGCCTGGACGTCGCGGGCGGCGCCATCGATGCTGCGTGCAAGATCGAACTGAACCGTGATTCGGGTCGAGCCCATCGAGTTACGCGAGGTGAGCTCGGTGACGCCCGCGATTTCTCCAAGCCGGCGCTCGAGCGGCGCCGCCACCGTCGTCGCCATGGTTTCGGGATCGGCGCCAGGCCGACTGGCCGTGATGGCGATGGTCGGAAAGTCGACCGTCGGCATGCTGGCGACGGCCAGGAAACGGTAGGCCACAGCCCCTACCAAAAACAGCCCGATGGCAAGCAGCGTCGTTCCGACCGGCCGCCGTATGAAAGCTTCGGAGAAGCTCGAACCGCCCATGCGTCACTCCGCGGGGGCGTGTTGCGACGGCTCGGGCTCATCCGGCAACTCGAGCTCGGCCTGCAGCGGCGCCGGACGGCTCAGCCGCCTCTTCACGCGTTCCATCGCGAGATAGACGACCGGAGTTGTGTAGAGCGTGAGCAGCTGGCTGAGCAGCAGGCCGCCAATGATGGTGATGCCGAGCGGGTTGCGCAGCTCCGAGCCGGTACCCGATTCGAATGCGAGTGGGATCGCGCCGAACAAGGCCGCGAGCGTCGTCATCATGATTGGACGGAATCGCAATAACGACGCCTGCACGATCGACTCGCGCGGCGTGAGTCCCTGCTTGCGCTCGGCTTCGAGCGCGAAGTCGATCATCATGATTGCATTCTTCTTCACGATACCCATCAGCAGCACGATGCCGATGAGAGCGACGACCGAGAGATCCTGCTTGTAGAGCATCAGCGCGAGCAATGCTCCAACACCTGCAGACGGCAGCGTCGACAGGATGGTGAGCGGGTGGATGAAACTTTCGTAGAGCACCCCAAGCACGATGTAGATCGTCGCCGCAGCCGCGAGAATGAGCCAGGGCTCGCCGGCCAGCGACTTGCCGAATTCGGCGGCGTCGCCGGAATAGCTGCCGATCACCGAGCTCGGCACGCCGATCTCGTGCTCCGCCCGCGAGATCGCCTCGATCGCGTCACTCAGTGCAGCGTCGGGGCCGAGATTGAAGCTGATGGTGGTGGCCGGGAATTGCTCCTGATGTGCGATCACGAGCGGTGCGGTCGTGTGCTCGAACCGGGCGACCGCGCTCAGCGGCACCATCGGGCTGCCGGAGACGGTCGGTATGACGGTCGGCGAAGTGGATGTTAGCGACGTGGATTGTGCGACGGCCTGGACGCCAGAGGCCGGAACGTAAAGCTTCGACAGCGAAGAGGGATCGTTTTGGTACTCTGGTTTCGCCTCCAGGATGACGCGGTACTGGTTGGCCTGTCCGTAGATGGTTGAAATCTGACGCTGCCCGAATGCATCGCTCAAGGTGTCGATGATCGTCTGCATGGAAACGCCGAGGCGTCCTGCAGTTTCGCGATCCACATTGACCTGCAGCCGAAATCCATCGTTCTGCGCCTCCGAGGCCACGTCTTGCAGCAGCGCGGACGCGCGCAGCTTTTGCGCAAGCCGCGAAGCCCAATTGTCGACCTCTTTGGGGTCGGTGCCGGTAAGCGTGTATTGATATTGCGCGCGGCTCAGGCGCGTCGAAATCTGGATATCCTGCACCGGCCGAAAATAGACGATGACGCCAGGCACCGCCGCGACCGCGCGTTGCAGCCGTTCGATCACCACGCTGACCGGCGTCTGGCGCTCGTCGCGCGGGCGCAGCGTGATGGCGAGCCGTCCGGCGTTCGGCGTGGCGTTGATCGGCGTCACGCCGATGACGGAGACGACGCCGGTCACGTCCGGATCCTTGCGGATCGCGCCCTCGACCGTGGTCTGCAGCCGCTTCATCTCCGTGAACGAGATCTCCGGACCGCCTTCCATCACCGCGAAAACGAGGCTGGTGTCCTGGAGCGGCAAAAATCCCTTGGGAATGATGACGTAGAGCCAGATCGTCGCGATCAGCGTGGCGCCGGTCACGATCAGCGTGAGCGTCTCGTGGCGCAGTACCCATTCGAGGCTGCGTCCATAGAGCTCAACCGAAATATCGACCGCACGGTGGAATATCCGAGTGATGCCGGTCCCCACGGGCGCCGCCGAGTGGCGCAGCAAGCGGCTACACATCATCGGCGTCAAAGTCAGCGAAACCACCGCCGATGTCACCACGGCGATGGTCAGCGTGAGGGCGAATTCGCGGAACATGCGGCCGACCAGGCCGGTCATGAACAGAAGTGGAATGAATACCGCGATCAGCGAGAACGTGAGCGAAATCACCGTGAAGCCGATTTCGCTCGCGCCACGCAACGCAGCCTGGAACGGCGGTTCGCCGTTCTCCATGTGGCGCACGATGTTCTCGATCATGACGATGGAGTCGTCGACGACGAATCCGGTGCCGATCGTCAGCGCCATCAGCGATAGATTGTCGAGCGAAAACCCGCAGAACCACATGACTCCGAATGTGGCGATGATCGACAGGGGAAGCGCAACGCCGGCAATGATGGTGGCGCGGATGGTACGCAGGAAAATGAGCACGACGGTAATGACCAGCGCCACGCTGAGGATCAGCGTGAATTGCACGTCGCGGACCGACGCACGGATGCTAGCGGTGGCGTCGTGCACGATCGTGAGCGTCGCGCCGACCGGCATCGCGCGCTGCAGTTTCGGCAGCTCGTTCTTGATGCGCTGCACCGTCTCGATGACGTTGGCGCCGGGCTGGCGTTGGATATCGACAACAATGGCCGGCATGCCCTGATAAAAGCCGCCGACCTTGCTGTTCTCGAGACTATCAACGATATCGGCGACATCCTTGAGCAGCACCGGCGCGCCGTTGCGGTACGTCACGATGATGTTGCGATAGGCCGCTGCCACGGTGATCTGGTCGTTGGCGGCGATAGTGTAAGACTGATGCGCGCCGTCGAGTGAGCCTTTCGGACCGGCGACGTTGGCGGCAAGGATCACGTTGCGCAGATCTTCGAGCGCGATGCCGTAATTTGCAAGCCGCGAGAGATCCGCCTGAATGCGGATCGCCGGCCGGATGTTGCCTTGCACCGTGACGCGACCCACGCCGGTGAGCTCGCTCAGCCGCTGCGCGAGTAGCGTATCGGCGACGTCACTGAGCGCGCGCAGGGAAATCGTCTCCGAGGTGATCGCCAGTGTCACCATCGGCGTGTCGGCAGGATTGACCTTGGAGTAGACCGGAGGGTAGGGCAGGTTTTTCGGCAAGGTCGATCCGGAGGCGTTGATGGCGGCCTGCACGTCTTGTGCAGCGGCGTCGATGTCGCGGTTCAGATCGAACTGCAGGGTGATTTGGCTGACCCCGAACGAACTCGAAGACGTCATCAACTGGAGCGCGGGGATCTGCCCGAAATTACGCTCCAAGGGCGCGGTCACCAGCGAGGCCATCACGTCGGAACTTGCCCCGGGCAGCTGGGTAGTGACCTGGATGGTGGGAAAATCGACCTGCGGCAACGAGGAGACCGGCAGCCACAGGTAGCCGAGCAGGCCGCCGAGCATAACCGCCACCCCGAGCAGCGAGGTCGCGATCGGGCGGTGAATGAAGGGCGAAGATACGCTCATGGGCTGGCGGGCGATGGCAATGCCGCGCTTGGGCTACGCCTCCCTTTCTCACCTCCGCGCGTGCCGCGGGTTCCGTCCGGACGCGGACGCCCTTCGGGCACGATCTGACCTCTATCTTCCGCGCCCGCGACTGCCACCCGCGTGCCCTCGGCGAGGCGGGCAAAGCCGGTGGTGATGACGCGCTCGCCCGTCTGCAGGCCGCTAGCGACCACCGCGCTTGCGTCATCCTGCTGCGTCAGCGTCACCGGCCGCACCGTAACGGTATCGCCGTCCTTGAGCACGTAGACGAACGTTCCGTTGGGGCCGCGCTGGATCGCCGCGGTTGGCACCACCACCACCTGCCGCAATGTGTCGATGAGCACGCGAACGTTGACGAACTGGCCGGGCCAAAGCTGAAGATCGTCGTTGGGAAACTCGGCTTTGAGCTTCACCGTGCCGGTGGTCGGGTCGACTTGATTGTCGATCACCATCACCTTGCCTTTATCGAGCGCGCCCTTGCCATCCGCGGTCAAAGCGTCGACCGGCAACTGGCCTTCGGCCATCCCTTTGGTGAGGTCCGGCAGGTTCTGCTGCGGCAGGCTGAAGAAGACCGAGATCGGCCGAAGCTGGGTGATGATGACAATTCCCGTGGCCTCCGCCCCGCGCACGAGATTGCCCGCATCGACGAGACGGATGCCGGTGCGGCCGGCAATCGGCGCGACGATGTCGGTGTAGGACAAAATCGCGCGCGCGTTGTCCATCGCCGCCTGATCGAGCTTGACCTGAGCCTCCAACTGGGTGACCAGCGCACGTTGCGTGTCCAGCTGCTGCTTGTTGACAGCATTGGTTGCCGCAAGGCGGGTGTAGCGTTCCAAATCGAGCTTGGCGTTGGCAAGTTGTGCTTCGTCCTGCGCTTTCTTGGCGACGGTCTGATCGAAGGCCGCCTGGTAAGTGGCGGGGTCGATCTTAGCAAGAACATACCCCTTAGGCACGTCCTGCCCTTCGGTGAACAATATCTCCATGATCTTGCCGTCGACCTGGGAGCGAACGGTCACGGTATTGAGAGCTCTCGCGGTGCCCACGCCGTCGAGGTAGACCGGAACGTCGGCGATGCGCGCAGCGGTGACGAGAACGGGAACGGGATCGGTCGCCGGAGCGCCCCGGCGGCCGCCTTTTGACACCGCCGCCAGCGTCTGCTGCCACTGCGGCATGTAATAGACGCCGACCACCGCCGCGATGACGAGGGCGGCAATCAAGAGGACCGTGATTCGCCGTTTGAGTGTCATTGCATCACGTTCGTCCCGGCCGCCACTCCCGGCGGGAGCCAGGCACCGCCCAGGGCCTGAAACAGACTCAGAACCGCCTGTAACCGCCCCAGACGCGCAAGCGAGTAATTGTCTTCTGCGGTGAACAGCGTCTGCTGGGTTTGCAGCACAGTGACGAGGTCCACGGTACCTTCACGCAGTCTCGCTTCCGCAAGCCGGAAGGCCTCTCGCGAGCTGTTGAGCACGATCTGCTGCAGGCGCTCGCGCTCCAGCGTGTCGGCAATGGCGATCAGCGCGATCTCCACGTCGCCGAACGCGGAAAGGATTGTTTGACAATACACCTTCACCAGTTCGAATTGTCTGCCTTGCGCGAGTTCCAGCTGTCCCTCGAGCCGGAAGCCATCGAGCAGCGGCTGGGTGATGTTCAACGCGATGCTGTAAAAGGCGCTTTGCGGCGTGAACAGCAGTTTGAGTACGTTGCTCTCATAGCCGCCTTGACCGGTCAGCGAAATGCTTGGGAAGAACGCGGCACGGGCCGACTCGACGCTGGCGTCGGCAGAGGCGAGGCTCGCCTCGGCAGAGCGAATGTCGGGGCGCTGGAACAAGAGCTCCGATGGCAGCCCCGGCGTCACACGCGGGATCGCCAGCGCAAAGATGTTGCCGCCCTTGATGACGACTTCGACCGGCGGTTTGCCGATCAGCACGGCAAGAATGGCGATGTTCTGCCGCACGGCCTGGTCGAACAGCGGAATGTTCGCACGCACCTGCGCAACCAGGCTTTCTTGCTGGGCGACATCGAGCTGGGACGCGGTGCCGGCCTCGAACCGCTGCTTGATCAGGTTCAGAATGCGGTTGGCGGCATTGAAGTTCTCGCGTGCGATCCGCAGCCGGTCCTGTGCCGAGAGCACTTGGAAATAGGTGTTGCCAACCGCTGCGATAGTCGACAGAACGACGACCTCCTTGTTGAAACGGCTGGCGACCGCAGTCTCCTCCGCGGCGCGCGAGGCAGCGCGGTTCTTGCCCCAGAAGTCGATCTCGTAGCTCGCATTGAGCGCGGCATGAAAAAGGTTGCGCTCGGGCGCGCCGGGGTTCTTAAAGCGCTCGGCAAAACCGACGAAATTAACCGCTGGCAAGAGCGGTGCGCCGACGATCTTGGCCTGCGCATCGGCCTGTAGGATGCGTCCGATGGCTGCCCCGATGTCGAAATTGGCAAGCTGCGCTTCCTCGATCAGATTGGTGAGTTCGCGCGAGCGAAAGCCGCGCCACCAATCGAGTGCCGGCGGGGCGGACTCCCCTCGTCCGGCGCCATATCTGGGCGGGATCTCGGCCGCCAGATCCGGCCGCTCGGAGCTGAATATGCACGCGGACAGCATTTGCACGAGAGATAATCCCATAAACACGACAAAGACGGGGCGAAGGCCCCTGGCGTTGATCGCCGGAGCACGCGTGCGCCATCCGTCGAACATGGGACCGACTTTCAACGCTACGGACACCCGTTGGAACGGGGCATTAGCGTTAACGCCACGCACGCCTTCCCCAACCGCCCATTGGCCAACTCGCCATAGTACCAGCCCGGCCCCGGCCGACCACTTAATTAAAAGACATGTTCGGCTTGAGGCAGCGCGAAGCAGGTCTCGGCGAGATTGCGCGCCCAGCCTTCAAATCGCTGATTTGAAAAGACTATTCTGCCGCGCGGCTCCTCGGCAAGCGCAGGCTAGGCCGCGAAGTTGGCTCTCGCCCCCTTGGCGGCGGAAAGATACCAGTCGAGAATCTCTGCGCCGTTCCAGTGCAGCACGCCCGGAAAGCGGCGCGCATGGTCGTAGATCGCTTCGAGATATTTGATGCGGTGCGGTTGCCCGCTGATATAGGGATGGATCGCGAGCGCCATGATCTTGGCGCGGTTCTTTCCCTCGGCATAGAGGCGCTCGAACTGATCGATGGCGCGCCGAGCAAGGTATTCGCTCTCGTGGTGTTGGACGATCATCATGCCGATGTCGTTGATTTCGACCGTGTACGGCAGCGTGACGAGTGGACCTTTGGCGGTGCGGACGACGGTCGGCTCGTCGTCATAGACCCAATCGCCGATGTATTTCACGCCGGCGCTGACCAGGAGCTCCGGCGTTTCCAGCGTCTGCGTGAGGCCCGGCCCCAGCCAGCCAACCGGGCGCTTGCCGCTGAAACGTTCCAGGATATCCATGGAGCGGTTGATCATTGCCGCCTGGTCCTCGACTTTGTGAATTGGAATCTGATCGTAGGCGTGGCCCATGAACTCCCAGGAGAGGCGCTTGGCTTCCTCGGCGACGCGGGCGTAGTCCTCGCAAGTGCGCGCATTGATGGCGAGGGTCGGCTTGATGCCGAGCCGCTCGTAGAGCTCGAAGAAGCGCCAGGCGGCGACCCGCATGCCGTATTCGTGCCAGCTCCAGTGCGGCACGTCCGGAAGTAGCGGCGCGCCGGTCGGCGCAGGCAGGACCTGGCGCGGCATTGGCCGCCCAATGTCCCACACTTCGTAGTTCACGATGGTCCAAAACACGAGCCGTGCGTCGCCGGGCAATTTGAGCGGCGGCCGATCGACGATTGCTGAAAAATCGCAGCGTTCTCGCGGCAGCATTGGGGTGGCGGTCATCGATTGGGCGCTCCATTGCGTTATTACGCTATGATAGGGCTCTGCGGCGTCACGATCCACCGCACGCCTTTCATCCATTGTGGTGCGACATCGTCGCGGCCCGCAGGCGCGGGTGGAGCGGCTATGCTGCGCCAAAGCTCGGAGGCGGAACAGGCATGGAGCTGGGCAAGGAGCCGGCGGCATCGGCGGCCGGCGATCACAGCCCGTGGTGGTATGAGGGATTGGCGCGCGGGTCGAACAAGGCTCGCGCAATGCGGTTGCCTGCGGCCGCCCGGCGAGCCCTCGTCTCGACCGGGCGCATTCCACTTGCACTCACGCTCGCGATCTTGACGCTCGCATTCCTGTTCCCCGCTTGGCCGTGGCTTTCCGGTAAGGTCACGATCCCATGGGACGCGAAATCTCAATTCTTTCCACAGGTGCAATTCCTCACGAGCTCCTTCGCGCGCGGCGAATGGCCGTGGTGGTCGCCCAACGTATTCGCCGGCTGGGCGCAGATTTCCGATCCGCAATCGCTTCTGTTTTCGCCGCTCCATGTTCTGCTCGCCGTCACCCGCGCTGGTATCAGCCTGCGCGGCTTCGACGCCGTCACCTTCGCTTATCTGTTCCTCGGCGCCGTCGGGATAATTCTGTTCTTCCACGATCGCGGCTGGCACGCGGGCGGCGCGCTCGTCGCGGCGATTGCATTCGCGTTCGGCGGATCGGCCAGTGCGCGCATTCAGCACACCAGCCAAATCATCAGCCTGGCATACCTGCCGCTGGCGCTCTGGATTCTGGCGCGCGCACTCGAGCGATCGTCCTGGCGGACGGGGCTGGCAGCCGGCGTCCTTGGCGGACTGATTGCGATCGGCCGCGATCAGGTCGCGCTGCTGTCGCTCTATGTTCTGGCGGGGTTCGTGCTGGCGCATTGGATCGGGGGTGGACAGCCGCTCGCGCGCCTGCGCGCGAGCATCAAACCGTTGACTGCGGCCGTGGTGAGCGCCTCGGTCATCGCCGCCCTACCGATTGTAATGACGACCCTGCTGGCCGCTCGCTCGAACCGCCCGGAGATCAGCTTCGCGGCGGCTGCGGGCGGCTCGATTCACCCCGTGCATCTGTTGCAATTCGCTTTTGCCGATCTCTTCGGCGCGATGGATCCGGACATCGAGTATTGGGCGCCGCAAAGTCCGATCTGGGACGCAGCGTGGGGCCAGCCCGGTCTATATCTCTCCCAGAACATGGGCCTCCTTTACGCCGGCGCGCTGGTCGTAGTCGCCGTCGTGTCATTCGGCCTCATTCGCGGTCTCGCCTGGGCGCGCGAGATTCGATTCTTCAGCCTCGCCGCAGCACTAGTGCTGCTCTACGCGCTCGGCGCCTATACGCCCGCGTTCCAGCTGATGTACGACCTACTCCCCGCCGTGGCCCTATATCGCCGTCCGGCCGATGCCACGTTCGTGCTGGTCGCGTTGATTGCGGTAATGGCCGGCTATTTCGTGCATTGCTGGCTCGCCGGCAAGGTACCCCCGGCAACGCGCCTGCAGCGCACCCTCGAGATTGGTTGCGCCATCTGCTTGATCACCGGCGCGCTAGCGCTCGCCCATTCCGTCGTCGGCTTCGGCCCGGCGCTGGTTCCAGTGAGCATCGCGGTTGTCTTCACGGCCGCGGCGGTCGCGGTGCTTTTCTTCGCCCGCCGGATCGATGCACGCTGGCCGGCCGGCGCCGTCGGTGTCATCGCCGCGTTCATGGCATTCGATCTTGCCTGGAACAATGCGCCCCATGAGTCAACGGCGCTGCCGCCCGAGCAATTCGAGGCGTTGCGGCCCAACACCAGTAACGAGACGGTGCGGCTCATCAAAGCGCGGCTCGCACGCGCCACGGCGCCCGACCGCCGCGACCGGGTGGAACTCGTCGGGATCGCGTACCACTGGCCGAACCTCTCGCTCGCCCAAGGCTTCGATCACGTGTTCGGTCACAATCCACTGCGGCTGCACTCGTTTCAGGAGGCAACCCACGTGGGCGACACGGTCGCCATCCCAAGCCAGCGTGTATTTTCGCCGCTTTATCCGTCCTACCACTCGGCCTTCGCCGATCTTTTCGGCGTTCGCGTCATCGCCACCGGCGTGCCGGTGGAAGAGATCGACTCCTCCCTCAAATCCGGCGATCTCACTTTCGTTGCACGTACCAAGGATGCCTACGTCTATGAGAACCCACGCGCCTTGCCGCGCGTGATGCTGTTGACGGACTGGCGCGTTGCCAATTTCGAAGAGCTCTTGCGCAGCGGCTGGCCTCCGGTCGATCCCCGCCGGACCGTGCTGCTGGAAAAGGCGCCGAGCGACGCCTCGCCCAGCGCCTCGGGCGAGGGCAGCGCGCGCTTACTGCGCTACGCCAACACGGAAGTGGCGGTCGCAGTCAACGCACCCGCCGGCGGAATCCTCCTGCTCAACGATACCTGGCAGCCATGGTGGCGCGCGAGCATCGACGGAAAAGAGGCCGAAATCCTCAAAGCCAACGTGATCTTTCGCGCGGTGGTCTGCCCGCGCGGACAGCACGAAATCCGTTTCAGCTTCCATCCTTTTGCTGGCGCTTTTGCCGAAATGATCGGGAAGCTGACACACGCGCCTGGAAGCGACATTGATCGTTGAGCCGGTCATCCCCTGGCCCATCCTGCGCGGATCGCATAAAGTCGCCCGCCGTTCGACGCAGCGCGCTGTTTTCCGACTCGACCACCGATCATGACGATATTGCAGCGCGTTTCATCGCTCGTCGCTTTAGCGATGCTGTCGCTGGCAGCGGCGGCCCCGTCCAGGGCGCAGGACTATCCGTCTCATCCGGTCAAGATGATCGTCCCGTTCGGCGCCGGCGGTCCAACCGACATTTTTACTCGCTTGCTCGCGGAGGAGCTACGCAAAGCTCTCAAGGAGCCGTTTGTGATGGAGAACCGGCCGGGCGCCGGCACCATCATCGGAACCGAGGCCGCCGCAAAATCTCCGCCGGACGGCTACACGCTGCTGATGATCTCCGCGACGCAGACGACAACCGAAACGCTCGTGCCCAACAAGTCCTTCAAGTTGATGCGCGACTTTGTACCCGTTGCCTCACTGCTCAATTCCGAACTGGTCATGGTCGTGCATCCGTCGGTGTCGGTGAACACCGTCAAGGACTTCATCGCCCTCGCCAAGTCAAAGCCGGGCGCCCTCAATTATGCCTCCTCCGGAGTCGGCTCGAACTATCACATGGCGGGCGAGCTTTTTAAGAATCTTACCGGCACGGACATCCTGCATGTGCCATACAAGGGCAGCTCTGGGGCGCGCAACGATATCATCAGCGGCCAGATCGAAATGATGTTCGATTCGGTGCCGAGCATGGCGCCGATGATTCAAGCCGGGCGAGTCAAGGCGCTCGGCACGACCGGCAAGGTGCGCTCCGCAATTCTTCCGGACATACCGACGCTCTCCGAGGATGGAGTTCCCGGCTACGAGGCGACGATTTGGATCGGCGTGATGGCACCGGCGGGGACACCGCAGCCGATCGTCACCTTGCTTAGCAGCGAGATCAATAAAATCCTCGCGCGCGCGGATGTCATCGAGGCGTGGAGGAAGCAGGGCGCAACTGCAATGTCGATGACGCCAGACCAATTCGGAGAATATGTGCAGTCGGAAATCGACAAATGGGCGCGAGTCATCAAAGCCAACGGGATAAAACCTGAATGAGCGGGATGCACGACCCTACAAATCGCGGCTTGCGCCGACGCGGGATGAGTCGAGGAGTTGCAGGATGAACAAGCCAGTTTCAGCTGCCGCCACAGCCGCCCGCGGCGAAGAGCACTGGACGCAAAAAGGCACCGATGTTCGCTTGTTTCTCTGGAACAAGCACAACGGTGACCCTTCCGGACCGGCGGGACGAATTCTGTTCGTGCATGGCTCGTCCATGGCGTCCCAGCCGACGTTCGACCTACACGTCCCCGGACGCGCAGACTCTTCGGCCATGGATTTCTTCGCCGCGCGCGGCTACGACACCTGGTGCATCGACATGGAGGGGTATGGCCGCTCCACGAAGACCCGCGACAACAACGCGCCGATCACCTATGGCGCCGACGACTGCTTGGCGGCCGCAACCTATATCCAGAAGCTGCGCGGCGATCGCCCGCTCCTCGTTTACGGTATTTCCTCCGGCGCCTTGCGCGGCGCTTTATTCGCGCAACGCCACCCGAAGATGGTCGCCCGCCTTGCACTCGATGCCATGGTGTGGACGGGCGAAGGCTCGCCCACACTCGCCGAGCGCCGTAAACGGCTATCCGAGTTCCGAACCAACAAGCGGCGCCCAATTGACCGCAAATTCGTGCGCTCGATCTTCGAGCGCGACCATCCCGGCACTGCCGACGACGCCGTCATCGAAGCCTTTGCCGACGCGATCCTGGCGCTCGACGACTCGGTGCCGACCGGCACCTATGTCGATATGTGCGCCAATTTACCAGTTTGCGATCCCACGAAAATTAGCGTGCCAACCCTGATCATGCGTGGCGAATACGACGGCATCGCGAGCTTTGCGGACCTTGTGAAGTTCTTCGAGTTGCTGCCAAACCCCGACAAGCAGTTCACGGTGATGCCGGGAATAGCGCACGCCTCGTTCCACCAGAAGAACTACGCGATCTGCTATCACATCCTGGAAAGCTTCTTCTCGCAGCCCGCGCCGATCTATCGCGGCGGGCATTGACCGCCATAGCATCTCCATCGTTTCGCCATTCTGTGGGCGCAGCATCGGCTGGATAGGGGAAGCGGGGTACCAGCATCATGTTTCGATTCTCGCACCTGCGCTTTGGCGCGGGCGTCTGCGCGGTCGCGGCGACGGCGCTCCTTTGCGCCTGCGCGGGCGAGCGTGATCTGCCGACAGGCGAGCCGAGCTTCTATCGCAGCCTTGCGACCAAGGACGCGCAGGTCGATGCGGCTACAGCGGCCTCGATGATTTCCGGGTATCGCAAGAATAACGGACTCACAGCGGTCAGCATCGATCCCGAACTGATGAAGCTTGCCGAGACGCAGGCGCAGGCGATGGCGGGCCACGACACACTCAGTCATGATATCGCGCGCAGCTTCCATGATCGCCTCAAAGGCGGCGGCTACCGCGCCCATACCGCGGCGGAGAACGTGGGCGCCGGCTACCATACCTTGGCGCAGGCCTTCTCCGGCTGGCGTGACTCACCGCCCCACCGCGCCAACATGCTGCTCAAGGGCGCAACCCGCATGGGCATTGCCGCGGCCTATGCCCCGAAATCGAAATACAAGGTGTTCTGGGCGTTGATACTGGCCGAGCCCGAGGAACGGCGCGGGTAAGAGGCGTGGCGCCGCTCACGGCGCGCCGACCGCCGTCAAATCGAACAGTACCGGCCCGAAGGTTGCCCGCGCCTCCTTGATGAGAGGCATGACCGCGGCGGCGAAGACATCGCGCTCCGTGGCGGTCAGCTCGGCGACCTCGCAGCCCTGTGCCTCGATGGCTTTGCGTGCCTCCTCTTCCTCTTGGACGTGTAGATCGCGCTGAAACGCAACGGCGTCCCGAACGGCCGTTTGCATCGCGCGCCGAAGATCGGCAGGCCAGACATCAAACGCGGTGCGGTGGAGAAAGATCGGTCGTGACACGTAGAAATGGTTACTCAGCGTATGGAAGCGATGAAATCTGTGCACGCCATAGGTCACTGTATTCGAGAGCGGATTCTCCTGCGCGTCGATGCTGCCGGCGGTAATCATTGCAATCGCCTGGGTGAGATCCATCGGCATCGCCACCGCGCCTAAGAGTTCGAACGTCCGTGCCTGCACCTTGCTCGGCAGAACGCGAATTCTCTGTCCGGCCAGATGCGCTGGCGCGCGCACTTCTCGTAGGCGGTTCGAGATATGCCTAAATCCATTCTCGAACCAGCCGAGTACTCGAAAATTCACGCGCTCCTCAATCTTGCGGGCGAGCACGTCGCCGAGCGCGCCGTCCATGGCGGCGCGCGCGGCCTGCAGCCGTGAGAACAGGAACGGCAGGTCGACGATCCCGAGCTCCGGCACCCGATCGGTCAGGTAGCTCGAGGACTGATAACCCAGCGTCAGCAAGCCATGCTCGACCAACCACAGGATATCCTCGGCACGATAACCGAGGTCCATGATGTTCCAGACGTATTTAATCCCCACACGGTCGCCGAACTCGGCCTCAAGTAGGTTGCCGATGCGCTTGAGCGCGCGGCTAAAACCGGTGGTTGGAGGGCCGTAGCCTCCCATGCGGATTGTGATCGGGTCTGCCATGCGCGCGCTGTCTCGTAAGGGGATCTGCGTCAGGACCTCGGCCTGCTTGCCGCGACCGCTATTCCGGAGACGGCGAGACCAATGCCGAGCGCAAGCAGGATGCCCGCGACGCCGGTCGCGGCGGCAAGAAAGCCGGCGAGCGCGGGAAAAATGATCTGCCCGACGCGATTGCCGGTCATCCGCAGTGTCAATGCGGTGCCACAGACCTCAGGCGGCGAAAGATACATGACGCCCGAGAGGGTCAGCGTCGAGGCGATGCCCATTGCGAATCCCAAGCAGATGAGAACTGCGTAAATGACCGGCAGCGGGAGCGGCAGTGCGAGGACCACAAACCCTGCGGCGCTGCAGAGCATGCTCGTCAAGGTGAGTGGCATTCGGCCGGCGGCAAAAATCAGCCGCGCGTAGAACACCCTCGACACGAGTGAGGCGAGCGAGCGGACCGTCAACAGCAGCCCGATGTGGTTGGCATCGATCTGACGTTCCGCACCCAGCGCGGGAAGATAAATGACCAGGAGATCCAGCGCGGTGATGGTCACCACGCTCGACACCATGACGGGGACAAAGCCGCGCAGCGCGAGCAGTCGGCCGATCGGGATGAAATCGCCTGGATCGTGATGAGGCGTTTTGGCGACGACGGGCCTGATCAAGATCGCCACGATGACGCCCGCGGCGGCGATGGCGAGGCTGATGGCGAACAACAAGCCGGTGGGGGGCAGCGCCGCCGCGCCGCCGAGCCAGCCGACCACAAACGGCCCGAGCCCCTGCCCGATCGAGGCTGCGACCATGTAATAGCCGAGCGCGGTTTCACGGCTACGCTCGCCGCCCGAACGCACCGCCAACATTTGATGGCCCGCCATGCAGAACATATGGCCAAAGCCCAACAGGACGGAGAAGCCCAGCAGATGCATGGCCGAGCGCGGCCACGCCCAGAACCCGATGCAGGCGGTGAACACGACCACGGAGCCAAGCCACGTCGCTCGCGCGTCGTTGCCGCGATCGATCCAGCGCCCGACCTGCAGGGCCGTGAAGACCGGGATGATCGCGAATCCAGTGGCGATGATGCCGAGCCAGAGGACGGGAAGGCCGAGCTCAATCGCCCGGTACGAGGTCGTGATCCGGATGATGAGGATCAGCGTCTGCATCAACGTGACGTGGGCGAGGAATGGGACGAGCAGCCGGTGATCGATGTCGCCCTTCGGGGCGCCGCGCGCGCTCGGCTCCTCAGTCATGGGCGAATCGGGTGTCGCGGTGGAGGAAGTGCGTTGCAGCCCGCATGCGCAGCCTTTTTTAGCGGCGTCGCGCGCGTGAGCAAAGCCTGCGGGTTGGGTTTTTCAGTTTCAGCGCAATGGGGATCATTCTCGACCGTGCCTGCGCCCAAGCAATTTTGGAAGTTGATGTACGAAGCGTTAACACGCGAGGATCGCACAAGGGTCGCCGCCAATTGGTCCCGCCCGGGTCAATTTTTTTCCTTATTTCTCAATTCAACTTGCGCCGTTTGGGGATCATTTCTGGGGGCGGGGATCACTCGCTTTCGTCCGGCTTGGAAAGTTGCGGGCGTGACGCCGTTGTCGCCCTGGGAAGGGGCTGCGCGCACGCCATGACAGCGGGACGTGTCCGCCCGGAGTGATCGGGAGGGGGGAGCTTCGCTTTGGCGGGACAGTTTGTCGCCGTAATGCGGCATTCGCGCGCCGTTGTGCCAGCGCGCCGCACTCCAGTACGACTGCCTCCGCCGCCGCGCCGGCCGGGCGTCGCACCGACGTTGTACCGACCGGCGGTGACGCTGACGCTGCGCCGGCGAGTGATTGCACGGGCGCTGCGCCCGCCGACGGTTGCGTTCAGAGTGCTTCTGTCTCACGCGATGTTCGGTGGCAAGCTTGCCGCCGGTGCCGCGGCCGCCGCAATGGTGGCGCTGGCGATCATGAATTACCAGGACGGCGAGCCTACCGGGTCCGGGCACGAAAGCGCCAACAACGAGACCATCGTTTATCGTCGGGCGGCGCCGGCGCGGTTGCAAAGCGCCGACCCTGCCGACCAAGGGGGTGAAACCAGTTCGCAATACCCGCGTGCGGTTCAAACGATTCGCTTCGTCAATCCCGATCCGCCTCTCTCCCTTACCGCGGCGGCGCGAGAAATGATCAAGCGCGCGCTGACAAAGGTTGGCGCTTTCGTCGCTTTCCCATCAAGGCAATCGGCTGAGCCGGAAAGCACCGATATGCGCCGCAAACGCGGCACCATCGTCCTCGACGAAATCGACGACTACCTGTGGGACGTCTATCAGCGCTCGCCGATCAAGAAGGATTCCTCCGGCGACTTCACATGGAAGGACCCCGCAGCCGCCAACCGCATGGGCCTATCCTTGCAGGACTACGTGATCGGCGGTATGGACCCTGGTTTCCGGGAACAGCTGTTTAACGCCGGACGCGCGATGGACGCTGAAGGCATACACTGGTCGATCCTCAGCGCATTCCGCGACGACTATCGCCAGCGTCTCGCCGCGGGCTTCAAGGCGCGCGTGGGCAACTCGCTGCATGGCGGAAGCCGCCGGACCGGGGGCTACGGTCGCGGCCGCGCGGTCGACGTCACCGCGGCAGAGGGGACCAATCCGGAAGATGTCTGGAAATGGATAGACGCCCATGGCGCGAAATATGGACTGAGCCGCCCGATGCCCGGCAATGATCCCGCGCATATCCAGCAACGGGGCGACTCGAGTAACGTCGCGTCGACCTTTCGCCACAGCCGCGTTCGCGTTGCCGATTCCGGCCGGCGCCGACACAAAGGCAGAATAAGACTGGCTCACGCCAAGTGATGCGCGGCTGTGCTGCAGCGGCGCGCTATAGACCTCCTGGACTTGCATCACTAGCTTGCGCTTGCGATGTACGCGCTCCACGTGCTTCCCCCTGTGCGCGAATACGGCGCGCTCTATCGCTCGTTCCGCTGGCAAATCCCGGCGTTCTACAATATCGGCGTTGACGTCTGCGACCGTTGGGCAAGGGTCGATCCGGCGCGAACTGCCATCTTTAATCTGCGCGCGGACGGGACGGTGGAGGAGGTCAGTTACGGCGCGCTGCGCGACGCCTCTAATCGACTGGCCAACGCTCTCGCTGCGCGTGGGATTGCCAAGGGCAATCGCGTCGCGATCCTCTTGCCACAGGGGCCAGCCGTCGCAGTCAGCCACGTCGCAATCTACAAACTCGGCGCCATCGCGCTGCCGTTGGCGATGCTGTTCGGGGTCGAGGCGATCTCGTACCGGCTAAAGGATTCCGGCGCACGGGCGCTGATCACGAACGGGCAGGGGCTTGCAAAGCTCGGAGCCGTCCGCGACGTCGCGCCTGCCGTCGAATTGGTGTGGTCTACCGACGGAGCAACGGACGCTGCCGAGGACTTCACCGCGGTGCTCTCTCGCGCCGCCTCCGACTTCACGCCGGCCGCGACAGCGGCCGATGATCCAGCGCTGATGGTCTACACGTCCGGCACGACCGGACCGCCCAAGGGCGCGCTGCATGCGCATCGCGTCCTGCTCGGGCATCTGCCCGGCATCGAGATGCCGCACGAATTTCTACCGCAGCCGGGCGATCGGTTCTGGACGCCGGCGGACTGGGCCTGGGCCGGCGGGCTGCTCGACGCGCTGCTGCCAGCCTTGCATTACGGCGTACCGGTGGTGGCGCAAAAATTCGAGAAGTTCGATCCGGAAGCGGCCTTCGCGCTGATGGCCAAGATGCGCGTGCGCAACGCGTTCATCCCGCCGACAGCGCTGCGCATGTTGCGCTCGGCGCCACGGCCGAAGGCGAAACTGGAGCTGCGCTCGGTCGGCTCGGGCGGCGAGGCGCTCGGCCCGGAAACCTATGAATGGGGCAAGACGACGCTCGGCATCGCCATCAACGAGTTTTATGGGCAAACCGAGTGCAATCTGGTGGTGTCCTCCTGCGCAGCTATCGGTATTTCACGACCCGGCAGCATGGGCAGACCGGTACCCGGTCATAGCGTCGCCATCATCCGGCCCGACGGCTCACGCTGCTCGCCCGGCGAACTCGGCCAGATTGCGGTCAAGCGGCCGGATCCGGTGATGTTTTTGCAATATTGGGGCAAGCCCGATGCAACGCGCGAAAAATTCGTCGCCGATTGGATGACGACCGGCGATCAAGGTATCGCCGACGCGGACGGCTATTTCCAATTCGTCGGCCGGGACGACGACGTCATCACCTCGTCGGCCTACCGCATCGGCCCGACCGAAATCGAGGATTGCCTCATTCGCCATCCCGCGGTCGCGCTGGCGGCGGTGGTGGGAAAGCCGGATGCGCTGCGCACCGAGATCGTCAAGGCGTTCATCGTGCTGAAATCGGGACATGCAGCTTCCGACGCGCTCGCCGCCGATATCCAAGGCTTCGTGAAGAGGCGACTCTCGGCGCATGAATATCCGCGCGAGGTCGCATTCATCGATGAAATGCCGATGACTACGACCGGCAAAGTGATCCGCAGACTGCTGCGGCAGCGGGTGTGACCGCCTTTCACGTTATTTAGTTCGTATCTGCTTTTGGGAGGTACGGCACCAAGTCGAGCTACGGTTTTGATGTCCGCGAGCCTGGAAATGGTCCCAGACCACGCTATCAGAGCATGGTAACGTTATTGCCGAGACCCGCCGATATTCGTCGTATGTGTGATGGTTCCCGAAACGCGATACGCGAGGAGCGGCAACCTTCATATCGCCTATCAGGTCGTCGGCGACGGACCTGTCGATCTCGTTTTTGTCCACGGCTGGATTTCCCATATCGAGCACCTGTGGGAAGAACCAAGTCTTGCCCGGTTTCTTACTCGCCTCGCATCCTTTAGCCGTCTCATTCTGCTGGACAAACGCGGCACGGGTCTCTCCGATCCTGTCCCACTCGACAAGCTACCCACACTCGAAGAAAGGATGGATGACCTACGCGCTGTGATGGACGCAGCCGGCTCGGGGCGCGCCGCTCTGCTCGGAACATCTGAGGCAGGGGCACTCAATCTGCTGTTCTCGGCAACGCACCCCGATCGTGCTGCCGCGCTTATCCTGCTGAATTCCTATGCTCGGTTGACTTGGGCCGAGGATTATTCGTGCGGCATTCGCCCGAACGAGGCCGAAGGGCTGCTCGATGCAATCGAGAGTGGCTGGTTCGGCAACGGTGCGTGATCTCGTTGCCGGGTCGGGGCTACAATTCGAGGAAAGGGGCCCCCATACGCTCAAGGGGGTGCCTGGGACCTGGCCGCTCTATGCAGTATCGCGCGGTCGGCGAGTTTGACGGCGCATTGCTTGAGACGCCTAGTAATGTCACACCGCGACCTTTGTTGCAGCGCCTATCAGTCAATCCCAATCGGAGCGAAGCGGACCGTAAATTTCGTGAAGGTACGCTGGGCGCTGCGAGGTTGCGGGCTGGAGCGCGACCCCTCTGGACTCTTCGCCGGTCGCACCCGAGTCTAAGCTGCCTTTTGTTTGTGGGCGCCGTCGAACGCCGGGGCGACCTCCTCCATGAAGCGAGTCATCTCGTCCGTCACCTGCTGGTGCGGCTTCAGGCCCACGTTGAAATAAAGAATCACCTCGGAGAATCCGGCGGCCTCGACCTTCTTCAGCGTATCCATGATCCGCTGCGGCGAGCCCAGCAGCACCGAGTTCTCGGTGAGGTCTTCTGGTTTGACCGTCTGCAGGCGCGCGACCATGTCGACGAAGTAGCGGTAGCTCGGTGGGGCGGTTTTCGGATCTCCGGGCAGCGCCGGGATTACACATTCGCGGTAATAGCGGATCTGGCGGGCGCGCTGCGCGTCCTCCTGCGCGCCGTTATCGGCAAAATGGGTGAAATAGCTGCACATCAGCCGGCCGGGCTTAGTGCCGTATTTGGCGCAGCTGTCGCGATAGACATCCGCGACCTGCTTCAAACCGCCGAAGGTCATGGCGGCGGCGAAGGGCGCGACAATGACGCCGCAATTAAGCCGCGCCGCGAGCTCGATCGACGGCTTGGAGAAGGAGCCGACATAAGCGGGGATCGGCCTTTGCACCGGCTTGGGCGTAATGCGCACATCGTCAAAAGAATAGTGTTTGCCGTGATGGGAGATGCGTCCGTCCGCCGCCCATAACTTGCGCACGACTTCGAGCCCTTCGTCGAAAATCGACTGATTGTCCTCGAACGAAACATGGAAGGGCAGGTATTCGCGGCGGTCGTAGCCGCGTCCGGCCGCGAAATCCACACGGCCATTGCTCAAGAGGTCGAGCGTGGCCCATTGCTCGGCGACGCGGATCGGATTGTGCAGCGGCAGCACGCATACGGCCGGGGCGAGCCGAATGCGCTTTGTTCGTGCGGCGATATAGGCAAGCACCATATCCGGGCAAGACAGCACGCCCAGCGAGTTGAAATGGTGCTCGCCGATCCAGGCCGAGTGCATCCCGAGCTTGTCGGCATGGAGGGCTTCCTCGGCAATGTCGGCGACGAACTCGTTCGCCGTCCGCGCGTTATTCTCGTAGTGATTGTCGCTCAGCGTGAAATAGCCGAATTCCACAGCGCTCCTCCCGTTGGTTCACTGGGCCGCGGTTGGCCGGATCATAGATGCATTTGCAATTGTTGTAAATGCAATTAATCGCTGGTAAGCTCGACAAATCAGACGCGGCCGGCGCAAGCGCGGCTGAAGAATTTGCAAGGGATTACAAGCCCGTGAGCAATCGCACACGGCTCAAATTCAGCGACTACCTTCCCTATCTGATCAACCGGGTGGGGTGGCTGCTGGTGACCGACTTTGGGCAGAATACGCTCGCCCGGCACCAACTGAGCATACCGACCTGGCGCGTTCTTGCGGCGCTTGCCGAGCACGATGGGCAACGCCAGATCGACCTCGCCGGGACCACCAGCATCGATGTCTCGACGTTGTCCCGCGTCATCACTCGCATGGTGAAAATGGCGCTCGTGACCCGGACCCGCTCCGCGACCAACAACCGGGAAGTGACCGTGTGTCTGACGCCAAACGGCGCCGCGGTCCTGGCCCGCGTGATCCCGCATGCCATCGAGCTAGAGGCAAAGACGATTTCGGGTGTATCAGCAAAAGACCTGAACGTCGTCAGGCGCAGCTTGCGGCAGATGTACCAGAATTTGGCCGCGCCGGGGCGGATCAGCAGAACAACCGGCGCGCCGCCCTTGCGCAAGAGCGCGGCTTCAGCCGTTTCCGCACCGCGTCGCCAACAAGGGAGGCGAACACCGCGCTGAGGCGCGTCGACGCAAAGCAGCGCGTTCGGGCTACCCCGTCTTCGCCGCTGGCGGCGGCAGATCGGCGAGTTCTTGCGCATAGGCCTGATCCATGCGCGGCGTGAGGCCATGCTTGGCCAGTTCCTCAGTGAATGTCTTGCGGATCATCGGCATCTCGTCGGCGTAGTCGATCTGATCGCCGCCGAGCCGCCGGCTGATCCAGGCCCTTGGCACACCCTGCGTGTTGCGAATGGCAACGCCCTCGTGCTTGAAGGCAAGATAGCGCGCCGGCGCGGTCCCGGTGTTGAAGTGCTGATGGAACCACATGTTCGGCGGCACTATCAGCGTGCCCACTTCCCAATCATATCGCTTGGGTGCGTCGCCCTCCGGCCACATCAGCGAGTAGCCCTCGCCTGAGAGGATGATCACGTGCGCGCCGGGGCCGTGGGCATGGCCTTTCTTATAGGTGCCAATCGGAAACTGGGAGATGTGGCTGTTCATCGAACCCTTGGCCATGTTGAAGCGGATATGGCCGCCGCCGGCGCCGCGCTCCTTGGCGCTAATCAGCGGCAGATTGACCGCATCGGCCACGAAATTGGTGACGAGGAGGAGACCCTCCTGCTCGCCCTTGGCGCTGAAATAGTCGGGCTCGCCGTTGAACCGGCTCTTGAAGTCATGCCTGGTGTTGAAGACGAATTCCACGTCTTCGTAAAGATTGATCACCGGCGGCGCGTTGGTGACGGCGACGTAGCGCGCCGGCGCCTGCCCAGAGCCGTTGAAGTGCTGGTGCCAGCAGTTGAGCGGGATCGCGAACATCGACCCCGCCTTCCACTCGAAGGTGATGCGGCGGCCCTCGTCGTTCCACACCGTGGTTGAACCGCGGCCGTCGAGCACCAGGATCATCTCCTCGAACAATTGCCGCTGCGGTTCGAGCTTCTTACCGGGCGGAATCTCGCAGACGTAACAGTCGTTGGAGGTGCGCGAGGCCTCATGATTGATGTAGACGCCGCGCCCGCCGCGCCGGACCCACGGCTTGAGCTCGACCGTGCGCAAATTGCGCACGTAGTGCGCGCTGATGATATCGAGACCTTCGCTGCGAACCCAGCGCAGATAGGGCGTATCCTTTTCGGTGGAAAACTTCTTCGCCAGCTCGTCCGAAACGACAGCATCTTTGGCCATGCCTTCCTCCAGAAATCGATAATCCTGGATCAGCGATCAGGAAGCGGCCGTGGCCGCCTGATTCCCGATTACTGGTCACTGGCTGCTGATAGCCACGCATTTGTCCGCCTTCATGCGCACATAGATGGAGTCGCCGGTTGGCGTGCGCAGTGATGGATGCGCCTTCGCCAACAAGACAACATCGCCGACCTTGACGTGAAAATCCAGGTAATCGCCCAGGAAATCCTTGGCCTCAATCGTGCCCTTGCAGACGTTGTCGCCATCGCTAGCTATTGGCTGCGTTTCCGACAACTCCACGTCCTCCGGTCGCACCGATACGACCACCCTCGCGTTCTTGTCGACGCCCTCGCTCGCATGCGCCTTGATCTCGCCCATCGCCGAACTCACGACGCAGCACCCGTCACCGAGCGCGGTGACCATCCCACCGATGAAATTGGTGGTGCCGACAAAGTCGGCGACGAACTTGTCGGTCGGCTGCTCGTAGATCTGGCGCGGCGTACCGACCTGCACGACTCGACCCTCGTTCATCACCGCGATCTCATGCGAGAGCGCGAGCGCCTCGGTCTGGTCGTGGGTGACATACACGGTCGTGAGGCCGAGATCTCGCTGCAGCCGCTTCAGTTCGGTCCGCATGCGGTCGCGCAGCTTGGCGTCGAGATTGGAGAGTGGCTCGTCGAGCAGCAGGAGCTGCGGCTCCATAACCAAGGCGCGCGCGAGAGCGAGGCGCTGTTGCTGCCCGCCCGAAAGCTTGGTGGCCTCGCGATCCGCCAGGTCTTCGAGCGCTACGGTGTGCAGCACTCGCATGACCCTTTCGCGGATATCCTTTTTGGGCAACCTTCGCACCTCCAGCGGGAAGGCGGCGTTCTGAAATACGTTCATGTGCGGCCAGATGGCATAGGACTGGAACACCATGCCGAAGTTGCGCCTGCTGGGCGCGACGAAGATGCGCTTCTCCGACGAGTAAACCAACCGACCGTCGGCTTCGATCTCGCCCGCAGTCGGCTTCTCCAGCCCCGCGATCGAGCGCAGCGTCGTGGTCTTGCCGCAACCCGAGGGCCCGAGCAGCGTAAACAGCTTGCCCTCCGGCACCTCGAACGAGACGTTTTGCACGGCTTTGACCGCGCCGCCCCCTTCGTTGGCATATTCGGTGAAAAGCGACCGCACGCTGAGCACGCCGCACCCGTGCCTTGTTTCAAGTTTCGGCAATTCCGAACCGTCTGCCGGCGAGCTGCGCCAGCACGACGAGCAGGAACAGAGCGAGGATCAGCATCACTCCGAGCGCCGAAAGCTCCACATACTGCCCATTCTGCCACAGCTCCCAGATCATGATCGATACCACCTCGGTGCCCGGCGAATAGAGCAGGATCGAACTCGATAACTCCCGGATCGAGACGATCATCACGTAGATAAAGCCGGCGAGCAGTCCTGATTTCAACAGCGGCAGGACCACGCGGCCAAACGTCATGCTCCACGACGCGCCGCTCATCGCCGCCGATTCCTCGAGCTCCTTATGAATCTGCAGCATTGAGGCCGAATTGTACCGCATGCCGTAGGGTAGAAATCGCGTCACATAAGCGATGAAGATGATCCACAGCGTGCCATAGACCCCGATATCCAGGTAGAGATAGCAAATCATGATCGCGAGCCCGAGTACCAAGCCGGGAAAAACCAGCGGCAGCGAGGCCAGATTGTCGAGCATCCAGCGCCCCGGCATCCGCGTGCGCACGACGATCCATGCGATCACCGCCGAGACCAGCATGACCGTGCTTGCGCTGCCGATCGCGAGTACGACGCTGTTCCAAACCGTATTTGCGAATTGCGGATAATCGAGCACCGCCCGGTAAGAATCGAGACTGACGCGGCTCAGCGCCGCCCAAGACGGGGCGCTATAGAATTTCTGCAACGACGACCAAACCAACACCAGGAACGGCAACAGCACTATGACGAGGAAATACAGCATGAAGATCGTCGCGGTGAGGTAGCGCCAACCGCCGAGATCGATCGTGCGCGGGCGAAAGCCCTTGCCCGTGATGGTCGAAAATCGCGCGCCTTGGCTCGAGAGCCGCGACTGCGCATAGATTCCGAGCGAGGTGACGAGCAGAAGCGTCACGGCATAGGCGGCAGCGAGCCCGATCTGGCTCGGATACTGATGGATCGCCTGGTAGATCGATGACGTATACACGTGAATGCCCACGGGTAGCCCGAGCAGCGCCGGAACTTCGAACGATTCGATCGCGCGCACGAACAGGATCAGAAGCGCGCCGAGCGCCGCCGGCCACACCAGCGGCAACGTGATCCGTCGCGCAATCTCCGGCACGGAGGCTCCGCTCATGGCGGCCTGCTCCTCGAGCGCCGGGTCCATGGAACGGAAGGCGGCCGTCATCAAGAGGAACGCCATGGGCGAGTAATGCAACCCATCTACCCATATCATGCCGACCATGGTGTAGACGTTTACGAAGACCGCGTCGGTATCGAACAGCTTTTGCAGGGCAAGATTGATCAGCCCGATCTTCGGGCTTCCCAGCATGATCCACGCCACGGTGAAGAGGATGCCTGGGATCACCAGTGGGATGATCGCCAGCGCGAAGAACAGGGTCTTCAACGGCGTGTTGGTGCGTTCGTTCATCCAGGCGAGGCCGGTGCCGATCACGAGCGAGAGCATCGCTGCGCCGACGGCGAACTGAAGCGAATTGGCAAAAAGCCTGGCATTGTCGCTGCTCAGATAGGCGGTGCGGAAGTTCTCGAGCGTGTATTGCGCTGGCAGCGCCGCAGTCTGCGGTGTCAGAAAACTTTGCCACAGCAGAAAAACCAGCGGCACAAGGGCGAGCCAAGCAACGAGCGCCACCGGCGCGCCGATCACCAACCATTTGGGATCGAACCGCGGCGCAGCGGCGGGCAAGGCAGCGAGGCGTCCGACCGCGTCGGTCACCGGAGCGCTCCGCTCGACCGCTCACATGCGGGGCGGATCTGGACTCGATTGAGCAGGCCTCGTCCCCAACTCTGGCCTGCAAGCAGGGGAGCGAGCGCACCGGGTTCGCGGCTGGCCCCTTCAATCATGGTGATGGTGATGACCATGGTGGTGATGATGGCCATGGCCATGATCATGCTCATGGGCATGATCGTGATGATGGATGCGCTGCGGCGGGCGGCCGCGGCGGGGATCTTCGCTGAACAGAAGCGATTTGATTGTTACCGGCACCGTGAATGAGGGCATGCGGATGCGTCCGAGGTCGATGTAATCGAAATCGCGCAGCACCAACCCGTCGATCGCCAAGATCTCGCTCTCGACGAGCAGTTCTTCGCGCAAGATGGCGCCCAAGGTCTGCGCGATGTCGCCGTCCAGCATGAGGTAGAGCGGCTTCTTGCGCTCGATCGTGGTGGCAAGGCCGCGGCGAATCCCCTCGGCGAAAGCGAGGATCCGCTCGTATGACGGGGCACCTTGCCAGCGCAAAGCGAGTGCGACTTCGCCCTCGCCCTCGATGAGATCGAAAGCCGTGAAATGGGCGCGGATCGCGTTCGCGAGCCTGTCTGCATCGATCATCTCGTCACAGACACAGGAGGGTTGCAGAACCTGCAGGTTCCGTCGCGGCAGAAGCTCGCCCGGTTTGGTGATGTAGCTGGTGTTGCCGCTGAGCTGCACGCTATATTCGGAGGCCCCGAGGGCGGTAGCACGGATGCATTCGCCGGGCGGCAGGAGCGGCCATGGCAGCGCACCGGAATCGATCCGTGCCCGAATGGCGCGGCCGAGCCGGCGGCCCATATCGCCGAAGTCGCGCTCCTCGCGACCATAGACGTACTCGCCGACCCCGCCGGAAAACATCAGCCCGTCGATGCGATCGAAGTCACGGATCGGGTCAGTCAAGTAGAGGTGCTCGACCGCGGGCGGCAGCGGACGCTGCGTCAGCGCGGCCACCAGCAACTCCGCCATATTCGTAGCGATCTTGTCGAGTTGCTCAGCCGAGAGCACATCGCCGCGCGAGTAAGAAAAGCCTGCCTGGCGGGCGTGAAACTTTCCGGCCGGATCGAGCCGCACGATCCGCCCAATCTCGTCCATCACTTGTAGCCGGCCTCCGATATGCAGCGCCGCGGTGGCAATCACGTTGCCCTTCTCGACGAGGCCGAGCTTGGTGGTGCCGCCGCCGATATCAACGTTGAGAATGCGTTTGTCTTGCTCGTACGAAAGCTTCGACGCGCCTGAGCCGTAGGCCGCGAGCATCGATTCCATGTGATGCCCGGCCGCCGCGGTGACGAAGTCCCCGCGCTGCTCGGCGAGCAGAGCGGCAATCGCTTCGGCATTCTCCCGGCGCAACGCCTCGCCAGTGAGGATGACCACACCTGTGTCGATGTCCTGTACCTGTACGCCCGCTATTTTGTAAGCATCGTCGATGATGGCACCGAGCGCGGCGTCGTCGATGCGCTCGTCGCTCGAATAAGGAGTCAGCGCCACCGGCGACTGGAACAAGGTTTCCCGCGACACGACATAGTACCGGCTGGTGAGATCCTCGCCGTAGCGGCGCAGGTTAATGCGGGAGAAGATGACCTGGGTACCGGAGGAGCCGATGTCGATGCCGACTGTCAGCAGCGTGACATGGTCCTGGATCCAGATGGGGTTTTCTTCCAGCCGCTCGTCGGCATCGACCTCGAAATGATCATGGTCGTGATCGGCTTCCCCGTCATGCGCGTGCGCCACGTCCTGGCCGAGCACATGGTCGGCGAGCGTGTGATTGCGCTTCTCGTCCTCGGCCATGGAAATATGTTCTTTCAGCCTGCCGGTGAGCACCGCTACCTGCACCTGCATCCGTTATCGCATGGGGCCTCGCGCATGGTCAAAAGGCGAGCCGTCTTTACAGGATCGCTACGCCGTGGGTCCTTTCGCAAGCAGGCAGCGGCCGTTTCATGCCGGAAAGAACCGGCTTCGGCTGGAAAGGAGGCTTCCACCAACAGCGCGCGGGCATGACAACCTCAATGAGGCGTGGCAAAACATTGCCAAAGAGAGCCGAAAGGAAACGCCGTGCTGGAGAAAACCCAAGGCTCGCAGCCCGAAACCTTTAACGCCTACGAGCGACCGCATCGGGACTTGCGCGAATTCATTGCGCGGGCGGAACGCGCGAGCGAGATCGTGCGCATCAAAGGAGCCGAGTGGAAGCTCGAAATGGGCACGTTGGCCGAGATCGTGAACCACGCCCGGCCGGAGCCGCCGGCGATCCTCTTCGAGGACGTACCGGGCTATCCCAAGGGCATGCGACTCCTCTCCGGCGCAACGAATTCATCGAAGCGGCTCGCGATTGCGCTCGGGCTGCCAGTTCCCGACCACCCGCTCGATGTCGTACGCGCCTACCGCGAGCGGATGAAACGCCACCAGCCAATTGCGCCCACGACCGTCACGAAGGGTCCTGTGCTCGAGAATGTCGACCGCGACGACAAGGTGGATGTGTTGAAATTTCCGGTGCCGCTCCTGCACGAACACGACGGTGGCCGCTATATCGGTACCGACGACCTCGTGATCATGCGCGATCCGGACGCAGACTGGGTCAACGGCGGGTCCTACCGCGCCATGGTGCAGGACAAGAACCACATCTCGCTGTGGATCTCGCCAGGCAAGCACGGCCGCCAAATCCGAGAGAAATATTTCCGCGCCGGCAAACCTTGTCCCGTGCTGATCTCGTGCGGACACGATCCGCTGCTGTTCCTTGCTGGCGGCAACGAGCTTAGATTTGGCCTGTGCGAATACGACTATGCCGGTGGCCATCGCGGCGACCCGTATGAGATCGTGCTCAGTGAGCTTTATGGCCTGCCGATGCCGGCGCATGCGGAGATCGTGCTCGAAGGGGAGATGGTCGAGAACGTCAAGGCGCGGGAGGGGCCTTTCGCCGAGTTCACCGGATATTACGCCTCGAGTCCGAGCCAGCAGCCGCTGATCGAAGTGAAGCGCGTCTATTACCGCGACGATCCAATCCTCGGCATCGCCTCGCCCATGCGCCCACCGTCTGATTTCTCCTTCAGCAAATGCGTGATGAAAGCCGGCATGATCTGGGACGAGGTCGAGCGCGCGGGCCTCTCCGGGGTCGCGGGCGTGTGGGTGCATGAATTCGGCGGCGCGCGCATGTTCAACGTGGTCGCCATCAAGCAGGCCTATCCGGGCCATGCCCGGCAGGCCGGCCTGCTCGCGGCCGGCTGCCAATCCGGCTCCTATCTCGGGCGCTTCGTCGCCGTGGTCGACGAGGACGTCGATCCGAGCGACCTGTTCGACGTGATGTGGGCCATCTGCACGCGCTGCGATCCCGCAAGCGATATCGAATTCGTGCGCCGCGTTTGGAGCGGGCCGCTCGACCCGCTGCTCGATGCGGCGAGCTCAACCAATTCCCGCGCAATCATAGACGCCTGCCGGCCGTACGAGCGGCTTGCGGATTTTCCCATGATCGCCCGCGCCAGCCCCAAGCTGCGAGAGAAGGTCAAGGAAAAGTTTGCCGGCCTCCTCGCCACCATCGGATGCGGTTGAACGGCGACCAGCGAACAGCGATCGGCGAATGGTGAGGAATTCCATTCGCTATTCGCTACTGCTACGCGCTTTTCACTTCGCTTGTATCCCTGACAGAGAGACCAAAGCCATGCCCGACGCATTCGCGCAATTGCGCCACGAGCTCGCCGTTGCCAATCGCATCCTCGCCAACGAAGGCATCATCGATGCGTTTGGGCACATCAGCGTGCGCAATCCCAACGATCCAGGTCGCTATTTTATTTCGCGGCATCGTGCCTCGGAGCTCGTCGAACCATCTGACATTCTGGAAATGACGCTCGATTCCAAACCGGTCGTACCGACCGACGTACGTCTCTACAGCGAGATGGTGATCCACGGCGAAATCTACAAAGTCCGGCTCGACGTGAATTCCGTCTGTCACCATCACGCTCCTTCGGTGCTGCCCTTCTGCGCGACGGGCGTGGAGCTCATGCCGCTCTTTCACCTCGGCGGCACGTTGGGAGCCAAGGTGCCGTTCTGGGACAGCCGGGATGAATTCGGCGATACGAATCTGCTGGTGAGCACGCCGGAGCAGGGCGCGTCGCACGCCCGCGCGCTCGGCCCGCACTATATGCTGCTGCTGCGCCGTCATGGGGCGTCGCTTGCCGGCAAATCGCTGCGCGAATGCGTGTTCCGTTCGATCTACACCACCCGCAACGCCGAGCTACAGCTGCGGGCAATGACGATCGGAACGCCGGGGCCGCTCACACCGGGAGAGGTGGAGAAATGCGGCGGCCATAATCTTGGTTCGCGCGGTGTCGAGCGCGCCTGGGAGTACTGGGTGACGCGCCTGCAAAAGGCGGAAGCCATGTGGGCCGCCGCAGGCCTGCCGCGACTGCGAGACCTCGGCAAACTGGCGCGGCCGCAAACTGCCGGTCTCGTGCCGGCGCGATCCGCGACCCACCGCGCGAGCAGCCAGAGCGGCGCGAAAAGGCGGTGATCACTTCGCTCGCGTTAACGAACCGTAAAAGAGTACCGGAGCTAGAGTCGCGCGGTCGACAGAGGGCCGCTGCGCCTGCATAGCCGTAATGCGAAAGCGGCAAGCGCGGCTTGAGAGTCACAATAGTTGGCGCGTGACGCCCGATTGTCGCCAAAAACGATTTGTACCCGCGCCGCCCATGAAGCATCGGGGGCAGAAGATGCAAACAAAGCGAACTTACCAGGTGCAACATTGGCCGAACGGGCACTGGAATCCCGAGCACAACTGGCGCAAGGTCGAAGCTGGTAGCGAAAAAGAGGCGGCGGAGAAGGTCTGCGGCCTCCCACTGACCGAACACGGCACGCTCGCGCAACTGCGCGCTCGGGTCCTCACATTCGGCGATTTCAAACAGCGCACCGCTACATCTTTTTATGCAGCGGTATAGATGACCGGGCGCGTTCCTGCGCGGCGGGCCCATCCACGGTAGGATCGTAACAATCCCCTCTTCATCCCTCATTTGATGCCCGCGTTGGCGCCGTCGGCATCTCACGCCGCGAGTGCTCGCTCATGCCGGATGGCCGGGACTGCTTGTCGCGTCGAAACAGCGACGGGCGCGCGCGAGCGTTGCGCGCCTTCCCATTATCCCGTAATGACAGCATTCCCTCACGAACGCACGCAACGACGGGCAGCGCAGGCCTGCCCTCGCGGAGCCAACAAGGAGGCGCCGGAATGACGGGAATGTACGACCAGGTGCGGCCGGGCATCGGGCACAATCAGCCCGACGAATATGCCGAGGAAAAGAAGCACCAGAAGTGGGAGCGCTGGGCCAAGAAGCGCACCTTCGTGCGCGCGCTCGAAGGCACCTACAGCCACCTCTATAAGGCGTTGCTCGAGGAGAAGCGCGTCTATTCGTCCCGTGACGTACCGTGGAAGGGAGGGCCCGGCCAGTTCGGCAAGAGCGTGATCAGCCCCCAAGCCACCACCATCATCCAGTCGATGGAATCGCATATCGAGGCGTATGCGCCGGGGGCGTACGGCCAGAAGCACGGCCACCTCAACAGCGCGGTGTTCTACGTGCTCAAAGGACGCGGCCACGACGTGCACGATGGTCGACACATCCCCTGGAAGGCCGGCGACGTGATGATCGTAGAGAACGGTTGCGTCCACCAGCACTTCAACGACGATCCCGGGAACGAAGCCATTCTCCTGGTGTTCAAGGCAAAGCCGCTGTTCCTTTTCATGCATCTCCTGTTTCAGAAAATCGTCGAATGGCCGCCGGACAAACCGCCGCCGGGTCAAGAGTCCTACAAACCACCGGCTGATATTTGAGGGGGCGCGAAAAATGTCTTTCGAAGACAAAGGCCCGGCATGGTCCGGCTCGGCTCGTTCTACATTTCACGCCGATGACGTCGCGGCCTCGCAGAATTTCCGCAAGCAGTACGAAACGCGGCCTAACGTCGTCAAAGCCGAGGACATGCCCTGGGAGCGTTCCGCCGACGGCTTGATCAAGCATCTCGTCCACCACCGCCTGAACACGCGCGAATGCTGCGTCGAGGCCTATATGCAGTTCCTCAAGCCCGGCGAGCGCTCGGGCAAGCACCGGCACATGTGGGAGGAGATCGTCTTCGTCGTCGAAGGATCGGGCTACGACCTCCACTGGGACATGAGGTTCGACTGCCTCGACGCCTTCAAGTGGGAGTGGGCCGAGGTGCCGAAGAAGTTCGAGTGGAAAGAGGGCGACTACATATACATCCCGCCGTTCACCACGCATCAGCACTTCGCGACCGCGGAGACGCGGCTCATCATGATGAGCAACCGCATGGTCAAGGAGATGGGCTACGACTGGTTCGACCAGGTGGAGAACGCGCCGGGATTCGACCCGAGCAATCAGTCGGCGCCGTGATAGCGACGGAGCGCGCCGATGCAGGATGAACCGGGGCGACGGCTAGCCACGAATTACCGCGGCTGGCAGTCCGATGTGATCGTCGACCTGATCAAGCGCTACGGCTTCCCGCATATCACGCTCAATCCCGGCGCAAGCTTTCGCGGCCTGCACGATTCGCTCGTAAACTACGGCGGCAACGAGCCGCCGATGATGCTGTGCCAACACGAAGAGATCGCGGTGCAGATCGCGCATGGCTATGCCAAGGCGACCGGCAGGCCGATGGCAGTCATCCTGCACGATCTCGTTGGCCTCCTGCACGCCTGCATGGCGATCTATTACGCCTACATCGACCGGGTGCCGATCTTCATCATCGGTGCGACTGGTCCAATGGACGAGGGCAAGCGCCGCCCGCACATCGACTGGACGCACTCGGCGCTCGTTCAGGGCAATGCGGTGCGCGACTACGTCAAATGGGATTACCAGCCGACCTCGATCGATGGCGTTCCGGAAAGCTTTGCGCGCGCCTATTCGATCATGACGACGGAACCGCAGGGCCCGGTCTATATGTGCTACGACGCCGCGCTTCAAGAGGCGCCGCTGACCTCGAACGTGCAGTCGCCCCCCGCAGACGCAGCGGCGACGCCGGCGCCGATGGCGCCTGACCTGCAGGCGATCGAAGCGATCGCCGACAAGCTGATGGCGGCCGAGCATCCCATGCTGCTTGCCGAATATGCCGGCCGGCGCGCCGGCGGCTTCGAGAGCATCATCGAGCTGGCCGAGACAGCCGGCGCTGCAGTGTGGGACGTCAACAACGCGCTCAATTTTCCCAACAAGCATCCGCTGTGTCTGAGCATGGACCAGACATCGCTTCGAGGCACCGATCTGATCGTCGGGCTCGACGTGAAGGACTGGGAGAAGCAGCTCACCGAGCTCAACAACGCCATGCGCACGCGCGAACCGCTCACCCCGCCGTCGTGCGATTTTGTCGAGATCGGCTTCGGCGAGATCAATATCAGCAAGTGGGCATTCGATTATTGCCGCATGCAGCCCTGCTCAATCCGCGCACTGGGCGATACCATTCTCGGCATTCCGGCGCTCACCCGACTGTGCAAGAAGCGCCTTGCCGACGACAGCAAGCTCAGATCGCGTATCGCGGAGCGCAAGGCCGCGATCGGCAAGCGCCACGACCAAGTGTGGACAAAATGGCAGGAGGACGCCCGGCGCAATTGGGACGCCTCCCCGATCACCTTCGCGCGGCTGGCGCTCGAAATCTGGGAGGTGATCAAGACCGAGGACTGGGTGCTTACTGCTAACACGCTCAAGCAGCAGGTGCGCAAGCTGTGGGATTTCGACAAGCCCTACCGGCATCCCGGCGTCGAACTCGGCACCTCGACCCAGATCGGCATCTCACTCGGAGTGGCGCTGGCGCACAAGGGCACGGGCCGCATCGTGGTCGATATCCAGCCCGACGGCGATCTGATGTTCGACGCCGGCGCGCTGTGGATCGCCGCGAAATACGAAATTCCAATGCTGGTCGTCATGCACAACAACCGCGCCTATTACAACGACTGGGAGCACCAGATCCGCATGGCCAAGCTACGCGGCACGGATGAGGCCAAGGCGCATATCGGTATGGACCTGTTCGCTCCGGAGCCGGACTTCGGTGCGCTTGCCCGCGCCATGGGGTGCTACGGAGAGGGACCGATCGACAAGCCGCAGGATATCCGTCCTGCGCTGTTACGCGCGCTCGCCGAGGTCAAAAAGGGGCGACTTGCGCTCGTCGATACCATCACGCAGCACAGGTGATCGCGCTGCGCTTGCTCTCACACGGCCTCCAAGCCTTTCTGCTTGAGCAAGCGCGGGGACTCGGTCGCAACAAATTTCAGGAGCACCGCGGTGAGGCTCGACTCCTTGGCGGCCCTGAGCACGCCGCCCGAGAAAGTGGTGATCTTTTGCAGCGGCTCCGGGAGCGGCCCGACGATCTCGATGCCGGCAACGGGCAGAAGCTCGCTGATCTGCTGGATGCCGATCTCGGCCTCGCCCTTGGCGACTACCTCCCCGACCGGAGTCCCGGGATCGGGTATCACGATCTTCGATTTGATCGCACCGGCGATACCGAGGCGCGCGAGCACGGTGGGAAAATAGAGGCCGCTTAGGCCCGTCTTGGAATGGGCGACCGAGGTTGCCGCAATGAGCGCCCGTTTGAGCGCCTCCGGCGAGGCGATGTCAGGGTGCTTGGCACCCTTGCGCACGGCAATGCCAATGCGGGAGCGAGCGAGATCGACGCGGCTGCCGGCAACTGCCTTGCCCTGAGCGATGAGCTCGTCGATGGCCTCGGCAGTCAGAACGGCGACGTCCCCGCCGGCGCCGCCTTTGATCTCGTTCAGAAGGGCGTTCGTGGAGCCCCAGGTGACAGCAATTTTCGTGCTGTGGGCGCGCTCGAACGCAGGCACAAGCTCGAGCATCACCGATTTCACGCCATTGGTGCAGAGGATATCCATGCCCGCGATCCCTTCCCGTTCTCATCGTTGACGCCAGCCGGGCGAAGATGCCAGTTCTAGCGCCATAGCGGGAGAGCCTAGCGCCGTATCTGGAAGCGACACGCGGAGACGACCATGGATAGCGAAAGCGCACGCATGAGCTCAGCCGCGGAGGCCCGGTTTCGGGTGGATTATCCCAACTCCAAACCGCGTGCCGTCAAGGTGGTCGCGCTCGATGCGGCGAGTCAACGCGTGGTCAAGCGCCTGGCAGAGCGGAGCTGGCATCGCGCGACGTTTTTCACGTCGATCAAGTTCGAAGGCGCGCCCCGCAGCGGGGAGAGTTGGTCCGCTTGGCTCAGCGACCTCGCCGGGCGCACCAAGGCGCTGATCGAAGAGGTGTCGGGGGCCGACCTGGTCGTCATGGTGTCGAGCGCAGGCACCAGCGCGCAAGCTGCCGCCGTGATCGGGGAAGCCTGCTCCGCGCGAAAGGTGATGACAATGGCGCTGATCATCGGCGGCAAACAGCAGTCGGACGAAGAGCTGTCGAAAACACTAGCGACGCTGCGGCCCTACGCATCGATGCTCGTCGTCGCCAGCAGCGAGGACTACATCGAGGAGATGCTGTCCGCGCTTAGAGCGTAGAGGCCAACTGATTCCGCGCGGACGAAGGCGGGCATGAGTAGCGGGCGCAGAATCGTTATTGTCGGAGGCGGGCCGGCAGGTGTGGCCGCCGGGCTCGCGGCAAAACAACAGGACGCCGCCGCACAAGTGCTCGTGCTCACCGATGAGCGCCAGGAGCCGTACGAGAAGCCGCCGCTGTCGAAGGCCGTACTCACGGGCAAGGCGATGCCTCATGACGCGCCGATCGCCGGGCCGAAGGGCGTTTGCGGGCATGGTGTGCGCCTCGAACTCGGCACCGTGGTTAAGGCGCTGGATCGCGGCGCGCACACGGTGGTCACGAATACGGGCGAGCGCATCGTATACGACGCGCTCCTGCTCGCGACCGGCTCGACAAATCGGGTGCTGCCGACGTTCCCGTGCGGACGCAGAGGCGTTCATTATTTGCGCACCGAAGCAGAGGCACGCGCGCTGAAGGCGCGCCTCGAACAGAGCCGCTCGCTCCTTGTCGTCGGGGGCGGACTGATCGGGCTGGAAGTTGCCGCCTCCGCCGCAGAACTCGGCATCAAAACGAGCGTGATGGAAATCGCGCCGTGCATCCTCGCGCGGGTCGCCAACGCAGAACTCTCCGCGCTGATCCACGAGCGCCACCGCACGCGCGGGGTCGATATTCGAGTAAGCGCCGCGCCGACGGCTGTCCGCGATCTGCCGGATGGCTGCCTCGCCGTGGATACCGAGACCGGCGATACGGTCGCCGCGGATTTAATCGTGGTGGGCGCCGGCGTCGCGCCCGATGATCGGCTCGCGCGCGAGGCGGGCCTCGCAGTGAGCGACGGTATCATGGTCGATCGGCATGGCCGAACCAGCGATCCGGCCATTTTCGCGGCCGGCGACTGCGCGCGCTTTCCCGGACCGCGCGGACCGGTACGGCTGGAGAACTGGCGTCATGCCCAGGAGCACGGCGCGATCGCGGGACGCAACGCCGCCGGCGGCAACGTCGCCTATGACGTCGTACCCTCGTTTTGGTCAGAACAACATGACATGTATATCCAAGGCGTGGGCTGGCCCGTCGCGCAACCGAGCGTCTGCGTGCGCCGGCCGGTCGGTGCGGGTGGCTTGCTCTTCTTCGAGTTCGAAGGGCCGCGTCTCGCTTACGTGTCGGGCATCAATGCCCAGCGCGATATTGCGATAGCGCGCCGCCTGATCGAACGCAGCATCCCGGTTGACGCCAGCGAGGTTGCAGACGCGGATAAGCCGCTCGCTGCGCTGCTCAAAGCCAAGGTCTGAGCCTTACACGCACCACGCAGACAGAGGACAAAATGAACGGGGAGAAAGCGCGAGTTGGCATCGTAGGCGTAGGGCGCATGGGCCTCGCGATGTTGAAGCATCTCATCAAGCAAGGGTACCAGGTGACCGCCTGCGACATCGACGACAAGCAACTCGCGAAGGCGAGCGATATCGGCGCTGCCACGGTCAAGACTCCGGCCGAAGTGGCGCGTGCGGTCGATTTCGTGATCGTCGCCGTGGGCTACGACGAGGAGCTGCGTCAAGTCGTGCTCGAGGTGGACGGACTGCTCGTCAATCTCGCGCCCGGCTCGATCATCGCGGTTTCCTCAACTGCGAAGCCGGACACGGTCAAGGCGCTCGACCAGCAGGCCAGAGCGCACGGCATCGCCATCCTCGATGCTCCGATCTGCCGCGGCCGCTTCGCCGCCGATGACGGAACGCTACTCGCGCTCGTCGGCGGGGCGCCCGAAGTGGTCGAGCGCGGCCGCGCGATCTACAGCTGCTTTTGCTCCGACTATGCCCATTTGGGCGAAGTCGGCCACGGTCAGGTCGGCAAGACCATGAACAACCTGCTGCTTTGGATCAATGCCGTTGGCTTGATCGAAGCGGGCCGGCTGGCGGAGACCACCGGAATCGATCTCGTCAAACTGCGCGCGGCGCTGCTGATAAGCTCAGGTGCCTCGAACGCGCTCAAGGAATGGGACGGCGTCTCGTTTACTTGGGCGCTCAAGGACATGCAGATCGCCGCCGACCTCGCCGATAAAGCCGGCCTCTCGCTCCCGATCACTGGCGCGATCAAAGAACTGGTCAAGGAGGCGCGACGCAACAAGACAGCAGGCGCCACGCCGAAGTGGACGGGACATGGCGGCCAATAGT
>Ga0126378_10000106_pt1 | contig 62124 bp, 56 predicted proteins | sample PanSoiMetPlot_23_FD_92587 | JGI IMG/M metagenome (GOLD analysis project Ga0126378, IMG submission 92587) | Tropical forest soil microbial communities from Panama - MetaG Plot_23 | ecosystem: Environmental > Terrestrial > Soil > Tropical forest > Bulk soil | place: Panama | collected 2016-02-17 | reverse complement strand
CGGCCGCGTTCGGTTGGTAGCAAAGCTACCAAACGACGCGCTTCCCACTCCTTTCATTGGAGGGCTAAGCGTGTCTTCCAATGGCGAATGGCTCCTGTACTCGCAAATTGACGAGCGCAGCAGCGACATTATGCTGGCCGACAACTTCCGCTGACGCTGAGCGATCAGATAACAAGGAGAGATACAGGGGCAAAACGGTGCAAGCGGCCAGAGGGATCCACGGTGCAGGCTTCGAACTGCTGACAAGATGTCGTCCCAAATCGAGAAACAGTGCGGCAACTTCTGCGGCAGCGCTCTTTCTTCGATTGACGTCGGAGGATTGGCAAGGCTCCGCTTCACTCCAGATGGAAAGTCGCTGGCCTATATCGTGACTGAGCGTGGCGTATCCAACCTCTGGGAAGTGCCGCTAACCGGCGGAGAGCCTAAGCAGATTACCGATTTCAAATCGGATCTGATCTTTGACTTTGGCTGGTCGCGTGATGGCAAGCTCCTGGCCCTCTCTCGCGGCGAGTACAGCAGCGACGTGATCCTGTTGAGGGACACTTCGAAATAAACGGGCGGGTTCTATAAGAGTTGACCGTGCCAGGCGGCACGGTCAACTGCTTTTATAAACCCGCACCCAAACTTACTTCTTTTTCGTACGAAGGTTCTGCCAGTCGGAATCGGTCATTACTTGATCAAGGTTGCCGAACTCGCTCGCGCCGCGCAGCCACGCGCCGCCGTCCATCACAATGGTTTCTCCATTGACGTAGGTGCAGCCGTCGCTAACCAGGAATGACGCGAGATTCGCGAATTCCTCCGGCGAGCCAAAGCGGTGCAGTGGAATGCGCTCGAGGGCGGGTTGCTCGAGGTCCTTGCGCGGCAGGAGCCGGGAGAAGGCGCCCTCGGTTGGAATTGGACCAGGAGCAATGGCATTCAACCGAATACCGCGCGAGCCCCACTCTGAGGCAAGGCTTGTTGTCAGCGCCAGTACTCCTGCTTTTGCGACTGCGGAAGGTACGACGAAAGCGGAACCAGATCCGGACGCGGCATACGTCGTCGACACATTCAGCACCGTCGCCGGCTCTCCGGCGGCGAGCCAGCGCTGTCCGCACGCCATGGTGACATTGATGGTGCCGTTGAGCACGATGCCCAGCACCGCATCCCAGGCTCGCACTGAGAGCTCTTCGGTGCGCGCGATGAAATTTCCTGCGGCATTGTTCACGAGCACATTCAGCGGCCTCTCTTGCCAGATGCTCTCGATCATCTCCTCCACACCATCCCGTTCACGTACATCGCAGGTAATGCTGCGGATCTCACCGTGAGTGGAATCCGCTAACTCCTGGCGAGCTCGGTCAAGGACATCGGCTCGCCGCCCACAGATGTAGACAGTCGCGCCAAGCTGCAGAAAGCGTTCGGCCATTGCGCGACCGAGCCCAGTACCGCCACCGGTGATTAAAACGCGCTTGTTCTTGAGCAGGTCTTGCCGGAACATTCAAAACTTCCTCGCTTACCGGGGAGACGCTAACGTGTCGAGTTTAAATAAACGCTTCGGCCCGTCCAAGATTTCGCCGGATTTTGAGCGCTCATGAGCGAGGACGGCCGAAAAACAAAACATAGCCGTCAGCATCCTTAAGTTCGAATCCACGCAAACCGTCAGCGGTATCTTTGAGTGGTTCGGAAAACTCGACATTGCGCGACGAGAATTCTGCTGCCAACTTGTCCGGATCGGGGACAGCGAGGTACGCGTCCCAGCGCGCCCCCGATTCTCGGTTCGGGTTCGGAAGAGGATCGACACCGACGTCCTTAAACATGATCATCGCGGCACCCCGTTGGACAATGCCGAAGAAGATGTCGTCAGGGGGCCCCTGAAACGTGATGTCGAACCCGAGACGGTCGCGATAAAACGACAGCGCGGCGGGGACATTCTTCACGATGAAGAATGGCGCAATGCCGGAAATCTCTGGTTTAGTCATGTGAGCTTGCACCACCCCTGCGATAGCCTACCCCATGAGTCTACGTAAGAAAGACTTATCGGCTGCCACTCGCCTGGAGGATGAGATGAACAGAATCGATAGTACCGCCGCTGCTATTTTGGCAATGGTCGCGACCATCATATGCGCAACGCTGGTGGCGGAAGTCCACAACAAAGCTGTGAGCTCCGACAAAGTCCGTTGGTTCACACCCACTTACTACAAGGATGGAAGACAACGAGCGCAGCTTTTCGGTGACTCCAGCCGAGGCGGTGTCTGGATTGATCGAGTCAAAATCCCCAGTGGCGCGCGAGTCCTCGCACACACGCACCCGCAAGATGAACTTGTTACCGTCATCCAGGGCACTTGGTTTTTGGGAGAAGGAGCGAAATTCGACGAAGCGAAGCTACGACCCTATCCTTCGGGCAGTTTCATAGTGATTCCTGCAGGCGTTGCTCATTTCGTTGCAGCAAAGGAAGGCATGGTCATCGTTCAGCTCAGTGGCACAGAGAAATTTCAAACTGACTACATAGAGAAATAGGACACGGCCTGCGTCGCGCAAAATGAAGATTTTACGGCAGGAAGGGACTCAGATTCATCCGTGCCGTCAACTCGAGTCCCATCATGGTTCGCTTTATTTTTTTCCTGATTTGAGAAAAACAAAATCGGATTTGCCCGCCGAAAAGCCGAGAGAGCATTTCAAGTCCCGGGCATCGCGGGAGATTCTTCGGCCAACTTCAGGCCTCAGAATGACAGTTTTAGTTGGCGGCCTCGATGTCTGTCGCATCGGCCTCGTGTAGGCTGAAAGCATGGACATTCAACTCAGCGAGGCGGAAGCTCGAGTTTTGGGATCGCTGATCGAAAAAGAAATTACCACGCCGGATTACTATCCGCTCTCATTGAACGCACTGGTGAACGCGTGCAATCAGAAGAACAATCGCGAGCCGGTGATGAACCTTGACGAAGAAGCCGTGCGGAAGGCTCTCGATGGGCTGCAGAGCCATCGGCTCGCGGGTCCGGCCAGAGGCGCGGACAGCCGGGTCACGAAGTACGAACATCGCATTCAGGAGGTCTTCAACTTCACGCGCGGCGAAACCGCGATCTTGTGTGTGCTTCTGCTGCGCGGGCCTCAAACTCCGGGCGAGCTTCGCGGGCGCTCCGAGCGCATGTTCCGTTTTGAACATTTGGATGATGTGCAGTCTACGCTGCAGCGTCTTATCGAGCGTGATCCGCCACTCGTCGCTATGTTGCAGCGGCAGCCCGGCACGAAGGAATCGCGCTACATGCATTTGCTCTCCGGAGATTTCGTGCCTGCAGCAGAGGCCACGAAAGTACTTCGTGATGGTGAACAGGGCCAGGTCGCGCGGCTGGAGGAAGAATTCGATAAACTTCGTGCAGAAATGGAGGAAGTGAAGCGGCAGCTTGCGGATCTCCGCAGGCAGCTCGAATGAACGCTGGCTCTCGACTGCGCCCTTACAAAAGTGCGATGAGATTCAAGGGGAAAATGCTATTGCCGAACCGTGGGCTTCTCCAACTCGATAGACTTCTTCACTTCGGTTCCGGAGACGGCTTTCGGGCGTGTTGACCGCATGCCGATGAGTGGTCCCTGGTAACTTAGGTCGCTGACTTCTCTGTCGCGGCTCGGGTTCTGCATAGGTCGTTTCACCTCGGATGTAGAGACTCTATCCTTAGGCATGGCGATCGCCTAGATTACCAAAGGAATCGGCGGCTGATCGAGCTAAGATACTCATTCCACATGCTTTGCATTGATGTCTTACGTAATTCCCGAGCCCCTTTTGAATGGAGTGGCGTGAGGGCATTCACGAACAAAAAATGCGGTGGATTCGGCATCGTGTCAGGGCATCGACTCTTGGTCGTACGGAGACATGTAACGTTTCTTCCACTCTGCCGAAAGGCCTGCGCTTTAGCGAAGCGCTTAAGAGAGGCCTTTTCTTTGTCGCTGCGACCCGCGGTCTTCGCTCCGGCCTGGCGGCAGCGAGGAAGGACGTCACTCCTAATCACTTTCGGCACGACTGAAGTCGATGCCGTGACACGAGCCCGAAATCCACAACATCTTCCCGCCACTTTGAAACCAAGCTGTTTGGGCAAGCTTTGCTCGGGACGGGATTCCATTTCGAGCGCGCGCGTGGTACCACAGGATTTGTGGAGCAGTAAGAGCCGCGGGAGCTCGCGTGGTCGGTCGAACTTCGGGGACGCCCAGGGAAAGAGGGCGTGGATTCCAGAGTCGTGATGGTGAAGACAAGTTCTCTGTTCACTCGCCGCCAACTCCCTTGGTCAGTTGCGCATCGCCTGTATCCATGCGGCTCTCGCGATTGAGAATTTTTCCTCCGGGAAAATTTCCCTGCCGGTTTCCGTGAAGCAGGGGACTGGCTTGGATGTTCTGCAAAAAAAAACCGGCCGTGCCTCCCCCAAAGGCACAGCCGGTAGAACAACCTCGAATGAAACCGATCTGGCTTAGTCTCCCGTTGCCACGGCTGCGCGGGCGGCCATGGGAGCCGGTGCTGGAGCTGTCTCTTTCGAGCCACTGAAGTAGCTCTTGTAGGAGTGGAAGACTCCGAACATCACCGGCAGCACGAACAGCGGAACCTGCCAGCCGATCTTCTGCGTAGCTGCGAGAACCAGTCCGGCAATCGCCGCGCTGGCCACGAAGTACGGGAAGGACAGTTGGAAGATGTTGCCCCAAACCTTCAGGGCACTCTTCGCTTCCGTAAGCGAGATGACGATGGCTACTGGAACCGTGTTGGCCACGAAGAATCCGCCCGCAGCCAGAGCCAGCACCAACCCATGCGAACTAACCATGTTGTTGAGTGCCGGATAGCCAAAGAGCAGACGCGTCGCAGCTACTGCCAGAGCCATGTTGCTGAAGTTGAAGATCGCCTGCACGGTGTTGAACTTCTGCGTCGCACGCGGCAGGCACTGAACGAAGGTCGAGAAGCACGCTACAGCCAGAGCTTCCGACGGGCTCATCTCGGCCACTGCGACCAGGATGAACGGCAAATTCACCGACATGCTTCCAGTGATTCCGGGCAGTTTCACTTTGAATCGTGCCGCCAGGCAGGCCACCAGAAGGAAAGAGACGAATCGAACGTGATCAGCCGATTGGGCATGCAGGACAGCGTGCGCCAGCACTGCGAAACCGGACAGAATGACGAGCGCTATAAACAATTGTGCTGATCGAGAGGTTTTCACAGGACACCTCCCGTCGGGGTCGTCGTAGCTGGCGTCGTGTCATCTGTGTCACCCGGATCGTCCTCGCTCAGGGCGTTTAGGGCGTCTGTGAGTTGTCCCCACACTACGCTCTGGCCCCAAACCATGCTGCACGCGGCAGCATCTGCCTGACCCCAGACTACCGAGTTGCCCCAGACAACTGAGCTGGCATCATCCACTTCGAGCTGTCCCCAAACGACGGAGTTAGCCCAGATAGACGATTGGCCCCACACCATGCTCTGTCCCCAAACCACGGACGTCCCGTTCAGCAGCTTGGCGTTTCTGGTAATGGGATCGAATACCACCGTCGGCGAAGCCGCTCCTCCGTTAACGACCGCGTTGTCGCTGAGCGTGGCTTGGATGTCTAAGTACCCCGCCCCGATGGTGAACACGTCGTACTGGGACATGTACGCATTCTTTTTGATGTCATGCGCCCAACTATTGCCGCGTGCCGGATAGCCCTTCCAGGCTTCCCTCATCATGCGTGCTTTGATCGTGTCTGGCGCCAGCGAGGAATCCATCTGCACCATCAGTGCCGCTGCGCCAGCTACAACCGGCGTTGCCATGCTGGTGCCACTGAGTTGCAGATATTGAGTGCCCGCCGAAGAGCCAATCAGGGCCGATGTAGGTGCGATTGATGGAAGAGTCGACCCCGGCGCCAGCAGCGAAGTGATCTTGTTGCCCGGAGCCATGATGTCTGGCTTCACGATGTGATCGAGCAGTGTTGGTCCCTTCGAGCTGTAGCTGGCGACGATGTCGTCGGTACGAGTCCATGTTCCTAATGGGCTCATCGCGCCGACGGTGATCACGTTAGGATCATTGCCGGGCGCCTGGATCGTCGCATAGCCCTGTTCACCCCAGCTGTCGTCGCGACCCAGGTTTCCAGCAGCTACCACAACGACGATGCCAGACTGCCAAGCCGCTTCAACCGCCTGGCAGAGAGGATCGAGACTGTAGGACTCATACACATTCCGACCGAGCGAAAGGTTGATCACTCGGATGTTGTATTGACTCTTGAGCTGAATGGCTCGATTGATCGCCGCAATCACGGTGCTGTCAGAGCCGCCGCCCGTAGCATTCAGAACACGCAGGTTGATGATGTTCGCGTTCGGCGCAATGCCCAGATACTGCGCACTGTAGCCACTTCCGGGTGCAGAGTCACGACCGTTGCCGGCCAGGATTCCAGCGACGTGCGTACCGTGGCCGTATGCGTCATTCGTGCTCGGATCGCCCGGCACAAAGCTCTCGCTGTAGACGATGCGCGAGGCTGTACCATCTGCGGTCATCAGATCGTCGTGCTGGTATACGCCGCTGTCAATTACGGCGATGCCGATTCCAGTACCGTCAACGCCATAATTTTGGCGAGCTACGCTGGCGTTCACCGGAGGCGGAGCGTCATCCCACATCGGCTTATTCGGGCGGTCAGGAGAGACATAAAGCACCTTGTCGTCCTTCAAGAGGTGATCAAGTTCCTTGACCGAAATCCGAACCGACGCTCCGGATACAGCGCCGAACTCGCCTTTGAATTGTGCGCCAAAACCTCGCTCATACTTCGAGCGTTCGTCGGCTTTGAAATGGCTGCGCGCCTCTACAGCAGCTTTCTTCATCCGGTCGCCGTGCGGACCGCTGTAGAACTTGTCATTCGGGTGAAAGTTTTTGTCTTGCTCGAATGCATCCGGCTTGAACTGGACAATGACGTCCACAGTGCCATCCGGATTCACCGGGAAATTGTCGATGTCAGGCGCCGCTTTAGGTCCGTGCTTGCTACTGCCTGGCGCCGCGAATGCTGTGCTCAAGAACATCAGCAGCATCGCCGCGACCAGATGCAAGTGCCAGAACCTGGCTGCTGCACCCTTCGTTGTGGTTTGCGGTTTCATTGAGTTCTTTCTTTCTTGCTCCCTGCAAAAATTTTGTGAACTACCTTGGGGAGGTTCACTTTCTTTGGCCGCATTTACATGCGGGTTAAATGCGAAAGACACGCTTAGGAACCCCAGACCGCTGAGGCAACGGTCGAAAGCATGTGTTTCACGTGCGGGGAGGAAAGGTTGAACCCAGCCACAATTGCCAACGTCAGGCTGAGCACGATCGCGACTTTGCTGCTCTTGGACATAGTGGTTACAAAAACCTCGCCCGATCTAAATGCAAGCCGACAACCAGAGCTGTTGAAATCAATAAGGTATTATTTTTCAGTTAGTTAGCTAGAATTTCTGGGCTGGGAAATTGAGACACTTCGTCTGCGTCAAAATGAGAACCAGAAGAGTAAATGAGTTTAACTAATTGAGAAATAATGGCTTAATATGAGTGCGTCAATTTAGAGACATTTTGGCGCAGTTCCTGTCGCAATCCGATGGCGCAGATAGCGGCTGCAAAGAGCCTCAGCAAGCTCAGAACAGGGGAAAATAACAGCGAATTTTGCAAAAATAACTTGGAAGTTATCGAATTATGCCTGAAAGCTTGAATTTATGGTTTCAGGAACAGGGAAAAACAGGGAAATATCAGCGAATTCTTTGGGTACAGGGCCTCTACTGTAAGCTGGACCTTTTCCGGAGCTCCGAAACCTAATCAGCGCTGACCGAAACGGTCGATCTGCGTCTAAATTGATGGTCCCTGCCTGGCAGAATGGTTCCTGTCCGTTTCCGAACATTTTCATTCGGCCGCGAACACAGGTTTTTGAGCCCTGCCGGAAGGTTTACTATTTATCCCCGCGTTTTCATAATCTTGCAGCTATCGTTCCTTTGGCAGACCAAACGCACTGAGGGGTAATAGTCATGGATATTCAGAGACCATCAAACGCCGCAGCGAAGCGTAGGCGGCGGATCATTATCTCGGCGCTTGCCGTCATCTTTATTGCCGGGGTTACGCTGGGACTATCCCGGCTCAAACCAGCCGCTCCGAGCGTCGAACGCTCCACTATTTGGACCGATACGGTCAAACGCGGGCCGATGTTGCGGCAGGTTAGGGGCCTTGGAACGCTTGTTCCGGTCGATATTCACTGGATTCCGGCGCTTACCGATGCAACGGTGGAGCGCTTGCGCACGCTTCCCGGTACAACTCCAATCAAGGCCGATACGATCATCATTGACCTCAGCAATCCGCAAACGGAACAGGAAGCACAGGACGCCGAGCTGCAGCTTAAGGCAGCAGAAGCCGAATATAAAAATCTGGAAGTGAAGGTTCAGAGCGATCTAATGACGCAGCGCGCCACGGCGGCGACTGTGGGCGCCGACTTCAGCGATGCCAAGACCAAGGCAGAAATTGACCAACAACTGCAGAAGTTGGGTGTGATTTCTGGCCAGGCCTATCAAAGTTCCAAGGGGCACGCCGAGGAACTCGCGACAAGAAATCAGATCGAAATAGATAGAGTTGCTATCAATACGAAGTCTGTTGCGTCTCAATTGGCGGTGCAGCAAGCGAAGATCGACCAATTGAAAGCCCTCTACCAGCTTAAGAAGAGACAGCTCGACGCGTTGCATGTGCGCGCCGGCATTGACGGAGTCTTGACAGAAATTCCGGTACAGGTAGGACAACGTGTCGTTGCGGGAACAAATCTGGCCAAAATGGTGGCGCCGAATCACCTGAAAGCTGAGCTAAAGATTGCAGAAACGCAGGCGAAGGACATCACTTGGGGCCAGCCAGCATCAGTGGACACCCACAACGGCGTGATTGAGGGAAGCGTAATGCGCATTGACCCGGCCGTAATTAACGGCACGGTCACGGTTGACGTCAAGCTGGAAGGGCAGTTGCCTCCGGGCGCGCGCCCAGACTTGAGCGTGGATGGAACTATCGACCTCGATCGTCTGGCTAACGTGGAGTTCGTAGGACGTCCGGCTTTTGGCCAGGAAAACAGCACGGTGAGCATGTTCAAGCTCGATCAGGATGGCAAGGGCGCAACGCGCGTGACAGTGAAACTCGGACGCAGCTCGGTCAACGCAGTCGAGATTCTCGGCGGACTGAATGAAGGCGACCAGGTGATCCTGTCCGATATGTCGCGTTGGGACAACGTAGATCGCATTCGCTTGGAGTAGGCAAGAGGTTATAAACACACAATTAGGTTGAGCGGGGAAGCCCAGCTGCGCGCTGTAACCCTGCGATGGCTCGCGAAGTATTCACAAATTTAGGAGAAACAATGGCAACAGCGAACGGCAGGCCGTTAATCACGCTGGAGAACGTAACCAAGATCTTCTACACCGATGAAGTAGAAACTCACGCGCTCTCTGGCATTCATCTGGAGATCCGCGAGGGCGAGTATGTGTCGATGGCGGGGCCGTCCGGCTGCGGATAGTCGACGCTGCTGTCGATCATTGGCCTGCTCGATACCCCAACTGACGGGACCTATGTTCTGAATAACAAGTCGGTGCAGAGCTTGGATTTTGCGGATCGCGCTCGCATTCGCAACCAGGAAATTGGATTCATCTTCCAGAGTTTCAATCTCATCGGCGACCTCACCGTGTATGAGAACGTCGAGCTGCCGCTCACCTATCGCAAGATGGGCGCTGCCGAACGCAAAGAGCGCGTGCACGGCGCGCTGGAGAAGGTAGGAATGTCGCACCGTATGCGGCACTATCCTTCACAACTCTCCGGCGGTCAGCAGCAACGTGTAGCAGTAGCGCGCGCATTAGCGGGTAAGCCGTCAATCCTGCTCGCGGACGAGCCTACCGGAAACCTCGATTCCCGAAATGGTGAAGCTGTGATGGAACTGCTGCAGCAGCTCCATCGCGAAGGCGCAACTATCTGCATGGTGACGCACGACGAACGTTTCGCCCGCCATGCCGAGCGCACGATTCATCTGTTCGACGGCAAGGTCGTAGAAGAAAGCGTCGGCGTAGCGTAAGTCCCCGAAAGTCTTGAATTGAAAGACCCGCTCTTGAGGGCGGCGGGAGATGTGTCTCTTATTGGTTGTCATTCCGACAAAGGAAGGAATCCCTGTTCTCACGAGCATGGATTTGATGGCAGAGATTTCTCGATCCGATTCGCATGACATGCGCCACAGGAAAGCATGGAAACTCTCTTCCAAGACGTTCGCTATGCAATAAGGATGTTGACCCGTAATCCTGGCTTCACGCTGGCGGTCGTTCTTTCCCTTGCACTCGGCATCGGCGCGAACACCGCGATGTTCAGCTTCGTAAACGCCCTGCTTTTTCGGCCTCCTGCCGTTCAGGAGCCAAAGAGATTGCTGGAGGTTTGGGAATGGAACCCGAAGTCGCGCGGAAGCCATTATTGGACTTTAAGTGTTCCTGACTTCCAATATCTCCGCGAGCACAACACGGTGTTCAGCGGCCTCGCGGGAACGCAAAGCGAACTTTCTGAAGTAGCGTGGACTCACTCCGACGCCATCGAGCACGTGAAAGCCCAGCTCGTGACGTCGGATTACTTTTCCATTTTGGGAGTGCAGCCTTTTTTGGGCCGTACTTTCGTCAATGCGGACAATCTATCGAGCGGCAACCCAGTGGTTGTGCGCTATTCGTTCTGGAAAGAGCGCCTCGGGGGCGATCCCGCAGCAATCGGCAAGACGCTTTCTCTGAACGGGCATCTCTTCACGATTGTGGGGGTTGCTGATCCGAAATTCACGGGCATTATGCTTGCCTTCGAGGCCGATCTTTGGGTGCCGATGGGATTGCAGCCAGTTCTGCTGCCTGATCAGCAACACATGCTCACTGAGCGGCACAGTCATTGGATGGTCTCCGTCGGCCGACTAAAGCCGAACATCACCGCGGAGCAGGCAAAGGCGGAGATGTTGCTCTTGGGCAATCAGCTTGCGCGGGCATTCCCCGACACGAATCAGGACGCAATCGCAGTTCCCGTTCCGGTAACGCTCACACCTGCGCCTGCGCGAGGAGTCGCCACCCAGTTGTTGCTGGTCCTGATGGCGGTTGTGGGCATGGTTCTCCTTATCGCGTGCGCCAATGCAGCGAACCTGCTGCTCGCCAAGTCGGCATCGCGCACCGCTGAAATGGCAGTGCGCACCGCGATGGGAGCAAGACGCGCGCGGCTCGTGCGCATGGTGCTTACCGAGAGCGTGTTATTGGCGGGCCCGGGCGGCGTTTTTGGTTTGCTGCTCGCGCTCTGGACTTCGCCTGTGATTCTGCGATTGAAGCCTGCCGATCTGCCCGTGAGCTTTGATGTCTCCCCGGATTGGCGCGTCCTAACGTACACCGTCGCCGTATCGCTTGTTACTGGGATCATCTTCGGAATTGCACCAGCGCTGCGGAGTTCCGCAGTTCGCGTCACAGCAGAGATTAATCATGGCTCTCATGGAGGCGATGCAGCAAAGTCGCGCTTGCGCTCAGTGCTCGTAGTTGGACAGGTTGCCGTCTGCATGGTTCTCCTTGTCGGCGCTGGTCTCTGTCTGCGTAGCTTGTTAAACGCGCGCTCTATCGACCCTGGATTCTCGATGCATCACCTCGTCTCCGCCGAATTCGATCTGCGTGTCGGCGGATACAACGAGCAAACGGGCAGACTCTTTCGGCGGCAGGTAATGGAGCGGTTGCGCGGTCTTCCCGGAGTGGATGAAGTCAGTCTGATCGACCACTTGCCCCTTGGCCAGCGCACGATGGTGACCTTCACGCGCGAAAAGGGGTCGGAAGACAACAAGGGTCTTGAAACTGACATAGCCTCGACTCTGCCCGGCTACTTCCAGACCATGGGCATCTCCATGCTGCGCGGCCGCGATTTTTCCGCGAGCGACAGCGGCAATGCTCCCAAGGCTGTTATCGTCAATGAGACTCTCGCAAAGAGAATGTGGCCAAATCAGGATCCCGTTGGGAAACTGTTAGTAGTTCCTGTTAGCCCAGGAATTTTGGCAACGACAAAGCAGCAAGGCCTCGATCCGTCGCTTACTCCACGCGAAGTAGTCGGCGTAGTAAAAGCCGGGAGATACCGGACGCTGGGCGAGGAGCCGAGACCGTTTGCCTGGCTGCCGATCGAGCAGAACTACGAATTGTTCTCTGCCGTTGTCGTGAGAACTACCGGCGATCCTGCGGCGCTGGTCAGCGCCATGCAGAGGGGATTCGCCGCGCTGAATCCCAACCTGAACGTCCACATCGAGACCCTGAAAGAGCACATGCAGATTCCACTCTTTCCGGCGCACGCGGCAGGAGCGTTGCTCGGAGGATTCGGATTTGTTGCGCTGTTGCTCTCGACGCTAGGGTTATATGCCGTAGTCGCGTATTCCGTGGCTCGACGCACCCGCGAGATCGGTGTGCGCACCGCGCTGGGAGCACGAAGAGAAGACGTTTTGAAGTTGGTAATCGGCCAAGGCGCAAAGATGGCGCTGCTCGGCGTGGCGATCGGCTTGTTAGGGGCATTCGCCTGCACACGCGTTTTGGTGGAGTTGCTGTACGGCGTGGAGGCGCTTGATCCAATTACGTTTGCTGGAATTGCATTGCTGCTGATAGCGGTGGCGACCATGGCCAGCTACATTCCTGCGCGGCGGGCAGCGAGGGTCAGTCCTATGGAAGCGTTGAGGTACGAGTGAGTCTCGATTTGGAAGAGTAGACAGCCGATCGGAGTGAAGGAGAGGAGAATGATGCCAGGAACTGTCTTTCAGGACCTCCGTTATGCGCTCCGGATCCTGATAAAGACCCTTTCTTTCACATCAGTTACCGTACTCACACTCGCCCTCGGAATCGGTGCGAACACTGCGATCTTCACGGTCGTAAATGCTTTGCTGTTGAAGATGTTGCCCATCAAGGCGCCACAAGAACTGGTTGTTGTCGGAAATCCCGCTGTCGTGGGTTCTCGGTGGCACGGGACGCCGGCGACCGAGTTCTTTTCCTATCCTCTCTATCGGGAATTTCGGGACAACAACACGGTCTTCAGCGGGCTGGTCGCGGCAGCAACCGAGGATCACATTGAGGTGAGTGCTGGTGCGCCGGGCGGAAGTTCCGAGGAACAGATCGACGCTCGGCTGGTAAGCGGCAACTACTTTCCCGTACTCGGAATAGACGCTGCTGCAGGACGTCTGCTCACCGAAACTGACGACACGCAAGAAAGTGCGAATCCTGTAGTCGTACTCAGCTACGGATATTGGCGTCAGAGGTTTGCCCTCTCTCCGGCCGTGGTCGGCAAAGAGATTCGGGTCAACGGATACCCATACACCGTTGTCGGAATCGCTCAGCCAGGCTTCAGAGGCGACGTGGTCGGCGAGGACATCGCCGTCTTTGTGCCTCTCACCATGCAGCCGAAGATCATGCGCGAGGAGGGCATGAGAAACGACCCGCATGCTTCCTGGCTTTCCCTAATCGGCAGGCTCAAGCCCGGCATTTCTATTGCGCAGGCTAAGGCCAATGTGAATTTGCTGTTCCAACAGGCACTCAAGGGACGGTTCGGGGCACAGATCAATGCCGATGATCGCGATGAGATCGGTAAGGAGCAAATCGATGTCGTCGCGGGAGGCGGGGGACTGTCCGGATTTCGCGGTGAATACCACACGCCCCTCCTGCTTGTCATGGGTATTGTGGGGTTGGTCTTGCTGATTGCGTGCGTGAATGTCGCGAATTTGCTCCTGGCCAGGTCAAGAGCCAGAAGCAAGGAAATTGCGGTCCGCCTTGCGATCGGGGCAAGTCAGAGACGATTGCTGCAGCAGTTGCTGACAGAAAGCATCCTGCTGGCCTTCATCGGAGGTGCCTTTGGTGCGTTGCTCTCCGTCTGGGGAGTGCGGCTTCTGGTCGGCCTCTTTGGTTCCGATGCGGAGAATCTGCCGCTTTCTCCGGATCTCCGTGTGCTGCTTTTCACACTTTCAGTTTGTCTCCTTACCGGAATCCTATTTGGGCTCATGCCGGCCTTGAGCGCTCTCAAGGTGCAGGTGAATCCCACTTTGAAAGACTCTGGCACAGCTCCGGTGACGCGATCGCGCTTTACCTGGGGTAAGGGGCTGGTTGCGGGCCAAGTTGCGCTTTCGTTGCTTGTGCTCTTCGCTGCGAGCCTTCTCTTGCGCAGTTTACAAAAGCTGATTACGCAGGATCTCGGCTATGACGGTGATCGCATCGTAGTCGCTCACCCTGACGCTTCCGCAGTGGGATATAAGGACGAGCGGATGAAGCACCTCGCGCAGGAACTTAGCACTCGCATCGCTGCCATTCCCGGAGTCCGAGGCGTTAGCTATTCACGCAACGGACTTTTCAGCGGAGGGGAAACCGGTGACAAGATTGCTGTCCCCGGTTTCACTGCGGCAAAGCGTGACGACTACAGCGCCCGCGAGGATGCTGTTTCAGCAGATTATTTTGCAGTGGTAGGCATTCCTATCCTGATCGGACGCGGCATCGGCCAGCAGGATACCGCGACCTCCACTCGCGTCGCCGTAATCAACGAAGCCTTGATGAAGAAGTTTTTTCATGGCGAGAATCCTCTGGGGCGACAGTTTGAAATTGACGAGCCCGACGAGCCGCAGGAAAAGGGTAAGCCGTTTACCGTGATCGGTGTCTCCAAAGACGCGAAGGATCACGGCGGGTTCCTGCACGAGGCAGTCCCCCCAAGATTTTATTTTGCCTTTCAACAGGATCAGAAGCCTCCACGTTTCGTGCTCGAAGTGGTTACCGGCGGCGATCCCAATACGGTTCTCGGCGAAGTGCGAAGTCAGATCAAAGCCGTCGATGCGAATCTCCCGACCTATTCGACATATACCGTGCACTACCTGATTCAGAGGAATTTGAGCGACCAGATTGTGCTGGCCAGGCTGTCCACTTTCTTTGCTGGATTAGCGTTACTGCTGGCGTGTGTGGGTCTTTACGGAATCATGTCGTACACGGTTGCGAGCCGAACCCGCGAGATTGGCGTTCGTGTAGCCCTCGGGGCTCAGCGTACAGATGTTCTTAAGCTCATATTCCGCGAAGGCATGTTTTTAGTAGCGGTAGGGGTTGCGATTGGAATCCCGCTGTCATTGCTGAGTGGGCGCGTACTTCACAGCTTCCTCTTTGGATTAAGAGGAACCGATCCGATATCGTTGGTGCTCGTAATTGTGCTACTCGGAGTAGTTGCCGCCGTTGCGGAGTTCATTCCCGCGCGTCGGGCGACCAAGGTGGACCCGATAATGGCGCTGAGGTACGAATGAGCCTTTTTTTCTGTCATTCCGAGCGAACTGAGGAATTTCCTATGCTGCGCAGTCACTCTCGTGGATATAGGGATTCCTCACTCCGTTCGGAATGACAACGGATAAGAACGATGGAAACCCTGCTCCAAGATCTTCGTTACGCTTTTCGCCTCCTGATCAAGAGCCCTGCTTTCACTACAGTGGCTGTCCTCACCCTCGCACTCGGCATCGGAGCCAATACTGCGATCTTCACCGTTGTGAATGCCCTCTTGCTTCGCATGCTGCCGATCAAAGATCCTCAGCAGCTTGTGGTCGTTGGTGATCCCTCATGGGCAAACGGACGCTCCAACGGAACTCCGCGCACCGAGAATTTCTCTTATCCGCTTTACAAGGAATTGCGCGACAACAGTTCCGTCTTCAACGGACTCTGCGCGGCTGCCAGTGATCATCGCATTGAGGTGGAGGCTGGCCAGGGCGGACCTTCCGACGAGCGTGTTACCGGACGCATGGTGAGCGGCAATTATTTTCCGCTTCTTGGATTAAAGCCCGCGGCGGGTCGCCTGTTCGCTGATTCTGACGACACCGCTGAGAACGCCAATCCGGTTGTGGTCTTCGGCTACGGATATTGGCAGCGCAAATTCGCACTCTCTCCTTCCATTTTGGGAAAGGATATTCGTCTGAACGGCTATCCCTTCACTGTGGTCGGCGTCGCGCCGCCTGGTTTTGATGGCGATGTCGTCGGCGAAGAGATGGACCTCTATGTCCCCCTCAGCATGCAGCCGGAAATTGTTCGCGGACGGAACTGGCGTAACAAACCCGGCACTTCGTGGCTCTCCCTGATCGGACGACTCAAGACGGGAATGACAGCCGCCCAGGCGGAAGCGGACGTGAACGTAGTCTTGCAACAGTCGTTGAAGGGGCCTTACGGCGCGATGTTGAGCTCCGATGACCTGAAGTTCATGCGCACAGCAAAGATCAAAGTTGCCCCTGGAGCAGGAGGTATCTCTGAATTGCGTCGCGACTATCGCATTCCTCTTCTTCTGCTCATGGGAATTGTTGGCCTGGTACTTCTGATCGCATGCGTGAATGTTGCCAATCTGTTGCTTGCGCGAGCATCGATCCGGGGCAAAGAGATCGCCGTCCGCCTGGCAATTGGTGCCAGCCGCAGGCGCTTGCTCCAACAGCTCTTCACGGAAAGCATTCTACTCGCCTTCGCCGGAGGTATCGCCGGCTCGCTGCTCGCGATTTGGGGCGTAAGGCTATTGGTCAACATTTTTGATTCGCATGGATCGCTTCCTCTGGCTCCAGATTGGCGCGTGCTTAGCTTCACTGTCGCCATCAGTCTGGTTACGGGAATTCTTTTCGGCCTGGTTCCGGCGGTGCGCACACTGAAGGTGCAAGTGACGCCGGCGTTGAAAGACACAACTGCTGTTCTCTCCGAATCTCGTTCCCGTTTTGGATGGGGCAAGGGATTGGTCGCGGGCCAGGTGGCGCTTTCGTTGCTTGTGCTCTTTGCTGCAGGTCTGCTGGTTCGCAGCCTGCAGAAGGTGATGTCGCAGGACTTCGGGTACCAACGCGATCAACTCGTGATCGCGCGACTCGATCCCACAGCCGCAGGGTACAAGAGTGACAAGATGAAGTTGCTGGCACAGCAGCTGGCGACACGCCTAGCAATCGTTCCAGGGGTGAAGAACGTCACGTACTCTGTGAATGGGCTGTTCGCAGGGAGCGAATCGGGAGATGCCATCATTGTTCCGGGGTTCAAGGCCAATACCGACAACGATCGGGTCGCGATGGAGGATTACGTCGGCCCCGGCTACTTCGGAGCGATCGGGATTCCCATTTTGGCCGGGCGTGGCATTGAGGCCCAGGACACAGCCACTTCCACGCGGGTAGCAGTAGTGAACGAAGCGATGGTGAAACACTTTTTTGCCGGTCAGAATCCCGTGGGCCGGCAGTTCACAATTGACGATGTCGACGAGCTAAAAAAGCCTTTCACCGTGGTGGGAATCTCACGCAATGCCAAAGACCACGGCAGCGGTCTCCGTGAGGAAGTAAAACCGCGCTTCTATCAGGCTTTTCAGCAGACTACGGATCCGACGCAGATCATTCTCGAAGTAGAAGCGAGCGGAGCGCCCTCGGCGGCGACCTCCGCTATTCGTGGCCAGATCAAAGCGGTCGATGCCCGCATTCCAATCGCATTTGTGAACACACTGGATGGGTTGGTAAGAGGCAGCGCTGGCGACCAGATCGCGCTGGCCAAGCTGTCTGCCTTTTTTGCCGGCTTAGCTCTGCTGCTGGCCTGTGTCGGACTCTACGGAATCATGTCGTACACAGTAGCGGGCCGCACACGCGAAATTGGACTGCGTATGGCTCTTGGAGCTCGACGCCTCGACGTGCTCCAACTGATCCTGCGCGAAGGTATGTGGCTGGTGGGATTCGGGCTCGTGATCGGCATTCCGCCGGCACTGGCGAGCAGTCGGTTGCTGTCGAGCATGTTGTATGGGTTGAAGAGCACTGATCCGGTTTCGCTTTTTGTCGTGATGGCGATACTGGCCGTCGTAGCTACGCTGGCTGGTTATATTCCAGCGCGTCGCGCGACGAAAGTGGATCCGATGATCGCGCTTAGGTACGAATGAAGTCGGTACGGGTAGCGGATGGGTCAATGGCTTTAGGGAGGGGCACGGCTGAAAGCCGGTGCCCTCCCTAAAGCACCCACTGGCTACCCCTGACTTGAACGGCCTTTTACCCTATGGAAACGCTATATCAAGATCTCCGTTACTCACTTCGCAATCTCGCCAAGACCCCTGCCTTCACGGTAGTCGCTCTCATCACGCTCGCCCTAGGCATTGGCGCGAACACTGCCATCTTCAGCGTAGTCAATGCCGTTCTGCTGCGTGCATTGCCTTATGCAGAGCCCGAACGCCTCGTTGTCATCGGACAGAACGGCTTCACGTCGGCTCCTCCGGCGAACTTCTTCGACTGGAAGCGTGAGAATCACGTCTTTGAAAATATGGGAGCTGCCGAGGGGTGGACTCCTAACCTCACCGGTGTCGACAAGCCTGAGCAGGTTATCGGGCTGCATGTGACTTCGGACATATTTCCTGTTTTGGGAGTCAAGCCATTGCTTGGCCGCGTCTTCGTCCCTTCGGACGACCGTGCCGGCGCCGACCATGAAGTGGTTTTAAGTTACGGCTTCAGGCAGCGGCACTTTCCCGGAAGCGATCCGACCGGCAAGACGATCAGATTGAATGGAGCCTCATACACAGTCGTCGGCGTGATGCCCAAAGGATTCCGCTTCGCTCCTTTCTGGATAACCGAGGCCGAGATCTGGTCGCCCCTTCCGCTCAATCTCAACGATCGCATACGGAACAGCTTGCGTATTTTCGCGCGGCTGAAGCCAGGCGTCTCGCTCGATCAAGCGCGAGCCGAGATGGCCACGATCTCTGCCCGACTCGAGACGCAATTTCCCGGCTCGAATAAGAATGTCGGGGTAATCCCGCTCAAGGAGAAGGTTGTCGGAGATATCCGCCCGGCACTCCTGGTTTTGCTCGGCGCGGTCGGATTCGTCCTGCTCATCGCCTGCGCCAACGTCGCCCATATGCTGCTCGCGAGAGCATCGGTGCGGCAGCGGGAGATTGCGGTGCGCTCGGCACTGGGAGCAAGCCGGGCACGGCTGGTCCGCCAGTTCCTCACAGAAAGCGCTTTGCTAGCGCTGATCGGTGGCACTCTCGGCGTGCTTATCGCTGTCTGGGGCCTGAGGCTTCTGCTGGCGTCGGCTCCTTCAGAGATTACCCGTTTTGGAACTATTCAAATCGACAGCCGTGTACTGACCTTTGCGTTGATTGTCTCGATCATCACAGGTCTAGCCTTCGGACTCGCCCCAGCACTCCAGAGTTCTGCCATGAATCTGGTGGACAGTCTAAAGGAAGGATCACGAGGCATGGGTGAAGGCCCTCGTCGCGGGCGTATGCGCAGGCTGCTCGTAGTTTCGGAATTTGCGCTCGCAGTCGTGCTGCTTGCAGGAGCGGGTTTGATGATCCGAACCTTCTCGGTCCTTGAATCTATTGACCCTGGGTTTAATCCACGTCACTTGCTCACGATGGTCGTGTCTCTGTCAGGAGCAAAGGATGCCAATGCGGATCGAGCGTCCTTCTACCAGCAATCGCTACAGCGAATCCAAGCGCTTCCCGGAGTGACGCTTGCAAGCGCGATCAATCATCTGCCGCTTGCCGGAGATATCTGGCGTATTCCCTTCTTCATCGAAGGTCGTCCTGAACCAAAGCCTGGCGAGGAGCCGCACGGTGCGTATCGCGTGATCGTGCCGCAGTACTTCCGCACCATGAACATCGCGCTCCTCGAAGGCCGCGACTTCACCGAAAGTGACAACGCTCACGCGCCAAGCGTGGCTATCGTGAATCAATACCTCGCCAGCCATTACTGGCCGGGCGAAAGTGCGATTGGCAAGCGCATCTCGATCGGCATTGGTGGTGAGAAGAAATGGCTCACCGTTGTTGGTGTGATCGCAAATACCGTTCGCCATGAATGGACGGATCAACCTGATTCGGAGTACTGCGTTCCGCTACTGCAGAGTCCATGGTATTTAGACGGCCAGTCTGGTGGATTCTCCGCCTATATGAGTTTTGTCGTGCGCACGACTGGAGAGGCAGCAGCTCAGACTGCCGCCGTTGAGAACGCGATTCGTTCCGTGGACAAAACCGTCACGCTGTCTGAAATCGAGACCATGGAAGAAGTTGTTGCCGACACCAATGCCCAGCCGCGCTTCTATCTGTATCTATTGGCGGCCTTCGCGAGTGTCGCACTCGTTCTCGCCGCGGTTGGGATCTACGGCGTTATGAGCCACTCAGTTTCTCGGCGAACACACGAAATGGCAGTACGTATGGCGCTGGGGGCACAGCCGTCGGAAGTCATGCGTCTGGTTGTTGGCGAAAGCGTGGTGCTCGCGGTGATCGGCGCGGTGGTTGGGCTCGTGGGCGCCCTGCTTCTCACTCCTTTAATGAAGACGCTGCTCTATGGAGTGCGAGCCAGCGATCCGGAGACATTCGCGGCCGTCGCTATGGTTCTTGGCATCGTTGCGGTGCTGGCAAGCTACATTCCGGCGCAACGGGCGACGAGGGTGGATCCGATTGTGGCGTTGAGATACGAGTGATGGAATCGGGTGATCGGGCTACCCCGATCGGGCGATCGGGTGAAGTAAATCTTGTGGCATGGCCGCCCTCGCCTGTGTCGGCTTAGAACCATGACTCAATCAAGGAGGTGAGCGCCATGGATACTCTCGTGCAAGATCTGCGCTACGCAGTTCGGATTCTCCTCAAGAATCCCGCGTTCACGCTCATCGCTGTTCTTACCCTTGCTCTGGGTATCGGAGCTAACACTGCGTTGTTCAGTGTCGTGAATGCGGTGCTCTTGCGGCCAATGCCGTATTCGCATCCCGAGCAGCTCTATGCGCTGAAGGGTGGACAATCATGGCCCGATCTGTACGACATTCAGCAGCAGGCTCACTCCGTGGACAAGATCGGAGCCTACGCTCCCTGGCAGTTCGACATGGTTGGCAGCGGTGAGCCCAAACTCGTCGATGCAGCCTTGGTGTCTCTCGACCTCTTCCCCGCGCTGGGAGTGAACGCTCAAAGCGGGCGTACCTTCAGCAGCGCGGACGATCTGATCGGGGGAGCGCGCGTAGTGGTTGTGAGCAACCGCTTCTGGAAAGAGAATCTCGGGAGCCGCGCTGACGTCATCGGCAGCGCTTTCACCCTCAGCAGCAATAGCTACACAGTAATCGGCGTTATGCCGGAGAGTTTTCGGCTGCCGACGCGCAATGCTGAGATCTATGTCCCATTTCGGGTCGGATACCCCGAAGCCGCGCCTTATCGCGGCGTTCACATGCAGTCTGGTGTTGTAAGGCTGCGACCTGAAGCAACCGCAAGCCAGGCGCAGGCCGAACTAGACATCATCGCCGGAGTTCTTGCCCAAGCGCATCCCGACGAAAACCGTGACCGCAAGTTCATCGCCGTTTCGCTGCAAGACCGCATAACGGGCAACATTCGCCCAGCTCTTCTCATGTTGTTTGCAGCGACGGCTGTGGTGCTTCTGATCGCGAGCGCGAACTTCGCCAACCTGTTGCTCTCGAAGACCGCGCGCCGGCGGCAGGAGATCGCCATTCGCATGGCGCTCGGAGCAGCACGAACCAGGCTGGTGCGCCAACTCATTACCGAGAGCACTTTACTCGCGATTGTCGGTGGAATCGCTGGGCTGGTGCTCGCTTACTGGGGACAACATGCGCTGGTCATGCTGAAGCCAAAGGATCTCGGCAACATTCCGCCATTCACGATTGACAAGTGGGTTTTGGCGTTTGCCACAGTAGTCTCTCTGCTGACGGGATGTTTGTTTGGATTGCTTCCCGCGATCGAATTGAATAGTAGCGTCGGAGGCGGCTCGATACGCGAAAGCATCACGGTGGCACAATCGAGGTTAGCAAACCGTCTTCGTCAGGCTCTTATCGTTGGAGAGTTAGCTCTTTCGCTGGTTTTGTTGTGCGGAGCCGGACTCTTGCTTCGCAGTCTCTGGCGCGTCCAAGGCGTCAATCCGGGATTCAATCCCGAAGGAGTGGTGGTTTCCCATATATGGCTGCAGCAGAAGCAATATGACGCTGCGGATGTGCAGAATCGGTTCTTCACGCGACTGCTCGACAATTTGCGCAGTATTCACGGGGCTGAATCAGTCAGCCTTGTTACCGAACTGCCGCTGAGCGGGAACTATATCTCACATAACTTCCTTATTAATGGGAAACCCCGTCCGCCTGAGGGAGCCGAACCTGAAGCGGCAACCAACCTCATAACTTCTGACTATTTCAAGACGATGCAGATTCCCGTCTTGGCAGGTCGCGCTTTTACTGACACGGATCGCGAAGGAGCGCCGCCGGTCGCCATTATTAACGACAGCATGGCCCGAGAATTCTTTGCCGGTGAAAATCCAATCGGACACCAAGTGCGATTTGGGCGTTCGAAGACTCCGTACTGGATGACGATCGTGGGAGTCGTTGCAGACACGAAGGACCTTGGTCTCGATGAAGATGAAGGCCCTGCGATCTATACACCGATGATGCAGAAGCAGGAACAGTGGCGTCGTTACTCGTTCCTCGCCGTGCGCTCTAAAGGCGGTGACCCATTCGCCCTTGTTCCAGAGATGAAGCAGGCGGTGTGGAGTCTGAATAGCCAGATTCCTGTTACGTCTGTTTTCCTCGAGTCTCATCTCCTTGATGAATCGATTGGACCCCGCCGGATCAACACTATGTTGCTCATTACATTTGCGGTAATAGCTCTCCTGCTGGCCGTGATTGGTTTGTATGGAGTGATCTCCTATGCCATGGCCCAGCGAACGCGCGAAATCGGTATCCGCATGGCCCTGGGCGCGCGACGAGAGGACGTCGTACTGATGGTGTTTCGCGAAGGGCTACGTCTCGCCGTGATCGGCGTCGCGCTTGGATGTATCGCGACGCTCGCCAGCGCGAGACTGCTGTCTTCACTTCTGTTTAATGTGAAGCCTCTCGATGCTATGAGTTTTGTCGGTGGGTCGATTGTCCTTGTGCTAACTGCATTCCTTGCGACTTTTCTGCCGGCAAGGCGCGCTGCCAGCGTCGAGCCTGTGGTGGCGTTGCGCCACGAGTGAGGGGGAATTGCTTGGGTGAACAGTGCAGGCTACGTCCGTATTCTTCCTTCATCTCGGCAACGCCCGCCCCCCCCGGCCAAGCTGGTGCCTCCGCGGCGCGCACGTGATATAAATCCGTCGCGTCCTCAAAGCCTCTCTGGAGAATGAATCATGGCGGTGAAATTGAAGAGCATCGTTTTGTGGCGCAAGGAAGTTCAGAACCATCCGGGAGTCCTTGCGGACACACTTGAGCCCTTTGCCAGGAAGAAAGCGAATCTCCAAATCGTAATGGGATATCGCTATCCCGGTGAAGAGAACAAAGCAGCAATTGAACTCTTTCCGATCGCCGGCAAAAAGATGACCGAAGCGGCACTGGCAAGCGGCCTGAGCGGCTCAAACATTCCTGCATTGCTCGTAGAGGGAGACAATAAGCCGGGTCTCGGGCATGCAATCGCGCGGTCACTTGCTGACGCGGGAATCAATCTGACGTTCCTCGTTGCGCAGGTGATTGGCAAAAAATACTCGGCAGTGTTTGGATTCGAGTCTGAGGAAGCCTCAAAGAAGGCCTCTGCTCTGATCAAGAAGGCAGGTAGTAAGCTTCGGAAGTAAGATTTGGCAGTCGGTCCAGCACAGGATAAGCTGGACGGCAACCGTCGAAAATTTCCGCCGTTTGGAGGACGGTTATGACTTTAATGCTGAGTTCGGAAGAAGAGGAATTCCTGCGAGAAGTTCTGAACGAACATCAGGCAGCATTGTTGCGAGAAATCTCGCGAGCGGATCATCGTGACTTTAAGCATGAGCTTCAGCAGAAGGAAGGATTGCTTGAGTCGCTGTTGACTAAACTGAAACATCCGCAGATGGCAGCGTCCTAGGGCGCGCTTCGTGAGCTGGTTCGGGACCGGCGTGCTTTCCTAGTCCGAATACTCCGATTCCTGCTGCGAAAAGTTTTGCAAGAAACCTACCCGTCCACATTCCTCCTGCAGCGGCTGAGGTCGGAGTGTGCCCAGCCGAATCCACACCTGGAGGACGAAATGTCGACTGGAAATGTGAACCACTGGAGGATCGCGAGTTGGTTCCTGCTCATGCTTCTGGCGTGCATGATCTTTCTTGGTGCTTACCGGCAGAGTGAGCCGCCAGCCCGGACTGTCGAGGCGCAGGAATTCGTTTTGAAAGATAGCAGTGGACGAGTCCGCGCCAGGCTGGGTATGAAAAACGATCAGTCCGCCATTGAGTTCTACGACGAGCAGGGGTCCGTAATCTGGACTGTTCCGAACAAAGGGTTTAAGCCGGTTCAGGTTCATTAACTCGAAGTTGTAGCGCTGCATTGTTGTAACGCGACGAGTTCTGCAGTGCGTCCTTAATGTTTTAAGTTCCCGGGCTGGGACGAATTCTTGACTAATTGTGGGACGATCGAGGCTTAATGCTTCATTCGCACTTTGAACTGAGCTCATGCGAGGGATTTGGTTGACGCGGCGGAAACGGCACGACTGAACAGAGTGGAAGCATTCATCCGTGCGGAGTACTCCTCAAAGTTCGGTCGTGGGCCTTTCCAGCGAAGGTCGTCCACTGAATCGAAGACAGGGACGTCGAGGCGAAGAGTCGCAAGAGTACGAAACAGTAGGGCGTCATTCCACGCGCTAAACAGTGATTCGGACAACGTTCGCGCTTTGCGGATCGAAGGATCCCATTCCCGCCAGTCCTTGGGGACATCCTCAAGGTGAAAGTAGCGGGAGAACGTGAGAGCGGCGGCCTTCGTGCCCCAGCCGGGCAGGCCGGGATAACCATCCGCAGCGTCGCCAACCACAGCCAGATAGTCGGGAATCGATTGCGGCCTGACCCCGAATTTGTCGATGATTCCGGCTTCATCGCGCACGATCTCGCGCCTGCGATCACATTGGACCACTCGCGTGCCGACAACGCACTGAGCGAGATCCTTGTCTGGAGTACAAATCAGCACCTGGCTTACACGCTCATCCTGCGCCGCATTGAACGCAGCGGACGCCAACGCGTCATCGGCCTCGAATTCAACCATCGGCCAGACCAACACGCCCATTGCTGCGAGTGCCTCTTCCAGAATGGGAAACTGAGAGAGCAGTTCCGGGGGAACGCCTTCGCTCGTCTTGTAACCAGGATATAGCTCGTTCCGAAATGATTCGACGACGTGATCGGTTGCGACTCCAATGTGCGTCGCGCCCTGTTCAACCATCGACAAGACGGAAGCCAGCACGCCGCGTGTTGCGCCGATCTCGTGACCGCTGGCATCGGTTGATGATGGCACTGCGAAGAAGTGACGGAAGAGCTCGTACGTACCGTCGATAAGGTGAACATTCATCGGGTTCGAATCAATTTCTGTGAGCGATGTTAAATGATTTGCTTTTTGGAGAGGCACTTATGCAAACGCGAGCTGTCGTCGCACGGAAAAAAGGCACAGGTGAATACTTGTGCCTTGGAATTCACAAATGACAAATAACTTAAGCGGCGGGAGCCAATGATCTGCTCGCCGCTTGCTGGATGAATCGCTTCATCACCGTCGCCCACATGACCTTCTTGCGAACGGCGCTTTCCTTTACGCCGCGTCCCTGGGCGAACATCGAGAGTAGAGCGCGCACTTTGAGCACGCGCAGAACTGCCTGATCGGCGCCGCTCGCGCCATAGGCTTCGAGAAAGCTCTCCTGAACGCGTCGGGTGATGTCGCGGTTGCAGAACGGATATTTCTCCAGTGCCTCAACCGATGCCAGGAATGTCGCGGCATCGTTGAACGAGATTCCCTCATCGGCCATCTTGCCGTAATCGTAGACTCCAACTCCGTTCTCTGTGACCACAATGCTCAGAGGTGTAAAGTCTTTCAGCACTGCAGAAGTTGGAATTGACTTCTTCGCGCCTGCCAGGGAGTTTTTCGCGCCGGCGAGGATCATCTGAATGGCTTCGTTTTCGAGTCCCTCGCCACGGCAGTTCAGGCAGATACTTTCGAGTTCGGAGAGTAGTTGTTGCGCGTCAAAGACTTGAGTCGGGCCGGCGGTAAGCCAGTGAAAGTTGCGCAGCCACTCGCCAGCCTTGGCCGCAGCTTCGCGCAACGTTGTGTTGTCGTCGTAGCCAGGAAGGAGGGCGGCCTTCATGATCATCGATTGCAGCGGCACGCCTTGAATCTTCTCGCTCACAACTGCGCCCAGAGCGCTAAAGTCACCCAAAGGGCGTGGCACCCCGATTAACTGGTTCTCTGAAAATGCAGTGTACACCCGTCGCAGATAGTTGTATTCGGTAACCGCTTGACTCCGAGCAGCCTGCGGAGCCTTCCCGGAACGGTACACTTTCACCGCAACGCGCTCTCCGCCAGTGCTGAAATCCGCCACTAAATCATAGATAAAGTGATCGCTCTTGGGTGTGTGTCCCACAACTCGAATGTTTCTTAATTCACCGCGATTCGGGTAAAGGGTTGTTGCATGTTGCCGAAGATCAGCAATGATCTGGTCCATCACATTTTCAGCCATTCAAGCTCCCAGCGTTTTTGATTCTTCCAGGAATGAGGGGATAAGGTGCGCGATTGTCCCCCGCTCGTGCTGGGTGGGCGACACACCAAGACTCCTAAAGTTTGAGCAGTTTTGCTTCCAATCACAGTTCCTTACTGTCGGATGTAAATCACTGAAAAAATGATGCCCTTACTAAGGCCATGTCTTGGCGCCTTAAACACTTTCAGACCATGAATGGGCATCGCGGTGCTCACATTAGGTAGTGAAGGACAGCCATTTATGCGCGAAAAAACGGCTGGGGATTTTCGAGCAATTGAATGCGCAAAATTTATACAATCCCAGCTTGGAAACTACTTCACTCGGTAGTCCCCCTTACGCCTCTGCCACTCACGGTAAGCTTCACTTTTTGAGAGTCCGAACTCCCTGGCTACGTGTTTGAGAGCGTCCTTCTCTTCGAGAGAGTCGGACGTCATTAGCTCTGCGATACGTTTGACCAGACTTGTTTTGGAGCCTTGCTTTTCGTCACGTGGTGACCTGCCGGCAACAATTACCGTAATCTCACCTTTGGTTAGGCCACGTCGCGCAAGTTCTGCAGAGACCTTGGACGCACTCCCGCGTACGAACTCTTCATGAACTTTGGTCAGTTCGCGCGCGATTACTACCTCCCGAACGGAGCCGAACGTCTCTTCCAGATCTCGAAGCATATCTGCGATACGATGTGGTGCTTCGTAAAACACGAGCGTTTCCGTCACACTCGCGAGACTCTCAAGAATGCTGCGCCGTTCGCCAGAACGCGCTGGCAGAAATCCTATGAAACGAAATCTCTCTGCAGGTAGTCCACTGGCGACCAGGGCGGTCACAAGCGCCGATGGGCCCGGGATTGCCACGACGTTTAGCCCGCGCTCGACCGCCGCGTGAATCACGTGCTCACCGGGGTCCGAGATTCCCGGCATGCCCGCGTCGGAGACAAGCGCAACACGTCCTCCGGAAGCGACACGATTAACTAGCTCCTGAGCTCGCGCAGCCTCGTTGTGCTGGTGATAACTCTGCGTTGGAGTTTTGATCTCAAAATGGTTCAGCAGCTTTTGCGTGTGACGTGTGTCCTCGCAAGCAATCAGATCCGCCTGGCGCAGAACTCGCAGAGCGCGCAGAGTGATGTCTTCTAGATTTCCGATCGGCGTGGCAACGATATACAGTCCCGGCGCCAGGGGAGGAACGTTTTCCGAGTGTTCAGCATCGTATACAGTAACCAAGGCGAGGGCAGTGTAACAGCTCTCTGGTCTGCGGGAGCACGCAGAACTACTCTGCTCGCAACGTAATCGCCGGATCGACTCGCGCCGCGCGCCATGCTGGAACCCCACACGCTAACAGAGATACGCCGCCGAGCAACGTGATAACGCCGAGGCACGTGACAGGATCGAGTCGCGACACTCCGAACAGCATCGCGGCGATGGCCTCAGTCGCAGCGACGGCGCCAAGCAGTCCAATCCCTACGCCAAGCACAGTAAGGGTCATGCCCTGACGAATCACCAATGTGAGGATGCTTCCGCGTGTAGCGCCTAAGGCGGCACGCACACCGATTTCACGCATGCGCTCGGCAATTCCGCCTGAAAGTACCGCATAAATGCCGGTTGCCGCGAGCAGCAGAGCGACCACAGCAAATGCCTCAAAGATGATGAGCGCAAAGCGGCGCTGCGCCTCTGTCTGAGCAAGTAAACTCTCCATCGTGGCGACGCGCACGATCGGCAGATCCTTGTCGACCGACCAGATCGCGTCCCTGACGGACGAAACAAGAGTCGCGGGATTACGATCGGTGCGAACGACCACTGACTGTGCATTGTCCACCCATGCCCATTGCGCCGGTGTGGTATAGAAGGCCTCCGCCTCGTTGGCCGCGAGCGACAGTTGCTTCACGTCGCCGACCACGCCGACGATGATCGCCCATGGCTTGTCCGGGCGTCCCATATTGGGACCCATTCGCACACGTTGTCCAATGGGATCGCGATCGTGAAACTTGCGCTTGGCTAGCGATTCGCTGATCAGGACAGCTACAGGCGCTCCGGTACGATCTCCTTCGTCGAGCAGGCGGCCACGGCGAAGCGGAATGCGCATGGTCTTGAAGTAATCCGCACTCACGGCATAACGGAACACCGCCTCGTCCTCTCGTGGATAAGCCTCGAACTCAATGCCATAGACTTCGTAGTCGCCACTCAAGGGCAACTGGCTGACGAATGCTGCCGAGGCAATGCCGGGAATGTGGCGCACGCCTTCCAGCGACTGCTGAAAGAAGCGCGCACGGGCATCATCGCCCGCATATCGATAACCAGATTCCTGGACTTGCATTGTGAGCACCTGCGAAGCATCGAAGCCGGGATCGACTGAGAACAACCGCTCAAGACTGCGTAGAAGGAGCCCTGCACTTAGGAGCAATATCAGGGCGAGAGCGACTTCGGAGACGACGAGAGAACGTCGAACAAGCTGATGACCGCCGATGTTCTGCCGAGAGCTTTGCTGGAGTGCCGCATGCGGGTCGTTGCGCGATGCCTGAATTGCAGGAACGAGTCCGACGAGAAGCCCGATGCACGTGGTTATCCCGAACGCGAAGAGGAGCACAGTGCCATCAACACGAATCGCGTCAACCCTTGGTAGTCCAGGCGGACTCAGCGCCACTAGAATTCGAACTCCCAACGTCGCAACCGCGATTCCAAAGATGCCTCCCAGGCCGGCAAGCAGCAGACTCTCTGTGATGAGTTGGCGCAAAAGACGCCTTTGTCCCGCCCCGAGGGCCGCGCGCACGGCAAACTCTCCACGCCGTTGTGCTGAGCGAGCAAGCAAGAGATTCGTGACGTTTACGGACGCGATCAGAAGCACCAGAACCACCGCCCCAAGAATCGCCAGCAGCGCTGGCTTCACGCCGGCGGTCACGTTATCGTGTAGGGAAGTCACTACCACCCCAGCAGGAATTCCCCCGGCACTTTCGAAACCTTTGGCGTGCGTCCTTCCGAATGCCGGCAGGATAGCGTCGAGTTCACTCTTTGCTTCTTCCTCGCTGACGCTAGGTTGCAGGCAGGCAACCATGCGTAAGTGATGGCCCCATTCTCTTGAATCTGGAGGCAGGGCCGGGTTGTATTGCAACGGAGCCCACAGTTCCGCCGAGGGAGCTAGAACATTCTCAAAGCCGCTGGGCATTACGCCGATTACAGTAAAACTGTTAGTGGCATCGAGCTGGCTGCTGCTGTTCTCGAGGGTGATCTGGCGTCCTATGATTTGGGGATCGCCACTAAATCGGCGATGCCATAGCCGGTCGCTGAGAATCACGACGCTCGGTCCATGGAACTGATCGTCTGCAGTTTGGAAGTCTCTTCCGAGCGCGGGATGGACGCCGAGTGCGCGAAAGTAGCCGGCGCTTACACGCTGTCCTTCGAAAAGTTCAGGCTCTCCGATTCCTACCATCGCTGGCTGCCACGGTTTCATCACGGCAATCGCATCGAATGAGTGACTTCGCTCGGACAGTCCTTCATAAGTGCCGAAGTTTGGCAGACGTGAGCCGCCGTCGCGCATTTCGAAGATCATCACAACTCGGTCCGGATGGGGATACGGCAGCGACTGGAACAAGATCGGATTTATCGCGCTGAAAATTGCCGTGGTAGCGCCGATGCCCAGGCCGAGAATCAAGATCGCTGTCACGGCGAAGCCAGCGTTGTTGCACAACTGACGGCCTGCATAACGCAGATCAGCGAACTGCGTATCGACGACGTTCTCCCATCCGTAAGCGCGCACGCGATCGCGGACGACCATTGCGTTTCCGATTTCGTGCCGGGCTGCGCGGCGCGCTTCCTCGGGGGTGAGTCCGCTGGCTTCCAAGCTAGTGGTGGCGTGCTCGAGGTAGTCTTGCAGCTCTTCGGCGAGTTCGTGGTCGGCTCCGGTCCGGTTTGTCAGTACGCGCAGACCGCGCGTCAGTTGGCGCCAGAGAGACATGTACTTAACCCGCAGCTCTCAATAGTCGAGCGATCGCAGACGAGCGTCGCGTCCACTCTGCAGTTTCGAACTCGAGCTGCTTCTTCCCAGTCCTCGTGAGGGAGTAGACCTTTGCGCGGCGCGAATTCTCTGTTTGCCTCCACTCAGAGTCGAGCCACCCCGATCGCTCAAGCCTCTGCAATGCCGTCAGCAGTGACCCCGGATTCACCTTGAACACTCCGCGGGAAATCTGCTCGACCCGTCGAGCAATGCCGAAGCCATGCATGGGCTCAAGGCTCAACGTTTTCAGAATAAGCATGTCGAGAGTGCCTTGGATTACATCCCTATTCGTTTCGTCCATTGCCCGAGACGATAGTCTCGTTCATCTTGATTGTCAAGATGTGATGATCAACAGTAGCTTCTGGTGCAAAAGAGCAGGGATGAGCAGGATCCGGCTTAGACTAGAGCCACAATAGCCCTCTGGACTTCGGGCCACACTTGCGAATCGGGATCGACGATTTCAAAGTGTCCAGTCTTAGGAATCTCCAGCAGAGTGATGCTCTCGCGCTTTTGCAGCTTCTGCTTCGCATAATCGCGGCTCATTTGGACCGGAACGGTATCGTCTTCAGTTCCGTGAATTATCAGCTGCTTGCAGTGTATGTCCAGCGCAGCAGGGGAAGCCTCGTGGTAGTGCTCAGGCACCTGCTGCGGATCGCCGCCAAGAAATCCGACGACCGCATCATTGCTGAGGTGCAGCTCCCACGCCCGTCGCAGGTCTACCACTCCGGCGAGTGAGACTACTGCGAGCATGGAGTTGTGATGCGCGGCAAGAGCAAGTGCCAGTTGCCCCCCGGCAGAGTGCCCGAGTACGAGGATGCGCCTGGTGTCGATGGGATACTTGCCGGAAAGTTGGCGCAGGAACTGGTATCCGGCGGTCACGTCTTCAAAGCTGCCCGGCCATCCTCCTCCGGGATTACCAACACGCCGGTATTCGAGATTCCAGGTGACAAAGCCCGCTTTCGTGAGCGCGGCGCAGAGAAAGCTCGTATGCCTAAGGTCGTATCGCGAGCGCCAGAAGCCGCCGTGGACAAACATCGCAGCGGCGAACGGCCCCGGACCCTTCGGCAGCCGCAGGTTGCCGAACTGATATTCGTCATTGCCGTAACGGAGACGCGCATCAGCCGGCGGAGGAGTCTCGGTGAGAATGTGTTCGCTAGTCTGCACGCTCGCCGGAAAGCATATCAGTTGTCGTCATCCTCAGTAGACATCATCGTCATGTTGCGGTTGCTCTTGGCGCGCTTCTCCGAGACGATCACTCTTCCGGCTGGTGCACCAGCTAGCTCGTCAGCTAACGCGATTTGTGCGATCACGCGAATCTGGTCATCCGAGATCTCGCTGCCTAGCTTTTGAGCGTATGCCGGCGAGATTTTCTCGGCCGTGCGCAGAATACTCTGCCACGCTGCTGCCGAAGGCCAATAAGCCTTGAGCGCTTGATTTGGATCCTCAGCATTGGCATCGGCTTTGATGGCATCGTTGGCCTTGGAAGTCGCTGAATCGAGCGTCTTCTTGGCGTTCTCTTCATCGTCAAGTTTCAGGTAGAGCTTCGCCACATCAACGAGCTCTCGCGCTTGATCGTGCGGCTCGAGGTCTTGCGTTGCCTTCACCATGTCGGCGACCGCCTGCTTCGCAATGGTCGGGTTGCTCTTGAGCGTTGAGGTAGCAATTCCTCGCAATGCCTCGGCTCGGATGGGGCGATTTCCCATCGCCTGCATTTTTGTCGGCAGGGTTTGTGCCTGGGCGAGCGCCTGCTTCGGATCCTGCGCTGCAGAAGCCACAATGCGATCGGCTTGCGCCTGCCAGGCTTGGGCCTCATCGACCTGCGGCGGCGCCTGTCCGGTCGGCTGCCCCTTCCGGTCAGGCATGTTGACCATCATCGACATGCCTCTGCGTTCTCCTCCTCGCGGAGGCTGAGCGCCATCCTGCGGGCGAGGTGAGAGCGATTCTTGTCCATTCGGAAACTTGGCCAGCATGCCACTAACCGTCTGCTGATCACGCATAATCTCTTCGGCTTTACCTTTGTTGATTTCGCGGAGGATCGGCAGGAGCTGGAAGAGTCGAAATTCGTAAATGGTGTCGAAGCGCGCCTGGTCGCCCTTGTCCGATGCCAGGCTCACGGTAGCTGCTTGATCATTTTCCTTTGCCTGCTTGAGTACGGTGTCAATTCCCTGTTCAACCTGGTCCGGCGGGAGATCGCGCCAGTTTGAGGTAATCATCTCCGGAAAGCCATTACCGAGCATTACTTTTTTGTGCTCGTGTCCTGCATAGCTTGCCAGAGCTTCCGAAAAAAGAGCGCTGCGGCGCCAGGATTCCTCTTTCGGGAACGAAGCCATAAGCTCGGCGCCTTCTGCATATGGAAATTCCGTAGTGCGCGAAACCTGGTCGATCAGATCGGCAGCCTCGTCGACGTTTTTGGCGCGGACAGCGCGTCGAATCAGCTCGCGGGTGACTTCGCTGCGCGGCTGATCTTCCGCCTGGGGAAGCAACTCATTCACTTTCTTGTGATCAAAAGCGAGGAGTTGGAACAGGATGTCGCGCTGTAGCGAGTTCTTGGTGAACTTATCGTCGGACTCAATTGCCAGTGTGGCAGTAAACGAGTCAACGAGGATCGCAGGCGCCTTGGCCGGTTCAATCTGCGAGTATCCACGCGCGATTTGCTGCAATGCATACGCGCGTAACTCTGGAGGCAGTGCACGCGCTTCTGGCTCCCTCGCCTTCAGCATGGAGGCAGCCGCCTTGCGTTCGTCCGCGGTGAGCTCCTTCTTAGGTTTGCTGTCTGCCTCAGCGCGGTCGCCGCTCCGGACGCTCTGAACTTGTTGATTTATCTGCCGGGCGGCAACCCATATCGAAAGACACACGAAAGCCAGAAGAAGGCGGCAGAGTCGCATGGAAATCCTCCGGGAGAATTGTAACGACGCGCGAGTTAGACGTATGTGGAGGAAAAAGGTAGGCGGCTACTTATCCGGTCTTTTTGCCGGAATGTGTCTTGACGGACTGCTCGTGCAGAAAATCCTTTAACGCTTGCGGAATACGTTGGGCAGGAAACTTGCCGGCCGTAGCCGCAGCCTCAAGATACACCCAAGTGAGTCCGCGCATGCGATCGAGCATGGCCTTGAACTCGATCAACCTGGAAAAGCCTAACTTCGGATTTGGGCCCAACAGCTCGCTCAAACTTTCATTGCGGAAGTCGCCATGCGCCATCAACGCTTCGAGCGCCTCGAGCCTCGGCGTGAGGGTTTCCATACTCTCTAGGATTTCCTTCATGTCAAGTCTCCGAAACGAATATTACCGCATAGGTACGCTATTGGGACAAAGATGGATTGTCTCAATTTGACGCATTCAAATGTCGGGAACTAAGGACCGTCTAAGGGGCGAAGCGCCAGCAATTGTGGAAAACAGTTATCGGTCGGTAACCCATCAAAAATCATGCGAAAACCCTAGTTGAATCCCAACTCGGGGCGCCGCTGCAAATGTGCCGATGACAACCCCGAAGTCGAATGTGTATCCCTTATGGAACTCGTAATTCCCGCCGAGCAATCCCTGGAGCTGGCCGCGAGCAAACTGAAACTGGGGAGAAAAAGCTTCGTACAGGTCAGCTCCAAGGTCGAGTTTCTCGGTGAACTGTCTGACGATGGAAGCACCCTCCGTGTACACCTGGCCGCGCGTGTTCGCAACGCCGATCACACCAGTAGTTTGATTGCCGGCAAAAATGATCCCACTGTTCAGGTGGAGCGTGGTTTTATCCGTCAGTTTCTTCTGAGCGATGAAGTTCGCCACATAGTCGTGCAGGCCTGAACCCAATTGCTCCTGCTCTCTACCGGTAGGAAACTCGATGTTGAAACCGGCCGTCAGGGAAAACGCGTGGGAATCGGTCGGAGGTTTGTGGAAGTTCCATTTGAATGCGAAGTCGGTATCGCCAACGCCAAGGGACGTCTGCGGAGCACTGCCGCTAGCTCGACTTATCGTCAGGAGAGGGGCGTCCACTCCGACTTCAATGTTGGCGGGCAGACCAAGCGCAACCTTGCAGACGACGGTGTTCTGGCGAAGGTTGGGAAAGACTTCTGGAGGCAGTTTGTCATACTCATTGCTGCACTCCAAGTGGCGTTTATATTTCTCGGTTACATCGGCATCATCTGTGTAGAACGGCTGTTGAGCTGCCAGACGTGCTCCGCCGAGCAGAACCATCGCCGCCATCCAAATGGCTGGCACAAAAGGTTTTGTCTCCCGGCGCAATCCCGAATACTCTAACAATAGAATGCGACAGCGCGATTAACATTTCACCGGCGCTCGCGCTTCAACGCACCCTAATGGGCCACGAAGCCGCAGAACTGACACGCTTTCTGATCCACCACGGATACTCAGTGATTTTCTTCTGGGTGCTGGCGGAGCAGGCTGGCATGCCTTTGCCCTCCGTGCCGTTATTGCTCTCTGCCGGCGCATTGAGCGCGGAAGGCAAGATCAGCTTTCATATTCTTTGGCTGCTGACTTTCTCCGGAGCGTTCCTGAGCGATCTGATGTGGTACCAGCTTGGCCGTTCAAAAGGCGCCAAGATTTTAAGCCTGCTGTGTCGCATTTCTCTCGAGCCCGATTCGTGTGTCAGGAACACGGAAAACCTGTTTGTGAAGCGAGGGGCAAACTCGCTCCTGATATCCAAGTTTCTGCCTGGCCTGAACATCGTCGCTCAGCCGATGGCCGGCATCGTTCGATTATCGTGGTTCAAATTTCTCGCGTATGACGTTTGCGGAACACTGTTTTGGGCAGGCGCGATTTTATTGACCGGAAGGATATTCCACCGGCAAGTGGAAGATCTTCTTTCTCTGCTACATCGCTCTGGCTTGCCGATGCTTCTTATCGTTGTGCTCGCGGCGGCAGCCTGGATTACCTTCAAGCATATCCAGCGAAAGCGCTTCATTCGCAAGCTGCGCGTTTCCCGGATTGACCCCGAGGAACTAAAAGAGGAGCTCGATAGTGGCCGAGCGGTTGTAGTCGACCTGCGCAATGAGTTCACACTCGATGAAGGCTCGGTGCAGATTCCTGGAGCGCTGCGACTAACGCCGGAGGAGTTGGAGGTACGTCATGCCGAGATACCGCGCGATCGCGACATCATCCTCTACTGCACTTGACCAAACGAAGCGACTAGCGCCCGGGTGGCGCTGCAACTGAAAAAACGAGGTATTACGCGGGTGCGTCCGTTGCAGGGAGGGCTCGATGGCTGGATTGCACGCGAGTTTCCGGTGGAAAAGATTGTGATAGTGAATTCAGCCACCGCGTGAGGGCCGAGCTGACGACTGAAGGCGGTGATGCTACAAAACTGAAAAGAGCAGCCACTCTGGCTGCTCTTTTTTTCTGACTAACTTTCGCTTACGCGGGTGAGGGATGTCCCGGAGCCAAACCTGGATTGCGGGCTGGCTCGGGCTTCAGCACTTGCTGTACACCGTCGCCACTGGAAGGCATCTTGATCGGCGGCAGTTCTTTGTCTTCGATAATCATCTTGATCTCGTTGGCATCTAGCACTTCGCGCTCCAGCAACGCCGCAGACATGCGATGCATCGTGTCCTTGTTATTTGACAGGATGTGGGTCGCCGATTGATAACCAGCGTCGACCAGCAGTCGAACTTCTTTATCGATCTGCTTGGCGGTCTCTTCGCTGAAGTCGCGATGCTGATTAATCTCGCGGCCGAGGAAGATCTGCTCGTCTTTCTTTCCAAATGTGATTGGACCGAGCGAACTCATTCCGAACTCACACACCATGCGGCGGGCGAGATCGGAAGCCTGTTCAATGTCATTACCTGCGCCGGTCGTCATCTGTTGCAGGAAAATCTCTTCGGCGACACGCCCACCCATCATGATGGCGAGGCGAGTCTCAAGATATTCCTTGGTATAGGTGTGCTTATCGTCGATCGGGAGCTGCATAGTCACACCCAGCGCCATTCCGCGCGGGATGATCGTGACCTTGTGTAGCGGGTCGGCATGGTCGCGCATGGCGGCAACTAAGGCGTGTCCAGCCTCGTGATACGCCGTGACCTTCTTCTCGTGGTCGGAGAGCAGCATGGACTTGCGCTCTGCGCCCATCAAGACCTTGTCCTTCGCCAACTCGAAGTCGTACATGTAAACCGCTTTGCGGTTCTGGCGGGCAGCATTTAGGGCAGCTTCGTTAACCATATTGGCTAAGTCAGCGCCTGAAAATCCTGGAGTGCCGCGAGCTAGTATCGAAAGATCGACATCGTCTCCGATGGGAATCTTGCGCGTATGGACGCGGAGGATCTCTTCACGTCCCCGGACGTCGGGACGCGCAACTACCACGCGACGATCGAATCTGCCAGGGCGAAGAAGAGCTGGATCGAGAACGTCCGGACGGTTAGTGGCAGCGATAAGAATGACACCTTCGTTCGATTCGAAGCCGTCCATTTCCACGAGCAGCTGGTTTAGTGTTTGCTCGCGCTCATCATGTCCGCCGCCAAGTCCTGCGCCACGATGACGTCCAACAGCGTCGATTTCGTCGATGAAAATAATGCAAGGCGCGTTTTTCTTGCCCTGCTCAAACAGGTCGCGCACGCGGCTTGCACCTACGCCTACGAACATCTCTACGAAGTCTGATCCGGAGATAGAGAAGAATGGAACATTCGCCTCGCCGGCAACGGCACGGGCGAGTAGAGTCTTTCCTGTTCCCGGAGGACCGACGAGCAATACGCCCTTCGGAATGCGTCCGCCGAGCTTCTGAAACTTCTGCGCTTCGCGCAGGAATTCAATAATTTCCTTCAGCTCTTCTTTCGCTTCATCGACACCAGCGACATCTTTGAAGGTCACCTTCTTCTGCTGCATGGAGAGCAGGCGGGCACGGCTCTTGCCGAATGAAAGCGCTTTATTGCCGCCAGTCTGCATCTGGCGAATCATCACAAACCACAAAGCTGCAAACAAAATGAGAGGGGAGAGGTTCAATAGGTAGGTAGGCCAACCGTTCCCAGAGTTGTCCTTCACGGTGATATTGACACCTTTGTCGCGAAGGTCCTTGATCATGTCTGGATAGTTGGCTGGTACGGTAGTTTGAAATCCGGAGTTACCACTTTTGTATTTGCCGTGCACATCGGTGCCGACAATGGTGACTTCGCTCACGTCACCACGATCAACGTCCTGCATGAACTTGGAAAACGTGGTCGGCGCTTCTTTGGCGCTATTGCCACCAGCCTTCACTACCTGCCAGAGCAACACCCCAGAAAGCAGGATTACCAGCCAGAAGGCCACGGTCTTAACGGTTGAATTCAATTTCAATGCTCCTAAACCTACCTCTCAAATGAACCCGTAAGCGAGCTGCGTTAAGGCTCCTCCTGATAGGTCGCTATGCCTAGATAGCAATCCAACAGAGTCAACAGTGCTTAGATGCCCCACACGGGCTTTCGAACCAGCTTCTCAACGAAATTGTATCCGGTTTTGCGCTCGAAAGCTGACTCGAAAATAGCCCCAATACAAGTTTGGTTCCAATCCATTAGACACCGTGGTTCGGGCTAAGGCGCGAAAGCCCTCCACAGTCCGTAAGTTAGTTAGCCAGCTACCTGTCTCGAGAACGCCTCAGTAATTTAGACGGATTCCGGTCATCTTGGATAACAGCCCTCACGAAAAACTGGGTTGATGGTAGGGAACTGGGAGAAAAACAGCGAGGTTTTTGGAATTCAGTAGGAAATCATCAGAATCCGCCCAAAATACACAAATTTCGCCCAAGACTAGGGAGTTAACAGGCCACATGCTCCTGCGGCGCACCACGATGGATGAAAATGGGGTCAACTGGAGTACAAGCATTCGTGCAAAGCGATAGCTTGGAGGTCCGCGTTTCCCAGTGGGATGCGATCCCGCTTAACAGGCTGACCGCGCGCCGGTACCGGTAAAGGTACCAGGATTGGTCGAACCCAGGAGAACTGGGAAGGACGCATGGCAGAGTCTGTAACAGAGCTGCGGCGCAGCGATCGCTTGCCAAGGAGGGGTTATGCAAACCTTGGTGCCCCGGGGGTGTGGATTGGCCGTACATCAGGCCACCGTAGTGGCTTGTTGGTGGGTGGTAAGAGACGACGGCAAAGTGCAGAAGCAGATGCGCACGTTTGCCACGAGTACGCGAGAACTGCTGAACCTGCGTGCGTGGCTGGAGGGCGAAGGCTGTAGGCAGGTGGCGATGGAGAGCACGGGGGTGTATGGGAACCGATTTACGCCATTCTGGAAGGAGCTTTCCAGGTGGTGGTGGCCCATGCGCATCCGGTCAAGAAAGTGCCGGGACGCAAGACCGATGGCAAAGACGCAGAGTGGCGGGCCGACCTGCTCTGCCACGGATTGCTGCGCTCAAGCTGCGTGCCGCCGGCGACCCGTCCGCGAACTGCGCGACTTGACCCCTACCGGCGCAAGCTGGTGGAAAGCCGGACGGTGGAACGCAACCGTCTGCTACAGCTATTAGAGACGGCCAACCTCAAGCTGGCCAGTGTGGCCAGCGACGCGTTTGGAGTCTCCGGCCGGCTCATGCTCGAAGCCCTGGCGCAAGGCCAGGCCAATCCTCAGCAGCTGGCGGATCTGGCCAAGCGGAGCTTGCGCAAGAATCTTCCCGAACTGGAACTGGCTCTGGAAGGCAAGATAGAAGAGCATCATCGGTTCCTGTGGCAGTTGCAACTCCAGCGCCTGCAGGCGGTGGAGAACGACCTGACCACGATCGAGCAGCGCATGCAGGAGAAACTCGAGCCCTATGCCGCCCAGCGAGAGCTCCTCAAGCAGATTCCCGGCGAGGACTGGGCGCTGGCGGCAGTCATCATCGCCGAACTGGGGATCGATATGAGCGTGTTCGAAAGCGTTTCGCAACTCTGTTCCTGGGCAGGCATCTGTCCGGGGAATAACGAGTCGGCGGGCAAGCGCAAGAGCAGCCGCATCCCCAAAGGCAATGTGTACCTGAAGACGTGTTTAGTCGAGGCAGCCCATGCTGCGGCTCGGGCCAAAGGCACCTACCTGCGCGACAAGTTTTACCGTCTCAAAGCTCGCCGCGGGTACAAACGGGCGGCCGTGGCCATCGCCCACAAGATCCTGGTCGCCATCTATCACATATTCTCCCAACAACTCGCCTACAACGACTTAGGAGACCTCGTAAGCCACTCTGATCAAGCGGCTTAGTGCTGTTCTGCTCAAGATTCAAAAAAATAACAGCGATTGCTCAGGGATTCGTGTCCGTCTAGGAGCAGATTTCGTGGGGAGTCTTTCAGATCAATTCCCCTCACCCTGAATGTGGGGCAAGTTGCGCCCATATTCCGGATTACCCATACCGTATCCAACAACAAACGTCTCCTCCAAAATGAACCCCATATAGTCGGTCTGAACAGGCACCCTGCGAGCACTCTGTTTGTCAATCAACGCGACCAGCTTGGCTGAGGCTGCGTTCCAGCTCAGCACGGTACGTAGGAGAAATTCGGTGGTGTGACCGGACTGTATCAGGCCCTCCACCAGCACGACATGTTTGCCCTTTACATCGAAGGCTGGCCCATAGTGGATTTGAACGTGAGAGGCGTCACCCTGACTCAACTGTTTCTGCGGCTGCACGAACTGGCAAGTTACAGGAACGTCGATGGCTCGGATCAAGTCAGCGGCAAAAACGAAGCCATTCGGAAGGACGCATAGGAGCATCAGGTTCTTGCCCGCATAATCGCGAGAGATCTGCTGCCCGATCTCCTTTACGCGGCGATGAATCTGGTCGGCGCTGAGCAGGATTTTGGGTGCCATTGGTCGCTGTGGGTTCCAGTCCTCGGTCTGGCCCCGAACGCAGGAGTTAATCCGCACTCTCCTCGATCGAGAGCCGCTCTCCCGTCTCGGTGCGCAATTCAGGCGAATCGATTCTGCGCACCCAAACAATTCGGTCTCCGGCTACTACTACCGGCCAAACATCCTTCTCTTCCTGGCTCAGATGCAACGGATACAACAGCTCTTTTACGCGCTTCTCCGAATTATGACGGGCCGACTGGAAGCGGTCTCCCGCTCTCCAGTTGCGGACAACTAACTCAGAAATTCCAAGGATTCGAATTGTCTGCGGATTATACGACGCATTCTTTTCATTCCCATTGTCTCTGCAGATACGGGCGCGAATTGTCGTCCCAAGTCTCGCAACTCGAACCTCACCAGGGATCCGCAGAGGAAGCTCATAGTCCGAGTTTGATTCCTTACGCGCTGCGGCTTCGAAGCGCAGCTCACGAAACAATAAGCGAACCCTCCAACCCTTGCCGAGTTCGACGATTTTGCTCTCCGCGCCGCGCTCGTTGCGCCCCCTAATTAAGTTGAGCACTGCCTGGACCTGCTCGAAGTCCATCGTGCGGCCGATCCTTTCGACGCAAGCGCGCAAAAGCCTGCGTTGCACCGCCAGTGGTTGCTGGCAAAGTTTCTGGATGTCGATGGCGATTCCCCGGGAGCTGGTCTGCCTGCGTCCACCGCCGCGTGCAGGCTCACCAGCCGTAACGACCAATGGGAGCAGCCGCGAGATCTGATCCTTCCAGTACCACTCTTCGCTCCGCGCGATCTCGGCCATATGCGCAAGCGCCTGATCAACTGAGGGGTTTACTTCTTCGCGCAGCATCGGCAACAAACGGGCGCGAATGCGATTTCGCACAAAGCTCAGGTCGGCATTGCTGGCATCCTCCCGCCATTCCTGTTTGGCCGCACGCAGATACTCTCGCACCTCTTGGCGGCGAACCTCAAGCAGCGGACGCACAATGCGCCCTGCGACCAGCCGATGCTCTGGAAAGATTCCTGCGAGTCCCCGGCTACCTGCTCCTCGCATTACCTTCATCAGAACGGTCTCAGCCTGATCATCGGAAGTGTGCGCAGTGGAAACACAGTCGACTCTCTGCTCTTGGAGAAGGATCTTGAAGAAGTCGTGACGTAGCTCTCGCGCTGCAGTTTCCAAGCTGATCGAGCTGTGCTTGGCACGGGAAGGAGCTTCGCCGCGGCCGACGTGAAATTCGAGATCTTGAACACGAGCAAGGTCAGCTACAAAAGCTTCATCGGCGTCCGCATCGGCACCGCGAATTCCATGATGAAAATGTGCGATCGAGACAACGATGCCTAACTCGTCACGAAGCTCTAGCAGAATTCGCAGCAGCGCGACCGAATCAGCTCCACCCGAAACAGCAACAGCCACACGCTCTCCAGCCCGCAGGAGCGAATGCCTGCGGATATATTCGACGACACGTTGGCTCAAGGCTTGCACTGTCTTATTTTTTCATTGCGGAGTAACGAAGAAAAGCGAAACCACGCCAAAGGGCTCTTAGGAATTCACTTCACTCGATCGCCCGATGACCCGATCACGCGATTGTTCTATACTTCGCTTCCCATGAGAGTGGTCGTCATCATTCCCGCCGCGGGACTTGGCACCCGTATGGCGGCGCAGTCCGGCACTCATCCGGGGAAAGCCACGAAGCAGTTTGCAGAGATTGCCGGGAAGCCGATCTTGCAGCATACGCTGGAGAAGTTTGCGCAGGTTGAGGCGGTGCGCGATATTTACATCGCGGTACGCGAAGGGGAAACGGAACGCCTCCGGGATTTTCTCGCTGCGCAACGCCTTCGCCCCGCCATGCATGTTGTGGTTGGCGGCGACCATCGGCAGGAATCAGTGGCAAATGCGCTGGCAGCGGTGAAGGCCGACCGGGCAGATATCGTGCTGGTGCACGACGCAGTTCGCCCGTTTGTCGACTCGGAGATTATTGAGAATGTGATCGCAGCCGTCGCCAAACATGGTGCGGCAATCGCCGGACTCCCGGCGGTTGATACCATCAAACAGGTCGAGCGCACCGCGGAAGGCGCGATCATAAGTTCCACAGTTCCTCGCGAGCGAGTAGTAATGGCACAGACTCCGCAGGGATTCCGCTACGAGCTTCTGAAGCGCGTCTTCGACGACGCCGCTCAAGATGGATTCATCGGGACTGATGAGGCATCGCTGGTAGAACGAGCGGGCCACGAAGTAGCCGTAGTGATGGGATCGCCGAGAAACATCAAAATTACGACGCCTTCAGATATGGAACTTGCAGAGTTTTACGCGAAACAGCTTCAGGTTAGGGACGCGAAACATCGATTGATTAAGTCGTCATAAGTTCTTCGGACAGCAACTAAATGCGCATCGGCTACGGTTGGGATTCACACGAGTTTAAGAAGGGTGTGCCGCTCAAGATTGGTGGAGTAGAGCTTAAGCACACGCACGGCCTCGCCGGACACTCAGACGGCGACGTCCTCTTACATGCTCTCACCGACGCTTTGCTCGGTGCGATTGCCGCAGGCGATATCGGAGGCTACTTTCCACCGTCGGATCCCCAGTGGAAGGGAGCGGATTCCTCTATCTTTGTCGTCGAAGCACTGACAAAGATTCGAGATGCAGGTTGGGAGGTTTGTAACGTCGATTCGACCCTGATCCTCGACGCTCCGAAGATCGGTCCGGTCGCAAATCGCATCCGCCAGCGCGTTGCGGAACTGCTTGAGATTTCACCCGACGAGGTGAGCGTGAAAGCAAAGACACCAGAGGGCATGGGAACGGAAAACGCCGCGATCGCTCATGTTATCGTCCTGCTCGAGAAGCACGAGGATCACAAGCGGCTAGAAGTTGCGGCCGCCATGCTCGAAGCCGACAACCATGTGGATGAGGTCGTCAAAGAACTGGTAAAGGATGTGAAAATCGAGAAGGCACCGGCAAAGGGGTAACCTCTTCGACTGAAAGAACCAGCCTCAGGACCAATTTGGGAAACGATTGGAGAGCTAGTAGAGCCGGAAATTTACCTCGATGTCAACGTAAACAGCCACTTTTCTACCATCTTTTATTGCCGGCTCAAAAAGCCACTGATTGACCGCCTCGATTGCCTTTTCGTCCAGACCTAAACCGAGTGAACGCACCACGTGAGGATCGTGGATTCTGCCGTCCTGCCCGACGGTAGCTCGCACCACTACAGTTCCTTGATGCTTGGCTTTGCGGGCTTCTTCTGAGAACTCAGGTTCGGTCTGATACTTGATGCGCGGAGGCGCCACACCACCGCCAACCTGGAACACTCCACCGCCGATGCCTGCAGTATCACCTGGGCCAACGCCGCGACCGTTACCATTGCCAACGCCGCCACAGCACGACTCGCCGATTCCGGAGCCATATCCGGTACCGTTGGACGGAACACTCAAAACGCTCGTCAGTGAACCAATCTGACCGACCTGATTAATCTTCACCTGCGGTGGAACCATCACAGTCTGCTCAACCGCAAGCTTCGGTGCGTCGTTGCGGATCACGACCGTTGGAGGCGTGATCTGCTGCATGCTGAACTTTGGCGGAACGCCTTTGCTGGCTTCCAGCTTGTCGCGATCACCGCCACCGCCGCCACCGCCAGTCTGCTTTGCGGAGGCAGGCAGCGGAATGTACGCGCCAATATCGACCACCGGACCCAAGGCTTGCGCAATCTGCGCGCTATGCGTGACCACCTGGTGCGTGAGATAGAGCAACAACGCAAGCGCAACCGTGTGGATCAGAATTGACGTATAGAAATTGCGAGATTGAACGGCGTACGTGCCGTAGCCTTCGCCAAACAGCGTAGGCAAAATGTCGGTGGGCTGCTTGGGCGGAGCGATGTTTCCCGAGCCGGGGAGTCTGGGTGCCGGTTGAGTGGCCGAGGTAGCCATGCGTCGTACTCAGTAGTATAGACCGTCTTCGCCCCGAAAGGTTCCAACGTTTTCGCAAGGCGAGGTAACAAAAATCCTTAATACCATCTAGTACGCTCGCCACGTCCTGTCAGGATTCACAGGGCAAATCTATTAAAATTCGAGGCCAAAAATCAGCCCGAAAATAATAGTTAGAGACGATAACACGGGCTAGACCGCTTCGCCACTTTATTGGGATGAACGCATTCTTGATGCCTTATGCGTTATCTCCTCCGCCCAAAAGTCTGAACGTCACAAACGGAGCAGCGGATATTTGAGAATCGGGTGATCGGGCCATCGGGTCATCGGGTGAAGTGAGAACCTTGGCTTGTCGGTTGTCAGTTTTTTGGTGCGTCGCGTCTTAGTAGAACCAACAATTTTTCAAGGCCAACTTCGAATGTACTGAGCTCCTAAGGGCGTGCCTTACTTCGCCCGATCACCTGATTCCACCACGGTTCGATCGCCCGATTCTCCCCAGAATCTCCAATTACGCGCTTTGCATCTGATGCGCATGGATTTGCAACTCAAGGGGAAACGCGCCTTAGTAACCGGGTCAACCGCTGGAATTGGCTACGCCATCGCCGAATCACTGGCGAAAGAAGGGGCCACAGTAATTGTCAACGGGCGCACTCAGCGCCGGGTGGATGAGGCTCTTGGCCGGTTGAAGAAGGCCGATTCACATGGGAAACTCGAGGGCCTAGCCGCAGATCTGGGAATTGCTGACGGCGTAAAGGCGGCAATCGAGAAATTTCCTGAGCTCGACATTCTGGTCAACAACCTCGGGATATTCGAGGCCAAACCGTTCGAACAGATCCCCGACGAAGACTGGCAACACTTTTTCGAAGTAAACGTGCTGAGCGGAGTTCGTTTGAGCCGGCATCACCTTCCGCGAATGAAGCAGAGAAACTGAGGACGCATTGTCTTCATCTCAAGCGAGTCCGGATTTCAAATTCCGGCAGAGATGATCCACTACGGAATGACGAAAACTGCACAAATCGCCATTGCGCGTGGCCTGGCAGAAACTACCGTCGGCACGAATGTGACAGTGAACAGCGTTCTGCCGGGACCCACGGCTTCTGAAGGAGTAAACGATTTCGTTGAGCAGATGTCTTCACAGCAGAAAGTTAGCCGCCCCGAGTTCGAGCGCGATTTCTTTCGCAACGTGCGCCCTACCTCCCTACTGAAGCGCTTTGAAACTCCTCAGGAAATTGGAGCAGTCGTAGCCTTCGTGTGCAGCCCGCTCTCATCGGCCATCAATGGGGCATCAGTTCGAGCTGACGGTGGAGTAGTGCGAGCGATCTGATCCCATGTTGATTACGGGTTCCAGTTTGGTTACGTAGTTCCGGCGCTCTCGGCCGGTATGAAGCATTAACGCTTGCTTTACAGTTAGGGAATGCGAGGGTTCCAACTGACCAGAATCAACTTTAACCCCCACGCTGGGGCGCCCGAGTCCACGTTGTGTATCTTCGTCGCGCTACTCGCCTTGGCGATGCCTTCTCGGACGCTCGCTCAAGCTGCCCACCCACAACTCGTCGGCTACTACGCCGAGCGCCACGCGGCCAGTGGCGACTATCCCCTCAAGCAACTTGCAGCCAACGGCGCTGCCGGTTTACTCACGCAGCTTGACTATGCCTTCGGAAAGATCTCGCAGAGCCGATGCCAGCTTCTGGATCCCGATTTAGAGTTGAAACGCGCCTTTCCGGCAGACAAAAGTGTCGACGGTTCTGCCGACGCGACAGAGCCAAATCAACTGCGTGGCACCTTTCATCAGCTTCAGGAACTCAAGAAGCAATTTCCCAAACTGAAAGTCATTATCTCAGTGGGCGGCTGGGTAAACTCCGAGGGCTTTTCCGACGCGGCGCAGCCTGCCCATGTCCGCGACTTCGTGCACTCGTGCATCGACATGTACATCCGCGGCAACTTCGCTCCCGGAATTCGCGCGCCAGGGATCTTCGATGGAATCGACATCGATTGGGAATATCCCGTGGACGGCGGCCTGATTCCGGGGCGTCCGGAAGACACAAAGGACCTGAATGCCATGGCGGCCGAGTTTCGGCGACAGCTTGACGCCGTTCGCCCGGGCGTGCTGCTTAGCGCCGCGATTCCTGCCACCCAGGAAGACTACAAACATTACGACTTAAAAGCACTTGCTCGATACATGAACTACATCAACATCATGGCCTATGACATGCACTGGAATGGCGAGAAGATCACGAACCTGCACAGTGCGCTCTTCCACGATCCGGCGGATCCGTCCAAGCCTCCTATGGATACGCATTTCGGTGCGCATGCCGTGCAGGATTTCTTGAAGGCCGGAGTTCCCGCACAGAAAATCGTGCTCGGCGTAGCCTTTTATGGAAAAGGATGGACCGGCGTTACCAACGCAAACCACGGTCTTTATCAGCCGGCAAAGGATGCGTCGAAGTCTCCGCCTGAATATCGCAGTTTGAAAGCGTTGCCCGGCAACGCGGACCGACAGTTTTATCCGACGACTTCGACGTGCTCGATTTGGAACAACGGTGAGTTCTTCAGCTACGACTGTCCCGAGGCTTTGCGCCTTAAACGGCAATATGTGCGCCAGCATGGGTTAGGTGGTGTGATGTTCTGGGAGATGGGCCAGGACACCAGCGACGCGGAGTTGTTGAGAGCTCTGGCTGACAAATAGTCAGTGGCAAGATCGGGATGATATCGGGAAACCATCGTCAGTCCTTTGGATACCACCCTAGAATGTGGGGTCCGATCTTCTGTTGGACCTTGCATCCCTCGATCAATTCCTCTGGAACAAACCAGACTTCGGGTCGCTTGGGATCGTAGCCGACTTCCAGTTTCGACCCCGCATTCGCGGGCAGAGATTTTCTCCTGGTGGATCGGAGATGTACGGCATTAGAGCAAAGCGTCCGGAGTAGTATTCTCCATTCACCTTGTACGAGAAGGCGAACAGCTTGACTGGCATACCTTGAAAGTTACTTTCAACAACCTCCGGTGCTGCTGATTCGATCGTTGCTTCCGTTCTAGGCCAGGTTTTCGCTGCTTTCACGCCTCTCAGCCGCCACACCCACCATCCGACGCAAACCCCGGGGATTGCCAGCAGCAAACCCAAAATCCCAACCACGTGTTTGATCCACTGTTATTTGAAGGAAATAACATCCCTTTCCGTTAGGTTCCGATTCCCGTTTCTACACTACACCCTCTCGCTAGTCTCTCCCGTGCCATATTGCGGAGCTTCATCACCACTCTGTCGCTTGCGATACAGTAATCGCAGAGTGATCGGCGCGAAGATCGTTGTCACACCAGTCATGAAGACGACAATCGCGTACGCCGCGTCGGAGATCATCTTCATCTGCAGGCCAAGTAGCGCAATGATCAGGCCGACCTCACCGCGTGGTGTCATTCCCACACCGACTTTCAGTGCAGTGTCCCAGCCTTCGCGCAGTACAGGAAGTCCACAGCCAATGAGTTTCGAGATGATAGCGAGGATGGAGATCGCTCCGGCTGCGAACCATAGTGATCCGTTGAAGACACTGAGGTTAAGCTTGGCTCCCATAATGAAAAAGAAGTATGGAGCGAGAAATTCATTGATGCCGGCGACGCGCGGCATTAGGCGCCATTCCGGCGCGTATTCGGCGAAGGCCAGGCCGGCAAAGAACGCGCCGATGATGGCGGCCATTCCGATCTTCTCCGCCCCTACGGAGAGCGCTAGGCAAATGCCCAGAGCAAGGACCAGGGGAGCATTGTGCGTCTCCATGCGTTCCAATCCGGGACGCATTCGGTGAATTACTCGAGGCGCGAAGAAGATCATGATGAGTGCGAATCCAACTGCTTCAGCCACCAATACGCTCAACTGAATCCAGGCGATCGTGCCTGAAGAAACAAATCCGACTACAACTGCGAGCAGCACCATGCCAAGGATGTCGTCAAAGACCGCCGCTCCGAGGATGATCTTCGCCGGGCGAGTCTGCGCTACGCCCAGGTCTCCAAGGACGCGGGCCGTGATGCCCACACTTGTAGCGACCATGGCGGCGCCAATGAAGGCGGCTTCATGTCCGGGATGATGTCGGATCAGCAGGAACACGAGCCCCATCAAAAACGGCAGGGCCACGCCGGCAACAGCAACTCCCAGTGCCGAAGCGCCGATTCGGATAAGATCTTTGGGACGAGTCCCCAGGCCAACAGTAAAAAGAAGAAAGATGGCACCCAGTTCTCCAATGGAGGTAGTGGCGCCGGTGGGAACGATGAACCCAGTCAGATAAGGACCGAGTACAACGCCGGAAAGGATCTCTCCCAGCACCGCCGGTAATGAGAGCTGCTCAAAGAGTTCTCCGAAGATCTTCGTCCAAAGGAAGATCACTAGGAGCTGCAGCAGAAATGGATCGGCGCCGCGCGTCATGCCGAGTAATTATTTTCGCCAGAGCCTAAGTTGCGCGCCACTGAAATCCAGAGTACCTGGATTTGGGATGCCAAAGTGCGCCAGGCGGAACGATAGAGAGGTGCGGCTGCCGTGATCGGCACGACTGGGAGTCGGTCCCTGAACAGAACTTCGCAACATCCTCAGCCTCTACTTCCCGTCCTCGAAAATCACAACTGCCATCGCAGAGCTTTCGGTGTGAGTCACGGAGAGCGAGATTCGTTTAACTCCAAGTCGATCAGCGATCTCGGAGGTCTTTCCGGCAAGACGCAGGATTGGTCGTCCCCCGGGGGCGTGTGCTACTTCAATGCTGGTCCATGTGACTCCGTGAGAAGCGCCTGTCCCTAGTGCCTTCATTGCCGCTTCCTTGGCTGCAAAGCGGGCGGCAAAACGTTCAACGGAATTCTTCTTGGCCTTGCAATAGCTGATCTCAGCGTTGGTAAATACACGCTCGAGGAAGCGGTCGCCAAATCGCGCGATCGAATCCGCGATGCGTGGGACTTCACAGATGTCCACCCCGGTGCCAATGATCATGCGAAGAGCCGGTCCCCAATGTACAGCAGTCGCCCATCAACCATTCGAGCCTCGGCCATCAGCTTGTGCTGTTTGGCCGGCTTAGCATCATCGATGTGGAGCACTTCGTGCCCGTGTGCGGTCAAGTAATCGGAAACCAGCATGCGATGACAATGGAAATAGACACGTTCCGCACACATGATTGCAGCAGGTCCGTTTTGGGAAAGCTCCAGAAGTTTATCAATGCCGGCGGCGAACTCCGGAGTCAACATGTAATCGGCATAGTTACGAAATGAATCGTTACGCAAAGCGACGTTAGGCGACTCCTTCATCTGGCGTTTGCGGCGTCCGCCGAGCTCTCGCAGCCAGACATAGTTGATCCGATTCCGGGGCAGTGCTTGTTCTAAATTCTCGCGATTAAAGTGTGGCAGCCTTCGCGACATAGGAAAGGAGCGGATGTCGACCAACGTCTTTATGTCGTGAGCTTGCAGCGCAGCAATCAGGTCGCTTAGCTCTCCTGTTGAGTGCCCGATGGTGTGAATTGTTGCCACTGCCGTTACGCGGCTGGGGATGATGGTGCCAATGTTGCCGTGAGAGCCGCCATCAAAGCGCTGTCGTCCTCAGTAAATACAGTTCGGAGATCCAGAACGAGACGATCATCCTCAATTCTGGCGATTACCGGCGGCGATTGCGAGCGCAACCGCCTTAGAAGCCCGTCGCAGCTATAGCATTCGGACGCAATAGCAATCAGGAATGTCGGTAGAGTCGTTGTCGGCGCAGTTCCACCGCCAATCACAGACTTTCCTTCAATCAATTCAGCATGCACTCCATCCATCGATTCGAGGAGCCTAGCCAAGGATTCCGCGCGGCTGCGAATTTCTGGGGTTGCTGTATAGATCATTTTCAGGGCAGGGATTGCTGAATAATCCTGTTTAACGTAGGCAAGGAGCGTTGCCTCAAGCGCGCCGTAAGTTAGTTTGTCCACACGCAGGGCCCGGAATAATGGATTCGAGCGAAGACGCTTGATGAGTTCTTTACGCCCGACGATTACCCCGGCTTGTGGGCCTCCGAGCAGCTTGTCTCCACTCACGCACACAAGGTCGACGCCAGCTCTGAGACTCTCGCGCAATCCGTATTCGCCTTGAATCCCTGCGCTCGTGAGATCGAGGAGCAGGCCATTGCCGAGATCCTCCATTACTGGAATGCCACGCCTGCGGCCGAGCTCGACCAGTTCGTGGGACGCGGGTTGCTCGGTAAAGCCGATCATCGCGAAGTTGGAACGATGCACGCGAAGCAGCAAGCGCGTGCTATCGGTGATTGCCTTCTCATAGTCCGACAGGCGCGTTCGATTCGTAGTGCCAACCTCCCGAAGCTTGGCACCCGATTTCGCCATTACGTCGGGCACGCGGAAGGAGCCGCCGATCTCGACAAGCTCGCCACGCGAGACGATTACCTCTCCGCCCTCAGCTAGCGTGTTGAGCGCGAGTAGCACGGCAGCCGCACAGTTGTTGACGACAATTGCCTCGGGAGCAGCATCATTACCGCGCGCTTCGGTGTAGCGATGTTCCGCGAGCAGGCGCTCGAAGAGCCGCTGCACGTGAACGTCCCGACGGCCGCGTTCGCCCGTACTTAAATCGAATTCCAGATTGGAATAGCCGGACGCCACTGCTGAGAGATGTTCGATCGCGGCTGCAGAAAGAGGCGCGCGCCCGAGGTTCGTATGAAGAATGACTCCGGTTGCGTTAATGACCGTGCGCAGAGAGTGATCAAGCGATCGCCGCAGCTCGCGGTCTACCGCCGCCGGAATTCCTTCTACGGCGAGTTGCGCCCCCGAGTCGTCCAGTCCACCAGTGCTGATCTCTTTACGCAGGCGCTCAAGGACGGTTCGGACCGCGTCACTGGTAGCGGCGCGGCCCTCACGCTGCAATGTCGCTGTCAGGTTAGACGAGCGCAGGACCTCGTCCACCGACGGAATTTGTCGGAGCAAGTCCTGTATTTTCGCTGCTGGCACTCCCGTATTTCACCAGATGACTACCGGAGACACAAGCCAGCTTCTCGAGCTGATCACGGTGGCGACGGCTCATCTTGAGCTGGGTTCCGTCATTCAGAACGAGCAGATAATCGCCGCGCTGAAGTGCACGAAACTCCTTAACGCAATCGAAGTTCACAATTGTGCAACGATGGACGCGCCCAAACTTCCTGGGATCCAAACGCTGTTCGATGGCGTTGATGGTGGAGCGAATGCGAAACGTCTGGCCGGCGGCATGGATTTGCACGTAGTTTGCGGCGGCCGTGAGGTGGTCGATTTCACTCACTGTTTGAAGGAAGATTCGATTCTGAGAACGAATAACGATCTTCTTCGGATACTCCCTTACTTCCGGCAGTAGGTTCCCGTTGGGTTGGACATAGGCATTTGCGGTTGATGCGGCCATAAAACCTCAATCTCTTTTAACGTTCTTTTGAAAAACTCGGCTGGCCACATAGGGAATGCGCTCCTATGTCAGATGAAACAGCGATGCGGCCGATTGGAGTTGTTTCATCTCTTTAAACCAGAGATGCGGCTGATTTCATCCCGCAAAAGAAAAAAGTAGAAAGGCAGATTTCTGAGGCAGGAACAGGAGCAGAGGAGATCTGTTTTCTCTCCGATGTTTCCAATACCAATCACTTCGTGTCAATGCGGATATTGAGCGTGATGTTATTCCGGTTATCGAACGAGCTGATCGTCTTTGTCGGACTCTTTTGGCCTTGATAGTCAGCGTAGATCTCGTAATCGATGTTCTGTGAAAGGCCATGGAAGCGATAGCCTCCATCCTTTTCCGTGATGAAGCTTTTGATCGTGAGCGTCTTTGTGTTCTTGAGATACACGACGGCGTCCGGAAGAGGTGCTTCAGACTTGGACATCACTTGCCCGGTTACATTGCGGCCCTGATCCTGATTCTTGTCCGCAAACATCTGCGTCTGTGAGATTGCGGCAGTCACCAGCGTCGCGAGTGCAAGCATTGCCAGAAGGGTGCGCTTCATGGATTCACCTCGGCTCTCATTCTATTCAGACTGCGCAAATGACGGAAAGTTGCAGGATTTATGTCTTTAGAATCAGCAGTTTAGGTGCTCATCAAAGGCGGATACTCCTCGGGACCTTAGATTGAAGGGCCAATCTTTGGCTCGGCGGCTGCAACCAGACTCTCAAGATCGTGCGATGCGTCCCATCGGACTCATCCCTGTTATTTTGGGCAGCTTGCTTGCGAAACAGAGATGAAACTGTTATTCGGCAGATCAAGCGCACTGTTTCTACCAGAATCTGAGCAGAAAGGAGATTGAATCAATGGCTGCTCAAACCCAGTTTCCTTATGACACTCGATTAAACGTCCTTCACAAGCCACTGGAGCGGATCGACGAGAAAGCGCTTTCCGACGCGGCTCCGCACAAGTGGTATAACCAGACGCTCTGCCAGGTGAACGCCTCTGTTGTTCGCGTCGGAGTAATCGAGGGCGAGTATCACTGGCACAAGCACGACAATGACGACGAGTTCTTCTACGTAGTCGAAGGCAAGCTGCTCATCGACCTGGAGGACCGCATCGTTGAACTTGCTCCACGCCAGGGTTTCGTGGTGCCGAAAGGTGTCGTTCACAGAACGAGAGCACCACAGCGGACGGTCATCCTGATGTTCGAGAATGCCGGAATCATTCCCACCGGAGACTGAGGGGCTCAGCAAGTCGCTTTGACAATTTGCGGCTGTGTGGTACCACGCAAATTAGCGGTCTAGCAACTGAAATAAGATGATAAAGCCTTGTGCAAGCGAACGTGGATCTGGGCGCCCACGCCCGGGGTAGCAGGCGCGAATAATGTGAGATTCCTGACTTGGTTTTGAAAGGATGTGCGGAGCGTAAGAGCTTCGTTCTAAAGAATCTTATGGCAGCATTAAAGCAACCGATTGCAATCTATCACGAACACCCGCACTGGTTTGAGCGGTTGTTTGCCGAACTCGACCGGCGAGGAACTCCCTATGAACGAGTCGATGCCACAAGCCACCATTTCGACATCGAACCGAATGGGAATCGGAAGTATTCGCTAGTGTTCAATCGCATGAGTCCCTCGGCCTACACGCGCGGTCACGGACACGGCATTTATTACACCGTCAGTTACCTCGAGCACCTTGAGCGCCTCGGTACTCGCGTGATCAATGGTGCACGTGGTTTTCGCAATGAGATTTCAAAAGCTTCGCAGCTATCGCTCCTGCATTCACTTGGACTGCCGTATCCGCGCGCACGAGTGATCAATCATCCCGCAGAAGCACCCGCAGCCAGTGAGGGATTTCGCTTTCCCGTAATTGTGAAGCCGAATGTCGGCGGTAGTGGCAAGGGGATCGTCCGCTTCGATACTCCGGAGGCGCTGGAGCAGGCTTCCCGTAATGGGCAGTTCTCGCTGGGACTCGACAACACGGCGCTCGTGCAGGAGTTCATTCCCGCCCGAGGCGGGCACATCACGCGAGTAGAGGTCGTCGGCGGGAAATATCTGTACGGCATCAACGTTTACATTACCGGCGAGACCTTTGACCTGTGCCCCGCCGACATCTGCAAAACGACCAGCGGCGTGGAACTCAATCTCGCAACCTGCGCGGTTGAGGCTCCCAAAGCGGGACTGCGCGTCGAGAGCTATACACCGCCCGCGCAGGTGATCAGCGATGTCGAGCGCATCATGCAAAACGCCGGCATCGACGTTGGCGGAATCGAGTACGTAACCGACGATCGCGACGGCCAGATGTATTACTACGACATCAACGCGCTATCGAACTTCGTCTCAGACGGGCCGCGAGTGATCGGCTTCGATCCCTTTGTGAAACTTGTCGATTACCTCGAGGCGGAAGCGCAGAAATCCGCGAAGAAGGAGGCGGTAGCATAATGCGATACGGATATTGGCTTCCTGTTTTTGGTGGGTGGTTGCGTAACGTCGAGAACGAGGGCATGCAGCCGACTTGGGAGTACGTAAGCAAGCTGGCACGACGCAGCGAACAGATCGGCTACTCACTTACTCTCATCGCGGAACTCAATCTGAACGACATCAAAGGGGTGGATGCGCCGGCGCTCGATGCGTGGTCCACGGCAGCGGCGCTCGCAGCAGTCACAAAAGAACTGGAGCTGATGGTTGCGGTCCGCCCTACATTTCATTTGCCGGCGCTTCTTGCGAAGCAGGCAGCCAACATCGATCACATCAGCGACGGGCGGGTGGCGCTCAACGTAGTCTCGTCCTGGTGGGCGGAAGAGGCTCGCAAGTTCGGCGTGCATTTCGAGCAGCATGATGACCGATACGCTCGCACTTCGGAGTGGCTGGATATCGTTGACACTGCCTGGAAACGCGATCACTTTTCCTATTCTGGGAAGTATTACTCGGTCGCAGACACGGTTGTGCAACCTAAGCCTGTTGCCAAGCCACGTCCGACGATCTATGCCGGCGGCGAGTCGGAGGCAGCGAAAAACCTGATCGCGTCCAAGTGCGACGCCTACGTGATGCATGGCGACCCGCCAGAGCGGATTCGGGAAAAGGTCGGCGATCTCGCGGCGCGGCGGGAGAAATTCGGGCTTGGTCCGATGAAGTACGGTGTCGCGGCCTACGCCATCGTGCGCGACAACGAAGCCGAAGCTCAGCGCGAGCTTGCGCGCATCACCGATGTGAAGCAAAGCGCGGCCGGTTACGGGAATTATCAGCAGTGGCTGGCAAACACGCAGCTCGAGCAGCGCGTGTCGCTGGAGGACTACTCCGTGTCGAATCGAGGGCTACGTTCCGGACTAGTGGGCACTCCGGAACAAGTACGCGAACGCATCGCGGAATTCGAAGATGCGGGAGTCGACCTACTGCTGCTGCAATTCAGCCCGCAATATGAAGAAATGGAGCGATTTGCGGCGCAAGTAATTCAGCATCCTGCTGCCAGCTCCCGAATCCCGGCTGACATTCAGATTGTGGGTCGGTCCGTGAGCTAACTCTGAATTGCATACTTAAGCAGTCCCAAGCGAAAACCCTCTGCCGGGGCGCTGGTACCACAATCCCTAACAGGCTGAAGGTGAAAGACTTACCTCTTAACTTCCGCTCTCCCCAAGCCGTATAATCACGGCTTACCTTTCTTCCTGTCGCTCGTCTATCGGAATGCAAGCACGGGATTTAGCCCATTCGCGCAGGCCGATATACCAGGAGAAGAAATGCCAAGTCTAGCCGCAGTGGCGGGCGGCCAAATCGCCCTCGGCTCTGATACACGCATGGCGACCGCAGGTCAGGCGCGGGGAGTGAAGGCTAGAGAGGACAGCTCTGTCTCGCCCGCGATTGCGGCGAGCGGTCCCGTGGTGAGCCACACACTCAACCGCATCAACGACGCCGACCTGATCCGCGAAGCGCAGCGTGGCTCTCGCACTGCGTTCGAGGAACTTGTGCGTCAGTACGATCAGGCGGTGTTGCGGCTGGCATTGCACCTGACAGGCTCTGAGGCTGAGGCGCAGGATATCTACCAAGAAGCGTTTCTCAAGGCCTATCGTCATCTCGGGAATTTTCGTTTCGAATGCTCCTTCTACACCTGGATGTATCGCATCGTGACCAACCTGTGTCTCGATCATCTGCGCAAGAAGAAAACGCGGCGAGAAGATTCGCCTGTCATGGTTGATGCCAGTGGTGAAGAGCACAGCTTGCTGGATCAGGTAGCCGACGATCGCGCCGGCGCCAATCCCGAGCGCGATCTGATGCGCCGCGAACTGGGCGGCAAGATCAGCAAAGCTTTAAAACAGCTGACGCCGCGCGAGCGCATGGTATTTGAACTGAAGCATTACCAGGGACTGAAGCTGAGAACAATCGGCGAGATGTTGAATACGACGGAAGAGACAGCAAAAAACACGCTCTTCCGCGCCACGCAGAAACTGCGAGGCACTCTGGCGCCGATGCGCTGAAGTTTCGGCGGTAAGTAACTTCGAACTCCAAAGCTCTGGCAAGTTCGAAGAGATGTAAAGGTTGTCAGGCCGAAAGCCGAGTGCCGAAAGCCGACAGCCGCTTTTAGAAAGTGTGGCAATTGTGAACTGTGAATGGACGCGGGCGAACGCTGCCCTGTATGTTTACGACGAATTGAAGGACGACGAGCGCTACGAGCTCGAACGGCATGTGGAGCGTTGCTCAACCTGCCAGTCGGAACTCGAAGCTATGCGCGGTTTCCGCCTGGCAATGTCGGCGAGCCCGGTTCCCGATCCTTCTCCGAATCTGCTGGCCAGTTCGCGAATGCGATTGTCTGAGGCGCTGGAGTCCGAGCAGCCGCACCGCGGATGGCATCGCTTCACTTTTGATTTTGCCGGATGGCTGCAGTCGATGAAGTTCGCTCCGGCGCTTACGGCCGCGCTGCTGATGATTGGCTTTGCCGTCGGTGTGTTAACGACATGGCAGGTCAAGTCTCAACCGCAGCGCCTGCCTGTAGGTGGGGACGGCGGGCAGACTCAGGTTGATTCCGCTTCGTCTATAGCAAGCATTCGGGGCATCACCCAGGAACCCGGCAGCGATCAGGTAAAGATTCAGTACGACAAAGTTCTTCCCGACCAGGCGCAGGGATCAATCAACGATCCAAAGATCCAACAGCTTCTTCTCTTCGCCGCACGCAACAACATGAACTCCGGTCTTCGCTTGGACTCTGTCGACTTGCTGGCAAAGAGTCCTGACGACAGCCGCGTGCGCGAGGCCTTGATTTTCGCTCTTCACTATGACCGCAATCCCGGAGTTCGGTTAAAGGCTCTTGATGGGCTGCGTTCCTACGTGAAAGACGATCAAAAAGTACGCGACGCTGTTCTAGAGGCTCTGCTGCAGGACCCAAATCCGGGTGTGCGGACGCAGGCGATTGGGTTGCTGGAATCAGTGAAGAACGACAGCAGCGTGCGGCAGGCGTTTGCGGCGCTCGCGCAGGGTGATAAAGACAAGTACATCCAGGAAGAATCGAAGCGTATGCTTTCAAACCTTCCGGATTTCGAGTAAGGCGGGTCACAAGTTTTGTGATTACTAATTTCGGATTTAGGGGAACGACTCGCTTTTGGGCTGTGGCAGTAAGATGGGCAATTTGATTTTTCGGGCTCAGCGGTATTTCCGTTAGAGACGTAAAAGCTCTGGACAATACGCGCATAGAAAACAGAGGAACAACAATTTGGTAATTCGCAATAAATTCGCGCTCCCGGTTCTGATACTGGTGCTCGCCACGCTTGGCGTAGCCCAGACGGACAGCGCATCGAAGGTTTACCGCGACGGTAACTCCTGGGTGGAGGAAATCACTGGGGCAATGCCCGCCGCGCGCTATATCAAAGTTCATACCAACACCGGCAACGTAAGCGTTACCGGTTCCCAGCAGTCGAACATCACATATACGATTCGCAAGCGCCTTACCGGTTATTCAGAAGAGAGCGCTCGCCGCAACTTCGAAAACTTGCGCGTGATTGCCAACCGCCAAGGCGACGCCGCCTACTTTGGTGGTGAAGGTCCCGGAAATTGGCGACGAGGCATGGTTGAGTTCAATATCAACGCGCCTCGATCGGTAGAGCTGATCAAGGCCAAGACCGATGGCGGCAGTCTTCAGTTCTCCCACCTCAACGGCCGCGTCGACGCTGAGTCCGGCGGCGGTACCGTTAGTCTCGACGACATCAACGGAAATGTAACGACTAGCACTGGCGGTGGCGCAATCAATGTCGGCACGGTCAATGCCGATTTGGGAATTCGCACTGGTGGCGGCCAGGTAAGCATCACGTCGGTTGCTGGACAGCTCAAGACCTCGACTGGCGGTGGGAATGTCTATCTGGAAAATGCTAAGCGCGACGCGATCATAGAGACCGGCGGAGGCAACATCTCCGTACAGAATGTCGGCGGCGATCTGCGTGGATCCACCGGCGGCGGGAATATCGAAGTTGGGAACGTGGCCGGAACCATGGACGTGGAAACCGGCGGCGGCAGCATTCGTCTCACTGGCGGCGGCAATGGCGCAATCAAGGCGCAGACTGGCAGCGGCAGCATTCATTGTGTCCGCATTGGCAGCAGCGTTCGTGCGGAAACTGGCGCTGGTGGAATCACTGCGGAGTTCATGACAATGAACGGCAAGTTCAGCGACTCTACGCTGGAAACAGGTGTTGGTGACATCATCGTGTATCTTCCGTCTGACTTGAAGGTCAGCGTGCGCGCCGTTATCGATGTCGCTACCAGTAGAGATGCCATCCGCAGTGAACTTCCGGGAATCCGAATCTCATCTGAAGGTGATTTCGGGCCACGCGAAATGTCGGCCGAGGGCAATCTTAATGGTGGCGGTCCGGTGCTGAAGCTACATACCTCAACGGGAAAGATTCAATTCATCGCGCTAAAGAAATGATGGGCACTACTGCCCGGGTAACTTCGATGAAACGTATTTATCTAATCGCAATTGTGTTTCCGGGGGTGGCCGCATTGCCGCTGATGGCGCAAAAAGCGGCGACGATTCGCCATATCTCGGCCACTCCTATCACTGTCGAGTTCCAGGCTGCGGCCAGCCGATCATACTTAGGCGTTGGTGTTGCCGATATTAGCGCCGAGCGTGTGCAGGCTCTCAAGCTAAAAGACGATCGTGGTGTGGAGATTGTCCAAGTCGACCAGGACGCTCCTGCGGGCAAGGCTGGGTTCAAAGAACACGATGTGATCGTGGCGTTCAACGGCACGCCGGTAGAGAGTCAGGAACAATTCAAGCGGCTGATGCGTGAGACACCACCGGGACGTACCGTGTCGATGAATATCATGCGCGACGGTCAGCCACAGACAATCAAAGTGCAGCTTGCGGATCGCAAGAAGCTGGAGTCCTCGGTTTGGCCGCACGAACCTCAAGATTTCGCGATGGTGATGCCGCCCAGTCCGCCGATGCCCCCGATGCCCGACTTCCCGCGTGCCTGGGCGGAGCAAAGCATTACCCGCATCCGTTCCACTTCGGGCGTAACCCTGGAGAGCCTGACGCCACAACTCGGCGATTACTTTGGCGTAAAGAACGGCGAAGGAATGCTGGTTCGCTCAGTGCAAAAGGGTAGTGCCGCGGAGACCGCTGGTCTTCGTGCAGGTGATGTCATCGTGAAAGTCGGAGATCAGAAGATTTCGGACAATTCCGACTGGCGTGAGGCGCTGCGGAATGGCAAGGACGGAAAAGTGTCAGTGACAGTAGTCCGCGATAAGAAAGAACTGACTCTTTCGATTTCGGTGCCTGCCCGAAGAGGGTCAGATAGTTCAGCGCTGATCCTGGAAGACTCTCCCGACACAGAATTGGCGGTCGCCTCTGCGGCAGACGCGATCGAAAATGTCGAGCCGCTCATCGAAGACGGGGAGCTCACAATCGACGGATCAGAGATCAATCGCGCGATGCGAAAAGCGATGGAACAGCTTCACCGAGAACTGATCGATAACCGCAGCAATATCAACCGGAATATCTCGGGATCCTTGAAGCTGGCGTCTGCGGAATTAAAGGCTCACGGAGCAGAGTTGCGCAAAGCAATGCGCGAGGTCAGCCGCGCGCTGGCGTTACACTGCGATTCACAGATGCAGTGAACATTCGCGTTTAGTAAATTAGATTTCGGCCGTATGCAAGCCTCGTCCCCACCGGACGAGGCTTTTCAATTACGTGATTGGACAGAAATCGATTCGTCCAATATGTTGAAATGCAGCATCTCACACAATCTTACGCTGGTGGCGCTGGCCATACGCTAACGTCCGACTTGCTAAAAAGGGAATCTCTCGTAGAGAAAGCTTGTCAGTGAGTAAGGCATTCATACTTTTTTTCTTGTTGGTGGGCGCTAGCTTTGGGGGCCAGACAGCACCGCCAAGTTCGAGTGCTCCCTCCGGCTCGTCTCGATCACACCGCGGCGCGGCGCCAGGTGGCGAACGCTCCATGAAGGGGTGCCTAACAAGAGACGAGACTGGCGCATACCTTCTTCAAACGCAACGCAGCGGAAAGGTGAAGCTCGATAGCGTGGAGGACTTGTCTTCGCGGGTCGGCCGGCAAATTAAAATAACAGGTACGTTCGAAGACACTCAGCCCGGAAGTAGTGCGGCATCCGCCGTGAACGGTTCCAATTCGAATCCCTCAGAAAGACCACATTCTGTCCGAGCGTTTCGTATATTTAAAGTAGATGTGCTCTCACAGACCTGTACCGGCCACAGGAAATAGTCCGCCCAGCTTTCTTGATCATCCCCAAGCGCGTTCGATCACAAGCTGAGCCAGATATGCGCGATGGAAAACAATGAAATGAACAGGCCAAGGCAGAAGTAGATGTTGTGGGCGGTCGCCTGGCTGGGAGGCTCTGGAAAATGTACGCCGTAGCGGCGGAAAAAAGCGTCTAGTGCTCGCTCACGATCCAGAATGAAATTGGCGATAGGGCGGTGGAAGAGCGCCACAATCAATCCCAGCACTAAATTAGTGAAATCCGCGATCATGGTTTCGAGTCTAACAACCCACTCGTGCCTTCCAATCGGGCGAAGAACCTAGTACTTCAAAGCGATCTCAGTGGATTACCTCGATGCTCCGGAAGTAATTCGAAAAAGCTCAAGCTGCAGCCTTTTCAATAAACGACTTTGGGACTTCCAAAACAGGATCTTACAGATGCGCAGCCAACTTCGATCCTTCGAGTCGCTTCTGCATCTCCTCCAGCGTAATCCCCTTCGTTTCCGGATAGATGAGGAGCACGACAAAGAACTGTACGATCATCATCAGGCAGAAGAACATGAAGGGATAGGCACCAGAGCGCGTCGCTAGTAAGGGAAAGATTCCCGAGATCAAAGCATTCATTGCCCAGTGAGTGAAACTCCCCAGACCTTGTCCTTTAGCGCGGACCACATTGGGAAATACCTCACTGATGTAAACCCAAATTACAGCGCCTTGTGAGACGGCAAAGAACGCAATGTATCCGATCAGCAGCCAGAGCAAAAACTCTTCATGAAGATGAGTCGCGAAGACTGCAGAGACTCCAGCGAGACAAAGCATAGTGCCCACGGAGCCAATCAGCAGCAAAGTCTTGCGTCCGATCCTGTCGATTACAGACATGGCCAGCATCGTGAAGAGAAGATTCGTCGCGCCAATCGCCACTGCCTGCAAATTGCCAGACACCCTGCCGAAGCCAGCGCGCGCAAAAATGTCATTGAGGTAATAGAGAATCGCGTTGATGCCCGAGAGCTGATTGAACGCTCCAATCGAGATCGCGAGAAAAACAGGCAAGGCATAGCGTTTCTGAAAGAGAGCTTCCTTGCCAAGCGACTTGGCCTGAGCGATGGAATCAACGATCTCGCGCAGCCGCTGCTCGTAGTTACCTTCACCAATGAGCTGTAGCACGGCGCGTGCTTCGTCGACCCTTCCAACCTCGGCAAGCCAGCGTGGACTTCGCGGAATCCCAAAAAGCATCAGAAAAAACAGAAACGCCGGAATTGCTGCCACACCCAACTCCCATCGCCATTCGGATGTGCCGAAACCAACAAGGCTCAGAAGATAATTCGAGAGATAAGCCAGCAGAATCCCGAAAACGACGTTGAATTGAAAGAATCCAACCAAGCGTCCGCGCCATGCCGCAGGCGCGATCTCAGCGATGTACATGGGGCCAAGGACTGACGAGCCACCGATTCCTAATCCGCCAATGAAACGGAAAAATACTAGGGCGCGCCAATCCCACGCAAAGGCGCAACCGAGGGCGGAGATGAAATAAAGAATTGCCATAACGCGCAAACTGTCGCGACGTCCATAGCGATCGCCGGGGAGTGCGGCGATAGCAGCACCTATAAGCGTTCCGACGAGTGCGCTTGCTACTGTAATTCCCAGAGACTCAGGCGAGAGATGATATTGGTCGGTCAGTCCGCGCGTAGTGCCGGAGATTACTGCGGTATCGAATCCGAACAGCAGGCCACCGAGCGCGGCTACGATAGTGCTCTTGAATAGAGATGGGCTGAGTTTCATAGCGGAAATCTGAAGCCACGGGGCAGCTATTCAGATGGGAATTAGTCCAGTAAGCGCGGCCATCGTATCTGTGCGGCCCGGCATCCACAAGTGGAACGTTATGGTTGACAGACTCAGCCCGATGTGTAGAATCACTGAATCCGCATGCAACGGATTTAAACAAATGACTCCTCTCAACCGGACCCGAATGTATATGGCCATGTGCACCCCGGGCGGTGTACTGTCCACATCGG
>Ga0126378_10000104_pt1 | contig 62737 bp, 48 predicted proteins | sample PanSoiMetPlot_23_FD_92587 | JGI IMG/M metagenome (GOLD analysis project Ga0126378, IMG submission 92587) | Tropical forest soil microbial communities from Panama - MetaG Plot_23 | ecosystem: Environmental > Terrestrial > Soil > Tropical forest > Bulk soil | place: Panama | collected 2016-02-17 | reverse complement strand
CGGCGTCGGTGGCGGATTCTTTGGCGGCGGCAACGGAATCCTTGGCGGCCAGGCCTCTGCAATTCATCTTGCTGGCTGGGCCATTGACGAAATGCAGATCAAGAAAAGCGTGGCCATGGTCCTTAATTGGCCTGAAATCCAGACCGAGACGTTTGACTTCTCCACCTTCACGAGGAAGGAAAAACCTTACACCGAGGCCAAGCAAGAATATGACAAGCAGGTGAACGAGCTCACGGATTGGATCGAGCGCGCGCGCCACTACGCGCAGGCCATGGAGAAGGGCTCGGTCTCGAAGTACGACCGCGACGTAAAATTGGAGGCTCTTGCCCCCGTCGTTCGCGGCGAACTCCCCCTTCTCGTTTTTGCCGATCACTCGCGCGATATCCGCAACGCCCTTGAATTCTGCGACAAACAAAAGCTGCGGATGATCCTTGCGGGCGGCGCCGAAGCCTACAAAGTCAAAGACCTCCTTCGTTCGAAGGAGATTCCGGTCATCCTGCGCCCCATGCTTTCCCTGCCGGAAGAGGAAGACGACCCATACGACCGCGAGCTTTTCCAGCCTGCCGAACTCGCCACGGCTGGCGTCAAGTTTGCCATCGCCAGCTTTGACAACTCTTTCGCGCGTCGACTCGGGCAAAACGCCGCCAACGCCGTCGCGCATGGTTTGTCCTATGACGAAGCGCTGCGGGCCGTCACCATCAATCCGGCGCAAATCCTTGGACTTTCGAGCCAGATCGGCACCCTGGAACAAGGCAAACTCGCCAACGTTATTGTCACGAATGGCGATCCGCTAGAGCTGACCACCGACGTGAAGTACCTTTTTATCCGGGGGCAGCTTAGTTCCACGGAAAACAAGCACCATCGGTTGTACGAAAAATACTCAAACCGGCCAAAGGGCCAATAAACCCGTCCGCGTCCTTAACTGTTCAGCTGAAGGTGTGTCCGCTTAGCCTGAATTTCCCGAAACTTTTTCCTTCCCGCTGCGTTGTTAGTGATGAGCACCATGCGCCGCCTCTTTTCTCTCGCCTGCTTGTTGTGTTTGCTTGGCTTTTCTGCTCGTCCATCTTGCGCCCAGGAGCCTGCGAAGATCGTCGAGCAATACGTCAAAGCGGCGGGTGGCTCACGTGCGCTATCCAAAATCCAAACGCTGGCGCTCGAAGGGACCTTTACCACGGACGACGGCAAGTCAGGCACCTATACGTTCGATTCCAAATTGCCGAATCGCTATTACCTTGAGCTGCTGGTAGGCGACCAAAATCTGATTGAAGCTTACAACGGCAAATCCGCCTGGCGCCGTACCGCCGCTGGAGAGCTTGGAACACTGGTCGGCCCGGAGGGCATGCAGCTCGAAGGGGCTGCCCAGTATTACAACTCTCGGCTCGTTAATCCAAAGAAGGAGAAAATAGCGCTCGTGTTGATCGGAAATGCGCAAGTACGCGGTAAGAATGCTTTGGAAGTTGAACTGACTTCCGCCACCGGCATCAAACGCCACGTGTTCTTCGATCCGCAGACGCACCTCATTGTGAAAGAAACCGCCACGGTTGGCGGCGTTGAGGAAGAGATTCTTTACGACGACTACCGTGCGGTTGATGGTGTGAAGCTGCCGTACAAAATCGAGCTGCATCGCGCCGGCGCAAAGTACGACATCACCATAAGCCGCGCAATCGTCAACGGCACCATCGGCGAACGTGTTTTCGATTTTCCCATCAAGTCTCAGGTCAAGCTGCCAGACCTGAAAGCTCTCTTCAAGGAAATTGACGACAACCAGAAGGCGATCGACAAGCTCAAAGAAAACTACGCCGGTACGCGCACCGAAGAAGAAATGGAATTCGAAGGCGACGGAAGAGTGAAAAAGCGTGAACTCACCGAATATACGTTCTTCTATCTGGACGGTGATGAGATCTCTACGCGCGTGAAGAAAGATGGAAAGCCATTGAGCGAGGAGGATCAGAAGAAAGAAGAAGAGAAGACCCGAAAGCACATTGAGGAACACCAGAAACGCCACGCGAAGAAAGAGGCCAAGGAACAAAAGGCCCAAGAGGAGGGGAAGAGTGAAGAAAAAGACGACCCGGGAATCGAAGTCTTCCTACGGGCGTGCCAGTTCGTGAATCCGCGCCGCGAGCGCTTTCGCGGACAAGACGTGCTGGTCTTCGATTTCGAGCCTAACCCGGAATTCAAACCGCAAAAATTGGCAGAGAAAGTGGTTCAAAAACTTGCCGGCGTCGTCTGGATCGATGAAAAGGCCCACGATGTAGCGCGCCTGGAGGCCTATTTTGTGGGGAACGTGAAGATCGCCGGCGGTTTACTCGCCAACCTGCAAAAAGGTACAAGTTTCGTCTTCGAGCAGTCTTTTGTGAACAACGAAGTCTGGTTGCCTACCTACATGGAAGCCCACATCGGCGCGCGCGTCTTGTTGGTGAAGGGATTCAAAGTCAGCGAAGTGATTCGCTATTCGGACTACAGGAAGTTCAATGTCGAAACGCTCTCCACGATCTCCAAGCCCAAGGGCGCGGAAACGCCTTCTGAGCCCCTTCTAAAGCCTCGATAACGCATAAGAAAGCTAAACGCTCATCTGGCGGCCACTGGCCTGTCGAGCGTCTCGCGCACTTTTCGCGCCAGCGCCCGCGGCGTGAACGGCTTCTGCAGAAAAGAATGCCCTTCTTTCTGCGCCCCGCTTTCGTCGATGAGGTTGTAGGCGTAGCCGGACATATACAGTACTCGAAGATGAGAATGGTGAGCCGTCAACTCTCTTGCCAGATCGCGCCCGCTCATTCCCGGCATCACGACATCCGTCAGCAGGAGATGAATCTTGGGCCCCTGCAATCCCCCGAGCCTCAGCGCATCTTGCGAATCTCTCGCTTCGATCACCGAGTATCCTAGTTCTGTGAGCGACATGCGCGCCAGCTTGCGCAGCTCCGGTTCGTCCTCGACAAGCAAAATCGTTTCCTGTCCTTCCCCGCTCTTTGGCTCGCGAATTTCCTTCTTCTGCGGCTCCGTGACCGCCTCTTCTACGCGCGGCAAATACACCTGAAACGTCGTGCCTTTGCCCAACTCACTCTGGACCGAGATGTGCCCGCCGCTCTGCTTGACGATGCCATACACTGTAGAAAGCCCGAGCCCCGTGCCGCGGCTCCCTTCCTTCGTCGTGTAGAACGGCTCGAAGATGTGCGCGACCGTTTCCGCGCTCATGCCTATGCCCGTGTCCGTCACACTAAGCATCACGTACGGCCCGGCTTTGACCGTCCATTGCTCGTGCGACATCCTTGAGTCCACTTCGGCGTTGCTGGTTTCGATCAAAAGTTTGCCGCCATTGGGCATTGCGTCGCGTGCGTTCACAATTAGATTCAGAATTACCTGTTCGATTTGGCCTGGATCCGCTTTCACGTTGCCCAAATTCCTATCCACCCGCGTCTTAATCTCAATCGTATCGCTCATCAAACGCCGCACCAGTTTGTCCATATTCAAAACGATGCTATTCAAATCCAGCACTTCGGGCTTCAAAACTTGCTTGCGGGAGAAGGCGAGCAATTGCCGCACCAACGTGACCGCGCGCTCCGCGGCTTCCCCAATTCGCTGAATGTTTCCGTGCAGTTCCGGCTGGTCCAAGGTACGATTCAGCGCCAGTTCGACGTAGCCCTTGATGATCGTCAGCAGATTGTTGAAATCGTGCGCCACACCGCCGGCGAGCCGCCCGACGGCCTCCACGCGGCGCGCCTGCTGTAGCTGGTTCTCCAGCATGCGCTTCTCCGTGATGTCAACGATGATCCCTTCCATCAGCGGATGGCTCTCGCTTCCCGGCACCATGACCGCGTTGTCGCTCACCCAGATCATCCGGCCGTCTTTTCTTTTGAGCCGGTACTCCGCCTGAAAGCGCTTTGCCCGCGTGCAGTTCTGTTCCGCCGCCTCGATGACCGCGTGATCTTCCTCCGGAACCACCCTGACCCAGTTCTCCGAATCGGCCAGCCATTCTTCCTGCGTATAGCCGAAAATTGTTTCCACCTGCGGGCTCACATACATCCATGCGCCATGGAACCCGACCTCGGCGATGTAGCTAACCGCAGCTACTTGCTCGACAAGCATCTTGTACTTGGCTTCGGTTTCCGATCGTTCACGCTGCGCCGTCACGCGGTCGCTGATGTCTCGCGCGACGCATACGACTCCACCCTGGGCCATGGTGGTGATGGACATCTCCACGGGAACCCTCGAGCCATCCTTCCTGCCCAAGGAAATCCTTTCTGACCACTTCCCGCATCGCCTCAGCGAATCGCGAACCTGGTGTTCCAGCAGCGCCGCGTCCTTGACGTCGTAGACTTCACGCCAGCCTTTCCCGAGGACGTCCGGCACGCTTTCGAAACCGAGCATTTTGGCAAATGCTGAATTTGCGTAGAGATGCCGGCCATCGCTGTCCAGGATTGATATTCCGTCAGCCGCGGAGTCCATTGCCAGCGCATGGGTCATCGCCTCATTCGCGCTTTTTGCTTCGCGGTATTGGCTGATTCCGAGGCGCGCCGCGTAACAGACGATGGAAATGCCGAGAAGCGAGAAACGAAGCAGCCGCCACTCCGATTGCAGTTGTGATACCTGGAATAGAATGATCAAAGGCGCCAGCGCAAACATGCCGTTTGTCACCATCAATTCGCCCAGCATTTTCCGTCGCGACTGCGAAGCCCCCTCCTCTGCTTCGTTCGGCTTCCACTGGGCCGCCCAAAGCGCCCCGAATAGAAAGGGCATGGTCCAAAATAGGTCTCGCAGCGTCCCTGTTGGCGCAGGCCGGACAATCTGCAAATACTGCGCTATCCCTGAGAACACCGTGACGAGCAGCGCGTAAAGCGCCAGTCCCCAATAGAGTTTGCGAAGGTGTTGTTTCTTTGCTGTCAGCGATCGGAAGATGGCCAGCCCGGCAACCATCAGATCTTCAGCGTTTTCGACGCGCATCTCCCGAAGGAATGCCGTGTGCTCGTCAAGCCGGTGCGCCGGGAGGAAGTAAAATTCCAGGAAAATGAAAAAGAAAACGATGCCGATCTGGATGAAGTCCAGGACGGACTCCAAGCCGATCTGTGGGGAGTCTTTGTCCTGATCCAGGAACAAAGCCATCGCGATGAGCACATCTTCAAAACCAAAAAGGAATCGCACGCCTGAGGTCAGCGACGGTTCGGCGTGCAGAACAACCTCGTAATACATCCAGCCCAGGTTGGCTATGCCCCACATTGCCATGCCCGTGCCCACCAACAGCCAGAACGGGCGGCTGAGGCCTCTTCCGCGCCGGTATGCGCCGAACGCCATCACTACGGCAAACGCGCAGGCAAAGATTTGCAAGATATTCGCTAAAAGAGATCCCGTCGTGGATGTACCGAGCGTAGCCGCTTCGCAAAGGTGCAAAGCGACGATGACCGCCGCGAGGATCAGGGGCTTTCGGGGCATTCCTTGCCGCGCCTTCAGTTAGATTTGAATTTATTACTTGTTTCTATCTTAGGATGAGGTCGGCTGGGCCTTTTCACGAGCCTTGAAAAGGTGTGCCTACCCCGTTACCGCCAGCAAAAATGAAGTTGCGCCAGAAAGCGCAGCGGCCAGAGGTTCTCTTGTCGTGCTAGCGCCCTTCGAATGGGTAGCGGTCCTGCGCCTGCACAGCTGCGGCCACGTTGCGCCGCAAGGCGATGGTGTTTACTGGCGCGCGCTTCGCAAAACGCTTCAGCACCGCCATTTGAGTGATCAGCATGTCGCCATCATGCACTGCTGCGATGGCGCGCTTTGCTTCGTGTTCCACGCGCTCGGCAGCGTCGTTGATGAAGACGCGGGCGGCATCGATCATTGTTTGAGACCCCGCTTCACCCTTCGTCGCCGCGGCTTTCTGCGCGCGCAGCAGGCACGACTCCATCGCATAAATCTCCATGACCACGTTCGAAAGGGCGCCGATCAGTTCCTGCTCGTCCGCCAGCTTTTCGCGGAATTTCTGCACCGCGCCGCCGGCCGCCTGCAAAAACATTTTCTTCGCATTGGCCACTACGCGCCCTTCATCGCCCAGCGGCCCCTCCGGCGTCTCTTCAAACGACGGCCCGGCAAGGATTTCATCCGCCAGCTTCATTGCCGCGGGAATCAGCGGCAATTGACCGCCCATCGCGCGCTTCATCAGCATCTGGATGATGAGCATGCGGTTGATTTCGTTGGTGCCTTCAAAAATCCGGTTAATGCGCGAGTCGCGGTACGCGCGACACACAGGATATTCTTCGTGGAAGCCGTAGCCGCCGAAAATCTGCACGCCTTCGTCCACCACAAAATCCAGCATCTCGCTCCCGTAAACCTTCGCGATGGAGCTTTCGATCGCGTACTCTTCGAGTACTTTCATGGTGTTTTGGATTTTGTCGCCCGAGCCTGCGGCAGCCGCCATCGCTCCTTCAATGTTTCCAGCCGAGCGGTACACCATCGATTCCACGGCGAACACCTGGATAGCCATCTCCGCCAGCTTTTCCTTCATCATTCCGAAATCGCCGATCTGCTTGCCGAACGCCTTGCGTTCTTTCGAATATTTCGACGTTGTCGCCAGCACGTGCTTCGAGCCGCCCACGCACGACGCCCCCAGCGTGAACCGCCCTGCATTCAAAATATTGAACGCCACGATGTGCCCGCGCCCGATTTCGTGGAGCACGTTTTCCTTGGGCACTTTGCAGTTTTCCAGGAAGATCGGCGTCGTCGAGCTGCCGTGAATGCCCATCTTGTGCTCTTCGCTGCCCGGCTTGAATCCGGGAAACGTACGCTCGATGATGAATGCGGTAAATTTTTCGCCGTTGACCTTCGCAAACACGATGTAAATGTCCGCGAACCCGCCGTTGGTGATCCACATCTTTTGACCGTTCAGAATGTAGTGCGTGCCTTCGGCGTTCAGTTCCGCGCGGGTCAGCGAATTCTGGGCGTCCGACCCAGCCTGAGGCTCGGACAAACAGTACGCGCCGATCCATTCGCCGGTGGCCAGCTTCGGCAAATATTTTTTCTTCTGCGCTTCCGTCCCGAAATACACGATTGGCAGCGTGCCGATGCCTGCGTGCGCGCCGTGCGTCACCGCGAATCCGCCATAAATCGAAAGCTTCTCCGTCAGCACCGTCGTTGCAATCTTGTCCAGCCCCGCTCCGCCGAATTCTTCCGGCACTCCGCCGCCCATCAAGCCGACTTCGCCGCCCTTTTTCACCAACTCGGCCATCAGGCCGGCCTTCTTGTTTTCCAGGTCTTTCACCAAGGGCAGAACTTCCTTGACCACAAATTCTTCGGCCGTCTGCCCGATCAGTTTCTGGTCGTCGCTCAGATCGGCAGGCGTAAACACGTCGCTCGGCTGCGGGGATTCGAGGAGGAAGCTGCCCCCTTTTGCTGCGGGCTTGGTCAGAGTCGCGGTGGCCATGATGATCTCCTAGCTGAAATTCTTTGTTATTGCGTTTAACGCAAGGCGAGTGGGAGCGCACAACGCATTAGGTCAATCTGCTAACAGTATTTTACTCCCGCCGCGTCGCCCCGTAAACACGGTTGAGCCGCACAGAGTCGAATAGCTTACGACCACTATGGGACAAGGCTTGATAGCATTGCACGGATGAATCCTGTCGTTCTCTATTTTGCATCTGGCGACTCTCTGTACAGCGGAACCGCCTTGCTCGTTATGGCGATAGTTGTTTCGCCTTTCCTGCAAAGTCGCAGAGCGTTGCTTTTTCGAAATATCGTTGCGTGGCTTGCGTTGACTATGGTGGTCATGGCCAGCGCTCCATTTGCATGGGCCACCTATGCACTTTTCTATTCAAGCTTCGTGTTTTGGTACGTGGCATCTAACCTAGCCACCCCACCAAGGACGAAGGCAAGACCTCGGCTCGCTTCAGCAGTGCTTATGTTTACACTGCTAGCGGTGCTTTCAGCCTCTGAATTCTCTTACCGTCGGATGCCGCGCATTAAAGGGCCTTTTGCAGGCCAGTTGGTTGTCATTGGCGATTCGATTTCTTCTGGGATCGATCCTCGCGTGCCAGCGTGGCCGGCCCTACTGCAACAAATGACTGGCGTACCAGTTAAGAATCTGGCCCGGCCAGGTGCGCAAACGATCGAGGGGCAGAACATGGCTCTTGGGGTTAGCTCGGGAGACCACTTGGTGCTTGTCGAAGTCGGCGGCAACGACCTGCTCGCCGGAGTTCCGTCCAAGGAATTCGGCCAGGCTCTCGATACACTTCTTTCGAGGCTGACCATGCCCGGGCGCACCGTTGTGATGTTCGAGCTCCCTCTTTTGCCGCAAAGAATTGCTTACGGCCAAATCCAGCGAAAGTTGGCCGCAAAATATGGGGTCAAAATGATTCCGAAGCGGTATTTCGTCGATGTCATTAAGGGCGCGGACGCAACCTCAGACGGACTGCATCTCTCGGATACTGGGGCGCATCGAATGGCCGCGCTTGTCGCCAAGGCACTGTCGGGTGTGCTGAAAGCTTCCACGTAAATCGGCGAAACCTGTCCACGTGACTCAACGCCACTGTCCCTGTTATCCTCATAGCCTCTCAAATTGTTCTGAGGTGATCCGCATGCGCAAATTTCTTTTGCTGGCCCTTTGTCTCGTAATTGTCTTTGCCGCACCCGCCCAGCAAGCTCCCTCTGCCTCTCATTTCGACGGCAACTCCTGGTGGGCTCACGTCAAATTCCTCGCCGACGATTCGCTCGAAGGCCGCAACACCGGCAGCGAAGGCCTCAAAAAAGCGCAGGCTTACGCCATCGAGCAACTCCAAAAGGCCGGCCTTGAGCCCGCCGGCGCCAACGGTTTCTACCAGCCCGTCCGTCTCACCCAATTCGAAGTGGACGAATCCAAATCTTCGCTCGCCCTCGTCACGAAGGGCCAGGCAACTCCGCTTTCCTTCGCCGACGATGCCTACATCAGTTCGCGCTCTACCCGGGCTAGCGTCAATCTCGGAACGCATCTGGTGTTCGTCGGCTACGGCCTCAAAATCCCCGAGAAAAATCTTGATGAACTCGCCGGCCTCGATCTCGTCGGGAAAGTCGTTGTCTATCTCGCTGGCTCTCCCGCCGACGTTCCCACCGCGCTGGCTTCGCACTATCAAACTGCCGCGGAACGCTGGAAGTCTTTGCACGCCGCCGGCGCTCTCGGCGCTATCACCATTTTCAATCCCGCGTCCATGGACATTCCCTGGTCCCGAATTTCGGTGAACCGCAATCAGCCCACCATGGACCTTGCCGATCCCGAGTTCTTCGAGACGCAAGGACAGCAAATTGGCATCGCCTTCAATCCCGCCTCCGCAGAAAAACTTTTCGCCGGTTCGGGCCACACCTTTGCGGAAATCGCCGCGCTCGGCAAAGATCGCAAGCCGCTGCCGCATTTTCCACTGGCCGTTTCCCTACAAGCCAACGCAACCATTCAAACCACTTCGGTTGAATCCTCAAACGTCGTCGCCAAGCTTCCCGGTTCCGATGCCGCGCTGAAAGACGAATTCGTCGTGCTTTCCGCTCACATCGACCACGTCGGCATCGGCGCGCCCATTAACGGAGACAAAATCTATAACGGCGCGATGGACGATGGCTCTGGTAGCGCGCTGGTCATGGATATGGCCGCGAGCTTGAAAGCTCATCCCGAAAGTGCGAAGCGATCTATTCTTTTTCTTCTTGTGACCGCGGAAGAAAAAGGCCTTCTCGGCTCAAAATATTTCGCCGCACATCCCACTGTTCCCATTAAATCCATCGTCGCCGACGTCAACGTGGATATGTTTCTCCCTATCGTTCCATTGAAGATTCTCAAGATCGAAGGCATCGAAGAATCCGACCTGGGGTCGCGCGCCGCGACTATCGCGCAATCCATGGGCATTAAACCTATCGCTGATCCTGAGCCGTTGCGCAACGCCTTCATCCGCAGCGATCAGTACAGCTTCATTAAGAAAGGCGTTCCGGCGGTGAAAGTCGACGTCGGTTTCGAACTCGGTACGCCCGAGCAGAAAATCTTCAAGGACTGGCTCACCAACCGCTACCACGCGCCTTCGGATGACGTGAACCAGCCCGTCGACTTGCAAACCGCCGCTGGCTACGAGGAGTTCACGCGCCGCCTGCTGCTTGAAACGGCCAACGACGCCGCGCGTCCGCAGTGGAAGCAGGATTCTTTCTTCCGCCGCTACGCGGCCAATTAACGCAGCTCTTTGTTGTCATTCCGAGCGAGGCGAAGGATCTCAACTGATCCGCACCTCACGAGTTCAGACCGGCGCGACCAGGCCGCTCTACTTGCTTCAGCGTCGTACTCGTAGATGTCGCTTCTGCTTTTGAGTATTTCCCAAACATACGCCGGGCGACTTCGACAGCCGTTAGCAAAAAGGTGGCGCATGCGGCGGAGAACAGAGCGGTTTGATGACGAGCCCAGAGCAACCGGTCAGCACGATAGCTCATGTGACCATTGCCGACTCGGTAGGTTTCGGCAATTCTGGCCCAGACATCTCCCAGCATGATGAAACCGACAGGGAGAGCTAGAGAAAGAAACAGAATCATCGTGGCTCCGGCGAGCCAGCCGCTTTCGGCGGGAGGGTAGCGCCGCCATATAGCGCGGGCGACGGCTATGGCGATGAGGCAGTAGATCAACGCAAAGGGAAGGTTTATCGCCAGATCGATGTACCCGCGGTTCTGTCCGAGCGAGCCGTACACGCGTTCAATTGGCACGTTGTGCTGGCTTGCGATCTCTCCGAACAACGTTGCCATGCACCGGTCTCTGTTGAAGGCATAGTCTTCACCGGAGACATAGTCGGGCGTGCGAAGACCATGATGAACATCCGAATACCTGATGGCGAGGTCTTCAGCGAACTCAGCGTCCTCGCTGAGGTGCCGAGCGGTGGCTGGACCGGCAGCTATTTCTGGGTGCCACTTGCAGTTAGAATTGCGACCCTCACGGCGGACGCAGCCGGCGGCGCAAAAGGAAAGAACGAGCGCCGCCAGCAGAAGCGGCCGGAATCGAAACATGCGAACAACCATGAGGCTACCGAGGCTTGGGTCCTGCCGAAGGATTCATCTCCGAAAGGTGTTGGATGCCCGACCGGCGTAGCGCGTACAGAATCCCCCAGCCGATCGCCCCTGCACCAATAGCCCAGATCAGGGTTGCTAGCAGCGCCTGCACGATCATAGCTTGTGTGGGGTGAATCGGGCCCACCGGCGGATTTGCGTGAGGAATCGACATCGAGATGGCCCTTGCTTTCTCAATCGCTAACATCACCGCAGCCAGAATCACCAACATCAGCCCCACCGTGGCCTTCGGAAACCGGAATTCGGATCGCATCGCGTCCCTCCTTGATAAAAACGTTGGCGAAAACATCGGTGAAAACCTCCTTCTGCCCTGCGAACCCATGATGTCCCAGACGTGCTCCTGAAGCGCGCCGAACAGCAGGCCACAGGCCTCATGCGCTCCCGATACGAGCCGGGCAAGCCCGCTTCTCTCGCGACTCGCCGCGTGCACTTCCGTCAGCACATCCATCATCTCTTCGCCAAACTCACAGCGATACGCGGAGGGGTAGAGGTACAAGAGTGAGCGGTAGAGCGCGAGCATGGCTAGGCTCCCTTCCGCGCCACACGCAACCCGGCCACACGAGTGAGCTGCTTCATCCGGGCCACTTCCATTTGCAGGTTCCGGCGCCCTGTCGCGGTGAGCCGGTAAGCTTGCTTGCCGCGTGAATTGTCTTCTTCTTGGAAGCGCTCGATCCAGTCCTCTTCGAGCAGGCGGCGCAGCGCGCCGTACAACGTTCCGGTGCTGAGCCGCACGCGGCCCTCGCTCAACCGCTCGGTGTCTTGCAGGATGGCGTAGCCGTGGCGCGGCTGCTCCGCCAAGCTGAGAAGGATAAGCAGGACCGGTTCACTAACGTCCATATGTCCTCCGACGACATGTCGTAAAGCGCCATATTGCCTGATAGTTGGACACCGGTCAAGGGAATATTGTTCCGACCTTACCGTCAGGGACTCGAGCGCGGACCGGAGTCTTTGAAGGTCAGCTTCAGAAACTGGGCCATCCCGCAGCCTTCACAGGAGAATTGCACATCGGATCCAAGGTCGAACCACTCCATCTCGCCTTCACGAAGAGTTTTCGGTGATTTGCCTTTCGCATTGATTGTGACGTGAGGACCACCGAGCCCAACGACAAGAAACGCAAGTTTGGAGCTATTCTCCTTGTGCTTCCCGCTTCGGAAGAGCCATATGAGGTCCAGTCTAGCTTCTGCGGTCTCGAACTGAGTGTCGGTCCAGTCCTGTGCGAGTGGTGGATCGCAAATAGCCGCTCCTTGACCAAGAATTACGAACCCGCACTCGTTGTGAGCTTCTCCCTGAGGTTTGAGCAGTTCGATGGTGATGTTGCGGAAAGGAACGTCGCTGAGGTTGCGGGCGACGTGAGCAAAGCCGCCGCGGGTGAAATGCGTTTCGCCATCTTTGAGAACGAGATGAACTTCAGGTTTGTCGCGGACGGCGTTGATCACGTCAGCAGGGCCGAGCGAAACGAAGAGGTAGTCGTGGTCGTGCTGATGAAGCTGCGTTGCTTCGTGCGGAGCCACTTCGACGTAGTAGACGCGGACATACTCGTTTTCGATTTTCAGATGATGATGCGGCTCGCCGGAAACATTTCCATGCGCCAGGGGCATCGGTTCCGGCGCCTGTGCGCTTGCAGCGAATGCGAAGAGTAGGAATGCGGAGCAAACAAGAGTCTTCATCGAGTGACCTCTTGAAGAATAGAAAGGGAGATTCCTCGCTTTGCTCGGAAGACGGCTTGAACAACGCCTCCAACAGTTACAGAACCTGCCGGGCTGAAGCCCGGCCTCTAAAAAAGCTAAAAAATTAGAGGCGCTCAAAGATGCCGGCGGCGCCCATGCCACCGCCAATGCACATGGTGACCATGCCGTAGCGCCCTTGGTTAACGGGGCGGCGCTGCAATTCACGGATGACCGTTGCGGTGAGCTTTGCGCCCGTGCAGCCGAGCGGATGGCCCAGGGCGATAGCGCCCCCGTTGGGATTCACACGCGAAGGATCAAGACCCAATTGCTGAATGACCGCCAGCGATTGTGCGGCGAACGCCTCGTTCAGCTCGATGACCGCGATGTCATTCAGCGAGAGTCCCGCAAGCTTCAGCACTTTGGGAATCGCAGCGACCGGACCTATGCCGAACTCTTCAGGAAGAACTCCTGCGGTCGCATAAGCAACAAAACGCGCCAGCGGCTTCACTCCAAGCGCTTTCGAGCGTGCATCGCTCATTACCACGGTTGCCGCAGCGCCGTCGCTCATCTGTGAACTGTTTCCCGCGGTCACCGTCCCTTTCACGTGAAAGGCCGGCTTCAGCTTCGCCAGCGCTTCCAGCGAAGTGTCAGCGCGCGGACCCTCGTCCACAGAAAACGTGAGAGTTTGCGTGACTGGTTTCAGTGTGGACTTTGATTTGGAAGATGCGCCGTTGCCATTTGGCAAGGAAGTGATTTTCACTTCAACAGGAATGGTTTCATCCTTAAAATTTCCAGCAGCAATGGCGGCAAGAGCCTTTTTGTGCGAATTCAGAGAGAATTCGTCGGCTTGCTCGCGGGTGATGCCGAATTTCCTCGCCACGTGTTCCGTACCCAAGCCCATGCTGATGTACGCATCGGGATTGTGGTCGACGAGCCAGGGATTCGGCGAAATTTTGTTGCCGCCCATGGGCACCATGGACATGGACTCAGTGCCGCCCGCGACTATCACTTCCGCTGAGCCGCCGCGAATGCGCTCCGCCGCCAGCGCGATGGCTTGCAGGCCGGACGAGCAAAACCTGTTGATGGTCATCGCGGAAGTTTCGACTGGCAGGCCAGCGCGAAGTGCGGCAATCCGCGCGACGTTCATCCCTTGCTCGCCTTCCGGCATGGCGCAGCCGAGAATCACGTCGTCGATCTCTTTGGCGTCGAGCCCTGGGACGCGCGCTAGCGCTTCCTTAATGGCCACCGCGCCCAGATCATCAGGGCGTGTGGCGCGCAGCGACCCTTTGAACGCGCGGCCTACCGGAGTGCGGACCGCGGAAACAATGACAGCTTCTGGCATGATTAAACCTCGAAGAAGAGACAATTCATTGTTGGGCGAGCCTCCGGAAAATGCAACTGCGCCTCGCCGGCAGTCCTCACTCTTAAGCTGAGACTCCATATCTTCGTCTACAAATGGGACCCGCCGCTGTCACTTCCCCTTGATCGGGACGCCTTTGCGGAAAATGAAAATGTTTGCCGGCGGCATGACGTTGAACATTCTGGAGTAGTTACCCTGATTGATTGCGACGCCCACGCGGCCGCGCGAGTCGACGTAAAGAAGGGGCTCACCGACACTGACTTCCATAAACGTCTTGACGAAGGGCAGCGCGACCGGTTTCTTGTTGATCTCCACGACGACTTTCTCGCCAAAACGGTAGCCCAGGTGCTTGAATTCGTCGCCGGAAATATCGGTGACCAGAGAGCCAAAGGGGTCATCGAGGCCGATGATGTCGCCCTGGATGCCTTTGTCAGTAGTGGTGGGGGTTTTTGGATTCAGGCGGACAAGCTGGCCGACTTCCGGGCCGACTAGATTGAAGTCTGATCCTGCGGCAAGATGCGCGCCCACTGGCGAAAAAATGTCGCGGCCGTGAAACGTGGAAGAAATGGGCGCCTGGATCATCCAGTCCAGATTGGTGATCTCGCGGGCAGAGTCGAGCCCGTCGCGGTCGAGGACTGGCGTGACGAGACCATTGTCGGGCAACACAAAATACTGGCCTTTCTTCGACTTCACGACGACTGCTTTGCGCGAGGTGCCGACTCCGGGGTCAATTACGGCAACGAAAACAGTTCCGGCCGGGTAGTAGGGTGTGACCGCTTCCAGGAAACGCGCACCCTCCTCGATAGAATAGGGTGTCACCTGGTGCGTAATGTCCAGAATGCGCGCGTCGGGCGCGATGCCGACCATGACCGCCTTGCAGATCGCCACAGCGTCATTGGCTGTGCCAAAGTCAGTCATGAAAACAATCGTGGGATGCGCGGTGGCAACTCCAGGAGCTTGCGGCGAATCTTTCTCCGCCGGAGATTTCATGCAGCCCGCTGTTAGAGCAACGAAAGCCAGCAAGAGCATGACGAAACGGCGGATCCCAAGAATCATTCAGTCTCCGAAAAACGCGACACAAATTTTTCGCGAGCCAGTTTAAGACGCCCGGTTGACATTCGGCAAGGCGCGTTCTAAAAGAGACGCGACAAAAGGGCCACCCTCACATCTCAGCAGGGAATGGAGGCAGGAATATGAGCGGATTTATTTACTGGATCGTTGTCGGTCTGATCGCGGGATGGCTGGCAGGAAAAGTCATGAAGGGCGGGGGATACGGAGTTCTGATGGACATCGTATTAGGTATTCTGGGAGGCATCCTGGGTGGCTGGGTGTTTGGAATGCTGGGCTTACATGCCGGTGGGATGATTGGGTCGATTGTGGTTGCTTTTGTGGGGGCCGTGATTCTGGTGTGGATCACGCGGCTACTGAAGAAGGCCTGACACGGCTAAGGCCACGCTGAAAAGTTGCTTGTCGAAGCTTAGCTGTTTAGTCCGGCTAATTTGAAGGGGCGGCGGAGCTGTGCGCCACCAGATACCATTCGACGGTTTGGGCGCGTAGAAACTTCAGGCGCGCGCGCGTGGCCTGCGCCGCGACAAAATTGCCGAGCTTTTCCTGCGTGAGAGCGAGGAATTGCACCGCAAGCGGCGAACGCGGATCCGCGGATAGTGCGTCGGCAGCATTGCCAAAATCACCTTTGGCGTAAAGAAAGTAGCCGCGCGCCGACTCGTAGCAGTCCTGGACTAGAAGGTCGCGAGAGCTTGTGGCGAGCTGCTCGAGTTCGGAAATTGCCTTCAGCGCTTCGTCGTTTTGTCCGTTCAGCGCAGCAACGCGGGCGCGCTCGCGTAGGACGGTGGCACGGTTGATGCCGCGATCGGACTCACTCATGCCCGGGAGGGGCTGCCCGAGGAAAGAAGAAAGCGCTTGTAGCTGTTCCGTCTCGGAGTGGGCGCTAGCGAGCATCGCGCGCCCGAATGCAATCTGAAACCGTGAGTTGGGCTCTTTCGCACCGTTTGCTTCTTCGGATAAAGCCTCGAGGGTCTTGCGCCCCTCGTCGGCTTGGCCCTGCCAGAACGGAACGAGAGCCCTTTGATACTTAATCCAAAACAGATCCAGAGGAGCAGTCGTCATTTGCAGGGCGAGGTCGTACTCTCGCCGAGCGCCGGAGAAATCGCCCATGAGCGTCCGGGTATCGCCGAGCGCGACCTGCGAATTCAAAAAAGTCGGATCGATTTTGAGAGCGGCGACGTAGTGCTCAATCGCCGCGGAATCATCCCCAGTGATTCTAGAGATTTCTCCGAGAGAGTCTTGTGGGTTGGGGGATTTTGGCTCAACCTCCGCGTAATGCTTCAGCGAAGCGAGAGCTTTGGCGGCATCGGGATGCGTATTGCTGACATAGAGATAGCCAAGCCGGTTCAGGACTGCAGGGAAATTCGGATCGAGCTTGAGAGCGCTCTCCATCATGGACTGCGCGCGGTCAAAATCCTGCTGAAGCAGGAGCCACTCGGCGGCGAAATAGAGGATGTGTTTGTCTTTGGGGAAGCGCTTTAGGAGATCGTTCATGCTTGTGATGGCGGGGAGCAAGTCGCGCTCCTGAATCCCAGTCATCCAGCGAACGAGGAGTTGTTCGTCAGGAGATGCGAGGGGAAGAAGGGATTCAGCTTTGGCAAGCGCGGCGAGGTCTGGCGTGGTGCGGCGGGCGGCGAAAGAGGTCATGGCGAACGCGAGAGGCGATTGCGGATCTTTTGCGGCAGCGCGCTGGGCGACTTCGACAGCTTCGTAGTACATCGCGTTTTCGTATTTGTCGCAAGCCAGTTCGAGCATTTTGCGAACTTCTTCAGAACGAGTGGAGAGCCCGATAGAGCCAAAGAGATGTTGCTGGAGCGGAGCAATCGCAGCCGCGCGCGTGGCCGCGCGATTGGAGGCAGGCTCGACGCGGGGAGTGGGGTTCTGCGCCCAGGCATTGACCGAGAAAAGCGCGGGGAAGATGAGCAAGTAGAAACGCGCACCAAAACGAGCCATTTGAAAATCCTCCTTGAGCAGGAAAGGAATCCACAAGCCGCTTTTGCCGAAACTAGCGCGCCAAGGGGAGACGCCGAAACTGGCCTAAAGGGCAATTGTGCGGGAAGGAATAAGGGCAAATTGCCCTCAGACAGGTTTGAGAGTGGCGTACAGTTAGACACATAGCACAAAAGGCAGACTTGCCAGCTTGCAAAGCAAATGAACATACTGCCCAGAGAATTTGCCTCGAAGCGAGAAACAGAACAATGAAACTGAATGGACTTGCTAAGGGTCTGCGGATAGGCGCAGTTTTGTTTGTTGCCACGCTCTCTGCCACGTCAGCCGTGGCCGGCGTCAAGAACATGGCCGTGGTGGTCTCGTCCGGCAGCAAGCTGTCGGATATTGCGCTAGCCGACCTAACAAAGCTTTGCAAAGGGGCGCAAAAGACCTGGCCCGATGGCAAGGACTTCACGATTGTGATGAAAGATCCGGAATCACCGGACATGCGGGTAGTGGTCCAAAAGCTGTTTGGCGGAACCCCTGGCGAAATCAAGGCGGCGATCGCCAAGCTGAACGAGTCGAGGACGATGGTCAAGATCGTCGAAACGGACGACGACTTGTTGCGCGCCGTGGGTGCTATCCCTGGCGCGGTGGGGTTCCTGGACGTGTACTCGATCAATAGTTCTGTCAAAGTCCTGCGATTGGACGGTAAGCTGCCCTTTGACTTGGGCTATGCACTGAAAGGGAATTGAGCCCGGCCAATGGCGCCTGAGTCTCAGAAAGTGTGAAAGATCACCCCTCAAGGCAGTCCCGACTAACGTCGCATTACGGGCTCTCGACGTGCACATCCCTCAATTCCACCTCGGATCCTATTCTCCCACAGCCTAAACAGCACAGCTTTTGAGACTGGGGTTGATACGTTTAGCGGGGCATGACTCACTACTTAGGAGATAATTTGCACCTGTACGGGAGGACAGGCTTTCCACAAGCGGGACAGGGAAAATCAGGCGAAAACATAGGCGAAAGTCGTCACTCGAGTAAGGTATTTATTTTCAGTGTGTTGTAGTGTTCCAGGTTCCGTACGACCGGTACTAGTAGAATCGTTTAGACCAGAAAATGTGTCTTGTGTACCATCGATTTTCAGGCAACCTATAGTGTCTAATGGTACAGGTCAGACGGACATGCCCATCAGGGCAGGTCGAGCATCGAATGCATTAGGGAGTGGGTTTCCCGAGCGTTGAGCGAGAACGCGACTTTTTGAAAGGGCCAGCGGTTTTCTGAGACGGGGATGAAAAACAGAGACAAGAGCCGGAAGTGGATGTGGTGGCTGCTAGGGTGCATCGCTGCGCTGCAGGCGTATTTCGTGCGCGAGCTGCTGGCGGCCTTTGCGTTATTTGCACTAGGATTCCTGGCCGTGGCGGCCTTGGTCGTGAGTCTGTACACCCTGCACCGCGCCTGGGCGGTTGCGGTGGACCGGGCGGCAGATAGCCGCCACCCGGTAATGGTTGCGATCCGGCATGGGGTTGAGAGCGCCGAGGATTTGGCGCGCCGGCCCTTCCGTCGCCCGGGTCCAGCTCAGCCCGCGAACTAAGGGAACAGGTTTCTGGTTTTAGCCAGAGCACACGCAGAAACAGTCATTTCTGCCTCCTTCAGGAGTGACGTAGGTTCTGCGGCAAGGGAAACACTGAGAAGGCCAGCCGTCCGAGAAAGCGGCTGGCTCTTTTCTTTTCCGGGTCTGGACTGAGACTCACGGATTACCTGAACCCGCCAGCCGGCGAAGCTCCTCGTTCCAATTCAAAACCACATTGATATTCGCTTCCGCAGTGTCCTTGCTGCGCTCGACAACGACGAAGCGTTTGCCGTCAGGGGAAAGCGCGTAGTTGGGACCGGCGGCTTCGTTCCAAATTTGACCTTGATAGAGCACATGAGCTTTTCCTGCGCGGAAGGCTGGAGAACTGGTCACGTCAACAGCCCACAGCGCGTCAGAACTTTCATAGATGAGGCGGTGACCATCGCGCGACCAAACTGGGTAGGCGCCGCCGTCAGTCGAGACCTGAACCTTTTCGCCCGGGCCGGGAAAACGCTGTACGTAAACCTCACGACGGCCAGATTCAGTGGAAGTATAGGCCAGCCATTTCCCATCCGGGGAAATTGCGGGATGCTGCTCCTGAAACTGGCCTTGTAAGTAAGGATACGGCTTGCGCTCTCCCTCCATGGGGAGCATCCAGATTTCCCAGCGGCCTGAAGTCCCCAAGCGTTCGAAGGCGATTAGTTTTCCATCTGGAGACCAGGACTGCAAATGAAAGTGGGTATCGTTTTTCATCAACGATTCTTCCTGGCCGCTGGCGTCGGCAGGAATCACGAACGCCTGCTGACGTCCATTGGAAGCGAAGGCAATGCGTTTTCCGTCGGGAGACCAAACGGGGAGCTCATCTTCGCCGGGGGCAAAAGTCATCCTGCGCAGAGCCCCGCGATCGAAGTCGTAGATCCAGACATCAATATCCGGGAGGCGAACAGTAAGCGCTAGTTGCTTGCCATCCGGAGAAAAACGAGGAGATTCATAGACGTTCGGTTTAAGGGGGAAAGGTTGCGGTTTGACGTCATGCTCGGCCCATACCAGCTTGTTCTCCGTGGTTTGCTGGTTACCGCGGATATAGACCAAAGTGCCGTTGCGCGACACATCGTATTGCGAGGCAGCGTATATTGCACTGAAGCCGCTGAAGCCAGAACGCAGATCCAAATCTTGCAGGACGGGAATGGCGTTGCCGCTGACGGTTAGTTTTTCGGGGTTGAAGCCGACCATCATGAGATTTGTCCCGCGACCAAAAAGGAGATGGTTGGGAGGGACAAATCGCGGGTCAAAAGCGTTGGGGAGCAAGACTTTTCTTTCTCCTGTGGATAGCACTTGGGCCACCAGCGGGCCTTCGTCAACATTTCCGCCGGCCCATACGGTAAACAGGAGTGCTTTTCCGCCGGGGAGGAGCAAGGGGCCGACGTGACCGAGTTCTTTCTTGTCCGGCTGCAGCTTGGTGACTGGTTGAGGGGGGCCGCCGGCCGCGGACACGCGCAGGATCGGAGAAGTGAACCCGGGCGCGAAATAGATGTATTGGTCCTCTCCCCAAACGCCGGCGAACCCATTGTCAACGGAATCCAGAAGCGGCAGGGGAATGCCGCCGCTGAGAGCAATTTTCTTTAGCGTACGCGGCCCCGGCCCCGGCGTTCCCGAAGTGGTGAAACCAACCCATTGGCCGTCGGGAGAGAGGAAGGGAGCCTGGGCGCCTTCGGTGCCAGGAATTAGGGCCGCTTCCGAGGAGCTCAAGTCGCGAAGATAAAGACGCGGGCCTTCGTTGGTATAGATGCGAAAGACGAGGTGCGTTCCATCCGGAGAAATCGCCACAGTGTGCGCGCCGAGAACGGAAAAGGAAGTTCCCTGCGGCGGCGCAATGGCAAAGCGGGAGACACTGGCTGGCTTCGTCGTCGCATTCCTGGTCAAGCGGGCGAGAGCAAAACCAGCCGCGAGTAGGAGGATTCCGACCGCGGAAGCCAGAATGACGCGTGGGAGGTTTGCGGGAGACGTGCTCGTAGCGGAAGTGGGAGAAACGGATTCTGTCGCGGCGGAATCATTCCCGGATAAAGCATTTTCGATGGCGATGCGCGCTTCCCCAATGGATTGCAAGCGCTGCCGAGGATCCTTGTTAAGGCAACGAAGAAGAAGCGCGCGGATCCCGCGCGGCAGGCCACCAGGAAGAAGCGACCAGTCAGGCTCGGCCCGGATCACAGCAGCAAGCGTGTCCGAAATGGTTTCGCCTTGAAACGCCATTTTCCCTGTGAGCACCTCGAAGAACACCGTACCGAAGGACCAGATATCGCTGCGCCGATCCACCTTCTTGCCGCGGGCCTGCTCTGGAGACATGTAAGCGGCCGTGCCGAGAATGAATCCCGCTTTCGTAGCGGCTGCCGTCAGCGTGGGCGAATTGGAAATGTCGGTATTCGCGGAATCCTCATCGAGCGCTTTGGCGAGGCCAAAGTCGAGGACCTTCACCGCGCCATCGGGCTTGATTTTCACGTTGGCAGGCTTCAAGTCGCGATGAACGATGCCGCGTTCGTGCGCGTATTCGAGCGCTTCAGCGATTTGGCGGGCGATGGGCAATGCTTCGTCAATGGGAATGGCGCCTTGCGCAATGCGCTCGGCGAGGGTAGCGCCTTCCACTAATTCGATGACGAGCGCATGAGTGGAGTCGGAATCCTCAAGGCCGTAGATTGCGGCAATATTCGGATGGTTCAGCGCGGCCAGCAACTGTGCTTCGCGTTCGAAACGCGACATGCGTTGAGGATCGGTAGCGACGGACTGGGGAAGAACTTTGAGCGCGACCTCACGGCGCAGTTTGGTGTCCGTCGCGCGATAGACTTCACCCATGCCTCCGGCACCGAGCCGCGCGCCGACGCGATAGTGCGAGATGTTAGATCCGATCAAGGTCCTAGTGCCCTTCTGGTGCGCGCATTGTAGGTTGCTGCGGTGATTGAATCAACGGCATCACACACTAATGGTTCATCATGGGTTGCGCGGCTGAGATCCTTCGGCGTACCTGCGGTTTGCCTCAGGATGACACCCTCCTGCTTTCGCTGTGGCTCCCCTTGTAGAAAACCCCGTTTTAGTGCGTGAAGGGGTCGGGGTCCGTCTTGGGGAGGATCTCCGGACCATCAGAACTGCCAGACTCACTGGCCGCTTCGTGAAGCTCATGCAGCGATTTGCCGTTGTCTTTGGTGAGGCCGTCCATCGTGGATTTTGAATGCTCGTCAACCGCGCTGACGGCCGCAACGAGGCAGGAATACAAAAATGCCTTCATACTCTTGCGGAATTGATCGGTAGAGCGCTCGGCGGAGCGGGCAACTTCCGCCTCAATCGATTGGCGGCGAGCTTCGCACGCTGCGCGGTTCTCTGCATCGAGTGAAGCAAGGGCGGAAGAAGCGCGTTCCTTGGTTTCTTCGAGGACCACGCTCATTTGCGATTCCGCCTGCCGATGAAGTCCCGTGAGCGTGGCATTCACTGCGCTCTGGACGAGTGCCTGTACTTCTGCGGAACGCGCGTCGAGTTTCAGCAGCGCTTCCTGCAGGATGGATTGCGTGCTTCCCAGGAGCAATTCGTAGCGGCGGTCCACTGTGCGGGCGGCCGCGCCGTCGAAATCCGAAGCGGCGCGAGACACAGCTTCGTTGAGGCGCGCATGGACCTGCGGCTCGAGCTCGTGGTTCATTTTTTCGAGAAATTCGTGCGAACGTTCGAGCTGGCGTTTCAATTCTGAAGCTTGCTTTTCTAGCTTCAATGCCAACTGCTCCGCCTGGCCGCGGTAAGTCTCCATCTGTTCTTTCCATTGAGACCCGACGGCGGCGGCAAATTCATCCCTGGAGGGCAGGCCGGTACTTTCCGCACTCGCGGGGATGAACTGCTGCACTATGCGAACGCTCGACTGGCGAACATCATCGATGGCGGTCAGTGCTTTCTGCACGGCTTCGTCAAGCTGCTTGGCGAGGGCGGACTGCACGGCTTTTCCCGCAGCCTGATCCATTTGTTTTGCAATCGCTATCTGCACTGCGCTGTCAGCGGCTTCAGCGACCTGTTTTGCTACCGCAGTTTGCACAGCCCTTTCGACAGCTTCATCGACTTGCTTGGCGACGGCCGCTTGCACTGCCTTTTCGGCGGCCTGCTGGAGCTTTCCCTGGAGCGCATTAATGAGCCCGTCAGGAGTAATGACCACGCGCTGCGGTTTCGGAGCTTCCGCAAGCTTGGGCGCGGGAGGCTTTGCGGTAACGGGCGAGGGAGAAGGAAAAGTCGCGACTTCGGCGAGTTTGGGTTCGAGGTTCGATGGGGGCTCTTCGGAATCGGCTGTTTCCGTGGAAATGGGGGGAGCCTCGAGAGCTGGCGCAGCAGCGACAGCCATTTGGGGCATGGAAGTGGTCGTACCGCTAAGGCGCACCCAATCCTGCGGTGGCGTGACGATGCCCCAGACATTCGCGGGGCTTTCCAATTCCACACCCACCTGTTGCAATTCGCGCGTGCTTTGCGAAGCATGAACGGAGCGTACCTGAGCCCGCACTGCGGCTGGCTTCGGTTCCACACTCAGTCCTACGACTTGCAAGGTGACCCAGGTCCCCACTCCATATTCGTGCCGCGAAGGGTAGCGGCAACCATGCAAGTTGACGCTGGTTGAGACGGTTCTCTCCACAAACGGTTCGCCGGTGCGATTTTGGCCGAAGACAATCAGTGGCACGGAACGCTCGATGCGCGTGCTGCGGCGCGCCTCTTCGCGGACAAAATTATCCGGAGTTCTCGCAAGAGACGATTGGCTCACGTCTACTCCCTAACAAAACAGTCTAAATTTTCCCGTGGGTATGGAGCGGCTGGTTGCTTACGGGAACTCTGCGACGCGCCTGGCTCCAATGCGCTGATGTTAGCCGAACCGTGCGTCGTTGTCGATGATTCCATGGAGATCGGCAAGCGCGGTAGGCTGGCTGCGACTGGAGTTGCGGTTGCGGAGGCGACGGATCGCGAAGTCTTTGATAGGCTTGCCGCTGCTGAGGAGGGCATTCTCATGCGCCGCTCTTTTGTCTTCCTGTTTTCTTGGCTGCTGATTCCTGCGGTTGTTGCAGGGCAGGCGCCCAAGCGCATCGCCATTCGCGCCGGAAGACTGATTGATGGAAAAAGTGAGAAGCCGCTGGATAACGCGCTCATTCTGATTGAAGGGGAGAAGATCGTGTCGATCACACCTGGCGGCAGCGTCCCTGCAGGCACGGAGTTGATTGACCTTTCAAAAGCCACTGTGCTCCCTGGATTCATTGACGCGCACACCCACGTGCTTCTGCAGGGCGATATCACTGCCGAAGAGTACGACGCTCAGCTATTGAAGGAGTCCGTCCCCTATCGCGCAATTCTGGCGGCGCGAAACGCGGAAATCGCGTTATCGCATGGATTCACGGCGATCCGCGACCTGGAAACTGAGGGCGCGATGTACGCCGACGTGGACGTGAAAACAGCCATCGCCAACGGCGAAGTGGCCGGTCCGCGCATGCAGGTGGCAACGCGTGCCATGACACCGACCGGGATGTATCCGCTACTCGGCTATTCATGGGAGCTGAAAGTTCCTACGGGGGTGCAATACGTTGACGGGGCGGATGGCGCGCGCAAGGCCGTGCGCGAACAGGCGATGTACGGGGCAGACTGGATTAAGTACTACTCGGATGGCCGAGTGCGCTTTGAAGCGGACGGCATGCTGCGCTCTTCGAGGGTGAATTTCACCGAGGAAGAGGCGAAGGCCATCGTTGACGAGGCGCATCGCTTGGGAAAGAAGGTGGCGGCGCACGCCGTCGGAAGCGATGGGATTGCTGCTGCACTGCGCGCCGGAGTGGATACTATCGAGCACGGTGATGGCTTGACGGATGCGCTGATGGACGAAATGGCCCGAAAAGGAGTGTATTGGGTGCCGACGCTCACTGTGGACTATAACTTGGCGGCAGGAGGTAACGAGGCACGGCAGAAGTTTTTTCAGAAAATATTCGACTTGCAGCGCTCGAATTTTCCGAAGGCGATGAAAAAAGGCGTCAAGATCGCGCTTGGCACCGATGCGGGCGGCTTCGACTGGAAGAAACTCAATCAAGCGAAGGAATTCGAGTATTACGTCCAGTGCGGAATGACGCCGATGCAAGCCATTCGAACTGGCACCTCGGTCGCCGCAGAACTGCTAGGCTGGTCTGACAAAACGGGCACAGTCGAAGCAGGTAAGTGGGCGGATCTTGTGGCCGTCTCAGGAGATCCGCTGAAAGATATTACCCAGCTGCAAAAAGTGAAGTTCGTGATGAAAGGTGGAGCAGTCTTCAAGAACGAACTGCAATGAGAGTCTGCAGCGGCGGTCCGCTGCAAAGCAGCACTTGAGTACTAAACGCAAGGCACGCACGGACTCTTGGGTCGCGCGTGCCTTGCGTTATGATCCTTACGAACGAGCTTCCGGTTCTCCGGAGCCGACGATGATCGTGTAAGGTGGGCCGTTGGGTGGACCGCCTGCATCAGCGGACTCTGGCGGAACCGTATAAACCACGTATTGGCATGTCGAATCGCTCATGCCGATGAGGCCAAATTTCCCTCCCGCCGGAAGATAAACAGCGAGAGGATAGTCGTCTGGGGATCCGCCGGTTATAGACGAAAGAGGTATCTCGTAGGGTGTGTTGTCCTCATTGTGAAATTCCACCTCCTCGCCGACCTGGATAGAGACGGAGTCCTGGTCGGGAACTCCGTTCTTAATCCGAATCGAAGCGCTTGGCGTAATTTGCGGTGCTGGTGCTGGCTGAGCCATATCTGTCTCCTTCCAAAATTAGTTTTGGTTACTTCCCCGGGGCCCGAAAATTGGGATCCGCCAGCAATTCCTGCATGGCGGGATGATTTTTGAAGTACTCCAAGGGATAGCCCTTTTTCAGGCTCTCTTCGGCGTATTTGAGCGCCTGCTTCCGGTCACCCAAGTCTTCATATGCTTCCGCAACGTCGCTCAGAACCCCAGAGTCTTCCGGAGTGAGAGCCAGAGCGGTGCGCACGTTAGAAAACGCCTTCTCCCTTTCGTTCTTCGAGGCATAGAGGACCGCCAGGGCAGAATGAAGTCCCGCGTCGCCCGGCTGGTTTTTCACCAGCTCCTCGAGCAGCGCCAATTCCTTATCCTTAGCCGTCGCGGCGCGATCCTTCTGGTTCAACCATTCGTACGCAAGATCCAGGTTGGCCCATAGACGAAAATCATTGCTGTTGATTTGCAGCGCCTTCTCCGTCATTTGGGCTGCCTCGGCGTAACGCTTCTGCGTTTCATAGAGCGAGCCGAGATTTGCGTATGCCATGTAACTCGGTCCAATCGCGAGAGACTTCCTGAACTCCTCCTCCGCCTTTTGATAATCACCGGTATTTTGCAACATCCCTCCCAGATTGTTGTGCGCGGTGAGGTTGTCCGGTGTCAGTTGGATGACGTGCTCATACTGGCTGATTGCCTCGCTATAACGTTTTTGCTGGTAGTAGAAAAAGCCGAGGGCGTTGTAGCCATCCCAATAATCCGGCCGCAAAGCAATGGCGCGCTTGTAGCCGTCTTCCGCGTCCTGAATGCGGCCCATGCGCTCGTAGGCTCCAGCCATTCCTTTAATTGCGTCTGCATCACGCGGGTTGATCGCCAGCGCTTTCTGAAATTCCTGCAGCGCGAGATCGTGTTTCGAGAGCGAAGAATGCAATCGGCCCAGCGAAACGTATGTGGCAGCAAGGCGATTGTCTAATTGCACCGCGCGCTCAAGGTCGGCCGTAGCAACGTCAATCCAGCGCGGATTGGGATCCAGCTGATTCTTCAGTCGGTAAGCCTCGCCTAGCGAAGCATAACCTAGAGCAAACTGCGGATCGGTTTTCACCGCCTCATTTAGCGCATCCACCGCTTGATCGAGGTTTCCGGGCTTGTCGTAACGCTGCATGTAACCAAGCGCTTTCAGATACGATTCGTAGGCAGCAGGGGAAGCGCGCCCTCCCGTCGCGCGCAGCATGTCTGCCGTGACATTGATCTTCATGATCCGGGCCAGCCGCGCTACTGCCTCGTCTTGCAAACTTGCTAGATCTCCTGTCGCGTCATCCAGCACCGCTGACCCAATCTGCCGCAGATTCTTCGCGTCAATGAGGTTGACGGTGAGCTGTACATTTCTCGCGTCGCGACGGATGCTCCCCTTCACCACCAGATTTGCCCCCAGGTCACGGGCTGCCGCTCCAGGGTCGCTAGTTTTTCTGTTCCGCACCACGCTTGCTGGAACTACCCACAGCGATCGCTGAGGCAAATCGAGATTCGATAATTTGCTGGTCAGCGAATCCATCAATCCTTCCGCAACCGCTTCGTTCGCGGGATCATTGCCGATGTTGTCGAACGGGAGAACCGCAATATGGTTTTCGCTGCCGCCGACAAGAAAACCGGCCAGCCGCTCGCGAACCTGTGGCACGAGCAGCGAAGCTAACGCCACAACCGCCACAAAAATGCCCGCGTAAAGCAGTTTCCGCGAAGCGGCCTTTCGTGGAGCAGCCGTCGGCCAGCGCGGCGTGGACGCGCGTTCGGCAATTTGCTTTAAGTCGCGCGCCGGGATTGTTTCTGAAAGCGTTGCCCCTTCTTGCAGCCTTTCGGCAGATCTGCTGGTTATTTGCAACTTCGCCGATTCCAGATCGACGAGCATTTTCTTCGCGGTGGCGTAGCGGAACTCCGGCTTTTTCGAGAGCGCGCGGTAAGCGATGGGCTGAAGAAGCGCGGGCATGACGTCCAGCGCCGCCGGAGGCTGATTCAGAATCGCGAAGGTCATGGCTGCAGAGTTTTCGCGGAGAAAGGGATGGCTCCCTGTGAGCATCTGGACGAGGATGACGCCGAGCGCCCAAACATCCGATCGCTGGTCGACCGACTCGGCCAGCACCTGCTCAGGCGCCATATAAGGAAGCGTGCCGGAAGCCAGAAGCGTTTGCGTGGCGCTGGAACTGGCGACCACGCGAGCCAAGCCGAAGTCCACGATTTTCACCAGGCCATCAGTAGTAATGATGATGTTCGACGGCTTGATGTCGCGGTGAACGATGTTTCGCGCGTGAGCGGCAGAAAGCCCGCGCGCAATCTGGATGGCAAGGTCGAGCGCTTCATTTGCAGGAAGCGGGCCGCGCGAAAGCTTCTGCGCCAGAGTTTGCCCTTCGTAAAAACCCATCACGATGTAGAGCTGGTGGTCGGCCGTTTCTTCAAGTCCGTAAATAACGCCGGTGTTGGGATGATCGAGGGCGGAGGCAGAGCGCGCTTCGCGAAGCAGGCTCTCTTTGTCCCGTTCTGTGACGGCGACGTCGCTGGGAAGGAACTTCAGCGCGACAGTGCGCTGCAGCTGCAAGTCCTGCGCCTTGTACACCACACCCATGCCGCCGGCGCCAAGCCTGTCGGTGATCCTGTAATGCGAGATGGTTTGACCGACCATTAACCAGGGAGGATTCGCGCTGATTCTAGAGTCACCGCCGGAGGCAAGTCAACGAAGCGCCGCGCGGATTACGCGGGGAGGCCGAACCTTACCCGCCCGTAATCCTAATCTCAACGAGCTTCAATAAAACGCCACGCCGCCGTCGACGTTGATGGATTGTCCGGTCATGGCGCTGGATTGTTCCGAGCAGAGAAACAGTGCCGCACGCGCAATTTCTTCCGCGGACTGCGCACGGCCTTGCAGCAGGCCATTTAGAAAGCCTGCCAATTGTTCTTCGGCGCTGACGCCCATCTTCTTTGCGAGGGTTTCCCCCAGTTCCTTCGACATCCGCGTCTCCGTAACTGGACCCGGGCAAATCGCGTTCACGCGCACGCCTTTGCGCGCCGCTTCGGCTGCCGTCACGCGCGTCAAGCCCAGCATTCCCGCTTTCGCCGCCGCATACGCTGAACCCCACAAGTAAGCGGCCTTGGCCGACAGGCTGGAAACATTCAGGATGACGCCGGAGCCGCGGGCATACATTTCCGGCAGCACCAACTTCGACAGCAGAAAAGCTGCTCGGAGGTGCACCGCAATTACCTTGTCGAATTCCGCCAGCGGATAATCTTCCACGGGGACCACCGGCCCATAGTGTCCTGCGTTGTTCACGAGGATGTCGATCCTGCCGAATTTCTCTCGCGCGGTGGCCACCACGTGTGAGCACTCCGCGTCCTGGCATAGATCGGCGGTTGCATATCCGGCGTGCCCGCCTTGGCCTGCAATTTCGTTCGCCGTAGCTGCAAGCTCTTTTTCCGTGCGCGCCGTCAAGAAGACCGCTGCTCCTTCTTTTGCAAACAGTTCCGCGATCTCTCGCCCGATTCCGCGGCCTGAGCCAGTGATCAGCGCAACTTGATTCTTCAGCAGCACGAGGGCAACGAGGATAGAAGGAACAAGAAATTGAAGCAAGGTTTCCCGGCGCGGAAGGCAGGGCTGGGGCTTGGCTGGTCGAGAACTGTACCTTCGTTCAGGTGCAATTCAATTCGGCCGAGGCTAAGCTTGATTGGTGGGGTTTCGCCGGTCGGCACCAATTCCCTGCAAGACGCCGGCATCGCCCATCCGAACTCACCAGTCGGTCCGTTTGCCATGGAGGGCCGCTCGTGCGCCAGAATTTGTCCCTGTCTACCGTCTCGACCAGTCTTGCAGCGCTCTTGCTCACCCTTGCGCTAACCGGTTGCGGCGGCTACTCACAGGGCTCGATAAACGGCAATCCCGTCGTCCCTTACATCACCACGCAGCCCAGCAATCTAACTGTCGCTGTAGGCCAGACGGCCGCCTTCAGCGTGGTAGCTGCCGGAACCTCGCCGCTCTCCTATCAATGGCAGAAAAACAGCGCCAACATTAGCGGCGCAACTTCCGCGAGCTACACGACGCCTGCAACAACTGCCGCGGACAATGGCGCAAAGTTCGACGTTGTGGTCACGAATAGCGCCGGCAGCGCCACCAGCAACTCGGCCACATTGACCGTCACCGCGAGCACCAGCGGCTCCACGGACGTCGTCACGCACCACTACGACATTTCCCGGAGCGGTGTGAACTCCACCGAAACGGCGCTGACCACGAGCAACGTGAATCAGGCCACCTTTGGAAAAGTGGGTGAGTTTGCTGTCGATGGCCAGATCGACGGCCAGGTGCTCTTTCTCAGCCAGCTGGCGATTCCGGGGCAGGGAAACAAAGACGTTTTGTACGTGGCCACGGAAAACGATACCGTCTACGCAGTGGATGCGCAGAGCATTAGCGGCACTTCGGCCACAATCCTTTGGAAAAAGAGCGTCCTTGGCAGCGGAGAATCTCCCGGCACGAGCTTGCCTTGCGGGAATATTAGTCCCAATGGAATCACCGCGACGCCGGTGATTGACCGCGCCCGCAACGCCATTTATGTCGAAGCCATGTCTCAAAATTCCGGAGGAACTATCATCCATCGCCTGCACGCGCTAGACCTGACCAATGGGAATGAGTTGTTTGGCGGTCCAACGACGATCACTGCAACCTATCCTGGCACGGGCGGCAACAGCAGCGGCGGCGTGGTGACTTTCCTCCCCTCCGTTCACCATGAACGTGCCGCGCTGCTTGAAAGCGGAGGCACGATTTACATGGCTTGGTCTGGGCTTTGGGGCGATTGCGGCAGCTATTCCGCTTGGGTGATGGCTTACGACGCCGGAACATTGAAGCAGACCAGCGCTATCGACCTCGTCCCCAACAATTCAGGCGCTGGCATGTGGATGGGCGGAGGCGGTCCCGCGGCGGATTCTGCTGGCAACGTATACGTGGTTAGCGGCAACGGTTTTGGCGACACACCGGGCTCCAACAGTAGCTACGGAAATTCGTTCGTGCGCCTCTCCAACTCAGGGGGCCTCAAAGTCGGCGATTACTTCACTCCATTCAACACAAGTGCGGAGGACTCAGCGGACGCAGATTTCGGTTCGGCGGGTCCGCTGTTATTGCCCGATCTCGTCGATTCGACGAATGTAACGCGCCACCTCGCCGTAGGCGCAGGCAAAGACGGAAACCTTTACGTCTTGAACCGGGATGGCCTGGGCCAGTTCAACTCTTCGACGAACAACGTCTACCAGCAATTCCAGTTGAGCAACGGCGAAAATCATTCCTCTCCAATCTTCTTCAACAACACTGTCTACGTAGGTCCGGAAAGCAACTCGCTAAAGGCTTTTCCCGTTGCCTACGCGCATCTGGCTACCTCACCTTCCTCGCAGAGCCCCCATGTCTTTGGTAGCAACGGAACAGTCGCCAGCATCTCCGCGAATGGCAACGCGCAGGGAATCGTCTGGGCGCTCGATCATGGAGCAGGGATTTTATTTGCCTTCGACGCCAGCAACCTTGCCAATGAACTGTGGGACTCCAATCAGGCTGCCTCCAACCGCGATCATTTCTCCGCGGTCGGCGGCCACTTCGTCACGCCAATGGTTGCAAACGGTAGGGTCTACATCGGCACAGGCACCACCGTGGCTGTCTTCGGCCCGCTGCCTTAGTCTGCGGCTGATTTTTGCTCCAGCCGTCGGATGTAAATAATCTTTTCCACCGTCGCGCAAATGTTCCCCGATCCATCTTTCAATTCGATGGTGTACGTGCGGTCGACAGATCGCTGCGTCTCAAGCGCCGCGCGAATCGCGCCCAATTCTTCATCGTTGACCACAAACTGCGCTCGCAGAGTTTCCTTACCCGGTTTCTTGAATTGAATGGAAGCAGCTTTGTCCCACACAATAAACTCCGGTCCAAGCCTGCGGATTAACATGAGCATGTAAATGGGATCGACAGCGGAATAAATGCTCCCGCCAAAAATCGTTCCCACGTAGTTGCGCGTGCGCCAGGAAAGCGGCAGCTCCAGCCGCACTTCGCTCCAGTCTTCCGCAATGTATTTCAGCCTTCCGCCCGTCCCGCGGTAGCAGCCGAAGAGATAAAACGACCAGCAGCGAAGCTTGTTGGAAATAGGCGCAGGCAGGCGCATCACACGCGCCATCCTATCGCAGGGGCGCGTAAGTCCGGAACGGAAAGCAGCCTGCCATTGAAAATGGACCCCGCCCTCTATTCGGAGGCAACGCTTGGCGCTTTGAATTTCGCCGCTGCTGTAATTCCGAAGGCTTCGAGAAGTTGTGCTTGCACTTCGTCGGTCAGCGCGTTAATGCGCTCCACTCCCGGACCACCGGGCCCAAGGCGATAGCGCAGCCGTCGCTTCCCGGCGGGCGTTCGAATGATTTCCAAAACTTTGTCCGCAATTTCTTGCGGGTTCCCTCGCGAGCCTCGGAGCCTTTGCAAAATTTCTGTTGGAACGCTTGCCATTTCCCCATACCCGGCCCGACGCTCGGGGTCCTCGCCAGGCTCGAGTTTGTCCGCGATCGGCGTGCCGTAAGCGCCGGGTTCAAGGATCACCGAATCGATTCCTTGGGACGCCAGCTCGTAGCTGTACGTTTCCGCGAGCGCCTCCATCGCAAACTTGCTCGCGCAGTACAGACCCATCCCCGGAATCGCCAGTCGGCCTCCGCCACTACTGACGTACAGCAGCAAGCCGCTGCCTTGACGCCTCATAGCCGGGAGCACTGCGCGATTTAGGCGCGCCACGCCAAAGAAATTCACATCGAACTGCCGTTGCGCCTGCGCGATCGTGACCGTTTCGCACAGGTCCATAATGCCGAAGCCGGCATTGTTCACCAGCACGTGGATGCGGCCGCTTTTCGCCAGCGCCTCGCCAACGGCTTGTTCCACAGAAGCATCTTGCGTGACGTCCAGTTCCAGCACCTGCAAATTGAGCGATTCCCGCGCGGCCAGTTCCTGCAGTTCGCGTGCGACGCTCTCGTTTCGTGTCTTCGTGTTGCGCATCGTTGCGAAAACGGTGAAATCGTGGCGCGCCAGCGTCTCGGCAATCAGCCGCCCAAAGCCGCTGCTCGCCCCGGTGATTAGAACAACTTGCTTAGCTTCTGACATGGAGTAAAAGGATAGAGAGGAAGCTCCGTGACGTAAATAGGATCCCGTCTTCCGCAGCGACACTCCGGGCGCAATCAAAGAGCGTCATCCTGAGGGCCGGCCGCGTCGGCCCGAAGCCTGCCTGCCGCAGGCAGGGATCTCCACCGATCCAGCCTAGAAGCTATCTCATGAATCTCTTGCGTCAGGGCACGGCTTTAGCCGTGCCGAGAAAGCGACGGAAAAGAACGGGCTTTAGCCCCTGAGGAAATGCTTCTCTTCCACCCACTCCCATTTACGAGACAAGTTCTAGTTAAAGGTGCGCAATTGAAGGTTGTTCAGCCCTTCGCATGCAGGTCTTTTAGGAGATGGTGCACCAGTCCATTGATTTGGTCTTGAGTGAGAGTAAACGTGTTCCGGTTCACGTGTCTTTCGCCAACCGCGCGATAGACCATGCGTTTTGTCGATTGCTGCACAAAGTCAAATACGATGGTTCCTTCGCGGAAGCGAATGTGTTCGTAGCCGACGGGCCCCCAGCCCCCGCTCTCCCAGCAGCCGTACGGCCCGCACACAACGCCGGGATAACCCACCGGAACCGTGGCGTTGCGCCGCTCCACCGCGAAGTGATAGTCCACAAGGAAATCGGCAGCCCGCGGATCGCTAATCTGGTTCAGCCCCTTCGAGGCCAGCGTTTGCTCGATGGCCGTCTTCACACGTTGGCGCACCATTTCGTTGTCGGCCTTGGTGTCGCGTTCGACAGTTTCGCGGCGCGAAATTACGTCCCGCGAAACGACGGGGCGTGAGTCGCGCGCCCTTGCTTGCTCCTCAACCGGCCGCCAAGCCCAAGTGGCTAGCTTGGGAATTCGCACGTCGGGATCGCGCGTGATGTGGACATAGTCGTCGCAACCCGCGAGCAGCAACCCGCAACCTAATACGGCGACAGCACCTAGCGCTGGTCTTTTGTAGCCCCTCGTCCAACTTGCCATAAGAACGTCCTCCAGACTCGCACCTTTCCTCTCAATTAAACACCGGCGAAGGACAAGAGTTGCGCGGAGAAGGTTCTGCCTTGCTCTTTCAGGCCGTCGCAGCCTGCCAATCCTCGGGCGGGAAACTCACCGGCCAGAACTTCGGGTTCGGCTTGTCGAACTCGAACGCCACGGCGAAGTCGCCCTCGACCGTGTCGTCCACGCGCACCACGCGGCAGCCTTGCTCCAGGTTGTTCTGAGGGTTTACAAGCATCATCCACTGGCCGAGATGAAGCTCCATTTGCGTTTTCATCAGCCCGCCGTGGGCATTCACGACGTGTGTCAGCGCTTCCACCTGCTGGTGCTTGCGCTCGGTGTCTTCTGCGATTACGGTCACGCGCATGCGCAGCATCACGCGCTCGCTGCGCCGGCGATTGCTCGGACTAGAAGGGGTAGCCACGGCGACGACCTTGGGGCTTCAACTGCAATTCTAACTCCGGGCTTGTCCTGGGAATGTTGCCGGAATCGGTAAGTGTTGCTCAAGCAGTATCCCCGCGGGTTAGCGTCTTAGGAGGGCTTCAGGTGGTCGCCAGGCCAGCATCGATTCGAGGCGAGCTTTCACGCCCGGCCACTCCGAGTCGACAATGCTGAAGTACACCGTATGGCGAATTCGCCCGCTTGCGGTAATCATGTGATTCCGGAAGATGCCTTCTTCACGCGCCCCAATCCGCAAAATCGCCGCCCGCGAGCGTTCGTTCAGCGAATCCGTCTTCAATTCCACACGGATGCAGCCGAGAGTTTCAAACGCATGCCGCAGCAAAAGATACTTCGCTTCCGTGTTGATCGCGGTACGCTGCCATTTGCGCGCCACCCACGTCCAGCCGATTTCCACCCGCCGGTTTGTGCAATCAATATTTGCAAAGCGCGTGCTCCCGATCTCACCGCCGCTGCTCTTCTCCACCAGCGCGAATGGCAACGAAACTCCCCTCGCTTGCTCTTCCAGGGCGGTCTCGATATACGCGGCCATCTCTTCCGTCGTTCGAACCGGCGTCGGTATCCAGCGCCACAATTCCGGGTCCAGGCCAATCTCGCCCAAACCTTGCAGATGCGCTTTCTGCAATGGCTCCAGCCGCACATATTGGCCCTCCAGCGTCACTGGCGTGACCATCATTTTTCCTGTCATTGCAGCTAGAGACTGTCTCATAAATGAGCTCTGGGGGGTCGGAGCTTTAGCTCCGACATCCAAGAGTCAGAGAAAGAAGGGCTTTAGCCCCTGAGGAATTGCCCTTGTTTCTGTCGATGTGTGTACGGGACACGTTCTAGATTCTAGAATTAACCAGGACCTTCCGGCAGCGCCAATTTGGATACTCACTTTATTTGATCCACAAATGTTGCCTTTGTGTGAGGACATGTTTCGCTTACAGGATTTCTCGTAGTCCAGGTTAAGGTCTTTGCCTGATTGTTACGTCTGGCGAGTTCGCCTTAAATCAGCTATCAGGCAATGAGAGTACAGACCAGAGCTGTCCCTTGGCCACAAGCCCGATTGATAAACGGCCTCTGATTCTGGTGTTGCGCCCCCGGCCCCGACAATAAGCCGTCATTGCGAACAAGGGGTGTAACGATGGGGGCTGGGCACCCTCCACGCGCCGAAACACGAACGCCGACGAGAGTTCTCGTCGAGGTCTGCAGTTTCGAAAACGCCACCTATGAACTGGCGTACACCGTCAACGTCAGCCGCCAGGGCGCCCGCATCATCTCTAAACAAGCTTGGAAGCCAAACCAGCGTTTAAGTGTCAGATCGATCGAGGGGAATCTGAACGCGGTCGGCCGCATCGCATATTGCGATCTAGCGGAGTCCAATGCCTTTGCGATTGGCGTGCAGCTTGACGAGCCCTCTTACGACTGGGGCCCCCGAAGGGAGTCCCGCTAACTTCATCACGTGTAGTAAGAAACCAGCATGGACTGGCCCCGTACCGGGAAGTACTCATCACCGGAACGGCAGATGCTCGAGAACTTACTAACCAAGGAAAGATCGAGCCAGCCGCGCGCAGCTTCCTGACGAAGAGTCTCCAGCGCCTCTTCGGAGGAAAGTGCGGTGCGGTACGGACGATCAGTTACTAGGGCGTCGTAAATATCGGCTGTCTGCAGAATTCGCGCCTGCAAGGGGATTTCCTGACCACGCAATCCATCCGGATAGCCGCTCCCGTCCATGCGCTCATGATGATGACGAATCACCGGCAAGATGCGCCGGAGGGACTTCAGCGGCGCACAGATTTTTTCTCCAACGATGGGATGCCGCCGCACGATTGCGGTTTCTTCCTTATCCAGAGGGCCCGGCTTAAGGAGAATGCTATCCGGCACCGCGACTTTGCCTATGTCATGCAGGGCGCAGGCGATTTGTAAATCCTGTAAATCCTCTTCCGACAAACCGCAACTCTTTCCCAATCGCACCGTCCATTCTGCGAAGCCTTTGGAATGTCCAGACCTTGAGGGATACTTGGTCTCAAAACTCTGCACCAGTGCCAGGAGCACAGATTTGGCCTGTTCATCAATGTAGCTTTTGAGCCGCAAAAGGGATTGCACGCGGCTGAGCGCATCCCAGAGAGAATTTGTCATGCCCCAGTAATCGACAGCTCCCGTTTGCAGTCCTTGCTCAAATTCCCCCGGAATCGGCGAGGAAGAAATCAAGACAACTGGAATTAATTGGTTGCGAGGATCTTGCCTCAGGCGGCGGCAAAGTTCATAGCCACGGACAAACGGGAAATCGTCGAACAGAAGAACCAGATCAGGCTGAAGCTGAACGCAGAGTCGTTCGGCGGATTCCGCGTTTTCCGTTGTATAGACGCGGTACTTTTGATTCTCCAGCAAAGTTCTCCAATTTTGACGTTCGGCCGGAAAAGCGTCCACAAGCAAGACGGTTGGCCTCATGAGCCTCCACCTCTTATTCATTCTTGTTTGCTTGCTAGCGGCTGGGCGCACGTTGACCTCCGCACTTGTTTCCAAGGCTTTTGTAGCCTGCGTTTGATGGGGACGAGAAGAATTGAGGTTGCTCGGCGCAATCACATGGTGCTCTTGGGAAGCCAAAATGCATTGCCCCGTAAGTGTTGGAGAATTCTTATTTTGCGAGGGCGCAGCAAGGCTCAGCAGAGTTTTATAACCAGAGTTACTTTCCTGGAAGATGTAAAGTTTACTTGGCGCAGACCACTTTCCCTGCTTTTTTCGACCTCTCTTCGCTCCGTGCCGCTGGAATTTATGACTACTTCATAATCTTCCGCTCGTATTCATTTCAATCTTCCGCTTCTCGCGTCAAATCCAAGAGAACACGAATCGTGTGCTCTCTTGGCGAACCGTAAGGTATGATAAGGTGTTTGGGAATTCGCCGTAATTTAGGGTGACAATGCAGAACGCTAAGAATGGAAAGGTTCTTTTGCGCGTCAGGCCACGCGGCTTTTGCGCCGGCGTCGTGCGTGCCGTCGACATTGTGGAACTGGCGCTGGAAGCTTACGGGGCTCCGGTCTACGTGCACCACGAAATCGTCCACAACACTTATGTCGTCGAGCAATTGCGCCGACGCGGCGCCATCTTCGTCGAGGCCATCGAAGAGGTTCCCCACGGTGCGGTCCTCGTTTTCAGCGCCCACGGCGTGCCTCCAACCGTCCGCGAGGAAGCAAAATCCCGCGCACTGAAAGTCATTGACGCTACTTGCCCGCTGGTCACAAAGGTTCATCTCGAGGCCCTGAAGTTTGCCCGCGAGAAACGCACCATCATTCTGATCGGCCACAGAGACCATCAGGAAATCATCGGGACCTCTGGCGAAGCCCCAGACCGCACGCTCGTCGTGGATTCCGTCGCCGCTGTCGACGCTCTCGAAGTCGAGGATCCGCAAAAGCTTTCCTTCCTGACGCAGACGACCCTGAGCCTCTACGACACGCAGGAAATCGTGGCCCGTCTGCGCCAGAAGTTCCCGGCGATTCAGGGCCCTGCGAGCGATGACATTTGTTACGCCACGCAAAACCGTCAGGAAGCCGTCGAACAGGTGGCCAAGGACGTCGATCTCATCCTTGTCGTCGGTTCGCCCAACAGCTCGAACTCCAACCGCCTCGTGGAAGTGGCGCAGCGCCGCGGCGTCCAAGCCAAGTTGATTGATTCCGCGTCCGACATCGATGTGCGTTGGCTCGAAGGCGTTTCCCGCGTGGGCTTGACCGCTGGCGCTTCGGCGCCCGAAGTTCTTGTCGAGCAAGTCAGCGAGCGCCTGGCAGAGTTCGGTTTTACCGATCAGCGCGATTTGGACCTGATCCGCGAGGACGTGCGCTTCACTTTGCCGCCGGAATTGGCCACCATCGCGCCCGCCCCGCGCCGTTGAGTTGGGGGTCGGAGCTTTAGCTCCGACGTTAAGTTTGCCTTTTCAAGGGGCTTCAGCCCCTGAGGAACTGGTTGCGGCAGTAATGCCGCGAACCGCTGTTACGGGCCCAGCAGGGGATGCCGCGCAAGACCGGAGGGCTTTCACGGAGAACTTGCCCTTTCCGGCCCAGGTTAAGCCCGCGCGGCAAACGGTGAACTCAGCACAAGGAGCCTTACCTTGGCGGTCAAAATCGTCCGTCAGCCGAAGAAGATTGCCTTGATTGGCGCGCCTTCGAGCGCGGCCGCTTTCTCGATGGGCAGCGAAAAAGCTCCCGCCGCTTTGCGCGCCGCCGGAATCGTCGAGCGGCTCCAGTCCGCCGGTTACGAAGTGATGGATCACGGTGACTGCCCCCCGCGCCTTTTCGCTGACGATGAAGAACACCGCCGCGCCCGCAATCTTCAGGAAATTGTCGCCGGCCTCAGCGATTTGAAGATTCGCGCCGAACTCTCCATCAAGAGCGGCGCTTTGGTGCTCGTTCTCGGAGGCGATTGCGCGCAGGTGATCGGCTTGCTTGCCGCCGCCCGGCGCTATCACCACCACATTAATCTCCTTTGGGTCGATCGCGACGCCGACCTGAACACGCCGGCCTCCACGCCCTCCGGCCGCATCGACGGCATGGTTGTCGCCCATATCATCGGCAAAGGCGCGCCCGAACTCGTCCGCTTCTGGGGCGAGCCGCCGCTGGTGCGTGAGCCGGACGTGACGCTCTTCGGACTCGAACGCCTCGATCCGCCGGAGCAAGAGTTTCTCGCCAAGTCTCCCATGCGGCACAACCACGCCGCGGACATTCAAAGCAAGGGTGTTACGCAGGCCGCACACGCGGCTCTTTCGCAAGTGCACGCCGATGCGCACGAATTTGTGCTTCATCTCGACACCGATGTCATCGCCGCGGAAGATTTCCATCCAGTCAACGTTCCCGGCAACGGCGGCTTGCGCTTCGACGACGTTCGTCTGGCGCTCACGGAATTCGCCAAGCACAAGAATTTGCTGGGCCTCGACGTCGCGCAGTACAACCCGGACAAAGATCCCGACGGCAGCGGCGCGCGCAAACTCGTCGATCTCCTGGTCGAAGTCCTCTCGGCCCGCCTCCAATCTTTCGAGGCCCCTCCGCCTGCGCCACCCGACGGTCCAGCCGAAGTACCTTCGCCCGAACCCGCCTCCACGCCCACTGGCTCCGCCGAGCCCACGGACGCCGGCTCTAGCGGCACTACAGGTCCGGCCGAAGTTTCTCCTCCAGAATCCGCCGCGGCTAGCGCCGCAGACCCTGCGGGCACTGCTGGCCCCGACGAAGTTCCTTCCTCCGGCTCGGCCACATAGCGGCGGGCTTTACCCCCCTCCCCCCACCTTTTTTCGTAACTGCGCATTGCAAAGGGGTTACGGAAGCGCGTCTTTGGAAGTGCGCATTCTAAAGCACTTAGACCGTGAAATCGTGGAACTGCGCATTCTAAAGAACTTAGTAGTTGGTGGCTCGTGACTCGGTGAAGGAGCTCGGAATCCCCGCACGCCGCTAAGCGGGATGCGGGGAACCAAGGTAGGTGAGGCGCCGTGGTGATCGAGGACTTGTCCCGAATTGGGAAGAATGGCCCCCCACCCCGGCTGTTTTCGTAAGACTGAGAAACAAAGAGCTTAGAGCATACGGAACTTGGAAGAGTATACGGAACTTTGGAGGCCGCGGATTTCTCCGAGTGTCGCGGATAGACGGGTAGGGGACGCGTGGCGTGGGACGCAAGGGCTCGGTGGGCGGGGCGGCGGTAAATCACATAAAATACTAGCATGGAATTACGATTCTGTCAATACCACAATAAGTGACTGAGGGGAAAAGGGTTAGAGGCGAGGGAAACAGGCTCAAAAGTTCAAAGTTGAAGTGAGAGATTAAGTCGTTTGGATGGTGTGGATAGTGAGGAAGTAAAAAACGTCAATGCGCGGAATCTGCCTTTACCTTCTTCACCGTGGAGCACACGCTTGCCGTTCTTGGATTTGTGAGTGTCGCGTTTCCACGACCCGCCGAGATGCATGAACAAGGCTTCTGCCTCTTCGGGCGCAATCCCGTGACCATTGTCGCGGATTCGAATACGGGCCAAACCGATGCTGGAATAATCGACATCGACGGACACCTTGGTTGCCTCTGCGTCGAGGCCATTCCAGATTAGCTCCGCGAGTGCTCCTGCAGGGCTGGCGACCGTCAGCTTCTCAACAAAATCTTCCTGAGCCTCAACCTGATATATTTTGTCCATCGTCGTGCCGAACCTAAAGGGAGGATGATACGCCCTCCCGGGCGGTCTTGCCCAATTTACGCTTTCGCCTTTTATTCGTCCACCATAATTTGGCGGCTAAAGTGCGACGAACCGGGATTCCTCTGGTTGTTTCTGACTTTCAACAATGACCTGTCAGCTGTCACCTGTGAGCGTGCTTCACGACGCGGCGCTACGCGCCCTGGGCTGAAGCCCAGGGCTACAAAAGCCGGGGTGATTTCAGGGGCGAGGCTGAAGCCGTGCCTTGACGATCACGATGCCGCCTGGGCGCGCTTGCGAAGATGGCGGGCCAGGCCGAGGAAGGACAGGTTGAGGTTGGCGCTGAAGATGTAGTGCTCCACTTCTTGTGCGGGAAGATGCTCGGCGATTTCATCGCGCATGGTGGACATGAACGCTTCCATCGCCGCGGAATCGCCGTTCGCCGTTTGCACGATTTTCTCTGTAATCGCCAGCCAGCGATGCAGCCGTTCGCGAAACTCCGCAATGTGCGCGGAGGGATTTTCAGAGAATCCAAAGTGCGTCAGGAAGAGCCGCTTGGGTTTGCGCTCCAGAATTACTTCGAAGGATTTGTCCCAGATCCCCAAGTCGATGTCCGGGGGCGGCGTTGCCGGCATCACGTAGTCATAAGGAGCAATCTGCACGCCGGTGGTGTCGCCCACGAAGGCCACGCCTTCCAGATTTTCGAAATAGCTGACGTGGTGCGAAGCGTGTCCCGGCGTGTACGCAACTTCGATTTTGCGCGCGCCCAGCGTGATCGTTTCTCCGCCTTCGAGGATGCGCAGGTTTTCCGCGGGCACCGGAAGCGCTTCGCCGAAGAGCCGCTCCAGCTCACCGCCGGGCCAAAGCCGCTCGGCGCTCGCGAGAAGCTTAGTGGGATCGATCATGTGCTTCGCGCCCTGCTCGTGCACGTACACAACGAGCTTCGGATTTTCCCGCACCAGTGCGCCCGTGGCTCCGGCGTGGTCCAGATGGATGTGAGTCAGCAGGACCGCATCCAAATCGCCGGGCGAGACGCTGTGTGCGCGCAGCTCTTTGCGCAGGGTGTCCAGCGTCGAGCCGGGCCCCGGATCGACGATCGCGCGGTGCCCGTCTGATTCCACGAGCGCCGTGGCAATCGAGCGCGCCCGCCCTGTCCAATTGTCGTCGAGTGTGACAATCCGATGCATCGCGGAGGTAGTGTAACCCAGAAGCTGAACGTTAGAAGGTTGGGGAAGATCGTTAGAACGTCGGAACGTCAAAACGTCGGAACGTCAAAACGTCGGAACGTTGGAGAAACGAAACCCACGAAAGATTAGAGAGATTCCTCGACTTCGCAGGCCGACCGCTTGGCGGGAGCCAAGCGGGAAGAATAAGGTCGGCCTGCTACGCTCGGAATGACAGTGAAGGTGGTTTCTAATTTTAGGGGTGTGGGGATTCCCTTCGACTTCGCCCCCTTCGACGCTCAGGGCAGGCAGGGCAAGCGGAATGACATGGTTGGAAGTTATCTCATAAATGGGAATCCGAGGAAGAAAACCAATTCCTCAGTGGCTAAAGCCCTTCGTTCATGAGCTTTCCATGTCGGAGCTGAAGCTCCGACCCCCAACACTGCAGCTATGAAATGGCTTCGAGTGAGGTGCATTCTGAGGGTGGGATTTCAACAGACCATCGCAGAACGTGGTTGGTCAGTTTGGATTTTTGAACTTATGTCATGAAACAAAAAATCCTAGCTGACCTACTACCTCGCGGAACGCTTCGGCGTGCAAAGCCTAAAGCGAAGAACTAGTTGCGCGGTGAGGTAATTATGGAATAACCTTCCATCGCGTTCAGTCGCCTCTTGAGTTACCTTCACGGAGAACAAGTGGCTCTGGGTGAAACACACTGATGGGGTGCAAGAGCCGGCGGATTGATCGCCTGCAATGCGCGTGAACAGAGGCGCGCATTACGCCAGTCGGTCCTGAGACGGACGCGTGATTCAAAACGAAATTGAAGAAGCTTCCTAGGAGGTAGACAGATGCGCAATTGGTGTGTAGCCACGGCTTTGGTAGCCCTCTTTGCGTTGCCTCTGCGCGCTCAGCAGAATGCAGGCAGTCTTAATGACAATACTGCAAACGCGGTAACGGCTGCGGAAAAGACCCAAACCACGGCAAACGGGGAAGAATCTCTGAGCGGCGTGGCCTTCTCCAAGGACTTATTCGCCGTTCCGGCGTTTCCTAAGCCGAAGCCATTTCCTCGGCCGCCTGCAGGCAAGAAAGATAACGATGCCCCGGGCCAGCTTGTGCCGCGGTATGAAATTGCCGCGATGTACCAGTACATTAATTTCGAGCCAGGAAGTCCCTTCTCGAATTTCAATAACCACGGCGCGGCGGGATCTTTTGCATACAACGCTTCGCGATGGCTGGGGCTGGTTGCGGAACTTGGCGCGTATCGCTTCAAGGACCGCGACATTAGCGGAACGACGACTAACGGTCACTTCACCAGCTATTTGTTTGGACCCCGGCTGAACCTGCGCAAATTTGACCATTTCGTGCCCTTCGCTGAATTTCTGCTCGGAGGCGCGAGAGGTGGCGTCGAGATAACCGGAACGAACAAGCAGAGCGCCTTTGCGCTCGCCACGGGCGGCGGCGTGGACATGGTGCTGGCCAAGAACGTTGCCTGGCGCATCGCGGAACTCGACTACTTCATGACCAGTTTTTCCGGCGCTGCGCTCGGCAGCGGAGCGCGCCAAAATAGTTTCCGCGCAGGCACGGGCATAGTGTTCCGGTTTGGGTTTCCAACTCCGCCGCCTCCGCCGGCACCGAAGCAACCGCTGGTTGCCGCTTGCTCTGCCAATCCGACATCTATCTATGCAGGTTCGAACGACACCGTGGCGGTGCGCGTGAACGCCACTTCGCCGGACAAACTCCCACTCAACTACAGCTACACGGCCACGGGCGGCACGGTCGAGGGCACCGGCCCCGATGCGCGCTGGAACTCTAGCGGCGTAGGCGTTGGTTCCTACACGGTCAACGTGAAGGTCGATGACGGCAAGGGGCAAACAGCATCCTGCGCTGCTGATATCAAAGTGGAGGCGAGGCCTAACCGGCCGCCTACGGCTTCGCTTTCAGTAGAGCGAAGCCCGATTATCGCCGGCGAGCAGACAGGGATTACCTGCAACGGCGCCGACCCCGACAACGATCCTCTGACCTACACCTATACCACTACCGGCGGCAAGATCGTTGGCACCGGCTCGAAGGTGCAGTTCGATTCTACGGGACTGCAACCGGGAACTTATACCGTGAAGTGCACGGTGGACGATGGGCGCGGCGGAACCGCCGATGCCTCGGGCAACGTCGAGGTTAAGGAGCCTCCGCAGGTCAAGCAACTGGAAGCCAAGCTGGCTCTGCACAGCATCTACTTCCCGACGGCCCAGCCGACCGTGGCCAAGCCCACGGGCGGGTTGCTGGCAAGCCAGGCGGCCACGCTCGACTCGCTGGCCACGGACTACAAACAGTATTTGACCTACCGCCCAGCTGCCCATCTGATCCTCGAAGGGCACGCTGATGTTCGGGGTGCCAAAGACTACAACGTGAAGCTTTCTGAGCGCCGCGTCGAGCGCGCCAAAAGCTATCTCATCGAGAAGGGCGTGCCTGCCGATCACCTCGAAACCAAAGCCTTTGGTTTCGAGAAGAACATGACCGATGCCGAAGTCAAAAGTCTGATCGAAGCGGATACTCAGCTCAGCGCCGCGGAAAAGCAGAAGATCCTGAAGAATCTTCTCACCGTTCGCCTGGCCAACAACCGCCGCGTCGACGTGACCTTGAGCACAACGGGCGAATCGTCCGTTCGGCAGTTCCCATTCAACGCCAAGGACGCCTTGACGTTGCTCAGCCGGGGTGGAGGCGAAAAGGCCCAAGGTAAAGCGCCCGCAGCCAAACCGGCGCCGAAGAAGCCGGCTAAGCCGTAACTAAAACCAGAGGGTACCCAGCGGCGGTCGGTCATTTGCCGGCAAGCTGGGTTCTGAATCTCCGATACTTCCAGCGAGCTCCCTGAGAAAAACCTCGGGGAGCTCGATTCATTTTCTGCCGCCCGCTAAAACCGGGCCAAAAACGAACTGCTTCCGAGTATTTTCGCTTTCGTGAGCAATGCGTTTCTTCCCAAAATGGAACTACGTCGCGCCTTTCTTGCAATCCCTTGGAAACAAAAGGCAAGAGATGGAATTCACCTGGCGATGAACAAGACTTGGCATCCTCTTGTTTCAAAATGGTACTTGCATCGTCCATTTTTTCTTACTAAGCTATAGTGAATGAATAGTAATAGGACGTCCCGATTTGGAACTCAACCTGCCAGAAGTTCCAACGGTTGAGTACTTCAAGGATGCGTACCATGACAGAAGAAGCGGCAGTGCGTCGCGAAGCGGTCCCGATGAGCGTCTTGATTGTGGATGACGAACAATCCGTCCGCGAAACGTGCGCCACCGTCGCCGCGCAGTCCGGCATGAACCCCATCGCCGTTGCCACCGCCGAGGAAGCTTTCGAAGTTCTGGAGCACTCTGCCGTTGACATTTTGCTGACCGATTTGAAGCTCCCACGCACCACCGGGGTTGAGTTGTTGAAGCTGGTCCACGACCATCATCCGGAAGTAGCCGTCGTGGTCTTGACGCAGTACGGCACCATCGAGTCCGCTGTGGAGGTCACCCGTCTGGGCGCCATGGATTATGTGACCAAGCCCTTTCGCATCGAAGAGCTTCGCACACGCCTCGAACGCGTGGCCCGGGCGGTCGAGCTCCAGCAGGAAAACCGCCTGCTTCGCGAACAATTGCGAACGCGGCCTGGTTTCGGCGGCCTCATCGGCCTGTCCATGAAAATGGAGCGCGTCTACAAGATGATTGAGAAGGTCAGCCAGCACGAATACCCCGTGTTGATACTGGGAGAGAGCGGCACGGGGAAAGAGCTCGTGGCCCGCAGCATTCACTACTCGGGTCCGCGCAAAGAGCGCCCCTTTGCTCCCGTCGATTGCTCCGCGATTGTGCCCACGCTCATCGAATCCGAGCTCTTTGGCTATGTTCGAGGCGCGTTTACCGGCGCCATGCAGTCCAAGCAGGGGCTCCTGGAAGCTGCCCAGGGCGGTACGCTCTTCCTCGACGAGATTGGCGACATGCCCACGGACCTCCAAGCCAAGCTGCTGCGCGCGCTTCAGGAGCGCGAGGTCAAGCCAGTCGGTTCCACGGAGCGCCGTTCGATCAACGTGCGCATCATTGCCGCTACCAACCGCGACCTCGAATCGGCTATTCGCGGCGGCACCTTCCGCCAGGACCTCTATTTCCGCCTTAACGTGGTGCAGATCAAGCTTCCTTCCTTGCGCGACCGCAAAAGCGACATCCCCTTACTGGTGACCGCGTTTCTAGAAAAATTCTCCGGCGCCCAGGGTCCGGTCCGCACGATTTCCGAGGAAGCGATGCGCCGCCTGATTGCCTACGACTGGCCCGGAAACGTTCGCGAGCTGGAAAATGCCATCGAGCGCGCGGTTGCTCTCGGCTCCGGCCCCATCGTTCACGTGGCCGATCTTCCCTCCAACCTTCAGTACCCGACCACGGAGCGCATCCCCGAAAAAGATGAAATTCTGCCCCTTGAGGAACTCGAGCGCCGCGCCATTCTCCGAACCTTGCGCGAAACCGTCGGCGACAAACTCTCCGCTGCGCGCATGCTAGGCATCGGCAAAACCACGCTCTACCGCAAGCTCAAGCAATACAACATGGACCACGCGGAGTCCTGACCGCAGGAGCGGGTGCGCATTCTTTTTCTAGGCTGGCATACGGCTCCCAGAATATACTTTACAACGCAAAGAGCTTTGCATATCATGCTCCCGGGCGTTCCTCCGTGTCCCTAAAGCGAATCGTTCAATGGCTGGCCAAAGGCTTCGCGCTGCTCGCAGGATTTGCTGCCATCGCAGTGGTGACTCTGCTCGTTTTGTTGTTGTGGGAGCACAAGACCGAAGTCACGCTGCCGGAGCCTACCGGCCACTTCGCCGTTGGAAGGACAACTTACACGTGGGTCAATAGTGCTGCGACTGACGAATTGGCGCCGTCGACGGGAGCGAAGCGCCAGGTCGTGGCTTGGATATGGTATCCCGCCGGGGCCAGCAAATCCGCGTCACCTTCGGAGTATCTTCCCATGGCCTGGCGGCTGGCCCTGGCGCAGCACTCCGGCGTTCTCATGAGCAAATTCCTGACGCGGGATTTGGCGCTGGTCCGCACTCACAGCACAATCGATCCGCAGGTCTCACCGGAGCAGCCATCGTATCCCGTGGCCCTTATGCGGGCCGGCGCTGGAGCCTTGACCACAGACTTCACCACGCTCGCGGAAGATCTTGCGAGTCACGGCTACGTTGTCGTGGGTTTTGACGCGCCCTACAGAACTGGCGTTGTTGTCCTCCCGGACGGAGGCGTCGTCAAGAGACCCTCGTCGAATGATCCCGAGGATCTCCCTGCCGGCCAGGCGGACCGCCTGATCAACAAACTTCTCGGCATGTGGGTGGACGACGCGAAGTTTGTCGTCGACCAATTGCAGCAGTTAAATGCCTCTGACTCTTCTGGCAGATTTATCGGCCGGCTGGACCTGCAGCGGCTTGGCATGTTCGGGCATTCGTTCGGCGGCGCACAGGCCCTGCAATTCTGTCATGACGATTCCCGGTGCAAGGCGGGGATCGACCTCGACGGCGCTCCTTACGGCACGGTCGTTCAGGATAGTCTCAAGCAGCCTTTCCTCTTTCTCGTTAGCGACCACAGCCGCGAAATGTCGAATCCCGCGAGCGGGCGGATTGTTGCCAACTTCCATTCCATCTACGACCGCCTTCCCAACGGGCGAGAATTTTTAGTCATTCGAGGGGCCAATCATTTTAGCTTCAGCGATCAGATGCTGCTAAAGAGCCAGTACATCATCAGGCTGCTGCGCGGTCTGGGATTCGGCCGCCTCGAAGGACGCCGCGGCCTTGCCATCACCGCCGAATACGTGCACACGTTCTTCGATGTCCACTTGAAGGACGCGCCTCCGGAGCAGCTCACAGGCATTTCCAGAAAGTATCCAGAGGTTGTTACTGAGTTGCCTTGACCTCGCCACTCTCCCTCTGGTCGACCCAGCCGAGAACAAAGAGCGTCATGTTCGGATTAGGAGAATTTGGCCCATTGGGTGGAGGTGCGGAAGCCAATTCTCTTTCCTCTCCCGATGCGAGATCCATGACCCAGAGATGAGTTTCGCTGCGGTAATCCGGCGTTTGCCTCTGTTCCAGATAAGCAAAGTACCTTCCAGAAGGCGAGATGTAGCCACCAACGGGGAAGTTCAGGTGAATGTGCTTTTGAAACTTCACGTCAGAGCCGGAGATGACGAGGAAGGGCTCGGCCTGTCCAGAAGGCTTTCCTTGTTTCACACCGTAGTCCAGGAAGACATACCGCCCATCAGGCAATTGACCCATAAACCGATGGTCGATGAACTTCGGGTGGGAGTATCCGGCCACTTGAAATGCGCCGGTCTCTGGCGGAATCGCACCGATATCGGTTCCGTCTTCGGAGAGAATGTAGGTTCCAGTATGGTCCACCTTAGCGGAATTATCATCTTCTTCGCCGGCGACAACAAGATCGACGAACACGCGATTCCCGTCAGCAAGCCATCCGAACGAGGCGGGGGTACAGTCGGGACAGTGGGTCTGCGCAAGTTTGCTGAGGTCCAAAGTTGCTAGAGGTCTCCACTCCGGAACGGAGTAAATGAAAATGCTTTGAGCATCCGCGCTTTCTGCCGCCGCTTTGGTGCCCTGCGGATTCAAAGCCCCGGGTCCTTGCTTTTGGGCATCTCCAATTTTGCGGAAATGATTCGAACCGTCCAAACTGAGCTCGTAAACTCCCTCGTCAGAATAAAATCCCGGAATTGGTGTTGTGCGCCGTTCCCGCCATACGCCTGCCGCGTACGCCTTGCCCCTGCCCGACACACTCGCTCTGGCCGCGATCTCAAGGTGCAGGTTTTCATCGGAAAACAGCAGTGAACGTCTTCCATCCAGTATGGAAACCGAATAGATTTCGGTTTTCCTAGCATTGCGCAGCATCGCCATGTTTTCTTCTTCGGATCGCAGCCCAGGCAGGGGAGAGACGTTCGCGAAGCGCGCCTGGCGGCTGGCGCGCGTGTCCGAATAGCAAAGCGAATACACCAGCGTTTGGGCCCGCGTTTCCCCACACAAAAGGAGATACAAGACGATGAAGAATCTGGCGCTTCGTTTCATACTATTGGCCCCTCAGAGGCAAGATAGCCTCGGGCGCCTTGCCGGGCAAGGTGAGCGCGGCGCGCAGCGACTTAACGCTAACTAGGAGCACTCGCAATTGTCGCCAAGGTTGCGCTCGATGGAGCTCTCCCGACTCATCGAATTTCCTGCTCGATTAGTTCTAGAACCCGTGTGTTTCACTGATAACGAATCATCCGTGGCATTTGATTCTTAGATTCACTTTGGGAACATTCCCGCCGCGAGTCTCGACATGGAATTATCCATAGGTTTTTCATCCGGCGCTTTTCCCCTAAGTATTTGATTTAACAGCTACTTCTTGCCTCCCCCGATGGGCCTGCCAGTGCAAGAGCAATTTTCGACGAATTCTCCTGATTGGTTGGTCGACGTCCCTCCCAGACGTTGACCTGCAAATTGAAGAAGAGAACCGCCGGCGATGGAATGAGATTTTGGGTGAAGAAACCGAATGAAGAGGCAGGCAGTTCCAGCATCGCTGGCGCGGCCATCGCTGGTGCCTCGCGCGAGCGACTTCTCGAAGAAGCCCTGAAGATCCTTGAGCAGGACACCCTTGCAGATCGCATTGGAATCTGGATTGAGCCAGGCTCCAAGCTGGTGGCCGCAAGCGAATTCACCGGCGCGCTTCAGGGCGTGGTCTGGGATCGGGGCAGCAATGCGGATTGTCCGCCGGAATGGAAAGTTCTATCGCTCGAGCCGCCTTTGCCGCCGGAGATGCTCGCGGGCGGCAAGCCGTTCGAGCAAGATCTCGAAAATCTTCCTTCTCGGCCCCTGATCGGCCAACTACTCGGACTGCGACGCGCGCTCTGGGTTCCGATTGCCGGGCCGTCTCGCAAAAGAGGAGTGATTCTGCTCGGGAGCACGGGTTCGTCTCTGGCTTCCGCCTTGCCGCGGGCAAGGACCGTGGCCGCGGAACTGGCTCTGGCCCTCGAGGCGGAAGATCAGTTGCGCGACGCCCGTATTCGCGGAGCCGAGCTCGCGCTAGTCCGCCATTTTCTGGAAAGCCGGATGGATGCTTCCTCTGTGGAAACGTTGCTCACCGAATTGGTAGCCGGCTGCATCGGGCATCGCAACAACGGCGACAGCCTGGGTGCGGCTTTCGCGGCAATTGGCACATTGCCGGCTATTGAAGCAAGCCCGTCTTCGAGTCTCGACGTCAACTTTCGCTGGCGGGACGGCGATATCACCTGGACGCGAGCGATTGAGACCGATCCATTGAACAAGATTTGGCGCAGAGGGTTGGAGACTGGCCAAATCACCGGGAGCGAGCCTCCGGAAACCTGGGCCCAGGCCTCCGTCGCTCGCATTGTGGCCATTCCGCTGGAAGCGGGAGGGCAGCTCCTCGGAACCTTCGTCGCCGGCCTTCCCGGCCGCACGACCTCCCTTGCCACGCTCAGCCGGTTGCAATTGCGCGCGCGCTTAGCGGCTTTCGCGCTTCGGGCTAGGCAGCAGCGGCAGGAGGAAGCGCGCAACGAAGATTTTCAACAGGCGCTTCTCGACTTCGCCGCCAATTCTGTAGTCCTCGTGGACTATTCCGGGAAAATTGCGGCCTCAAGTTGCGGCGCCAAGGAGCTATTCGGTGTAGGCGACCAACCACAGGCGTTGCGGGGGCAGCAACTTTCTGACCTCTTCTCTGGCCGCGGCCGGGAGCAGCTTGTGCGGTGGTTGCCGAAGGTTCTGAATCCTGCGGCCAGTGTTGCCGCGCGAACGGAAACGCTCCAAGGTCAACTACAAAAGGGCCTTGCTGTACGCGCACGTTTCGCGCGGATGTTGCCCGGCAGTCTCGCCGCGATTTCTCTCGAGCCTCAGGCGGGGCCGGAGCCGCCAACGCTCGGCCCTTCCGTCGAAGCCGAACTGCAAAACGTCATCGAATGGCTAGAAGAAGGAGTCATTCTGTTCGACGCGCAGGAAAATGTCTGCGTCATGAACACGCGGTTCGAGCAGATCGTCGGGCTCTCTCCCGAAGAATCCGGAAAATTCAAAACTCTGGAGCAGTTGATTGGCCGCCTGGAGGGGCATGCCGCCGAACCGGCGCGCTTCGCTGAGCGCTGGCGCGAACTGGCGCGGAGTCACGGAGCCGTCCGCGAGCAGTTGAATATGGCTCGTCCTTCGCCGCGCGTCCTAGATCGCGCAGTACGCCCGATGCTCGACCACGCAGGGCGCCAGGTGGGCCGCGTGGAAATCTACCGCGACCTCACCGCGCAGCGCGCTTTCCACTCTCAGCTCCTCCAGACCGAAAAGCTCGCAGCTCTTGGGCAAATGGTTAGCGGGATCGCCCACGAGCTGAGCAATCCACTGACGAGCATCATCGGCTATGCGCAGCGCTTGTTGCGGAACCGCGACGCCCTCGGCTCGTCGGAGGAATTGCGCCAAATCTACCAAGAAGCGGAGCGCGCCGGCAGTATTCTCCGCCAATTGCTCCTGAACGCCCGGGACACCATTCCCGAGCGCCGGCCCGTTTCCCTGAATCAGGTTGTTTCGCGCGCGCTGGAGCTTCAGCGTTTCAGCCTGGTGGCCGAACAAATCACTGTCGAACTCGATCTCGATCCCGCTCTTCCTTTCGTTCACGGTGACGCCGGCCAATTGCAGCAGGTACTGATGAATCTCATGGGCAATGCCCGCCACGCTCTGGAGGGGAAAGATAAAAAGAGAACCATTCATCTCCGCACTCGCAGACTCAGCGACCGCCGTGTGCTCCTGGAGGTCGAAGACAACGGTCCGGGCGTTCCGCAGGCCATCCAGTCGCGCATTTTCGATCCATTTTTCACCACCAAGCCCGCAGGCGTGGGCACCGGTCTGGGACTCGCGATAGTTCTGAGCGTCGTGCGCGAGCATGGCGGCCAGGTTCGCCTGCAGAGCCCGCCGAAGGGCGGCGCGAGCTTTCAGATTGAGATTCCAGCGGCCTCCGAACGCCAGCAGGAAGACGCGCAGAACCCTGCGTTTCGAGAGAGACAAAACGCGCTGGAGACGGGTTCGTCCTCGAGCCTCTCCGATTCCTGGCAGGCCCGGCGCGAATTACCAAGCGGGTCCGCACCGCCGGATGTTCAGGCTGAGTTATTCGAATTGCCGCGGCATCCACGTGTCCTCGTGGTCGAGGACGAACCCACCGTCGCGCAACTTATCGCCGATGTGCTTCAAGATGAAGGCATGCGCGTGGACGTGATTCTCGACGGCCGCGAGGCGCTCGACCGCGCCGGCCGCGAATCCTACGACCTGGTCATTTGCGACATGAAGATGCCGGGATTGGGCGGTCAGCGCTTTTACCGCTCCTTGCAGCGCAATGCCAATCCGCTCCGCGAACGCTTCCTGTTCGTCACCGGAGACGTGATGGCAGCGCAAACCCGCGAATTCCTCGAACGCCACGGCCTGCCGCACGTAGCCAAGCCGTTTCGCGTCGAAGAGCTAACGGAAAAAGTGCACACCGTGCTGCGCACACGGGCCGAGCGAGAACACGCGCCGGCGCAAACGAGCAGAAAGAACGCGGCCCGAAATGGATGAGCTTTTGGAAGAAGGAGTGGGGATCGGCAGAAAGAAGGCAAGCGAGAATAGGTGGTAACCATGGGCAACAAAGAACAGACCGTACTGTTGGTGAGCAATGACGCGAGATTTTGCGCCGAGATGCGCAAAGAACTTGTCGCGAGGGCGCCGCGAGTGCGCGTGGCCTCCGTGACCAATGTTGCTGCGGCGCGCCGCGTGCTGGAACAGGGCGCGCCCGGCGTGATTCTTCTCGAGGAAGACACAGTCACCGCGGAGTCCGACGGCGTGGGCGGGCTTGCGCCATCGCTCGAAGCGGTCGTCGCACCGTTGGCGATTCACGCGCCGGTGGTGGTGATCGGCCCGGCGGAGAAGCGCGAAGAGGTGGCCGGACTGATCAACGCGCATGCCGTGGACTACATCGCGCGCGAAGGCGCATGCCTGCAGACTGCGTTTCGCGCCGTGCAGCGGCGGCTCCAGCAAGCGCAACAGGAAACAGGGGCGTTGCCGGAGATTTTCGAGAGTGAAGAAGAAGATTTCGGCGAAGTACTGCGGCATGAACTGAACAATCCACTGACGGGCATCCTCGGCAACGCCGAGCTGCTGCTCGCAGAAATTCACCGGAAGAACGACGGGAAGATTCCCCACGGCGGCGAGCAGAGGCTGGAAACCATCGCGTCGCTCGCGGTGCGCCTGCGCGAGACGGTCCGGTGCCTGAGCCAGCAGTGGGAAGAACACCGGCATCCGGTTCCGTGAGGAAACTCGAATTCGAAACTGGAAACTCGCCAGAAAGAGAGAATTGGCTGAAGGGCTTTAATTCCGACCTGCGGGACGCGGTCTTCCGCGGCCAGCGGCGGAGGGATCTGGTTTTCAGAAATACGCAAAGAAAAAGCAGATTCCTCGTCGCTCCGCAGAACCGACCGGAGCGCAAAAAGCGCGCTTCGCCTGCCTGCTGCAGGCAGGCTCCTCGGAATGACATGCTTTCAGGGTTTCCAACGAGTTCTTGATGCTCTCTATTTTTCTTCTTCTTTGTGTTTCTCTGTGTCCTCTGTATTTGATTCTTTCTTTTTCCTTGAACTTTCAACTTTCGACTTTCAACTCTTTCCCGCACTCGCGGACTTCGCGAAAAAAGACAGAACACGGCGCTTGAACTCTTCCGGCTGGAAGCCGAGCGCGGCGGTGTGAAACGCACCGGGAACTTTCCAAAGTTCTTTGGGGCCGCGGGCGGCGTCGTAAATCATTTGTGTGTGCCGGCAGGGAAGCGCTTCATCCTTTTCATCGCAGATCAGAAGAACCGGAAACGCGCGCGAAGCCACCGCTTTCACAGGCGAAACTTCGTCGAGCGAAATGCCCGTGAGCTTTTCACCGCGATACAGCAGCGTCCAGGTCCCAGGGGCGAAAAGCGTCTTGCCGAGCAGCGGAGATTTACGCAAGCCGGCATAGTCATACGCGGCTTCGCGAAGATTCGCGAAGGAAGATTCCGCAACCACCCCCTCTATGCGGGGGTCGACAGCGGCGGATTGCAGCGCGATGCCAGCGCCCATGGATTCCCCGAGCGCGAAAATGTGCTTCGGCGGCAGGCATGGAAGATCGATCGTGCAATGGTGGGCAATCGAAGCAAGAAGGGCGTCGATGACGGCGCGGGTGTCGTTGCGTTCGAGCCAGCCGTAGGTGGCAATGGGGCCTTCGCTCGTGCCGTGGGCACGCGCGTCCATCATGATCACGCTGTAGCCGGCGCGCAGCAGGAATTCAGACTGGCCTATGACGCCGACGCGATTGTCAGCGACGCCGTGAAAGAGCAGCACCCACGAGCCGTGCGGGCTTGGCGGAGTGATTTTCCAGCCGCGCAGCATTACGCCGTCCGGGGCGCGGACGTCGAACTCCTGGCGCTGCGAATGTGTAACAACGAAAGAAGTGTCCGCCTCATGGATCAGGTCGGGCGTGAGTTCGCGGCGAATGGGCGTTAGAAAGCCCGGCGCAGACACCCAGCCTCCCACCGCCGCCAGCAGTGGCGGGAAGAGCAGCAGAATCAGTGCGATACGAATCAGTCGTCTACGCAGGGTCATTTTGCAGGCTTCGCCTCCTCTTGAGAATACGTATAGAACGGGCAATGCGTTCGCGCTTGCGTAGAACGTGTTGCCTTAAAGGAAGGAAGCCCCACATAAGCACTAATCGAGATGCTGGTATTCCTTGTTCCCGTTTTCCATTTTCCTTCGTCCAGCCAGGACGGTCTGGGACAGGGAGTGGGGAACGGCGTTTATGATCGGTTTATCTACCGTGGACTAGGCTGTGCGACCGGAGGGAATTCCAATGAGACTTTTGAGAGGCACGCACACTTTGGTCGGGGCTGCGCTAGTGGTTGGCGCAACAGCAGTCGCGTGGGCGCAGGGAGGGTACCACCTGCTGAAGAGGTACGCGTTTGGGGCAGCGGACAGCGCCACGCGGGAATATTTCGACTACATCACGGTGGATTCGGCGGCGCGGCGCGTGTATTTGTCGCACGGCACCGAGTTCAAAGTGATCGACGCGGATAGCGGCAGCGTGGTCGGCAACGTCACGGGATTGAAGCAAGTGCATGGGATCGCGATTGCGAGCGAGTTTGGGCGCGGGTTCATCACTGACGGAGGGCAAGGGAAGGTGATTATCATCGACTTGAAAACGCTCAAAGTGACCGGCGAAGCGAAAGCGGACAAGGACGCGGACAGCGTTGCGTACGATCCGGCGTCGAAGCGGATTTTTGTGATGAATGGCGATCCGCACAGCGCCACGGTGGTGGATGCAAAGAGCGGCAGTGTGGTGGGAACGATTGACTTGGGAGGCGGACCGGAATTTGCGGTGGTGGACGGCAAGGGCACGGTTTTCGCGAACATCGAAGACAAGAACGAAGTTGTGGCGATTGATTCGAGCACGCTAAAGATCAAATCGCGCTGGCCCTTGGCGCCTGCGGGAACGCCGACAGCGCTGGCGATGGACACGGCGCATCGGCGGCTGTTTAGCGCGGGGCGCAATCCGCAGAACCTGGTGGTACTGGATGCCGACAGCGGGAAAGTGATTCAGTCGTTCCCGATCACCGCGGGCGTGGATGCGGCGGCGTTTGAGGCGGAGACGGGGATGCTGTTCGTGTCGACGCGCGAGGGATTTGTGCATATTTTCCACGAAGATTCGCCAGACAAGTTCAGCGAGGTGGAGAAAGTGAAGACGGAGTTTGGCGCGAAAACCATGGGGCTGGACACGAAGACGCACAACATCTTTGTGGACACGGCTGATTTTGGGCCGCCACCCGCACCGACCGCGGATCGGCCGCATCCGACAGGCGCGCCGGTTCTGGGCACGTTTCATGTGCTGGTATACGGGAAGTAGTTCAGTTGACAGTATTCACTCGTTGGTTTTCGATGCGAAGAAGAAGAAGAAAGCAAGAATCTATTCGACTAAACGTGTCTTGCTTCTTCTTAAACTGAAAACCGAGTACTGAGTACTTGGTTAGAAGCCGGGAGGACGATCGGAGGCGACGGCGAAAGCGCGTTCGAGCGCGATGGCGGCGCGGCAGAGAGTGCCTTCGTCGAAAAGGCGGCCCAGCAGCGTGATGCCGTGAGGAACACGGCGGGGCGGAGAAAATTTTGGCTGAGGATTTTGCGGGTCCGGCGCCCAGTCGGAGCGCGCTTCGGAAACTTCCACAAAACCTGCGCGAAGCGTGACCGAGGGATGGCCGGTATTGTTACTGATGGTAAGCATTTCGTCGCGCAGCGACGGAACGAGAAGGAGGTCGACATCGGAAAAAATGCGCGCCATTTCCTGGCAGACTTTGCGGCGGAAGCGGTCGGTCTGCACGAAATCGACGGCGGAAAGAAAGCGCGCTTGGCGGAAAAGATTCGGCCAGGAGTCATGCGTTTGCATTTTGAGCTGGTCGGCGGCGTGGGAAAGGGTTAGCTCTTCAAAAGAGGCGGCGCCTTCGGCGAAGAGATTGAGATTCAGCGCGCCGTAGGGCCAGTCGGGTAGAAAAACTTCGACGGTTTTCATGCCGAGTTGTTTGATGGTTTCGAGCGCGGCGCGGTCCACGTCGGTGGCGGGATCCTCTTTCATCCATTTGGGAAAGTATCCGACGCGAAGTCCTTTGACGGGCGCGGCGGAATCGAAGTCGAGTTTGCAGGGGACGCTGGAAACGTCGCCAAGGTCCGGGCCGGAAATGGCTTGCAGCACGAGGAGAGCGTCTTCGACGGAGCGCGTCATGGGGCCGAGCTTGTCGAGCGACCAGCAGAGCGTCATCGCACCGGTGCGGGGGACGCGGCCGTAAGTGGGGCGAAGGCCGGTGACGCCGCAGCGCATGCTGGGGCTGACGATGCTGCCGCCGGTTTCGCTGCCGATGGAAAAACCAATAAGGCCGGCGGCAGTCGCGGCGCCGGGCCCGGCGCTGGAGCCGGAAGCGCCTTCTTCGAGCAGCCACGGATTCATCGTCTGTCCGCCAAACCAAATATCGTTGAGCGCGAGCGCGCCGAGGCTGAGCTTGGCGATGAGCACAGCGCCAGCCTCATGAAGACGTTGGACGACGACGGCATTTTCCTCAGGGATGCGATTGCGAAAAGGCTCGGCGCCGTAGGTGGTGGGAATGCCTTTCGTGTCGAGAAGATCTTTGCCGCCCCAGGGAATCCCGTGAAGTGGGCCGCGGTATTTTCCGGCGGCAATTTCCTCGTCAGCTTGTTTGGCTTGGGTGAGCGCGAGATTGCGGGTCAGGGTAATGACGCAGTGGAGTTTTGAGTCGAATTGCTCGATGCGATTGAGATAGATACGCGTGAGCCGTTCGGAAGTGAGTTTGCGCTTCTCGATCCAGCGGGAGAGGTGCGTTATCGGGGCGTAAGCAATGTCCACATCGCTCGAGGGGAGAGGGCCGGGATCGGTATTGGAGCGAATGAAGTGGTCGCGCTGCTGCGGCGCCTGTTGGCCGCTGATAACGGAATCGTAGCGCGAAAAAGGGGCGAGCGAGGGCTCGAGCGCAACGCTGCGCGGGCCGGTGCGGCGCTCAAGCAGAGCAGCCATGTTCACGCGCCAAGAACTTGCGGCCTGAGTGCGCTCGGCCGCAGTGAGTTTAATACGCGCGAGCTTTTCGGCTTCCGAGAAAGTTGCTGGTGAGACTTCGGGGCCGACGGCAGGGCCCGTGCCAAAAGCAGTAGGCGCGCCTGGAGGAAGCTGCGAAGGCTCTTGCGCCACTGTTTTGACGGAAGCAGCGGCGCCGAGAAGACCGAGTGTAGTGTGAGCGAGAAATTGCCTGCGCGAGTTTGGCATGAACCCTCCGAGTGCCACTCCATGTTGTCTCGCGCAAGCTGAGCTTCGGCAAGAAGAGTTGGAACGGCACAAGCGGAAGCATTGTAGCCGAGTCTCGAAGAAGAGAAACGGGTTAGCTGTGTTTTTTGTGTGGCGCGCTGGCCCGGACCAGCCGGCGTTTCAGAGTAAACTTGGGGCACGACGGACGCATCGGGAAGGACTCACGGGATGAGAGCCAGGTTCGTGTTCTGTTTTGTGTTTGTATTCGCTTTTGCCGCGCTTCCAGCCAGGAGCCAAACTCCGTCCAAGCCGGTTTTCGTTTCGCTGAGTGAGGCGCAGCCGAGCCTCGCTGCCTACAATGATTCGCTCCCAGAGGATTTGCGCAGCGCGGGGCAACTCGACGAAGCTGCGTGGCAGAAATGGATTCGGCAGAGCGATTTGGACGTGCGAAAGCGGCTGGACCAGGGCCAGGAAGACACGCTGAGCAACTTGCTGCGGTTTGGCGTGACGTACACGAAAGAGTATCGCATCGACGACGAGTACTTGCCGAAGTATGGGCAAAGTTCGCTGGTCGATTCGTTCGCGGCGCATCGCGCGAACGATTTGGTACGAGCGTTGTCCTCGCCGCATGCTCCGGAAGGCTTCCGCGAGATGCGGGCGTTTGTCGAGAAGCAGGGCTATTCTTTCCAGGCTGCGGCCGAGCGGCTCAAGGTAAAGAAGTACCTGCTCGCTAATCTTGGGCGGCTGCGCGATGACTTCATCAAAGCCCATTCGGAAGAGGCAAAGGGAAACCGCTGGCAAGTCTTCGAGCAACGCGGCATTTCGCTGGACACGAATCTCTGGCCTGACTACAACGTTGACGCGAGTCTTCGCACGATGGTGAAGCAGGGACGGCTCAAGCAGGGAAGCATTAAACGAGTAGCGGTTGTCGGGCCTGGCCTTGATTTCGTGAACAAGCAGCAGGGATACGACTTCTATCCGCCGCAAACGACCCAGCCTTTTGCGGTGCTTGACACACTTTTTCGGCTAAAGCTAGCCGACCCGGAAACCGTGGAGCTGTACACGCTGGACATCAGCTGGGACGTGAATCTGCACATTGAGCGGATTCACAAGGCGGCTGCTTCGGGAAAGCCATATGTTCTGGAGTTGCCATGGTACTCGGCTGGGCGCTGGACGGACGAATTTCGTGGCAAGTTCGTGGCGTATTGGCAAGACCTGGGCGGAACCATAGGGCGTTCTGTGCCAGCTGTGAAAGTGCCGGAAGGTGCTGAAGGAATCGACATCCGAGCGATCGAAGTGCATTCTGCGGTGGTGAAGCGAGTCACGCCGCTGGACTTGAACATCGTGTTTCAGAGATTGGAATTAGCGCCGGAAGAGCGGTTTGATCTGATTATCGGGACGAATGTATTTGTGTATTACGGCGCGTTCGAGCAATCGCTGGTGCGGGCGAACGTCGCAAAGATGCTTAAGCCAGCCGGTTTGCTGCTTTCTTCGGAGAAGCTGGCGGACCGCATTGAAAACGGACTGGCGGGGGACCTGACAACAGAGATTCCCATGACCGGGCCGCCGGTCATGACAGACTACATTTTCTCCTACCGGAAAAACTGAACCATTCGACGATTTGTCGCTCGATTGGAATGCAGCAGAGTCGGCAGAAACGCCTACCTCCGATAGGCAGGCTGCCGTACTCCAAAATTCAAGAGCGAAAGAGGACGGATTCGCGCTGGAACATTTTCACGGCAATGAAAAGCGCGATGCCCGCGTAGATGGAGGTCGAAAGAAACATGAGGGCGATGAGATTCCAGTGATACGTGCCACTGACTAGTTCCTTGAAAAGTAAGCTTGCACTGAGAATAGGAATAACGGCGAGTTTCGACGTGAGTTCGATGCCCGGAAGAATTCCTGCCACTGCGGGCATGATGACAGCGAAGGTCAACGGGGTGAGGTAGCTTGTGGCTTCTTTAATGCTTCTGGCAAAAAGCGAGATGGCCAGAAGCACTGCGGCAAAAAGCACGGCGACCGGCACAGCGATGATGAAGACAGCAATCACAGTTTCAAAATGAATTGGCAGGATAGGAAGGCCTTCTCCCTCCACGTGCGAAGGGAAGAAACGAGATAGAAGAGTCACGGAGGTTCCCATGGAAATGACCGCGAGAGAGGCGGTCACCAGCGAAGCGGTCACGACCAGCAGAAACTTACCCAATGCCAGGTGTGTCCGTTCAATGGGGCTGGAGAGAATGGTCTCGATGGTGCCACGTTCTTTTTCTCCCGCGGTGAGATCCATGGCGGGGTACATGGCGCCGGTCATGCACATCAAAATGACGATGTAGGGGATGAATCCGCCGTAGGTTTCGGCCGCGACTTTTTCCGGCGAGACGACGTTTTGCTGCTTGATTTCGAGGAAATTCATCAGGCCTTCAGGAAGTTTTTCGGCAGCGAGCTTTCGCCGCAACCGCTCGTCGCGGTATTCGGTGAAGAACTTCTCGATGCGCGTGGCGCCAAAGGTGGACTTCAAATCGCCTGAGAAGATATAGATTTTCACCGTGAGATGCTCGCCGCGTTCGGCGCTGGCCTGGAATCCCGGCGGGAGTTCCACCACGGCGCGAATTTTCTTATTTGAAATCAGATCAATGTAGTTGGGTGAAGCAGGCACGACCCGCAAATTCTTCACCTTGGTCAATCTGTCGAGGACGTCGGGTGAATCTTGTCCTCCAAGGATCATGATTTTCGAGGGCTCGTGGCTGGCTTCCATGTAAAGCTCCGAAGCCAACTCCCCGATCCCGACCATGAGGACCGGGAAGGCAAGCAACGGAACAAGGATCGAGGAAATGAGCGTGCGGCGGTCGCGTAGAGACTCCAGCAGTTCCTTCTTGTAGACAACCACAATGTTGCGGAGAGACATGGTCAGCGGGCCTCGACGTGGACGTAGTGCGGCGTAACAATTTTGACGAAGATCTCTTCGAGGTCGTGTTCGGCATATTTGTCGCGAAGTTGCGTAACCGTGCCCTCGGCGAGAAGTTTGCCGGACTGGATGACGCCAACAGTGTCACAAAGCTTTTCGACTTCGGACATGACGTGCGTGGAGAAAATGACAGTTTTGCCGCGGTCGCGGCATTCGCGAATGAAAGCGGTGATGGTGCGCGCGGTCATGACATCGAGACCGACCGTGGGCTCGTCGAAAATCATGACGGGCGGATCGTGGACAAGTGTTCGGGCGATGGAGGTTTTCTGTTTCATGCCGGTGGAAAGCTTGTCGCAGCGGCGGTCGCGAAAGCCGTTCATGTCGAGGCGGTTGAAAATGTCGTCGACGCGTTTTTTAAGTGTGGGTTCGTCCAGCCCGTTGAGGCGGCCGAAGTATTCGACCAGTTCCTGAGCAGAGAGACGCGGATAGAGAGCGGTGGCCGTGGAAAGGAAACCAACACTGGCGCGCACTTTTTCTGGCTGCTCGATGACGTCGTAGCCACAAATGACGGCCGTGCCGTCCGTGGGCTCGAGGATGGTGGCGAGCATGCGAAGCGTGGTTGTTTTGCCAGCGCCATTGGCTCCCAGCAAGCCGTAAATCTGGCCGGGCTTGCAGACAAAACTGACGTTGTCTACCGCGCGGATTTCGCCGCGCTTTTTGTTGTGGAAGCGTTTAGACAGGCCACGAGCTTCGATCATGCAGGATTCCTCACTGACGGTCAGGAACAGGGCAAATGCGTTCAGAGTGTACTACGCCGGTGTCGAAAGAATGTTAATCAGCCCTTGTGGCAGGCGGGACACTGCTTGGCATCATACCTGTCAGGCGTGACGCGGAACATGTTGTTGCACTGGATGCAGACACGATGCAGGACGGGGCTTGTCACCGCCCCCGGGGTTGGAGAAGGTCTCGAAACCGGTGGCGTTGTCGTTGGGGATGTGGTTTCCGCGCTCATGCGCTCATACTAGCACGCGCGGGCTGCACCGCCCAAAAAGCAAAAAACGGGCATCGCGTGGCAATCAAGGCCGCGCCGATGACTGGCGGGCAGGAGCCACCTACGCTTCAAGGTGGGGCGATGTTTACAAAATCCGGAATTCGAGAATTGCACGCCGCAACGCACGAAAGTCTGGACATTTTGCTGCGCCACGTCGGAAGCGTTCCGGTTAACCTGTTTCGCCAGTCCCTTGCGGGCTTTGGCTTTCCTACTATATGGAAACAACTCGTGCACATTCTGTCAGTGGAAGAAGGCTGGGTCCACGATTTACAGGACAAACCGTTTGCCGGCTGGGTAGAAGAAGATTGTCCGACGATGACGGAGTTGCTGGCTGCGAAGAACCGCCTACGAGACGCAACGCACGTTTATATAGAGAGCCTTAGCGAGGAGGAGCTGAATGCGACGCTTGCGAAGCGGCCAGAAAGGTGGTTTGGCGAACTTCGCAGTCCGGCGTTTATATTGCTCCACGTAATCACGCATACGTTTCATCACAAAGGTCAAGTCGTGGCCATGCTGCGGATGCTGGGGCATCCAGCTCCGGACACCGACCTGCAGCGCTCGTGAAGGGATCGAGTGCAGAGATCAATGCAAAGATCAGAGACCCGGTTATCAATCTTTGACCGCCTCGATGATCTTGACGATATCGAGATAGACGTTTTCCTCGCGTCGAATGCGGAAGCCCGCTTTCAGAACGTTACCTACCGTATCTCGATTTAGGTCGGGACCGAGGCGACGCGAGAGCAGCGTCATCAAGTCAAGGAAGACTCCCACCGGGCCGATGCGGCTGCGAACGTGTTCGAACATCAGAAGCTGGCCGCCGGGCTTGAGCACCCGGTAGAGTTCACGAAGACCGAGCACTGGCTTGGGCACGGAGCAGAACGTGCAAACCGTCAAAATCGTGTCGAAAGTGTTGTCGGCGAATTCGAGCTGGCAGGCGTCCATCTGGCGCAACTCGATCCTGCCATCGTAGGCCTTCACTTTCCCTGCAGCGCGTTCCAGCATCTTCGCGCTGATGTCGATTGCAATGAGCGAATGCCCTGGCGGGAAAAAACGAAAATCGTTGCCGGTACCCGCCGCCAGCATCAAGATGGCGCCGTTCATCTTTGAGAAGAGCCGCCGCTTGTGCGGTCCCAGGCGCTGATCATCGCCCCAAGTGAGAAAATCGAAATTACGGCTGACTTTGTCCCATTTCTTCTGCGTTGCGGTATCCATCGTCTGTCCTTCGAATCACTCGCCAGTGTCTACCACCGCGCCCCTCAGGGTCCGATCATAGAAGTGAACTCCCGCGACAACGATCAGGCCGAACAGCGCGCCCACCGCCAGCGCGGCGGTCAACGAGCGCGATCCAGCCGCCATGGAGTCTCGCATCGCAAAAAACATTCCGCCATACATGCCGATAAGTGAAGCGGGAATCATCGCCTCGAACATTCCGATCGCTGGGGAAAGAATGAGCCCTAGAACAAAATGAACAACCATGCCCAAACCCATTCCAATCAACATCGCGATCACCATATCCATACCGGGCTTTACCAGCATCCGGACCCCGAGCGCGGTCACCGCGCCCACGAGCATGCCCGCGAGATAGTCTCCTAGTGTAAAGAGCATTGTTATCTCGCCTCCTCGATTGCGCAGCCTTGCGATCCTGGCTAAGCCAAAACAAGTCTATCATCGGACGCTCAAGTATCCGGCTCCGGACACCGACCTGCAGCGGGGATAAAGGGG
>Ga0126378_10000102_pt1 | contig 63129 bp, 56 predicted proteins | sample PanSoiMetPlot_23_FD_92587 | JGI IMG/M metagenome (GOLD analysis project Ga0126378, IMG submission 92587) | Tropical forest soil microbial communities from Panama - MetaG Plot_23 | ecosystem: Environmental > Terrestrial > Soil > Tropical forest > Bulk soil | place: Panama | collected 2016-02-17 | reverse complement strand
TCAGAAAGCCCCGGATGCGCTCGGCCACCTCGCTCAATTCATTGACCTCGAACGCCAGGCACATCCTCCTCACACTTCCAAACGCGTTAATCAGCAGGGGAATCCGTGACCCTTTTGGCTTTTCAAAAAGCAATGCGGGGCCCACGCTGTTCGGCGCGCGCCCTTTGTCCCGCGCCACGCGTTGGGCGATTTCTGTAATCTCCAGCACCGGATCCACTTCGGCGTGCACGCGTTTCAGCTCGCCTTCTTTTTCCAGCTCGCTGATAAACTCCCGCAAATCCCGATACGCCATGCATCCTCCGACTACTTACGACCAATGGAACTGCGAACTGTAGCATATACTTCACATGCTGGAACTCTTGCGGGGGCCAAATTTGCCTTACTTCATCTTGCCCTTCTTGTGGCTCTTCTGTGTTTGTGCAGGCTTAATCGCAACTCATATTTCCGAGGCTTCGAGTGATGGGCGTGCGGATAATCCTTGGCTCTACTGGAGGATTTTTGGGAGCCATCTGCTTGTCCGTAGTGCTCCCCGTTATTGCTGCCCTGTTCGTCAAGATTCTTCGCAATCCAGATTTGGACTGGATTGGAGGTGTAGCCTTCATCCTCGGACTGCTCGGAGGCACACTCCTGGGGATCCTCGGAGGCCTTGCTTTAACGAGCAGAGTGACTCAGAAAATGGGCATTGGCACCTAACGCAGCGCCCCGAGTGTAAGCCTGAGGAGTACAATGCCTGAAATGCCGGAGCGGGAAGTCACTTTTTCGAAGTAACGGGGTGACACTCGAGACATCCAAGAGTGATCCACTGAGAATTCCTAGGAGGCATAATGGCAACTTCAAAAGTCGCGATAGCGCCGATGAAGTCGGCGCAGGTCCCCAAGCCAGGCGCCGATTTCGAAATCATCGAGCGCGAGATTCCCACGCCCGGTGCAGGACACGTGCGAATCAAAGTGCAGGCCTGTGGTGTTTGCCACAGCGACATGCTCACCAAGGAAGGCATGTGGCCCGGCATTCAATATCCCCGGATACCTGGACATGAAGTCGCTGGCATCATCGACGACGTTGGCCCCGGTGTCACTACTTGGAAGAAGGGCCAGCGTGTGGGCGTCGGGTGGCACGGCGGCCATGATGGAACCTGTCCCCAGTGCCGCCGTGGAGACTTCGTTACCTGCGTAAACGAAAAAATCACCGGCATCAGCTACGACGGGGGCTACGCCGAATACATGCTCGCTCCCGCGGAAGCTGTGGCACAAATGCCGGAGTCACTCGATCCAGCAGAAGCCGCCCCGCTTCTCTGCGCCGGTATCACGACTTTCAACGCTCTTCGTCACAGCGGCGCAGGGCCCGGCGACTTGGTAGCCATTCAAGGAATCGGCGGGCTAGGCCACCTCGGAGTCCAATTCGCGAACAGATTTGGCTATCGGGTCGCTGCCATCAGTCGCGGCAAAGAAAGCGAAGCCTTAGCAAAGAAACTGGGCGCGCATACTTACATCGACAGCGCAACCACAGACGCGGCCGCGGAACTCCAGAAATTGGGGGGGGCTCATGTCATTCTTGCAACCGCGCCAAATTCCAAAGCCATCTCCTCGCTTTTTGGAGGCCTCGGTCCGAACGGCTCCCTCGTCGTTGTCGGCGCTGGAAGCGAACCCATTGAAGCGCCAGTCATGGGACTTATTTTGGGTAAAAGGCGGGTGCAAGGATGGGCTTCTGGAACCGCCACGGACTCCGAGGATGCTTTGCGCTTCGCCGAACTCGCCGGCGTCCGCCCCATGATCGAAAAGTTCCCGCTCGACAAAGTGAATGAAGCCTACGCGCGGATGAACAGTGGCAAAGCACAATTCCGCGTCGTCCTAACGATGTGATGGCAGGAAACTACCTGCGCGACACGCGACGTTCCAAGTTTTGCGATTAGGACGGCGTCTACTCAGCCCTTCAATCAGGCTACTTGCGAGTTTTTCTTCGATCCTGCTTCGGGGGTTGTGTCTATCGAAGCGAGAATTGCGCGTGAGTATGCGAAGAAAACAAAGTAAGGACCGGGCTTTAAATCGGCTAATGCCCTCATGCGCGCGCAGGCATCTCCCAAACCTTCCACCGTTTCAAGCCACACTGCATCCTTGCTGTTTGGCAAACCCGAAAATATATCGAAACTCGGGATCTTCATGGAATAGGCCGCGCGTAAGCCGATTGCCACGAAGTATAACAATCTGCGGCGTTCCAAGCCAGTGTTTTTCGCCTAGTGGCAATGAAACCGGCGGGCTGTTTAGCCCGCCGCTCGCGTGACCCTATTCTCTGATCTCAGTTCTGCGAGTTCTGCCCGATGGTTGTTGTAGCCTGGTTTGACGAGACTGGCAGCGCCGTGCTCGACCGGACGACCGCGCTCGTCTGTAAAACTGTTCCATTGGCTAGACCCGAGGCAAGCGTCGCCGGTACCTGCACTGTCTGTCCTCCACCAACCCCGAGACGTCCAAGCGTGGCGACTACTTGCGAGCCTTGCACGGTGAGCGTGTCACTCGTGGTTCCGGCGAAGCTCACGCCAGCCGGCAGGCTCACCACTACCTGAGTCCCATTTAGCGCATACGCGCTGTTGTTATGGACGCGCACGCTATAGGTAATCGTTCTTCCTGAGCTGGCTTGGGCTGGCGCGCTGAGATGCGCGTCCAAGCCGCCTTGGGCGTTGCCGTCCTGGTTGTTTACCAGGTCTGGCTTCGTTACGGTGAATTTGTCGAGCAAGGCCGACTGCCCAATCGATGGGGCGGACACAACATTTCCCGTCGACGGATCGACCAGAGTGTCCGGGATCGGGTCGTTCAGTGGAGCTCCGTTGACGTCCGTGCCAAAGGGAGCCGGATTCGCCGCCGTTGCCGACGAACTCGACTGCAACGGCTCGGTGATCTGGTACAGCGTCAGCTTGTTGCCGCGAACGACCACGTCGCCAAACGAAAAGACCTTCGATTTGAATTTCGTGGTAATTTTCGGACCGCTACCCGCGCCGGGAAGCACTGGCGACATTTCGTTGTCGGTCAGGTGCGTATCCAGCCAAGAAGCCGGACCCTTGACAAAAGTCAACGCGGTGTTGGGAAATGTGAATGTGCCGGTTGCAGAATCATCCTGATCCACGCCGATTCCCGATCCGCGCGGCTGGTTGAAGTCGTTGTCGAAATCGCGGTTCCCCCCTGCGCCTTCTACCAAGTACAGAACGCCATCCGGCACCGTCTGCGTTACGCCATCGAAAGAAGTGTCAATGTCTACCGCGGGAGGCCCTGCTGGATTCGGCGCCGCCGCCACTCCGGCCTCTGCACGCAGAGGAAACGTCCGCTGATAATTGTGCTCGTGGCCGCTGAACACGAGGTTCACGCCGTGGTCCTCGAGAAATTTTGCCGCGCCGCGCATTTGGCTGTTCTTGACCGTGGCATTCCCTGACGAAAACGCCGGCTGGTGAAACATGACGATTTTCCAGGTCTGCGAACTGGAATCGAGATCGTTGATCAGCCACTCCCGCAAAACGGACGGGTATGCGGAAAATGCTGGCGGCGCTTTCGCGTAGACCGCGGTGCCATCCAACTGGCCGCCAAAAACGTGTGGGTTGGCTTCAATGAAAACAAAGTGCGCGTTTCCGTAGTCGAACGAATAGTTACTCATATGATCGACTTGCCGTTTCGCGCCGCCCCCCGCATCAACGCTCGTGGAGTCGCGATAGGCCTTGATGGCTGCGGGGGAGTTATAAGAAATGCCTTGAAACTTGAAAATCATGCCGTTGTCGGCGACCGAGTCTCCGGTCCACGTAAATTCCTGATCCACTCCCACTGGGCCATTTAGCGGATAGTAGTAATTGTTGAAGTAAGACATGGCATCGCCGCCGTCGGTGTTTCCCGTGAAGCGGCCCCCTCCATCGCCCCCGAGCATGTTGACGTTCACGCCGGTGGCCCCCGTGTCGTGGTTTCCTACGACGATGAAGAATGGAATGCTGCGGATGAATGGCGCTCCAGTTTCGTTTGAATCCGTATCGCTATTCCACACCGGCATCCAGTAATCGCGGTAGCTCCCCTCCGCGCCATTCGTGTACACGTTGTCGCCGGCGTTCAGAGCCAGGTCCGCATGTGGCAGCTGGGGCACGCCTGGCACGGAAAGATTCTCCGTGTTGTACATCAGGTGAACGATACGCGCCTCGTAGTCAACAAGGCGCGCGGGATTGGTGCCGGGCACGGGCGGGAAAAACCCTTCGTCGCCCTGCACCAGGAACGAGAATTGATCACCCTGCTTCCGCGTGTGAAAATACCACGCGAATCCGCCCGACGGCATCCCCGGCCCGCTCACGCGATAGTAATACGTCACATCGTAAGCAAGATTTTTCAAGACCGCTGTGTAATTGGAATGCGGGCCAGGCGCTGTTGGCGGCACGGGTAACGCAGGATCTGCAGACAGGTAATTGTTCACCACGCGAACCGACGGCGTCACCGAAGCGCCGTAAGACGACGTTGGCCCGAATTCAACCTTGTACGCCGCAGGGTTTGGCGAGGCTTCGTCCGTCTGCCATGTCACGACGATCTGATCGCTAGGACCAAACGGACCTGCGTCGCCGAGTTCGACGTACGGCTTATACCTAACGTTCTGAGCCCCCGCTGTGGGTGCGAGCCACGCAGCAATCCCGAACCCTAACAAGACACACCAAGCTTTCCTCGACTGAAGCTTTTTCATTTTTTGCTCCTTCCGTCTTAAAGCAACTCCTTCAAGCAACTTCCCTTGAGCCCATTGCGCGGAGAGCAATCAAATGGCCGCGGTCTCTCAGGCGCCTCGCCGCGCTGCTCTTTCCTGACGCTGATCTCTGTTCTCTAGAAGGAACTTCTCAGGGACACGTTACAGGCGTGTATCTATCGCCTGAATTTTCTGTGCCACTCGGCGAACGCCAGTGTCAGGTTTTTGCTGCCCCTGCCGCCCGCTTCTTGCATGCGAAGGCCTCTGATTTTTCTGTCGCTGCTGTTGGCATGTCGAGCGCCACCCTGTAAAGCGTTGCGGGCTCCTCGAAGCAAAAAGAGCGGCGGGTTTAACCCCGCCGCTCTTCTTCCTGAGCTTGTTGTATGGCCTCTGCCTGTCCTTAACTTCCTTTACCTCCCATCTTGTCGGGGCTATCCTGAAGACTGAACAATGAACCGCGTCTACCTCGATTACAACGCCACCACGCCCGTCGAGCCGGAAGTGCTCGACGCGATGCTCCCCTATTTCTCGGCCGATTTCGGCAACGCCTCCTCCATTCACACCTTCGGACAGAAGGCCCGCGACGCTGTGGAGACTGCGCGCGAGCAAGTTGCCGCTCTTCTCGGTGCCCGGTCTCAGGAAATCGTCTTCACAAGCGGCGGTACGGAGTCCGATAATCACGCGATTTTCGGCATTGCCACCCCTTCCGCTGCCTCTGTATCCTCAACTTCCCGTCCTCATGTCATCACCACGCTGGTTGAGCATGAAGCGGTCCTAAACGCCTGCCAGGCCCTCGAAAAGCAAGGCGTCGACGTAACCTATCTTTCGGTTGATCGCGACGGCATGATTGACCTGGAAGACTTGCGCGGCGCTGTTCGTAAGGAAACTGCGCTTATCACCGTCATGCATGCCAACAACGAGCTCGGCACCGTGCAGCCGCTCGAAGAAATCGGCCGCATCGCCAAGGAAACAGATGTTTACTTCCACACCGACGCCGTCCAGTCCGCTGGAAAAATCCCCATCGACGTGAATCAACTCCAAGTTGATTTGCTCTCTCTTTCCGGCCACAAACTCTACGCCCCCAAAGGGATCGGCGCGCTTTACGTTCGCGGCGGCACGCGCGTGCGCCAGTTGTTCTTTGGCGGACATCACCAGCGCGGGTTTCGTCCCGGCACTGAAAACGTTGCGGGCATCGTCGGCTTCGGCAAAGCTGCTGAGATGGCGCGCAACTCGCTCGCGAACGACGCCAAGCGCCTCAGGGCGCTTCGCGACCAACTCGAGCACGGCCTGCTCCATCGCGTGCCTCATTCCCGCATCAACGGTGGCCAGGCGCCACGAACACCCAACACCACGAATCTTGTTTTTCCCGGAATCGAGGGCGAAGCGCTTCTGATAGCTCTGGACCTGAAAGGGCTTGCGTGTTCCACCGGCGCGGCCTGTTCTTCCGGTGCCGTTGAGCCTTCACACGTCCTTACAGCTATTGGCCTGCCGCCCGAGGAGGCCCGCGCCAGCCTGCGCTTTAGTCTTGGACGCCATACGACTCAGACCGACATTGACTTCGCCCTTCAAGTCGTTCCCGCTGCCGTCTCACAGCTCCGTCAACTTTCGCCAACGTATCAAAAGGAAGCCGCCGCCAGATCCTAGATGCGGTTTCGCGTTCCGTCATTTCGGCCTGCGACAGGCAGGCGAAGCGAGAACTTCTTTCTCTTCGAGCACTTTTTTTTGCGAGGTGAAATCTCTCTTGGTTTGTTCGAGAAGCAAGCAGAATCCGTTACAATGAATTTGTGACATGAACGCAGCCACCCAATTCGACACGCTTCCCGAGCGCGCGGAAACGCAGCGCGGCCTCGTTGCCGTTGCCATGTCCGGCGGCGTCGATTCCTCAACCGTCGCAGCCCTCCTTCAGCAAGAAGGCCGCTCCGTCGTTGGCTTGACCATGCAGCTCTGGAACCAGCGACGCCTGCCAGAATTGCAAGGCGATGGACCGGCACAGCATCGCTGCTGTTCGCTCGATGACGTCTACGACGCCAAAGCGGTGGCACGGCATCTGAATTTTCCGCACTACGTCGTGAATTTCGAGGAACAGTTCGAATCGCGCGTGGTGCGTCCCTTTGTGGATCAATATCTCGCTGGCCGCACGCCGATTGCCTGCACCAACTGCAATACTGACGTGAAGTTCGAGCCTCTTTTGCGCATGGTGAGGCAGATCGGCGCGGAGCGGCTCGCCACCGGCCACTACGCCCGCATTCGCAGGAACGAGCATTCGGGCCGCTGGGAATTGCTCCGCGCCCGCGATGACAGCAAGGATCAATCGTATTTCTTGTGGGGCCTCACACAGGATCAACTCTCGGGCAGCGAATTTCCCTTGGGCGAACTCACGAAAGAAGAAGTGCGAGGGCTGGCCCGGCGCGTGAATCTGCCCGTCGCGGAAAAGCCGGAGAGCATGGAGCTCTGCTTTGTGCCGAATGGCAATTACGTGCAGTTCATTCACTCCTATTCGCGCGAGAACGGAATCTCGCTGGATTCTGCGGAGGGCGAAATCGTCAACGAAGATGGCGAAGTGATCGCTCGCCACAAGGGAGTTCACAATTTCACCATCGGCCAGCGCAAGGGGCTGGGTTTTGCCACAGGGACGCCGCTCTACGTTCTCTCGATTGATCCCGAGAACAACCGAGTGGTTGTCGGCGAAGATGCCGCGCTTCGCTCGACCTCCTTTGAAGTCCATGACGTGAACTGGATCTCGATTGCGCGTCCACACGAGAGCATTCGGGTCCACGTCAAGATCCGCCACAAGCACGAACCCGCTCCCGCCACGGTCCAACCCCTAGATGAAACGCGTGCTCTCATCACTTTCGATGCTCCGCAACGCGCCATTACTCCCGGCCAGGCTGCCGTTTTCTACGACGGCGACATACTGCTTGGCGGCGCCTGGATCCGCTGAATTCAGTTCTCAGTAGTTAGTTTGGAATTGTGGATTGAAGCTCTAGATCTATTTGGGGTCCTGCGGCAAACGAGGTACACGCGCTCTAGCCAAATCGAGAATCTCTACTGAAAACTGAAGGCTGACGACTGAAAACTAGATGAATAACTCTTCTTCCTGCGTTTCGCGTGGCTCATCGCCGCGCCGCTTCTCGGAACCGCCGCGGCGGGAGCGGAGAAGATCGAGGCCCACTTTAATTCCTTGCACCAACGCCGAGGCTTTCTGCATTGGCCGCCAGAAACTGTGCCTAAATCCCGCCCCGGCTTCCTCGACCGCTTCGAGCGCGCCGGTCAAGATGTGGTCCGCGTGCACGAGTTGGCCGCGCAACCGGTCCGCAGCCTCCGTGAAGACGCGATCCACTTTTTGCGCTTGTCCGCGCGCTAAATACACGACGTGCGAAGCGTCGCTTACCAAGCTAGAGATTTTTGGCTGCGTATCGTCGAGCAAGATCTGCACGCGCGTTAAAATGGGACCGATACGCGACTGCAACTCGGTCATCAGACGGTTCAGGTTGTCCGTCGTCCGGCGCATTTGGAACAAAAGCGCGGTCAGGATCACCACCTGCACGATCAGCGCGAGTGCCGCTACAATGCTGAACAATTCGAGCCAGAACTCCATACGCACCCCGGCCGCCTCGCTCTTCGAGGCGTACTCGCCGCACGAAATTCAGTTACGGCCCTCTACTACTTTGCCTGCCGCCGATAGGCTTCTTGCGCGCCTTCTACGGCGGCAACAATGGAATCTTTCTGGCGCGTAGCCACTTCCTTGCCGCGCTCGATCAATTCATCCGCGCGCTCGCGCAATTCGCGCGCTTTCCGTTGCGCGAATTCCTTGCCTTCATCTGCTCGCTTCGAAAGATAGTCGCGGGTTTCTTCGCCCGACTTCGGCGCAAACAAAATGCCCACCAGGGCTCCGATTCCGAGTCCTACCAGGAAATAAGTTACCTTGGAACCTACGTTATCCGCCATCACAGCCTCCACTAAACTTTACGGGCCTCACAGAAAACGTAGCACAGCAAACGGGGGGCTGCAATCCTACCTAACCGGCATTTGCCATTCGAACGGTTATCCACCTTTCGGTCGCTCAAGGCCAGCAAGGATTTTTTCTGCGCTCTTTCGCGAGACTATGGCGGTCAGTTTCTCGATCCCGGCTCTTCGGATATTCGCGACACTGCCAAATTCGCGCAGCAGCCTTTGAACCGTTCTCGGGCCGACGCCGCGAATCTCGCCGAGCGCGCTCGAGGTTTGCCGTTTTCCGCGGCGCTGTCGGTGAAACGTTACCGCGAAGCGGTGTGTCTCGTCGCGAATCTGCTGTATCAAATGCAAAACCGGCGAATGATGGTCTAGCACTATAGGCTCTTCTTCCTGACCCAGTACATAGAGAACTTCTTCCTTCTTCGCGATGCTGGCCGTAGGCTGATTGATGATTTGCAGGGATTCGAGCGCCTGCGCAGCTGCGTGTAGCTGGCCGATTCCGCCGTCGATCAGAATCAGGCTAGGCAAGTCTCTTTTTTCTTCTAGAACGCGGCGATAACGGCGTGTAACCGCTTCGCGCATGCTGGAAAAATCATCATTAAGGCGCGGAACCGCGTTAGCTCCCGTGCCGTCGCCATCGTTACCTCGAATGATGAATTTTCGATAGTCCCCCTTTTTCATGCGGCCGTTTTCCCAGACCACCATGGACGCGACCGTATCCGTACCTTGAATGTGGGAAATATCGAAGCTTTCGATGCGCTTTGGTTCGTCGAGCAAATTCAAGGCGTTCTGCAAGGCTTCGCCGATGGCTTTCGAACTTGGCTTCAGGACACGGAAGCGCTGTTCGAACGAATGCTTGGCGTTGTTCTCGACTAAATCGAGGAAGGCACGTTTGCTCCCGCGCTGTGGCGTGAAGATTTCCACTTTGTGGTCCGCACGGTCGCTCAGAGTCTCTTCAAGCAGAGCGCGCTCCTCAAAGTCCTGCGCAACGTGAATGGCTTTCGGCAGGTATTCCGCCTCGAGGTAAAGCTGCTTCAGCAGCGACGGCACAAACTCCTGCTGGTTGAATTCCTCGAGGTCTTCCCAGTAAAATTCGCGCCGATCGACCACGCGTCCGCCGCGCAAGTGAAAGAGATTGGCGGCCACCAACGGCGGCTCAGCGTAATACGCGAACACGTCAGTGTCATCTCCCTGCGCTGCAGCGATACGTTGCCGCTCTTCGATGTCTTCCAGGGTGCGCAGCAGATCGCGGTACGCCGCGGCCTGCTCGAATAATTCCTTCTCGGCGGCCGCGGCCATGCGCTCTTCGAGACTCTTTATCAGATCGTGGCGGCGGCCCTCCAAGAATAGGCGCGCATCGCGAACTGCTTCGGCGTAATGCTCGTCCGTTGTGAGGCCGGCGACACAGGGACCTTGACAGCGTTTGATGTAGTACTGGAGGCAAGGGCGCGGATGGTTTCGCGTGAGGTCCACGGTGCACGACGGGATCATAAAGCGCTTGTGGATGAAATGAAGAATGCGGCGGGCGAGACCTGCCGGGAAATATGGGCCGAAGTAGAGTGAGCCATCTTTCTTGATTTTGCGCGTGAAATACACTCGTGGATATTTTTCTGCGGCAGTGACCTTGATATAGGGATACGTCTTGTCGTCGCGCAGCAGCACATTGAATTTCGGCTGGTATTTCTTGATGAGGTTGTTTTCGAGCGCCAAGGCTTCGCGTTCGTTGCCGACCACGATGGTTTCAAGGTCGGCAATCTCGCGCGCCAGTGAACCCGTCTTGGCATCGATCCAGCGTGATTCGAGAAAGTACGACCGCACGCGGCTCCGCAGGTTTCGGGCCTTACCGACGTACAGCACCACCCCGCCAGCGTCTTTGAAGAGATACACGCCGGGGTTTTCAGGCAGTTGCGCAGCTTTTTCGCGGGGCTCCATAGAAGTCTGTAATGCGGTATAACAAAGAGACAACTTCCATGATACTAGAGCGAATCGAAACTGAGGGAGAGAGCGGTGTTCCGCACTAGATTCACAAGAGTGGTCTTCTTGCTGGTCGCTTCCGGCCTCTTTCTCGCCTCGCAGTCTGCCACTGCCCTGGAACCACAGCAGGATTCGACGTCGAGGCCGCCGGACTCGGGGGCACCGGCGCCAGCGAAGAAGCAGGGTAAGGCTGACAAGGATTCCGCGACGAAGAACGCGCCGGACCAGCCTGCGTGGGACCCCTTACGCGCGGAAAAAGACCTCGAGGTGGGCCAGCACTACATGCACAGGGGCGACTACGACGCCGCCATCGACCGCTTTCAAGATGCCATCGAAGCCAAGCCGGGCTACGCGACTCCTTTCCGCTATTTGGGTGAGGCGCAGGAAAAAAAGGGATTGAAAAAGCAGGCCATCAACTCTTACCAGCGCTATCTCGATTTATATCCACGCGCCGAGGACGCAGACAAAATAAAAAAGAAGGTCGAAAAACTCTACAAAGAAGTGGAAAAAGAGAAGAAGGATTAGAACAGTCCCCTTCACACGACTTGGGGCAGGACACCACGCGTGCCCACGAGGCATCCAATGGACGAGTTGAAAGCTGCAATCCGCACTGCGCTTCAGTCAAGCGATTCGATTAACAGAGACCGTGTAGGTGATTGGATCCGAGCGGCGCCAGACGTCGAATCCCTTGCACTACTGTACCGACTGACTGATGAGGCGTGGGACCGAATCACCCCTCTTCTCGAAAGCGAAGAAACGTGTATCCTCATCCGGCGGTATCTTCTCCAGTGCATTCTCGAAAACCCCGACGAAAGCATCGCGTTGCCACGGCAAGAAGCTGCGAGGGAACTCGAAGTGTGGTTTGACCATCTATCGAACAAAAAGAACACACAGAAGATTCTCAAGGATGTCGTCGCGGCGGTGACAGAGCTTTTCCTGAAGAGTGAGGAACAAGTCCGTTGCGCAATTGAGACGGGTTTCTTAGAGCATGTTCTCGAGCAAACTGGATTGCGACCTTTGTTCTCGCACTGGGCCCACGACGAGCGGTTGCGTGAAACATGGCAGCGCGCGCTGGCCTGGGGCGAAGCGCATCCAGACTACATGAAGGGCCTGCGCGAGCAACTGCGGGCTTTACAGTCACATGACGAGTAACACGGATATTTGAGTGCGTCTCAACGCGCCAAGCGGTCAAGGATACGGCGGGCGCGCTCAAATTCATCGAAGCGCTCTTCTTCGGCGCGAAATTCGCGCGAATGGGAAACCAGCGTGCAGCCCGATCGCCGCGTGGGATGCTTGACGTGCAGCATCTCGTGAAACAAAACGTACTCGACGGCGCATTGCGGGACGCGAGGGTGGTCGAGGCGGCGATTCAACAGAATCTGATTCGGGCCGGGATCGTAGCAGCCGAACTGCCGACGCCAGCGGCGAATGCTCCATCCGATGTGCGGCTTTTGCAGTTTCCCGCCGAAATACTTGGCGTTTAATTCTTCGAAGGTTCTTTCCAAATTGAAATGCTGGCCTTGCGCTCCGGTGTGGCGCGGACGAACGCGCTCGAGACGCATGCGGTTCATGCGGCTGCGTGTGCGGCCGGATCGTGCATATTCCAAATACGGCGCGACAAGCGGAGCAGGCGGCTTGCGGCGGTACACGCGGGCGAGCAGCAATGCCGCCGCGGCTTCGAGCACGGAAAGCGGCGCGCGGCGCAAAAGGTCCGAAAAGCGGACGTACACCACTTCTTCGCGGCGCCGCATGGTAAGCACCAGGCTGGAATAAGGATAGAACTCGACGCGAAAACGCGGTGGTCGGCCGTCGCAGCCCAGTCGCGTAAATATCCGGTGAAAAATAGCAGAGCCGCCGGGAACACCTAAGCTTCCTTTGCCGCCAAGTCTAATCACACTACTCATTTGTTCACGAAAACAGCCAGCGTGACAAGACCCATATTGGACACAATCTCAGGATCGCGCCCGCTGGCAATTTTTCACGCGAGATTCCCCGCTTCGCCTGCCGCCGCAGTCCGGCTCGGAATGAGGATAGCAGCGCTCGACGTGACTAATGCTTGCGGCGAACCGGAGGCGCAGCCACCTTCTTTTTCGCTTTTTCCGCATCGTTCATGGCGTCGCGCGTGCCTTCGATGGCGTCCTGTAGATTGTCTTTGTAGAGCTCCTGCTCCGGCCCCTCGTTGGCGAGCTTTTCGAGAATCGGCAGAAAGTCCTTCGTGCGCGAGGCCATCAAGTCGACACCATGACGTATGTTTTCCTGTTTTTCGATGCCTAGCTGAATCAGGTCAGAAGCATCGTCCACGCACCCGATATAGGCATTCAGCAAGGCGTTGAGCATTTCCGCGTGACGGTTCTGCGAAGGGTGTTCCAGCTCGTACTGAAATTTCTTCAAGCGGTCTTCCGCAAAAGTGAGAAACAGTTTGATGCGCTCGTTTGGCGTCTCCGCGTCGCGAATCTTGTCCGCTTCGAGCGCAGTCAAATAGTCCTTGTCCTGCGGAGCTTTTCCAAACGCAGAGGAAGAAAATGTAAATAGCACTGCGAGCAAAACAAAAAGAGGCAACCTGAATTTCATAGCTGTTTCTCCGCAGGCGGAGCGGACGGCTTTTCGGGCGCGGGCCGGTGAGGAAAGAGCAGCCGGATCAGTTCGTCGTCTATCTCAATTAGTTCCTGACGCACGATTTGAAGAGGAGGTTTGTACGGCGGGGGAGCGGCGAGCATGGACTCTTCCACTTCGCGAATTCCGTGCTTGAGATGCATTTCCATTTGCCGGTAGCCATTGGAATGCTTTTCGGCGTCAGGATGCTGCTTCTTCAGAGCTTCGAGAGCGGCGCGAACATTATCGCGATATTTTTCGAGAGTCAGGTCAACGGCGCTGTTGTCGCCTTCCTTTTCCGCGTGCCTCGCCTCGTCAAACTGCGCGTCGCCGAGTTTCTCCAGCAATTTTGCTTTGGCAACCGCGTTTTTCTCGCGGTCGAACCGACCTTGCAGATCCGAAACGCCCTGTGCATAAGCTGGTGCAGCGACGAACAAAGTCACCGCGACTAAGCCGAACAGCGCCTGGAGCTTTCGGGGCCTCAATGGGTTCACTTCTTGCCTTCCAGCTTCCGCCGCAAGACCTTGCTGCGCTCCCGAGCCTGCCAGACCTGGTCGGCATTCTTGTTTTGATCGAGCTCCAGGAACTTCTGATACGCCTCAAGAGCAGGTTTCGGTTGGTTCAGATTATCGTAGCAGAGCGCGCGCATGAACCAGCTCCCGGGCCCGGGAGCTTCCATCTTATCAGTCCGGTCGAGAACCGCGAGCGTCGCGGAATAATTTTTCGAGAGGTAGTAGGTTGAACTGAGATCCTTCCAGTATTCGACGTTTTTCGCGTCGAGTTGAATCGCCGCCTTGACCTCCTTTTCGGCGTTCGGGAAGTCGCGCACCTGCAAATAGGTCCTCCCCAAGCCGCCGTGGAGCTGCGAATCGTTTGGAGCGAGCCCGACAGCTTGTTGCAGAGTCGCAATCGCATCGGGCCATTTCTTCTGCGCAATTTGGATGTCCGCGCGGAGCTTCAGGGATTGCACGGTGGGTTTTCCGGTTTCGATGCGCTCCAGCTCCGCGAGCGCGCCACCTTTGTCGCCTTGATTCATCAGAAGGCGGGCGAACCGCTCCCGCGTGTCGGAGTCATTGGGCATCAACTCGAGATAGTTGCGATAAGCAGCGACAGCCTCGGGCTTGTTCTGCGCATCGAGACTCTCTGCCAGGCCGAGATAACTTCCCGCGCTCTTCGGCTGAGCTTCCACCCCGCGTCGAAACTTCGTTTCAGCTTCCGCCGGTTTGCCGGCACGAAGGGCCATCCATCCCAGATAATCCAGCGCGGTAATGTTGCTGGGATCGAGATGCAGGAGCGCATCGAAAGCCTGCGCCGCACCCGCCCGGTCACCCGAGCGATCTAGCGCAACGGCGAGCAAATAGCGCGGATGGCTTTCTGCGGGGAGCAGTTCGACGGTCTTCCGCAGTGGCGCTACGGCAGCCACATCCTCGTGGTTTTCGAGAAGCAGTGTACCGAGGTTCAAGTACGCCCCAGACATTTTGGGATCGAGCGCAATCGTGCGCTCATATTCGGCGCGCGCTTCCTTGGATTTATTCAGAGCTGTATAGACATAGGCGAGCTGAAAATGCGCGTAAGCAAAATCGGGCTCTTCGATGAGAACTTTCTGGAGCGGTGCAATGGCAGCTTCAAATTGTTTTTGATCGATGTCGCGCTGGGCTTCCTCGAGCAAATCGTTCAGCGGATTCCCTAACTTCTGGACTTTAGATTGACCGTCGGGTCTTGCAGCCGTTGAACTCCGAGTCTGCGAAGTTAATGGATCATTCTGCAGGGGTGCGGCATGCTGTGCACTCGCGAAGAAGACTGCCGCGACGGCGCTACTGATTAATCGCAAAGAAGCTTTTGCAGAACGCGCGAGAATCATGGTTCAGCCGGAGCCGTTTTGTTGCCGTTCGCGATCGTAGCCGAGTTGTCATTTGTTTTGGATGCTCCGTTGGCCTGCCGCTTTGCCTGCCCATTCGTCTGGCGCGCCTGACCGTTGCCGTTCAACACGCGGGAAAGGAATCGGCCCGTGTGGGATTGCGCGTTGCGCGCTACCTGTTCGGGAGTTCCCGTAGCGATAATCTTCCCGCCGTGGTCGCCGCCCTCGGGGCCCAGGTCGATGAGCCAGTCTGCGGACTTGATGACATCCAGATTATGCTCGATGACGAGAAGCGACGCGCCGCCGTCGAGCAACTTGCGAAACGCTGCAAGCAGCTTAGCGATATCGTCAAAATGCAACCCCGTGGTGGGCTCATCGAGAATATAGAGAATGCCCGAATTGTCCGTCTGTGTAAGGTGCGCGGCGAGCTTGAGGCGCTGCGCTTCGCCTCCAGAGAGAGTCGTGGCGGATTGGCCAAGACGCAGATAGCCGAGGCCGATTTCGTTCAGGATGCGAAGCTTCGAAACGACTTTGGGAACGTTCACAAAAAACGCCAGCGCTTCGCGCACGGTAAGCTGCAAAACTTCGTGAATGTTCTTTCCGTGGTAACGCACTTCCAGAACACTGCTCTTGAAGCGCGTACCGCGGCATTCTTCGCAGATCAGCTCGACGTCGGCAAGAAATTGCATTTCTACCGTGACCGTACCGTCGCCTTGGCAGGTTTCGCAACGCCCGCCCGGAACGTTGAACGAAAAATGGCCGGCGGCGTAGCCGCGGCGTTTGGCGTCGGGCGTATCGGCAAAAACTTCGCGGATGGCGTCGAAAGCCTTGAGGTAGGTGGCCGGATTCGAACGCGGCGTCCGGCCGATCGGCGCCTGGTCCACGATCACCACTTCGCGAATATTCGAATCGCCTTCCAGCCGGTCGCAAAACTCTTTTACGCTCCCGCCCACACGCTTCGCCGCGAGCGCCTTGTACAGAACGTCATGAACCAAAGTGGATTTGCCGGAGCCGCTCACTCCGGTAACCACCGTGAGCGTGCCCAGCGGAATCATTACATCGAGGTTTTGCAGATTGTGCAGGTAAGCGCCAAAGAGGCGAAGAAATTTTCCGGATGGCCTGTGCCGCAGGTTCGGGACAGGAATTCGCAATTCGCTGCTGAGGTACCGGCCCGTGAGCGATTTGTGCTCTTCCAGAATCGCCGAATAGGGACCAGCAAAAAGCAATTTGCCGCCAAGTTCTCCCGCGCCTGGTCCCAGGTCAATGACGTGGTCGGCCGCCTGGATTGTATCGGGATCGTGTTCGACCACGAGAACGGTGTTCCCCAGATCGCGCAGCGATTTCAGGATGTCGATTAGCCGTTGCGTGTCGCGCGGATGCAAGCCAATCGAAGGCTCATCGAGAACGTATAGCGCGCCGACGAGATGCGAGCCAAGGGAAGTCGCGAGCTGAATGCGCTGCGACTCGCCCCCGGAAAGAGTTGATGTCAGACGATCGAGCGTGAGATAGTCCAACCCGACTTCGTCCAGGAATTGCAGGCGCGTGCGGATTTCTTCGAGGATCTTGTCAGCGATTTTCAGTTGTGCTTCAGAAAGTTGCAGCCCTGCAAAGAAGGCTCGTGCTTCCTTGACCGTGAACTTGCAGACGTCAGTGATGGATTTTTCCACAATGCGTACGGCGCGAGCTTCGGCGCGCAACCGTGTGCCGCTGCACTCAGGACAAGTCGCGTAGCCGCGGTAGCGGCTCAGGAACACGCGGACATGCAACTTGTACTTCTTGCGCTCCAGCCAGTGGAAAAAGCCCTTTAGGCCCTTGTAGTTGTTTTCAGGATCTCCTTCGAGAACCAGCCGCCGCTGCTCCGCGGAAAGTTGGCGCCACGGCACGTTCGTCGCGATGCCGCGTCCGCGCGCCCATTGCTTCAAATCCTGAAACAGCCCGCGATAGCGCGGCTTGGTCCATGGTTCGATTGCGCCGCCTTCCAGCGACTTGCCCGGATCGGGAACCACGAGGTTCAAATCGAAATCGATGGTATTGCCGAAGCCTTGGCAACGCGGACACGCGCCATAGGGATTGTTAAACGAGAAGAGCCGAGGCTCCGGTTCCTGATAGATTGTTCCATCGTTCTTGCATTCGAATCGCTCGTTGAAGGTAAGTCGCTCGCCAGGACTGCCCGCGCCATCTCCCAGGAATTCGAGAATCGCTTCGCCCTGACCCTCGCGGTAGCAAATTTCAATGGAATCCACAAGCCGTGAACGCGACTCAGGACTTACGGCTAGCCGGTCCACCACAACGTAGACCGGTCTCGAGAAATCGACATCGAGCAGCGTCTCCGGCGAGGAAAACTCGTGTACGCACCCAGCCTGATACAGCCTGTTGAAGCCGCGCTTCTGCAGCTCGAGCAGCGCCTGGCGCAGCGCATCCGCAGTTGGTCCCGGGGCGGCCTTTTTGCTCACTCGCTTCGCAGCGGGTTGCCCAGCAGGTGAGGCGACTCGCAGCAAATACAAAACGTAAAATCGTTGCCCCGGCGTAAGGGACAGCACGCGGGTGGCAATTTCGTCCGGACTGTCCTTGCGAACCTGCTCCCCGCACTTGGTACAGAACGTCTGCCCGCAACGCGCAAACAGGAGCCTTAGATAATCGTATATCTCCGTGGAAGTCGCCACGGTCGAGCGTGGATTGCGCGTCGAATTTTTCTGGCGGATGGCTACGGCGGGAGCGATCCCGGAGATTTCGTCCACGTCCGGTTTTTCCATCCGCTCTAGAAACTGCCGGGCATAGGCGGAAAGCGATTCGACGTAACGACGCTGGCCTTCTGCATAAATGGTGTCGAACGCAAGCGAGGACTTGCCGGAGCCGCTCACGCCGGTAACGACGGTGATGGCGTTGTGTGGCACATCGACCGTGACATTCTTCAGGTTATGGACGCGGGCGCCACGAACGCGCAGCATGTCCTGCTCTGGCTTCGAAGTGTTTGCGGACGCAGTGATTTGTTTTGTGGCCAAGGAGAAGCCCAGACAGCAGGTTTCGCACACACTGCCTAAACTTCAAATTATACGGCGGCTGTCAAAACGCGGCAAACGGTCGTTTGCTCAGCAAGGCTTATCCTCTCGTTGCGACGAGTCTACGGCTCCTCAATAAGGTCGATTTCACCGATCCCTCCCGTGACTCTCAACCGAATCGTGGCCGGCGTCTTTCCATAGACTTCGTTGATGTAAGAGCTTCCTTCCTTTTTCAGACCAGGCGTACGAATGGAGCCAATGCCGCCGGAGGCCTCTGCAATCACACCGATATTTCTCGGCAGCCTGATGTTGGCCTGCCCCACGCCGCCTTCAATATCCGCCGTCAAATCGGCTTTGCGGTCACCGGTAAGGTCAACGTTCGCCTCGCCCGCTCCCAGCTCCAGATCCAGCCGCGTGAGAGGAATGCCGCGAAAATTCAGATTGCCCTGCCCTGCCCCCATCTCCACGCGCAGCTCCAAAGGAAGCGCCTCGCTGAAGTGCAAGTTCCAATCGTTTCGCGAATTGCCGAAATGCATCGGATGGGATTCCTGCGAGATATCGATCTGGCCGACACCGCCGGCGACGTGGTAGTCCACGCGGGGTGGATCGAAATTCCCGCTGAAATTGAAATCCGCATCGAGAGCGCGCTTTGACCCACCGGCAATCGTGAGCTCTCCCGAAGGCATACTCACTTTGGCGCGCACGGACTTTGCCTCCTGAAGATCAATCGTCTGGGCCGTATGACTTGGAGCTGTCGAAAAGCCGCGGCTGCGGGACCGCCCGCGGCCATGCCAGATCAACAGCGCCAACACTAGAACGAATGCCACAACTCCAATAGTTGAACCAACCGAAATGCGCGAAGATGGACCGGGATTGCGGCTCCTCTGAACGTTGTCGAAGATCATTCCGAGACCGACGAAGATGAGAATTAGCGGCCAGTATTCCCACAGAACGGACCAGGGATCAAACTCCGGACGCCAGTTGTGCAGCAAGAAAAGGACGCCGATCGTAATCAGCACAATAGGCCCGACGAGCGAGACACGCCGCGGACCGCCGTCAATGGGCATGACCAACCTCCATTACTTGGTACTACGCAGCGGAATGGAAAATAGTTCAGCGAGCGAGTGGAAACACTCTACAACAGCGGCGCCGCTCCGAGGCCGCAAAATGATCGGACAGACGAACTCACCGAAACTCTTGCGAACCACCCTCCCAGGAGCGGCGCTCGGGTGTGATAGAGTTTGGTCCAGAAATCGCGAGGAATGCGTGAATACGTTTGAGAGAGTCTTCTGGATCGTTCTGGATAGTGTCGGAATCGGTGAGCTGCCCGATGCAGCGGATTACGGGGACGTCGGAAGAAATACTCTGGGTCACATTGCAGAATCGCGGCCGCTGCAAATTCCAACTCTCGTGCAGCTCGGCTCGGCAAACATTGCTCCACTGAAGTTTCAGACGCCTTCTGAAGCTCCGCTCGGCGCTTACGGCAAAGGGGCCACCCATTCTCCCGGAAAAGACACCACCACGGGACACTGGGAAATGGCTGGCGTTTGGCTAGATCAGGCGTTTCCTGTTTACAAAGAGGGTTTTCCACGCGAGCTGATCGAGGAGTTTGAAAAGCAGATCGGCAGAAAGACGATCGGCAACAAGCCCGCGTCTGGGACGGAAATCATCAAAGAGCTCGGTGAAGAGCACGTGCGGACGGGAAAACCGATTGTCTACACCTCGGGCGACAGCGTGTTTCAAATCGCCGCGCACGAAGATGTCATCCCCATCGCGGAACTGTACCGCATGTGTGAAATTGCGCGGCAGTTGCTCGACGGCCCGCATCGCGTCGGCCGCGTGATTGCCCGGCCGTTCACTGGAACGCCGGGAACTTTTGCGCGCACCACGCGGCGTCACGACTATGCGGTCGACCCACCTCGGCCGATGCTGCTGGATGTTCTGGCCGAACGCAAGGTGCGTGTCCTTGGAGTAGGCAAGATTCACGACATTTACAACGGGCGCGGCGTCGAAGAGTACGTCACCACTAAGGGCAACTCCGACGGCATGGAGAAATTGACCACGGCCGCAAAGGAGCGCAAGAATGGGCTGATTTTTTGCAACCTAGTGGACTTCGACATGCTCTACGGTCACCGCAAAGACGTCGCGGGCTTCGCCAAGTCGCTTGAAGAGTTTGACAGAATGCTTGGCGAATTTCTGCCCGTGTTGAGCCTTTCCGACCTGCTAATGATCACTGCCGACCACGGGTGCGATCCGGACCCGCGTTGGCCGACGACCGATCATTCGCGCGAATACGTGCCCATCCTCGCCTATTCGCCGGGAAGTGGCGCCGGCGTCAATCTCGGTGTGCGCGCCACCCTCGCAGACATGGGCCAGACCGTCGCGGAAAATTTTGGCGGCATCATTCCTCACGGAAAGAGCTTCCTTCGGGAAATAACTGGCAGAATTGCCGAATCCGCGCCTTAACTTCTGCGCTGAGGTCTACCGAATCTCCGAAACTCAGTCCGTACCTTCAACGTCAAACTCATTGGCGAGGATTGCTTCGGTTTTTCCAATTCCTGGAGGAGAACCATGCGAAGAATCGTAAAAGTGATGCTTCTATCTGCCGCGATTGGTGTCACGTGCGCTCAGATGGCTCCGATTGCGCATGCACAAGAAGCAAAAGAGGCGCCTCCGGCTCCTTTGCCCGCACAAATCTACTCATGGAAAAAAGTGTTCATTGCCAACGCGGGCGGAGATAGCAATGATTTGTACAGCGGCGGTCCCAACCGCCTCTACAATCAGTTCTATGCCGCACTAAAAAGCTGGGGAAGATATGAACTTACCGGCAGCCCCGCGGAAGCCGACTTAGTTTTTGAAATAAGCTTCACGAACCCGTACGTCGGAGAGCAGGTTTCAGGAGGTGGAGGCCAAATACCGGTGTCCAATCGTTCGTTTAACGATCCCCAATTCCGGCTGACAATACTTGACCCGGCAACGCGCGTCACACTGTGGATTTTTACCCGGCACGTTGAACATGCACTCCTCAAAAGCAACCGCGACAAGAACTTCGATCAGGCGGTCGCCAATCTTGCAAACGACCTGCGAGACATCCCTGGCCAGCCTACGGCCGTGGCCGTAGGACCGAAGAAGTAAGCAGGCTCCTCCCGCGATCTGCCGAAGAAGCCAATTCAATCCGCGAAGCAGTCCGCTTTTGTCGTGGATTCGTTTGCTGGCGCTTCTAGCAAGCTCCGTCTAGAAGCGCTTGATCACGTGTGCCAGCCCTCGCGCATCTTCTGCGACACTGCCATGAGCGGCGTCCGCCGGCCCTGACATTCGAGCTCTCACTCCAGAAACGACTAACTGCAATCCGGCGCAAATGGCTAGCACAGCGATCGCGGTGCGCAGCTTGTTGGCTGGAATGTGGCGCGATAGCAAGCAACCCAACAGCACGCCGGGCACTCCTCCAAGGATCAGCGGAAAGAGCACAGACAAGCTTATCGCGCCGGCTGTCCAATGAAAGATGCCACCGATGACTGCGAGCACCAAACCAAAAAGCACGTCAGTTCCGACCACCTGCGTAGGAGTCAGCTCCGAATAATTCAGAAGCAGCACAGTGCCCAAAGCACCAGCGCCTGCGGAGGAAAACCCTGATTCCAGGCCAATCGGAAAAGAGAGCCAAGGAAGCCATCTGGAATTCATGTTGATAAATTCGGGCTTGCGCGCGCGCGGCACAAAGCTGACCGCTGACGACAGCGCCAGAATGACGCCAAGAATGATAACCACCGTGGCGTTCGCGCCTCGCGTGGTCATATAGCGGAGCACTAGCGTTCCCGCCAGTAGACCAGGAATTGCCCCGCGCAGTAGCAGCCAGAAATAACGCGCGTGAATCTGTCGGCTGAAAAGATAGAACGGAGCAGCCACCAGCCGCACGACACCCGCAAAAACGAAGGCGGTGCCAACCGCCTCGCCGGCAGAAAGCCCCACGAAGAGCAACAGCGCCGGCACGGTGAAAGACCCGCCGCCGATTCCGGTGAGCCCGACACCAAGAGCAATGGCAAACCCGATCAGTAGTTGGCTCATGCGCCGCGCTCCGAAAAGGTGTGGATGCCGCATTCCAACTTGCGCCCGCCCCAGCGGCCGGATCGTGCGTTGCCCGGATCGGCGGGAAGTGCCGTACAGGGTTCGCAGCCGATGCTGGGGTAGCCCGCGTCATAAAGCGGCAAATATGCGAGCCGTTGCGCACCGGTGTATTCCCAAATCTGGGCCCAATTCCAATCCGCGAGTGGGCTGACCTTCAGCAACGTCTTGCCGCTGGGAAGCCGGTGCTGCTCGATCTTTTTCAAGTTTGCGCGCGTGGGAGATTGCTCGCGGCGCAAGCCGGTGAACCAAACGTCGAACGGCTCCAGCGCTTTCATCAACGGCTCAACCTTGCGAAGGCGGCAGCACGCCGTCGGGTCCGACTGATAGAGCAGTCCGCGCTCTGCTTCCTGCTGAGCAACGGTTTTTTCGGGCAATACGTTCACCAGATTCAAGTTCCATTCCGCTGCGACGCGATCGCGAAACTCATAAGTCGCAGCGAAGTGGTAACCCGTCTCGAGAAAAAGCACCGGCACTTGCGGGATGCGCTTCCGCAGAAAATCAAGCACGATGATGTCCTCGGCCTGAAAGCTGCACGTGAGGCAAGCGTGGCCATCGTGCGAACCCTTTAAAACGACATCGAATAACTGCTCAGCATCCAGACTTTCGACTTGTTCGGCGTTGAGAGTCAGGCTCATGTCAGTTCCCTTCTGGCGGGTTGCTTCCTGGCGAAAGGCGCAATTGTTCCGCAAAGCGCAGCGCGCTTTGCCGGATTTGCGCCTCACTTGTTTCTCCGTCTGAGCTATCGCGATCCGCGCGGAAAATGGCCGTCAGAGGAACCTTTGGCAGCTCGTCCAGAGCCAACGGACCGTTGATGCAAAGGACGAGCAATCCTGCTCCATGTAGCGAAGCAAGGACTCCGGACAATGCAGCAGAAGACACCCCTTCCGCGTCGAGAACCACCGCTTCGAAGCCGTTCTGAAAAAGCTCACGCTCCAAGGACTTTGCTAGTGCCAAGCGATTGCCGAGCAGAAAGATTCCCGGCTTGTGGCCGTGGCGCTTGTGACGTTCCTGCGACGTCACCTCTCCGACAGATGCAACTAGCGACAGTGAAGCTTGATCGTTGGCGTCATCTGTGAGCGTAAGGAACGGTTCGCGAACCATCCCGGCTCCCACCGTCGCGTTGGAGAACGGGTCAATCAAAATGAAGCTACCGGTCATGCGGCTCCTGCTGTAAGGATCGAGGAAGAGCGGCTGATTTGTTTCGACTTCCACTTCCGCGATCCCGTTCATTTCGAGGAACTCCGCCGGCTCCTTCTCCAGTGAATTGACGTCGACGCGATGGAGAATGTGGCGGACGCGAGCCTTAACCAGCCGCGTGGTCTGCTTCAAAAGCAGCGGCTTTCCGACAACCAGCCGATCTGCGTGAAGCCAAACAAGGTTGGCGGAGAAGGCTCTCGACGTGGCGGGAAGATTTGATGGAGAAACCAGCATGTCTCCGCGGCTCAAGTCGATTTCGTTTTCGAGCTGTAAGGTGATCGATTGAGAAGCAACAGCTTCGTCCGCGTCGCCATCGAAGCCCACAATCGCTTTCACTCGCGTTTCTCGCTCTGAGGGGAGCGCCACCAGCGCATCGCCAGGGCGCAACGATCCGCTCGCCAATTGCCCAGCGAATCCTCGGAAGCGTGAGTCCGGACGAATGACGTACTGAATGGGAAAACGCACCGCATCCAGCGAGCGCGTCTGCAGGAAATCCACGGATTCGAGATGGCCCAATAGAGTGGCCCCGGAATACCAAGGCATGTTTTCGCTGGGGCCGACGATGTTGTCACCAGCCAGCGCGCTGATCGGAATGCACTGAACAGAAGAAATGCCCAACTGGGAGGCTAGAGAGAGAAAGTCGTGCTCCAGTCGCAAAAAGACGTCTTCGCGATAGCCAACTAGGTCCATCTTGTTGATGGCTGCAACAACGCAGCGAATGCCCAACAGCGAGGCGATGTACGCGTGACGATGCGTCTGTGTGAGCAAGCCTTTTGTAGCGTCCACGAGAATGATCGCGAGATCGGCGGTGGATGCGCCAGTAGCCATGTTACGCGTGTATTGTTCGTGGCCAGGAGTGTCGGCGATGATGAATTTGCGCCGCGCTGTGCTGAAGTAGCGGTAAGCGACGTCAATCGTAATTCCCTGCTCTCGTTCGGCTCGTAGGCCATCCGTCAGCAGGGAAAAATCAAAAGACCCGCCCGAGCGGTTGATCTTGCTCTTTTGCACGGAAGCGACCTGATCCTCGTACACAGCTTTCGCGTCATGCAGCAGCCGCCCGATCAACGTGGACTTCCCGTCGTCCACGCTGCCCGCTGTGGTAAAGCGCAGCAGGTCCTTTTGCACGTCTTCCTGGAGAAATGTTACGAGGTTCTCGGGGCGTTCCGAAGCGGCAACAGTCAGCATCAGAAGTAGCCCTCGCGTTTCTTCAGCTCCATCGATCCTTCCTCATCGTGATCGATGGCGCGGTTTTCGCGCTCCGAGCGGCGGAAGGAAATCATCTCCTCAATGATCTTGGGAACGGTGTCCGCATCGGAACGAATCGCGCCGGTGCACGGAACGCACCCGAGCGACCGCATGCGACACTTCACCCATTGGATCTCTTCCCTAGCCATGAGTTCATCGGGAGAATAAATCAGCACAACGGAACCGTTCCTCACGACCGCCTGGCGTTCGCGCGCGTAATAGAGCGGAACGATGGGAATGTTTTCCGCGTGGATGTACAGCCAGACGTCGAGTTCCGTCCAGTTCGACAGCGGAAACACGCGAATGCTCTCCGACTTCTCGATGCGCGAATTGAAAAGGTTCCACAGCTCGGGGCGCTGGTTCTTGGGATCCCATTGGCCGTGCGCGTCGCGAAATGAGTAAATGCGTTCCTTGGCGCGCGATTTTTCTTCGTCGCGGCGCGCGCCCCCAAACGCCGCGTTGAATCCTCCGACAGAAAGCGCGTCGAGCAGCGCTTTCGTCTTCAGCAGCCCGCAGCATCTTTGCGTGCCAAGTACAAAAGGATTTGCGCCCTGCTCCAGCGCTTCGCGGTTCTGATGCACGATGAGTTCGGCGCCGATCTCGCGCGCATAGGAATTACGAAACTCAATCATTTCGGGAAATTTGTAGCTCGTGTCGATGTGCAGCAGGGGAAACGGAATTTTCCCCGGATAAAAAGCCTTTTGCGCCAGCCGCAGCATCACCGAAGAGTCTTTGCCGATGGAATAGAGCATCACGGGCCGGGAGAACTCCGCAGCAGCTTCGCGAAGGATGTAAATGCTCTCGGATTCGAGGGCCGCCAGATGCCCGAGCCTGCGCTCCAAGGAGTTGTAGGGGCGCGCTTCAGCTTGCCCTGAGGTACGAAGGGCGCGTCCCCAGTTATTCCGCGAGCCGTTTGTTGGCGGCGGCTCCGTCGCCGTTGGCAACGCGACCAGTGTCATTGTCTGTTCCGTTCCTTCCTGGATTCCAAACTGACGTTGAATCCTGCTTCAGGGCCCCACAGATTTGTCATCCCGACCCTCAGGTTGCGGTCTTTCGCCAGCCCGAGGCGGAGGGATCTGCTTTTCGACTCTCGAATCCCTCCATAAAAGCCCTTGAAAATAAAAATCCCACCTGCCAGTTGTTCTGGCGGTGGGCTTAATTGCAATCGGCTAGTTTCTTGTGCTTAGACTGCTAGCCTCCCCGCGCCAGAAGACACCGCGACGCAACACATACAACAACACGCTGCGCGGTTCTGACGGAGATGGCTCGCGTAACTCACGGTCAAGAGTGTAATCTGCACGCCATTAAGATGCAACCTGCCCAAGGAACGATACTTTTTCTGCGTGCTATCGGTTTTTTGACGGCTTGCACTCGGCATAGTTAGCAAGTCTCTCAGAGATTGCCCTGAGCAAGGCGCGTTAGTTCCCCGAGGCAGCGGCTTCGGAAGGCGCGTAGTAGCCATTGCGGGTGCGCGCCACGAGCTTGCCGCGGCCGCGCGGGGGAACCACTTCTACGCTGACGGTGCGGAAGGTGCCGTCTTTCTTGGAGTTCGTCGGGTAGTAAGCCAGCGTGTACTGATTGCGGATATCGTGGGCCACTTGCTCGCAAATGTTGTGCACGTCTTCAACGTTTTCCGGGAAGTACGCGATGCCGCCGGAAGCTTTTGCAATGTCCTCCAGCGCTTTCCTGGCCTTCTTGGCGCTCTTCTTGCTCTCCTGGCTGAGCAATCCAATTGTGTAAATCACTGTGTCCGTCTTCTGAATATCGCGGATCGTTCTCTCCAACGAGTAATGGCTCGAGTTGTCCTCACCGTCGGTAACGATGAGAAGCACGTGCTTGTCCTTCGAAGCTTTTTTCAAATGATCCAGCGATCCGATGATGGCGTCATAAAGCGCCGTACTGCCGCGTGAATCGATGCGCTCTAGCGCTTCCTTCAATTCGGGAATGCTGTTTGTGAAATCCTTGTCCAGATCGAGATAGAAGTCGTCATTGAAATTGACGACAAAAGCTTCATCCTGCGGATTGCTGGCCTGCACGAGAGTGATCGCCGCCTCGTTCACGCGCGGGCGCTTGTCGCGCATGCTTCCACTGTTGTCAATCACCAGGCCCATGCTAACGGGCAAGTCCTCGCGTCGGAAAACGGAAAGCTTTTGCTCGACCTTGTCTTCGAAGACGCGAAAATTCTCCACTTTCAAACCGTCCGCGAAGCGCTGGCGATCGTCCAGAACCGTGGTGTGCAGAACCACGAGGTTGACGTTGACCTTGATACTCGCGCCACCCTGCTTGCTCGCGCCGCTATTCTGCCCCGGAGGAGGCGGGGGCGCAGGCACAGGAATCTGCGCAAGAGCAGGAGACACAAAGAGCGCGGCGGCGCACACCATCGCGCATACAAGAACCACTGCGCGGGGCATGCGCTGGAAAAATTTAGTGGCTAGGAGCGTAATAGCCCGTCTTTGCGAAAACGGTGAGGGGAGGAAGCCCTCTGGGCGCGCGGAGCTTGATCTTGACCTTCCGCCAGCGCGCATCGTGTGCTTTGTTGCTTGGTCGATAGCCGAGAACATATTGGTTTCGCAGCTCCATGCCGATTTTTGTGGCGATGTCCGGAAGTTCATCCAACTTTTCGACGGCGAACACGCGGCCACCGGTCATCTCGGTGATTTCCCCGAGTAGCGACGGGCCGTTCAGTTCCTCCGGCGTCCGGTTGCGATATCCAAGCGGGTCGAAGATTCCGATGGCGTAGAGCTGGGTGTCTGCTTCCTTTACCAACCGCTTGATGTCGCTCTCATTGTAACGACTATGATTATCTCCTCCATCCGATAGGATGAGCAAGGCACGTTTGGCGTTGTGTGCACCCCTCATCTGGCTGAGCCCGAGATAGATGGCATCGAGAAGCGCGGTGCGGCCTTTGGGCGAGGTAAGCATCAGGCGGCTCTGCAAATCCTCGACGCTATTGGTAAAGGAACTCGTCAGTTCCGCGCGCTCATTGAAGCTGACCAGAAAAAATTCGTCCGACGGGTTCGCAGTTTTAAAGAATTGCAAAGCGGCTTCGCGCGCCTTTCCCACTTTGTTGGTCATGCTGCCACTGAAGTCAAAGATAACGCCGATGGAGATAGGTACGTCTTCCGAAGAAAAGGTCACTACCTCCTGCTCGATGTTGTCTTCGTAGACGCGGAAATTGTCAGGATCGAGGCCCGTAACGAGACGATTGTAAGGATCGGTGACGGTGACATTGACGAGCGCCATGTCGACATCAATGTGTAGCGTATCTCCAGGCTTGAACGCTTTGCCCCGAGTATTCTTTCTCACGTCGTCATACTTCGAATCCTCTTTTGCTGAGTCTTCCTTCTTGCCTTCTTCGGTCTTCGCCCCTTCTTTTTTCAAATCCTCTTTCTTCGCTTCTTCCTTTTTCGTGTCGTCCTTGGGCTTGGGGTCATCGGCAGGAGCTTGCGCTGCAACTCGCAGGAACGCCTGTGCGCAGAGTAAACAAACAAGGAGGGATATGCGGAAGGAAACAAACAAAACGCGAGACACCTCAGAACGTGACTGCGAGACAGTCACTAGCACCTGGCGTTTCACGGCACCCCCTACGTTCCGGCCTAGCCGGAACGGCCGCGCGGGCTCGACTATGTTGGATTCTATCACTGGGCTGCTTGAAAACAAGAGCAATCATCCAGTCCGTCAAATAGAAAAGCTGAAGAGCAAGGGGCCGGCGGCTTCGGGGCATAGCCTCGCGAGCCGGGCGCCGCGCAGTGAACGTCGTATGGTAGCATCGCCGCATCGTGGCGGCTCTCCCATTTAGAGGAACTTCGGCGCAGAAAGGTTTATTCCCAGAGTTGGAGTGCCTGGAAAGGTCATAGATGGGTTCCATTAAGGTTGTGGCGGTAATTCCCGCGCGTTATGCATCCACGCGGCTGCCGGGCAAGCCGCTCGTGTCGCTTGGGGGAAAGCCCATGATTCAACGGGTCTGTGAGCGCGTCAAATTGGCGAGGATGGTGGAACGCGTTGTCGTTGCGACGGATGATGAGCGGATCGTGAAAGCCGTCAAGGGGTTTGGGGGTGATGTGCGGATGACGCGTCCTGATCATCGCACGGGAACGGAGCGCGTTGCCGAAGTAGCGGCGCACGAAGAGGGCGACGTATTTGTGAACGTGCAAGGGGACGAGCCGCTGATCGATCCCGTGGCGGTAGATACGGCGGTCGCATCGCTGCTGGAAGAACCAGCGGCAGCGATTAGTACAGTTGCAACTCCAATCAAGACGCCCGGGGACATCATGGACCCCAACGTGGTCAAGGCGGTTCTGGATTTCGACGGCAACGCGTTGTACTTCTCACGCGCGCCAATTCCGTGGGTGCGCGACTCGGCGGGCAAGGTTCACGTCCGGCCGCTGAAGCATCTAGGATTGTACGTATTTCAGCGCGACTCATTGCTCGAATATCCGACGTTGCCGCAGGGCGAACTCGAACGCATTGAACAGCTCGAGCAACTACGCTGGCTCGAGAATGGCTGGAAGATTCGCGTCGCAGAAGTGGAGCATGACGCAGTAAGCGTGGACGTGCCGGAAGACGTAGCGCGAGTGGAAAAACTCCTGCAGGACAAAGGGTCAAACCCAGCGAGCGAAAGCTAGGCCGACACCCTTGGGCGGGCTTTCTTGCATTGGGGCGCGGCAATGCCGCGCCCCTACAAAGTTGGCTACTGTTGGGCCTTTAGGACTCCCGCAACGATACGTTGAGTGCCGTTGTTGTTGGTGTTGGTAAAAAATGCCGTCTGTGGGTCCGCGAAGTACACAGCGAAGCCGATGGGCGAGGCGCCGCTGAGATTGATGGTCATGGTATTGCGCATACCGCTCCCCCCAGAGCCGTCGCCCCCCATAGTAATCGTGCCACCTAGTCCAAAGTTCCTTTGGGGAAAGCCGCTTGTGAATTGAAAGATGTCGAATGTTCCGCTCAAGGCCAAGTTCTTAATAGTGGCCTCGGCGAGCAGGTCCTCCTCATCCTGAATCGCAAACGTGCCACCCTGTTGGACACTGAGGCCGCTCCAATTCAAAGCATAAGTGCCAGTGACGTTGTTGTTGGAGAACGGGCTGCCTGTTTGAGCGAGGATGGAGCCGTCGGCGACGTCGACTACGGCATTTGTAGAAGATTGGCTCTGTTCCTGAATCACGCCGCTAGTTGAGGAACTGAGATAAAACACGAACGTCAGGGGAACCGATAGGTTGTCAGCTTTGAAAGTGACGATGCCACGCCCGGGATTCGCCTGGTCCATAGTCATGCTCGTATTTGTTGCGGAGTTCGTCGGCTCGAATTTGCCAGCATCGTTGGTGTCCGCAAGGACGTTAGTGAGGCTCGAACCGGTAACTGTGAAGCGGCCAACACGGGTGACACCGCCGCTACCGGAAGTTCCAGCCACAATGAAGACAAAACCACCGGTGGGACTTGCCGGCGCGCTGGGTTGCAAGACCGCGTCACCGGATAGCATGCCCCCGGTCGTGCTGAGAAAGCGGATCCTAGTGCCATCCACAATGTAAAACACGTATTGAATGCTGCCCAACTGGGCAACTCCGCGTCCGTTGGAAGCCAGAGTTGACGTATTGAGCGGATCCTGGGCCATCTTCCCCACAAAGGCCGTGGGAGTCGGCGTGGCTGGGATATTGCCATTGTCGTTTTGGTCTTCGACACCGTTGCTGACGACTCCGTTGCTTACAGTAAGCTCGCCGACAATAGAATCAGGCCCCGCAGGGCTGGTGCCATCGAGTCCGGCAAAGTCGAAGACATAGGTGCCTGCCGACCCGGGCGTGGTGGTGCCAAATGAGCTGCTGTTTTGCAAGAGGAAGTTGCCACTGCCGGTGGACGACTGATTCTGCGTAGAGGTCTCGTCAATCATGAGTCCGTCGCCAGCTGTGGAGGTCAAGACGATGGCGAAGTTGATCGGATTGGAAACGCCATTCGACATCACGTCCAAGGTTAAAGTTCCTCGCCCGTCCGCGTTCATGGTGTACGACCCACTAGTGATAGGAAGCGCCAGAGATGTGCCAATGCCGGAAGTGTTCACGTCTTCTACGCCGCCAGAGATGCCTCCCTTTCCATCTGCAGTGAAGCTGCCGACACGCGACATCGGATTCTCAGTAGCGCCGGTAAAGACCTCGCCACTCGTCGTGAAGGCGTACGTACCATTTAGATTGGAAAGGCTGTATTTGCCAGTGGGAGGAGGTGGCGGGACGGAGGAGCCCCCGTTGCTGCAGGCGGCTAGCCAGAGGGCAGCGGCCGCGACCACCGCTGTGATTAAGCGGTTCATCGCACACCTCGCAAGGCTTGCTTTTGTTCCGGCGTCGAGGTTGAAGCCGGCGTAAGCACAAAACCTTTTGCGTTGCGCACGGCGATTGCTTGGGTACCCTTTTGCACGATGCGGGCGGCAAAATAGGTGCTGTCGCTGAGTGCCATGGGCTCGCCCACGATGCGCACGTTATCACCGGCCTTCAAATCGAAATGATTTGCTTGGAGAACGCGAGCATTGCCGAGATGCACATCCACTTGGCCCGAGGGCGTTTGGACGGTGACGTGCGCCCCCATTGGCGGTAATGCAGACGCGCTCTCGTATTTCACGACGGTGCCGATGAGCGAGATTTCGCGGCTGGCGCTGTAGGTTTGCAGCAATTGTGCGTCAGAGGCAACCGCTTTTTGCGCGTTTTGCGCACTCGCGGAGAAACAGAGAGTCAACGAACTGGCGAGCAGGAATGCAAGAACTGGAACACGAATCTTAGGTTTCATCGCCCCTTCCCAGGTCTGAGAGTTCCACATGGAACCAGTTCACGTTGCGGGGACAAACGGAGAACACGCCGAGGCGCAAGGCGAATGGTTCATTTGTTTAGATGGCGAACCCCTCGCGAGGGTTCACGCGGGAAAACCGAGAAGTTCCAAGTCTGCAACAGGTTGCAGACGCAGAAGTTCATCGAGTATTCCCCATTTGATTGAACCCATTCCTGCAGGGAAAGTTTCGCGGACCAGTCATGTGTAGCGCCGTTTGGGCGATACAACATCCTGTTGACATTCGCTCAACTTAGCTATAGCGTCAACCCAGTTCCCGCCAGGTTTCTCGATTCCGCCCTTGTAGTGATGAAAGGATTTCCGGTTCCGTTAATTCGCGAAATGCAAGGAGGGTTGCATGAAAAGTTTCCGCATCGGCCTATTTTGTGTCGTCGCCGCGGTAGTCCTGATTCCCTTGCAATGGAATTCAGGGGAAGGGGCCAGCTCGCCCCCTCCTGCAGTTCTGGCATTTGGCAGTAACCGGGTTGGAGGGGTCTTCGAGGTCTTCATCCTGAATGCAGATTTCACGCAGACTCAAATCACGAGCGACTGTTGTTACAACGCGCGGCCCAATTGGTCGCATAACCGGCAACATATTACGTTCACGGCCTGCAAGATAACGGACACATCTTGTGAAATCTATGTGATGAATCCGGACGGTTCCGGCCAAACAGACGTGAGTAATAACCCGGCCACCGAACAAATGTCCGTATGGTCTCCGGACGACACGAAGATAGCGTTCGTAAGCGACCGGGACGGGATAGACCAGATTTATGTAATGAATGCGGATGGGTCGGTGCAGACGCGCCTGTCTGATCTCACGGGCTTTGACTTTTTCCCGAGCTGGTCTCCTGATGGCAGCAAGATCGCATTTCTGAGCTATCGCACCGGCAATGGCCAGATCTTCGTGATGAACGCGGATGGGTCGAATCCCGTGAACATAAGTCAGAGCGCGACTAACGACGCTTTTCCAGCGTGGTCACCCCGCGGAGACAAGATTGCTTTCCAAAGAGGGCCGTTTGGGAACGGTCAGATCTATGTGATGAACGTCGACGGATCCGGACAGACGCCCCTGACCAACAATTCCGCGGACAATTATTATCCGGCATGGTCACCGACGGGAGAGCAGCTCGCATTTGTGAGTAACCGGAGCGGGAACTACCAGCTCTATTTTACGAATTCGAACGGGGCGGCGCAGCTTCGGATCACTCACGATGATGCCTTTGACGCGGATCCCGCTTGGGCCGCTACCCTTCCTCACTGAAGTACGGTACCTGAACTCCGCGGCCCCTCGTCGGAGAGGGCAGCGCACCGCTGCCCTTCCAACGCAGTGAAGGTTGGACGGCGGTCGCAATATTTTCCAGCCACTCGTGACCCCGGGGAGCAGTGTTTACAAAACAGTTCGATTTGACAAAAACGCGCAGGGAGAACTCTGTATAATACGCGGGCTTTGAACTGTTTCTTCGCAACGCTCGTCTATTCGATTGTTCCTTATTGGATGGTGCCAATGAAGCTCACGCCGACAGTATTACCGCAAAAATGTTCCAGATCCCGGTTGATTGTTCTGGCCAAGATGACGGTGGTGCTTGCTCTCGTCATTTCTGCTGTCTTCGGGAGCACGCTTCGCGCGCAGCAGACGTCTGAGCTCGACAAATTGTTTCAGCGTGCGTTCCTGACGCGGGAGTTCCAGCCGAAGCGGTTTGGGCCGGCGCGCTGGCTGGGTAAAGGCGAAGCTTACACAACGCTGGAACGGTCGAAAGATGCCGCAGGCGCGAGCGACCTGGTGCGCTACGACACGGAAACGGGAAAGCGCGAAGTGTTGATCGCAGGGAGCGACTTGACGCCGAAAGGTTCGGAAAAAGCACTCACGATTGAAGACTACGCGTGGTCGCCGGACATGAATCAGGTGCTGATTTACACCAATTCGCAAAAGGTGTGGCGGGCAAATACGCGAGGAGACTACTGGCTTTTCGACCGGCGAACGAAAGCTTTGCGGAAATTGGGCGGAGACGCCGCGGCTTCGACGCTCATGTTTGCGACCTTTTCGCCGGATGGAACGCGTGTCGCCTACGTGAGAGAAAACAATATTTACGTGGAGTCGGCACAAACGGGAGCGACCACGCAACTAACGCGCGACGGCTCCGAGACCATCATCAATGGAACGTCGGACTGGGTGTACGAAGAAGAATTGGGGCTGCGCAATGCGTTCCGCTGGAGTCCCGATGGAAAAAGCATTGCGTATTGGCAATTCAATACCGCGGGAGTGAAGAAGTTTGCGCTGATTTATGATGTTGGGAAACCCTACGACATCGTCGGACATATTCCCTATCCGGAAAACGGCGTTTATCCCGTAGTGAAGGAGATTCCATATCCGCTGCCGGGAACTCCCAATTCCGTGGTTAGGGTCGGCGTGGTTCCTGCCGCGGGAGGAGAGACGAAGTGGATGCAGGTACCCGGCGATCCAACGGACAACTACATCGCGAGAATCGAGTGGACGGAAGATTCGAAGGGATTGCTGATGCAGCATTTGAACCGGTTGCAGAACACAAACGATGTGCTGCTGGGGGATGCGGTGACCGGAGCAGTGCAGCAAATTTACCGCGACCATGACGATGCATGGGTAGACGTCGTTGAAGACTTTCAGTGGCTGCACGGCGGCAAGGATTTTCTATGGGTGAGCGAGCAAGACGGCTGGCGTCATGCTTATGTCGTTTCGCGTGACGGAAAAGCGCGGCCGGTAACAAAGGGGAATTTCGACGTTGTGCGCGTGGAGGGCGTCACTCCTGAAGAAGATTGGCTGTACTACATCGCTTCGCCGGAAAACGCGACACAACGATATTTGTACCGCACGAAGCTGGACGGGACGGGAGCCGCCGAGAGGTTGAGTCCCGCAAATGAGCCTGGTGTTCATGGATATCAAATGGCGCCAGACTTCCATCACGCGATTCATACAAATTCCAGTTCCGACGTGCCGATGGTTACAGAGCTTGTGCAAGTTCCGAGTCACCGGTTGGTGCGCATGCTGGAAGACAATTCAGAATTGCGCGCGAAGGTGAAGGAGCTTTACCCGCAACGGACGGAATACCTTTCCGTAGATATCGGCGCGGGCGTAAAGCTCGACGCGTGGATGATGAAGCCGAGAGATTTTGACGCCAAGAACAAATATCCTGCTCTTGTTTACGTCTACGGCGAGCCGGCCGGACAAACTGTGATGGATAGCTGGGGCGGCGAACGTGAGATTTTTCATCAGGCCCTGGCACGCGAGGGGTACCTGATTGTGAGCTTCGACAATCACGGGACGCCGGCGCCGAGAGGCCGCGAGTGGCGGAAGATCATTTACGGGCGCGTTGGCGTTTTGTCGTCGGAAGAACAAACGAAAGCCATGAAAAAACTGGAGGAGACCTGTCCGTTCATCGATGTGAATCGCGTGGCCGTGTGGGGATGGAGCGGAGGCGGCTCGAACACACTGAATCTGATGTTCCGCTCGCCGGACGTGTATAAGGTGGGAATGAGCGTGGCTCCGGTTCCAGACCAGCGGCTGTACGACACGATTTATCAGGAACGATACATGGGCCTTCCCAAAGACAATGCGGACGGCTACAAGACGGCTTCCGCGATTAATTTTGCGGAAGGATTGAACGGGCACTTGCTGATCGTGCACGGCTCGGGCGATGACAATGTACATTTTCAGGGAACGGAGCTGCTAGTGAATCGACTTGTGGAGTTGGGGAAGCCGTTCGACTTCATGGATTATCCCGGTAGGACGCATTCGTTGGCCGAGGGAGCGGGGACGCACTACCACCTGTATTCGCTGCTGGCACGGTATCTCGAGGAGCATCTCAAGCCGGGGCCACTTCCGCAGTAAGTTACAGCGCCGTTGCTGAGGTTGTCCTTTTCCGAGGCGCTCAAATTGCCCGCGCGAACAGTTCTACCGGATCGAGAACTCCTTCTTGCATCATGGCCAAAACGTTGGGAAGCATGACTCGCACTTTGTCTCCCATCAGTAAGTGCAGCCCGAGAGTTGGCGATCCACTCTGTCCCGCATTAGCCATGGCCCGTTGCATAAACTCGATGGCAAATGCCCTTCGGCTCCGCTCCTGCACCACGCTAAATCCGGCGGCGTCGAGCGCGTCTCGATAACTTTTCACGTCCGCGACGAAGCTGGTTTCCTCGTTCAGCGCCCAAGGCACTGGGTAGCGCATAGGGCCCTCGCCTGCACGCAAGATGTCAAATATCGTGAAAAGTCCACCGGGCTTCAACACACGGCGGATTTCGCGAAAAACGTCCGCTTTGTCCGCCATGTTCATCCCCACATGAATCATGTATGCGCCATCGAACGTTGCGGCATCGAAAGGCAAGGCCAAGGCGCTGGCCTGCTGAAAGTGCGCCAAATCGTCCAGCTTCAAGACCTCGGTCAAGCCCTTTGCGGTTTCAACGAATTCTTCGGTCAAATCGACTCCCGTGACCTTGCAGCCGTGTTCTGACGCAAAATATCGGGCCGGACCTCCAATCCCGCTTCCGACGTCGAGCAGATGAAGCCCCGGACGCAATTCCATTTGAGCAGCCAGGTAGCGGGTGGCTTCGAGCCCGCCCACGTGAAATTCATCCGCAGGTGCAAAATCAAGTGGAGTAAGGTGGTCGGCGTCAGGAGCGACATTCCTCACGGCTTGCAGGATCGTCTCTTTGAGCTGCGCCCGCGTGTAATGACTTGCAACTTTCGCTTCGGTGCTCATATGCTCCTCACTCGAGATTGCGTCTTGCACGTGATGAGATGCGCCTGGACGCGCAACTTACTTCGATGTTCTCCGCCTTGCAACGTTACCTCGAGTCCTGAGGAATGACGGGGAGAATGATGTGAGATGCATGCTTTGCGTCGAGATAGACGGTGTTCTCCGCGACTTGAGAACGGCGGTTGTTGTTGAGCGGCTCGCCGGTGTTTGGGTTGATGTCGAAGCGAGGGAAGTTGCTGCTGGAGATGTCGAGGCGAATGCGGTGGCCGCGCTTGAACACTAGCGACGTGGGATACATCTCGATGGTGAATTCGTAAGGCTGCCCGGGCTTCAGGAGTTCGGCTTTGCCGAAACCGTTGCGATAGCGCGCGCGCACGATGCTGTCAGCAACATTGAGATCCATGCCGCCTGGGAAGTCAGCATTGGGAGGGTAGACGTCAATCAGTTTGGCGGTGAAATCGGTGTCGAGCGCGTTGGAAGACGCCCAGAGTTTCACAATGAGGCGGCCGGTGACTTCAATATCATTCGCGAGAGGAGGAGTTTGGAAAACCAGAACGTCGTTGCGTGAGGACAGAGGCTTCGTGTCCGAGCAGAGCCAGAAGTCGGGGCGACAGCGTTGGTCGGCGGCACCTTGGAACATCAGCGCTCCTTGCGAAGAAACATTGCCGCCCAAAGTCGGCACGGGATTGCGAGGATCGAACCGATAGATGATGAGCGAATCCTCTGCGGGCTTTTCGGGCGAGAGGATGCCGTTCGCATGCAGGTAATAGGGAGTCGATGCGGTGCGCGCCAGCGGCCACTCTTGCTCGTCGCGCCAATGGCCGCCAACGAAAATGCGGCCCTCGGCAGTTTTGTGGGCGTCGCCTCCGCCCATCACGTAGAGGCGCACCGGAGGCTCGCGATCGACTCCATTGTCGACGCCTTTCAACCAGTGATCTAACCAGCGCAGCCTCCACGCGTTGAAGTCGAGCGCCGCATCGTCGGTGAACTGCGCCTCGCCAGCGTAGCTGCGTGTCTGACCGCCGTGCGTCCAGGGCCCAATGATCAGCCGCTGTAGGCTCTTTTTGGCTTTGCGCAGCTCCACGTAATTAATGTTCGCTACTTGCGTGCCCCAGGAGTCGTACCAACCGGTGACGTGGTAAACGGGAATGTCCTTGTACTCCACGAGATGGTCGACCACGCTGGCGCCCGCGTCTTTCCAAAAAGCGTCGTAATCGCCGTGGCTCATGGCTTCGATGAGCCACGCTTCGTAGTCGGGTGCAAACTTGAGCGGCGTGGTGCCCGGGCGCAGCGGAAGGCTGCGCACATATTCGGGGACGCGAGTGCCCATTTCCACAAGCGCTTTCGCGGCGGCTGGGTCGGAAGCGGCGCGACGGCCTGCGGCAAGCGCGTCGGGAGTTGCTGCGGCGTTGCCCAGCGTGAAGACCCAGTTGAACCAGCGCAGCTCAAAGGCGCCGTTATGGCGGACGCCGTAACGGCCGAAGTTCGACATGGCATCAACAGGAATCATTGTTTTGAGATAAGGAGGATTGCTGATCGCGAGAGCGTGCTGCGTTGCGCCCTGGTATGAGGTCCCTACAGTTCCAATGCCGCCATCGCACCACGGTTGTGAGCCAATCCATTTGGCGGTGTCAAACCCATCGTCGGGATCACGGACAAGCGGGCGCCAGTGGCCTTCGGATTTGTAGCGGCCGCGCACGTCCTGAAGCACGACCACGTAGCCGTGAGGGACAAGGAAGTCAGCAACCCGCGCCTCTCCTTCCTTGTTGTAAGGCGAGCGTTGCAAAATGACAGGAAACTTGCCTTCAACCGGCTGGCCGCTTTGTGTGGGACGGTAAATGTCGGCGGCAAGCTTGACTCCGTCGCGCATTGGTATCATGACGTTCTTCGTCTCGCTGATGCCGTAGTTCGCGTCAGTCTGTGCGCGGAGCGAAACGCTGACGATCAGCACACCAACCGCGAGCACAACCAACAAGCCTGCAACGACGAAAAGCCTCGCGACGCATTTGCCTTCGGCGAACTTGCCTTTAGGATTCCGCATCGCGCGATTCTCCTTATGCGCTTTTAGCACCACGCTTTCTTAGCCCGAGCGGCCTCCGATTGTAATCAACCTGCCTTTGGGAAAGAAAACCCTTCTTTCAATTTACACAAACCCGTGACGGTACTGGCAAATACGTAGCGGTCAGTCAGATTTTTGACCTATTGTGTCACGAAAACAAAAAATCCAAACTGACCCACCACGGGGAAATAGTTCGATTTGACAGAGGCGCGCGTAGCGAACATAATTGTATGTACGTCAATCCTGTGGAGGGCAGATAAGCCCGGCACAAACGCGGGCTGACACGGATGGCGCCAAAATATATTTTTGTAACCGGCGGAGTTGTTTCCTCACTGGGAAAAGGCGTTGCGGCCTCCTCGATAGGTTGTCTCCTCGAAAGTCGCGGTTTCAAAGTCACACTTCAAAAATGCGACCCGTACCTGAACGTCGATCCGGGCACGATGAGCCCGTTTCAGCACGGCGAAGTGTTTGTCACCGAAGACGGCGCGGAGACGGACCTCGACTTGGGGCACTACGAGCGCTTCACGCACGCCAAACTTTCCCGCGACAATAACTGGACGACCGGCCGCATCTACGAAACCATTCTCACCAAAGAGCGGCGCGGTGATTATCTCGGCAAAACCGTGCAGGTAATCCCTCACGTTACCGACGAAATCAAAGCGTGCATCCGAAAAGTTGCCGATGGTGTCGACGTCGTGATCGTGGAGATTGGCGGCACGGTCGGCGACATCGAGTCGCTGCCGTTTTTAGAGGCGATCCGGCAGATGCGCCTGGAAATGGGCGCTGAAAACACCCTCTTTGTGCACGTGACGCTGGTGCCGTTCATTCCCGCGGCGGGTGAACTGAAAACCAAGCCGACGCAACACAGCGTGAAAGAAATGCTGGGTATCGGGATTCAGCCTGATATTTTGCTTTGTCGCAGCGACCGGCACATTCCGGCGGAATTGAAGAAGAAAATCGCGCTGTTCTGCAACGTCGTGGAATCCTGCGTTATTTCCGTGGAAGACGTGGACACGATTTACGCCGTGCCTGCGGAGATGAGTAAAGAGGGACTCGACGCGCAAATCCTGCGATTGCTGAAACTAGACGCGCGGCCGTCCGACATGAAGCCGTGGATTGACTTGGTGTACCGCATGCACCATCCGGCGGGCGAAGCACGGATCGCCGTCGTTGGAAAATACGTGCAGCTCGAGGATGCCTACAAGAGCCTGCGAGAAGCGCTACTGCACGGTGGACTAGCGCACAACTACAAGACGGCCCTTGAATGGGTGGAAGCTGAAGACATTGACTCGGCCGAAACTGCAGCGCGGCGCTTGCACGGCTATGACGGCATTCTTGTGCCGGGTGGATTCGGCAAGCGCGGCATTCAGGGAATGGTGCACACGATTCAGTACGCGCGCGAGCGTAAAGTGCCGTTCTTCGGAATTTGCCTGGGGATGCAGTGCGCGACGATTGAATACGCGCGCGACGTTGCGGGATTGAAGCACGCGGATAGCACGGAATTCGATCCGCAAACGCCATTCCGCGTGATTTACAAATTGCGCGAGCTTTTGGGTGTCGATGAAATGGGCGGCACGATGCGGCTTGGCGCGTGGACCTGCAAACTCGAACCGGGCTCCTTTGCGCACAAGGCGTACGGTAAGCTCGAAATCAGCGAGCGCCACCGCCATCGCTATGAATTCAACCGCGACTTCGAGAAAACGCTGGTGGCGGCGGGATTGAAAATTACGGGACGGACGCCAGACGAAAATTATGTGGAAATTGTCGAGGCGCCCGAGCATCCGTGGTTCCTCGGCTGCCAGTTCCATCCGGAATTCAAGTCCAAGCCGCTGGAGCCGCATCCGCTGTTTGCAGCGTTCATCGGCGCGGCACTGGAACACAAGAAGCAGCGCTTGCGTCCAACTTCGGTTAGCGTTGTCGAACATCAACCGACTCCTGCGCTGCGGGCAGCGCCCAGCGCAAGCGCGTAGATCGAATCTATCCCCGCGAATCCCTGTTTAAGATCAGGCGCATTTGCCCAAAGCCGTCGCGCCGTGTGTGGTATCTTCATAAAACTCCATGGGCACGACGCGTGAGATTGAGTTGGGCAAACTGCGTCTCGGCGCAGGTAATCCGCTTTTTTTGATTGCCGGGCCGTGCGTGATTGAAAGCGAAACGCATGCGCGCGTGATGGCGGAAAAAGTCGCGAAAGTCGCCGCCGATGCGGGTGTACCGTACATTTTCAAAGCTTCCTACGATAAGGCCAACAGGTCCTCACTGAAAGCATTTCGCGGCCCCGGCTTGAAGGAAGGGCTGCGCATCCTGGAAAAAATCAAAAAGGAATTGAAGCTGCCGATCCTGACCGACATTCACGATGAATCACAAGTAAAACCGGCGGCAGAGGTTTGCGATGTTTTGCAGATTCCGGCGTTTTTGGCGCGCCAAACCGATCTGCTGCTTGCAGCGGGCAAAACCGGCCGCGCGATCAACGTCAAAAAAGGACAGTTTCTTTCCCCGTGGGACATGAGCAACGTGGTGGAAAAAATCGAGAGCACCGGGAATAAACAAATTATTTTGACCGAGCGCGGCACTTCGTTTGGCTATCAGAATCTGGTTGTGGATATGCGTTCGTTTCCGGTAATGCAGCGCACTGGATACCCCGTAGTTTTTGATGTGACGCACTCCGTGCAACTCCCGGGTGGTCAGGGAAACTCGAGCGGCGGTCAGCCGCAATTTATTGAGCCTTTGGCGCGCGCAGCCGTGGCCGCTGGCGTCGATGGAATTTTCCTGGAAACGCACGACAATCCTGCCGCTGCGCGCTCCGATGGACCCAACGCACTGCCCCTTGGACAGCTCCAAGCACTGCTCTTGAAATTGAAGGGACTCAACACTGTAATTCGACGCTGGAGCGCGTCATGAGTCTGGATACGGCGCGGCGCGTGCTCAGAATTGAGGCGCAGGCGATTCAGGATGTGCTCGCGCGCCTCGACCCCAGCTTCGAGAAGGCAGTCGAAATCCTATTTGCGTGCAAGGGACGCGTAGTGGTCAGCGGGATGGGCAAATCAGGGCTGATTGGGCGAAAAATCTCCGGGACATTTTCCAGCACGGGCACGCCATCATTTTTTCTTCATCCCGCAGAGGCTTTGCACGGAGACCTGGGCATGCTGGCGCGCGGCGATGTGCTTCTGGCGGTCTCTTATGGCGGCGAGACGCAAGAGATCATTCAGTTGCTGGAGGCTTTGAAGCGCCTGGAGATGCCGCTGATCACGCTGACGGGCTGCGCGAAATCCACGCTGGCCGAAGCGAGCGATGTGGTGCTGGACGTGAGCGTGAAGGAAGAAGCGTGTTCGCTGAATCTTGCGCCAACGGCAAGTACCACGGTAGCAATGGCCGTGGGTGATGCGCTGGCCATTTCCCTTTTGGAGCGACGCAATTTTCGCCATGATGATTTTGCAGCGTTGCATCCCGCAGGACGGCTCGGGAAAAAACTGCTTCGCGTCGAGCATCTTATGCATTCCGGCGATGCGCTGCCTCGCGTCGCGCCACATGCTGCAATGCCTGATGTTTTTCACGAAATGAGCGCTAAGGGTCTGGGAATGACCACGGTATTGGAAGCTGATGGACGCCTGGCTGGGATTCTGACCGACGGCGACTTGCGGCGACTGATGGAGAAACATCGCGGAGCCGTTTTGGAAATGCGCGCGGCAGACGGCATGACGAAGATGCCACAAACGATAGGGCCGCACGTCCTAGCCAGCGAAGCTCTGAATTTGATGGAGAAGAAGAAAATCACTTCTGTGGTGGTGGTCGATGAAACGAGGCGCGTGCTTGGCGTAGTCCATTTGCATGATTTGTGGACGCTCGAACTGATGTAGCAGCGTCTCAGAAACAAAGATTCAACACAGAGGTCACAGAGGACAGAGCACTGAGGACATAGAGAAGAGGGAGACACACATTGGCCCGAGGCGCGAAGATACCGGCAAAGCTGACGCAGAGAGCAAAACAAATTCTGGTGTTGCTGATGGATGTGGACGGAACACTCACGGATGGCAGCGTGACCCTGGCGTCGACGCCGGACAACCACGCGCTCGAAATCAAGACTTTTGACGCGCACGACGGCCAGGGGCTTACGCTAGCCGTTACTGCCGGCCTGCGCACGGGCGTAATCACCGGGCGCGCGAGCGCTGCCTTGCGACGCCGGTGCAAGGAGCTGGACGTCGAATTCGTCTACGAGAAGCAAGGTCACAAGATCGCTGCGTACGAAGACGTCTTGCGCCGAACCGGCGCGAAGGAATCGGAGGTCGCGTTTCTCGGGGACGATTTGCCGGACTTGACCGTAATGCGCCGGGTAGGGCTGGCCGCTGCGGTTGGAAACGCCACTCCGGAAGTGAAACGCGCGGCCCATTTCAGAACTAAGGCTCCCGGCGGGAAAGGCGCGGCACGCGAACTCGTCGAACTGATTCTCAAGTCCAAAGGCATTTGGGACGAAATGATCGAAAAAGCCCGAGCCTAGTTCTAATCCATTCATTGCCTTACACAGCCTCCCGGTATATCGTCCAGCGCAAAACGGGAGGTTCGCTCGCATGGCCAAACCCAGAAGCTCTCGGACGCAAGTCCTCATCTACCTGATTCTGGTTTTTGCGTTCAGTTCCGTCTTCTATTTTCTAATCCTCCATTCAGGCAGCCTCGGTAACGGACGCGGACTTTACGTCCTCGGGCTCATGTGGTGCCCGGCGCTCGCTGGCATGCTCGCGTTGAGGATCAACGGACGAAGCATTTCGGAACTCGGCTGGAAGTGGGGCGAAACAAAATATCAGATTCAAAGCTGGTTCATACCGCTGCTGTATGCATCGATCGCTTACGTCATTGTGTGGATCGCTGGTTTCGGCGGGTTTGGCAATCCAGATTACCTCGATGGGCTCGTCAAACAGATGCACCTTGGCGGCCCGCCCTGGATTTCGGTCGTTCTTGGCATTTTCTTGACCGGAACCTACGGTCTAATCCGCAGCGTTTCGAGCGCGCTCGGCGAAGAGATCGGCTGGCGTGGTTTCCTAGTTCCGGAGCTCTCCAAGACGACTTCCTTCACGGTGACATCGCTGGTCAGTGGAATCGTGTGGTCACTGTGGCACTACCCCGTCTTGATTTACGGCGACTACAACGCCGGCACGCCGACGTGGTACGGCCTGACGTGCTTCACGGTCATGGTCATTTCCATGAGCTTCGTTTTTGCCTGGATGCGGCTCAAGTCCGGCAGCCTTTGGACGGGAGCCATCTTGCACGCCAGTCACAACCTTTATATTCAATCGATCTTCACTCCGTTGACGCGCAACTCGGGCAAGGCCGCCTGGTACATCGACGAGTTTGGCTGCGTGATACCGCTCGTTACGATTGCCTTCGGTGTGTATTTTTGGAGCAAGCGGCGCGAACTGCCGAAATAATAGAAGGCCCCCTCTCTGAAGAGCATGTCCTTTGGCCTTTAGGTGCTGGGGCTAATTTCAAGCGATAATGTAACGCTGTCGCTGTCCAAAAGGAAATCTGCTGATGCTCCACGCCTGGCATGACGTGTCACCTGGAAATGAGCTGCCGCGAGACTTTCAGGCAGTGATTGAGATTCCGCTCGGTTCGAACGTGAAGTACGAGCTCGACAAGGCCAGCGGGCTCTTGAAGGTGGACCGCATCATCCACTCCGCGGTGTTTTATCCCGCTAATTATGGCTTCATTCCGCAAACCTACGCCGAAGACAATGACCCGCTTGACGTGCTGGTCTTGTGCCAGGAGCCGGTGCAACCTCTTTCGTTGATCAAAGCGCGGGCCATCGGCTTGATGACGATGATCGATTCCGGCGCAAGCGACGACAAAATAATTGCCGTCGCAACGAACGATCCGGAATTCAATAGCTACGTGGAAGCCAAGGAGCTGCCGCCCCACCGGCTGCTTGTCCTAAAACGCTTCTTTCAGGACTACAAACAACTCGAGGGCAAGCAGGTGCAAGTAGAAGACATTCGCCCCGCGTACGCTGCCGCGAATGTCATCGAGAAAGCTCTAACGAGGTACAAAAAAGAGCGCGAGCACCTACGAGCGAAGGACCATCGCTAGTATAAACATACTATTCCGTGGCTCCGAAGCCGGTGTTAGGTTGCTGCGACCAATTTTCAGCCCTGTTTGGAGCCAAGGTAGCGGCGCAGTCATCTCCTTGGCATGAATTCATGAAACGAACCTTGAAATGGACGGCGTGGATTGTGGCAGGGCTGCTTGTAGCGGCCTTTGCGTTTCTGTCGCTGATGGCAGGAAGCCCCAAGGACGTCTATGGCATGGTGCGGTATGCGCTGCCGCACATGCATCGCGGAACGCTGAAAGTGGGCAGCGACGCCCCGGACGTGCGGCTCGTCGCGCTCGACGGCATGAACCATTTTCATCTTCGCGAGCACGTCGGGCCGCGGCCTCTGGTGCTGGTTTTCGGCAGTTTTACTTGACCTCCCTTTCGCCGCCAGGTTGGCGACGTCGTTCAGATCTTCAACGACTACAAAGACCACGCCGATTTTCTCACCGTATACGTGCGTGAAGCGCATCCGACCGACGAATGGCAGATGAAATCTAATTTGAAGGATGAAGTGTGCTACGCGCAGCCGAAGTCGCTGGAGCAGCGCGTAGCCATCGCGCAGGATTTCACGAAACGGTTCAAATTTCCTTTGCCCTTTGGCATCGATGATATGAGCAACGCAGCGGATTCGGCGTACGCAGCCTGGCCCGAACGGCTGTACATCATTGATGAAAGCGGCCACATCGCGTATCGCGGAGGAATGGGGCCGTTCCACTACAACCCGAAGGAAGTACGGGATTGGCTTTCGGCGCGGTACGGAGCGGTGAAGCACGACGCGCCCGCGTCAGGGAACTCATCGGCTCCCGGCTCGACTCCGGCATCTTCTTCTGCTCCGGCAGCTGCTCCGACGGCGCCCGTGACGACAAGTGCGCCCTCCAAGACAGCTAACTGAGTCAATCAACCTCCCGCATCGTGGCGCTATAATCCGCGCGTGAAGCAACACACGGGCGCAAACCGCCAGCCAAACAGGTCGCTGCGTAGCGTCGGCCTAGCGCGAGCTCTGTCGAAGCTGGGCTACTGCTCGCGTTCCGCTGCTGTGGAGTTGATTCGCTCGGGTCGCGTGAAACTAAACGGCGTTCTACGGCGCGACCCGGAAACTCCCGTACACATCGAAAGAAATCGGATCGAAGTTGACGGCGCTCCGGTTACCAGTAGAGCCAAAGTCTATTTGGCGCTAAACAAACCTCGCGGCGTTGTAACGACAGCGTCAGACGAAAAGAACCGTGAGACTGTCTACGCGTATTTACCGAAAAACCTGTCATGGCTCGCCCCGGTCGGCCGACTCGACCAGGCCAGCGAAGGCTTGCTCCTGTTCACAAACGATTCCGAATGGGCAGCGCGTGTAACTTCGCCCGAGACGCATCTCGACAAGACGTACCACGTCCAGATAAGCGCGATAGCAGACAACGCGCTACTCGAGGCTTTGCGCAACGGCGTGCGAACCAGCGATGGCGACTTTCTTCGCGTGAAACAGACACGTCTTCTCCGGCAAGGCGAGCGCAATTCGTGGCTCGAACTCGTTCTGGACGAAGGTAAGAACCGCCACATCCGGCGCTTGTTGGAACATTTGAAAGTCGAAGTGCTTCGCCTCATCCGCGTGTCGATCGGGCCGCTGGCGCTCGGGGAATTGCCTAAGGGCGCGACGCGTGCGCTCACCCTGGAAGAAAAACAAGCGCTGGATCGCGCCATGTGAGCAGTCTGCGAACCGCCACTTCCCATTCCTTCTCTTCCGCAGTTTGACAGCATCGCAGTCCTTGTATAATTTGCACGCATGTGCCCCCAGAGTGCATCCGCACCTTCCAGCCCTGCTCCCGGAACCGGTGTGGTGATCCAGCGAATTCCCGATGTCCTGACGTTCACCCTGGATAATCCCAGTCACGGCAACGAAGTTACGGGCGCCATGTTGAACGCCATGCTGGGCGAACTGCGCTCCGAATCGGCAAATCCGGTTGCACGCGTGCTGCGCATTCGAGCGCGCGGCAGGGTCTTCTGCACTGGCCGCGAACGCGCTGGCCGCGATGCCGAATCGATTCACGCAGAAGCCGCGCGGCTGATTGAATTCAAGCACGCGCTGCGCACTTCCCCGCTGATCAGCGTCGCGGAAGTGCAAGGCGACGCGCATGGGTTCGGATTTGGGCTGGCAATCGTGTGCGACTTCGTGCTCGTAGCAGAGAATGCTTCGCTCGCGTTCCCCGAAATGCGTTCCGGGCTTGCTCCGTCGGCGATCATGGCGTATCTCGGCGAATATGCGCTTCCGCGCTTCGCGTTTCCGCTGGTTCTGTTAGGCGATCCCATCAGTCCGCATCGCGCGTTGCAAATCGGCCTGATTTCGCAAATTTGCGCGCCCGAACAATTGATCGGAGAGGCCAACGCCCTCGTCGCGCGCATTTTGCGCCTTGATCCCCAAGCGGTCCGGCGCTGCAAAGAATTCTTTCTTTCGGCGCAACAAAATTCCTACGATCAGAACTGCCAGCGGGCCATCGACGCTCTGACGGAAGGCAGCCTTGCCATGCTGAACAAGCGGAAATGAGCCGGTCTTGATCGTAAACGCAGGCGCGCGCCTCGACCGGCTGCCCATCTCTTCCTTTCATCGCCGCATCCTGACATTGATCGGCATCGGCATGTTTTTCGATGGCTTCGATGTATATGTTGCCGCGACGGTTCTGGGCGCCACGCTCAAGACTGGATTCTCTACCCTGACGCAGAACGCCACGTTCGTCTCGGTGACGTTTTTCGGAATGATGCTCGGTTCTTTTCTCACTGGCTTTCTGGGCGATCGCTATGGCCGGCGATTCACTTACCAGGCAAATCTCATCATTTTTGGTTTGGCGTCCATAGCCGCCGCGTTTGCGTCATCCATGACGGTTTTGATCCTATTTCGCGGCATCATGGGGCTGGGACTGGGCGCCGAAATCGTCGCCGGCTTTTCCACAATGACGGAGTTTGTGCCACCGCAAGCGCGCGGCAAATGGATGGGTACTCTGTCGATTTTTGTGGTCGCAAGCTTGCCCCTCAGCGCCTTAGGCAGCACGCTGATTATTCCGCGCTTGGGGTGGCGCGCCATGTTCGTGCTCGCCGGACTGGGCGCGCTAGTCGTTTGGTATATGCGCAAGGCGTTGCCAGAGTCGCCACGCTGGCTGGAATCGATTGGGCGAAGCGAAGAATCGGAAGCAATTTTGAAATCCATCGAGGTAGAGGTCGCTGGCGACGCCGGGCTGCTGCCACCACCAATTCCGGCCAAGCCCGGGCCCCCGGCAAGGACCGCCGCGGCATTGCTCAGCCCCGCGCTGCTCCCGCGAATGATCGTTGGCATTGTGACTCTAATCGTAGCGAACACTCTGATCTACGGCTTCGTCACCTGGCTGCCTACTTTCTTCGTCCACGAAGGCCGGAGCATCGCCCGGTCCTTTCTTTACTCCTTCATTATGTCCGCGGGGGCGCCGGTGGGCTCAGCAATTGGCACATTGACGGCCGACTCCTGGGGCCGCAAGCCCTCGATCATCGGAGCGTCGCTGATAACGATTCTCGTCGGCGTGATTTATCCTTTTGTCCAGAATCCTTCTTTACTAGTGGTCACGGGTTTTCTGCTCGTAGTCCCGATTTACGTGCAGGTCACGCTCCTGTTCGCTATTTACATTCCGGAATTGTTTCCAACCGATGTGCGCATGCGCGCGGCGGGAATCTGCAACACGTTTGGCCGCGGAGCGACGATCATTACGCCGTTTCTGGTGGTCATTCTGCTCCGTTCGTCTGGCATTAAAGGAGTTCTCGGCTTGATGATCGGCCTACTGTTGGTGCAGATCGCTGTGGTCACGCTCTTTGGAGTCGAGCCCAGCAAGCGCAGCCTCGAAGAAATGGATTCGGAACCCGCAGGTTCTCCTCAGACCTTAGAAGCGTGACTTCTAACCGTATTTCAGTCCTCTGAAATCGCAACTGGGGCATTAGAATACGGTGCGTTGTTATGCGGGGGAATTATGAAAAAAGCTTTGCTAGCCATCATCGTTTTTCTGGTGGGAATTCATCCTGCGTTGGGCCAGTCAAAGCTGGCTGTGAAATGGGAAGAGCTGACGGCCGATGATTTCCGCCAAGCGATTCAGCAATCCAAGGGGACATGCCTGCTCCCGTTCGGCATTTTGGAAAAACACGGACCACATTTGCCACTGGGAACGGATTTGCTGAACGTTCGCTACGCTTCACTGCACGCTGCCGAGCAGGAATTTGCCGTTGTTTTTCCGAAATACTACTTCGGCCAGATTTTTGAAGCCAAGCACGAGCCTGGCACCGTCGCCTACAGCATGGAGCTGCAATTGAAACTGCTTCAAGAAACGACAGACGAAATGGCGCGCAATGGCTGCAAAAAAATAGTCATCGTGAACGGCCATGGTGGAAATGAGCACATGCTTCCCTTCTTCGCGCAAGCGCAAATGGCCAGCCCCAAGGATTACGTGGTCTACGTGCTTAACGGCGAGCGCAGCCGCCCTGGGGGCCCATCTAAAAAGTCTACGGGGATTGATTATCACGCAGGCGAAAACGAAACTTCGAATACGCTGTACACGCATCCTGAACTCACACACATCGATCGCGCTGCGCGCGAATCCGGCGCGGATCAGAAGCGGCAGAACCTGCCGGAGTTTCTGTACACCGGCATCTGGTGGTACGCGCGCTTCCCAAATCACTATTCAGGCGATGGCTCGGTAGCCACCAAAGAGCTGGGCGAATGGAACGTTCAAGGCTGGATTTCCACCATTGTGGAAGCCATCCGTGCCGTCAAGGCGGATGACGCCAGCCTCAAAATTCAGAACGAGTTCTACGAAAAGAGTAAGCACCCACTCGACACGAAGCAGTGAAGCATGTTGCTGCGAACCCTTCGTCCCTGTCATCCTGAGGCCGCGTCTTTTGCCTGCTCGCCTCAGGCAGGCGGCCGAAGGATTTCAACTCATAAGCTGTACTGGAAGTTGGCGACGAGATTCTTCCTCCATCCTCGTCGGATGGACTCGGAATGACACCCGCAGTTACGTCGGGGAAATTTGTCAGCGGGACTTGCTGACCTGCTCCACCCAGCGGCGGAGCACACCGTAGTGCGGTTGCTCGATATCCAGAAACTCCACGCCCATCCCGATGCGCGGCTTCACGATCCGCACCATCGCGAGGGCCTCTACGGTCTGGTCTTTGCGAGTCAGGGTTACCCGAATGCGTGTATTCGAAGGCAGAGGCTTGCTGGTGCAAACGAACATTCCGCCCATGGACAGGTCGGAGGTCACGCCTTCGGTGCGCGACCCGGTTTCCAGGTCGAGGACGACCACGTCTGCGGCAAACGGATAGCGGATGCAAAAGCGGCGGTCGCGGACGGAGATGCTCCGGTCGTCACCGTTCGATGTGCGGTCGTCCATGAAAATTACGTCGCCCACAACGAGTATGCTGGTTTGCGGACACCCTGCTGAGTGCCAGGGAGGATGCCCGTTCCTTTTAGTTTGACCGAAATGGGCCCCTGTGTGGGCTTTTCCGCGAAACGGCAATGCGAAAGAGGCAATATCCGAAATGCCCAGCGCCTGCGGAATTGCTTCGCTCTGGCTATTACACGGAACGACAAACCAGCACATTGCCGGCCCGCACGTGGCTTTGGCGCATGTTAGCTTGAGAACTGGACTTCATTTGCTCTTATCGCGCCATGACTAGCGTTTTATCCGATGGACTTCGCCAAAGCGACCGCGTGACACTGCGCATGACTGTTGAGGCGTCATGGGCCACGGCGGCAGGCACCACCCACAAGCAACCGGCGGAAACTCTTCTGGTTAGCCGCAATGGTGGCGTTGTGCGCATAGCGGAAAGAGTAGAAGCCGGCCAGGAATTGCATTTGCGGCGTCACATCGACGGCGACCACTGGAAAAGCACGCGGGCGCGTGTCGTAGCGGAGATCGACCAGGACTCCAGCGGCTATTTGTATGCCCTTCATCTGCTCGACCCGCGCTACGACTTCTGGGACATCGACTTCCCTGCCCCGCACAAAGCCGAGGAAGCGCTCGCGCGCCTGCTGATGGAGTGCAGCTTCTGCCAGCGGCGCGAAGTCGTTTACCTGAACGAACTGCAACTAAAATCGTTCGAGGTTCGCAAGTGCGTAGCACGCCATTGCCGGAACTGCGATTCACCGTCCATTTGGGTGGAATCGCTTTCGGAAGCGGCGCCGGAAAATGTCCCCGCGCACGCACCCACAGAAGAACGAATCGTTCCCCGGCGCAACCGCACGCGGGTGAAGGCGCGAGTGTTAGCGTGCATCCGCAGACGGGGATTCGCGGAAGAAGTTGTGGTCTGCGAAGACCTGTCGAAAGGCGGTCTAAGCTTCCGGAGCAGGAATCAATATGCAGAAGGGTCCCGCGTGGAAGTAGCCGTGCCGTTCACCCCTGGCACGGGAGCGATTTTTGTTCCGATTCGCATCGTTTTCTCGCAAGCCATCCCCACCGCCGGTCTCTATCGCCACGGCGCCGCGTACATCAAGCCCCCAATCGACAATTAGCGTAGGACAGGCTTCACCCTATCTCCTCGCGTAATCCAATTCCCAAGAACAATTAATCGACGGAGAACAATATTGGAACAACTCGTTTCTTGTCCTACAGGGACAACGCTCCACGGAAGAACGCGAGCATGCGGTAGCCCGCGATGTAAGAAAAAGGGAAGAGTTCGAGCGAGTAATGACCGCAGTGGAGTTCAAGAGTGCGCGGCGCAGCGTCGTGACGCCGTAGGCAGTCCAGCATCTGGCGCGTCAGTTCGGGCAGCATCGTGGGATCGTATTTGCCATAAATCATGAAGCATCTGCGGCCTGCGCCCATTCCGCGCTCGACGAACGGCATAGGGCTGATGGGCGCCCAGTAATTGCGAAGTTCATCCACGGTGACGTGGTGGCGGAGGCCCTCCCATACGTGATTGGTGGTCATGCCGCGGCTGACCACGTCGGCGTAGTACGTCGAGACGTGGAAGAAGCCGCCGACGCGAACGGCCGGATCGTGGGCGAGTGTGATGTACCCGACCGACGAGCCGATGCTCGTACCGAGGATGCCCAGCTTTGTGTAGCCCTGCTGCTCGAGCCAGCGCAGGCAGCGGCGGGCGTCCAGAACGGCTTGGCGGTTTGCCTGAAGTGTGAGGCCAATGTTGGGGCCGCAAATCTGGTCGGCGCGCTCGTGGCCCTTGGCCATGCGCCGATTGTGATAAGGCAGGCTCATCTTTAGAGCGGTGATTCCGAAGCGGGCAATCCATTCGCACAGGCCGTCCTGGCCATGCCATTTGGCGTTCCAGTTGGGAAGCACAAGAACAGCAGTCCCTCGCGCCGCTTTGATGGGCGGTTTCCAGCTACGTGAGGCAGGCCAAAGGCGAGCGTAGACTGTGTTGTTCTCGGGCCACTTGGATTGCAGGGCGCTGGTGAAGCTGAGGACGTTCTCCGAGTCCAAATAGTAGTCGTCCGCGGGAGTCGTCGCATACCAGTCGCCGCTGTTTTCGATGGCGCTCTGCGCGTATTGGCGGACAAAGGCGCCGGGATTGGGATCGTCGGGAGAGCCGCCGATATGCTCAAGGCCCCATTCGAAAGGCTGGACGCGGCGATTGTCGTCGTTGGTCCAGCGGCGATGTTCGTAGCGGCGGATTTTGCGTTCGAAGAAGTTCATGAAAGAAGTCGACAGTTATCAGTTTACAGTCGACAGTTCGACAAGAAAAGAAGCGACGAAGACCGAGAAATGAATTAACACAGGGAAGTCAGAAACAGAGGCACAGAGAGCGCAGAGAAGAAGGCGTTAAGGATGGGGCACGGCGGAAAAGCGGTGCGTTGAGCGCGCGGAATGAGTGTGGGAAATTAGTAGAAGCGGCCGCGAAGCAATCACTTCACGCGGGACCGCAGGATGGTCAACCAAACTGTGGTCATTGCGGGCGTTTTCGTCTTTCTTTTTGGGACGGTGATCGGGAGCTTCCTGAATGTCTGCATCACGCGCATCCCGGAGGATATTTCGATTGTTTCGCCGGGCTCCCGTTGCCCGCAGTGCGAAACGCCAATCAAGCCATACGACAACGTGCCCGTGTTTGCTTGGTTGTGGCTGCGAGGAAAATGCCGGGCGTGCGGTGCATCGATTTCGGCGATGTATCCGCTCGTGGAGCTAGTGACGGGATTGTTGTTTGTGGCGGCGTTTTTCGAGTACGACGGAATTACGCAGGCTACGGTGAAGTGGCTTTTCTTTACGTGCCTGGTTCTCGTTTTGACGATTACAGATTTGCGGGTGCGCTTGCTGCCTGATTTGGTGACGTGGCCCGGTTTCGCGGCTGGGCTGGCGTTCTCCGCAATTGTGCCACCGGACCTAAGCTTGCCGCAGAGTTTAGTTGGGTGGCTTCTGCACCAAAGTCTGCAAAGAAACGTGGCGGGTCTGGTCGATGGAGTCCTAGGCGCGGCTTTCGGCAGCTTCTTGTTATGGGGCCTCGCGGCGGGCTACAAAGCAGTGCGCGGACACGAAGGGATGGGCTTGGGCGATGTAAAGATGATGGCAATGGTTGGTGCCTTTGTGGGGCTCCGTGGGTCATTTCTCACTCTGCTTCTGGGGAGCTTGCTGGGAAGCTTGATCGGAGTCGTTTTGCTGCTGGCTCAGTTCGCAGGTGTGTGGGAGAGCACATTGGCAGAGCGCGCACGCCGGCGGGGCCTGCGGATGGATGCGGGTCTGCGTTGGAGGATTGCAAAGAAATACGGACTCCCTTTGGGGACTTTCCTTGGAGTAGGAGCGCTCGCAATTGTTTATCTTCGACCATTGATCGCTTGGTGGATCAGTTGGCGGTGGCCGGGGGTGCGGGCAATCTTTGAATGAGCCGCTCCACAGCGGAAGTGCAGCTGAATCGAGGGCCGACGTTGATGTTGCTGATGCTCCAAAACGGCGAAACGCAACGCCTGTGGGAGATCGCGGCGGGGCTGGGTGTGGGATTGCTGGCGATTGCCGGTCTGGCTGCGTATTTCATTCGGAAGTCTTTTCAGGCCAAGCGCGAAGAATACCACGCAAAATCAGGGGCCGGCACGCCCGGCACTGAAAATGCTTCAGCGTTCATGGCCGCATCGATGCAAGCCGTGATTCAACAGCTCCGCGAACAGGAAAAAGAGCTGGAGCGGTTGCACAAGATTGAAAAAGAACGCGCCGAACAAACCGAGAGGCTCAGCGAAGAAGTGACGCGAAACATGCCCGCAGGCCTCGTGGTGGTGAACGCGACGGGAATTATCTCCAGTTCGAATCCCGCGGCCGAGCAGGTGTTGGGAATTCGCGGATTGGGATTCCGGCGCTATAGCGAAGCGCTGGGAGCGAGTTCGGAGCTGACGAAACTGGTCGCAGAGTGCCTGGGAACTGGGAAAATCTTTCAGCGAGAGGAAGTCGAACATGTGCCTCCGGCAGGAGACACGCGGCATCTAGGCGTCACGATTTCGCCAATCCTGCGCGGCGAGGGAAAGATCAGCGGAGCGATCTGCCTGCTGACAGATTTGACGGAGCTGACCGCGCTGCAACAGCGCATGCAGTTTAAGGAAAATCTGGCGGCGCTGGGAGAGCTGTCGGCAGGGATCGCGCACGAATTCAAGAACGCTCTGGCAACGATTTCAGGATATGCGCAAATGATTCCGGACTCCTCGCCAAGCGAGGCCGCGGATTACTCGAAACGGATTCTCGAGCAAGCGAGAAACATCACCCACGTGGTGGCGGAGTTTCTGAAATATGCGCGGCCGCTGGAAATCTCAGACGAGAAGGTAGAGCTGGAAGAAGTAGTGAATCGCGTGTTCGTTGAAGTGGCCCAAGCGATGCCCCAAGTAAGGATCCAGGTGCAAGGATGTTTTGGAGAAGCAAAAGGAGATGAAGGGCTGCTAAGACAGGCGATCCTGAACCTGGCGAGAAACGCAGCGGAAGCTTGCGCCACGGCGAACGGCGGGGGAAGTGTCGTCCTTCGCGGCGATAAGATGGAAGGCGAGGAAACAGGGTGGCAGCGCATCTCTGTGACGGACAACGGTCCGGGCATTGCGCAGGCCACCTTGTCTAAGTTATTTCGACCGTTCTTCACGACAAAAACCAATGGAACCGGACTCGGACTGGCAGTAGTCCAGAAAATCATCGTGCAGCATGGAGGACAGGTGGAAGTGAGGAACTGTCCGAAAGGCGGGGCCGAGTTTATTGTTACGCTCCCGTTGCCGCGCAGGGTCGAAGAGGCAGTAGAATCAAAGCAGGCTCGCATCTAAACAAAAAGGGGCCTTCCAGCAGCTCCGGAAGGGCGGGAGACCATGCGGAAAAACAAATGGCTGATATCGGCGGTGGTTTCAGCGGGGCTATGCCTCGCCGGGTTAACAGGGTTTGCACAGCAACAAGGCTCTTCACAACAAACAGGCGATCCCGTAGCCGATGCGGCGAGAAAAGCGCGCGAAGATAAAAAGAACGCACCGAAGGCGAAAAGAGTAATTACGGATGATGATGTAAAGCCCGCCGCTCCGTCAGCGCCAGAGAAACCTGCTGGAACGACGACCGGTGCTGCTACCGCTGCATCGAGCGGCGCAGCGGGGAGCGCCGCAGGAGCTGGCGTGGCTGCGGGAGCGCAGAAGCCTGGCGACACGCCGAAGGAAGATCCGAATGGTGAGGCGGCTTGGAGAAAGCGGTTTGGCGAACAGCACGAAAAGATTGCGCGCACCGAAAAGGAGATTGAAGTCCTGCAGCGCGAGTTAGACAAGTCCCAAACGCAATATTACGCCGACCCGCAAAAGGCCCTGAAGGAGCAAAACAACCGCGCCGACATCAATGACAAAACTGCCAAAATTACCGCCAAGAAAAAGGAATTGGAGCAGCTTCGGCAGCAGTTGGACGACATGGAATCGGACTTGCGAAAAGCGGGCGGCGATCCCGCGTGGGCCCGGTAGAAGTAGTCTTAAATTTCTCAGTTTTCAGTGTTCAGTATTCAGCACAGATGCCTTCCTAGGCGAAGAATGAATACTGATAATTGTCCTTCCGGGTGGAACAAGGAATCTGCGTCTCTTGCTAGACTGAGAGAAAAGACAGCTCCTTTGACCACACCCCACTCTCGGAATGACACACCGAGCAATGTTCAAACAGGGCCTTGAGCTAAGCCTTCCGTTTAAGTTGCTGCTTCCCTTCTCCGCACACATGCCCCCGTTGTTCCCTGAAGGCCAGTAGATTCGTGGTAGAAACGAATGAGATGGAACCACTGCTCCTTGTTGAAGACAAAAGCGAATTGCGCACCATGATGCGAAAGGCGCTGGAACGCGCGGGCTATGCCGTTGACGAAGCCCCCGACGGCACTTCGGCCATACAGAAGGTGCGCGCCCGCAGATATACCCTGGTGATTACGGACTTGAAGATGCCCGGGGCGTCCGGGCTCGATGTCCTGCGGGAATCGAAACAGGCGGACGCAACCATTCCGGTGTTGCTGCTGACCGCGTATGGCTCCGTGGAAGAAGCCGTGGCCGCGATGAAAGACGGCGCCTTTGATTTCCTGCAGAAGCCGGTTGATCTGGATCATTTGAAGTTATTAGTGAAGCGCGCTGCGGAGCAACAGGAACTCCAGCGCGAAAATTTATTGTTGCGCGCAGAGTACGCCGCGCGCTATGGGTTTCCCCGAATCGTGGGAGAGCACTCGTCCATCCGGGAGGTCAGCCAGCAGATCCAAAAAGTTGCCGGGACTGATACGACGTGTCTTCTGCTGGGAGAAAGCGGCACAGGGAAGGAACTGTTTGCTCTGGCGATTCATCACTTGTCGCAACGGCGCGAACAGCCGTTTGTTGCGCTGAACTGCGCAGCGATTCCAGAGGGGCTGGTGGAGAACGAGCTATTTGGACACGAAAAGGGTGCGTTCACGGGGGCGGGCGCGCGCAAAGTGGGGAAAATGGACCTTGCTCATCGCGGAACACTATTCCTCGACGAAATTGGCGAACTGCCGCTGGCGATTCAGGCAAAACTGTTGCGCGTGCTGGAAGAAAAACGATTCGAACGCGTCGGAGGAACGCAATCGATCGACGTGGACGTTCGAATCGTGGTGGCCACAAACCGTGACCTACAAAAGCAAGTGCAGGAAAAATTGTTTCGAGAGGACCTGTATTTCCGGATTTCCGCGGTACCGGTGACGATTCCGCCGCTGCGGGAACGTGGGAACGACGTGCTGCTTTTGGCAAACTATTTCTTGGAGAAGTTCAGCCGGGAGTTCGCGAAGCCAGGACTGGAGCTTTCCGAGGACGCACGGGAACGCCTGCTCAGCTACCGGTGGCCGGGAAACGTTCGCGAACTGCAGAACACGATGGAGCGAGCAGCGATCCTGGCCGATGGGGTGACGATTCGCGCGGACGCGCTGCAATTGCCGTCCGCAAAACCGGATGCCACTCAATTGCCTACCGGGATGCTACCGGAGAAATTTGATTGGACGGGCACGCTCGAAGAAGTCACTTGCCGCGCGGCGAGTCACGTGGAAAAGGCCCTGCTCGAAAACACGATGCGCGAGTGCAAGTGGAATAAGACGCGCGCCGCAGAAGAGTTGGGAATTACGCCGAAGACGCTGTTAGCCAAGTTGCGCGCGGCAGAGCTGGAGTGAGAACCGTTTACCGTTTGAGGGTTTACCGTTTGCAGTTTCCGGCCGTGTTTTGCGTGCCGCTTCCCGATTGTTTTTGGCTCGCACCAACGACAACGAAATCGCCTCGCGACTAGACTCGAATACCTGTGTGGAAAGCAACGGTGCGCATGGTCCATTCCTGGAATTCGACCGACGCGTAACCGACAGAGCGCATGAGCGCAGCGAGCTCCGGCGGCCGGAAAAAACGGGCTACCGATTTAGGAAGGTAAGTGTAAGCGGATTGATGGCCGGAAATGAACGCTCCAACCTTGGGCAGAACGTCGCAGAAATACCATCGATAAAAATCTCCCCAGACACTTTCAGGTGGCTCCGCAAACTCGAGGATGGCGATCGTCCCGCCTGGTTTCAAAACACGAAGAATCTCCCGCAGCCCGTCCTCATAGTTGGAGAGATTGCGAAAGCCAAAGGCGCTGGTCACCAAATCAAACGAAGCATCAGCAAACGGCAGGCGGAGCGCGTCAGCTTCGAAGAATGGCATCGGAGGGCGTGGCGGCAGACCTGAATGGCTTGGAACCAGTTGGCTCTTCACTCTGGCCCGGACAAGCATACTATGGGCGAAGTCTGCGCCGAGGATCCGGGCCTTCCCTTTTCGAGCAAGAGCAAATGCGAGATCGCCGGTTCCGCAGCACAGGTCAAGCACCAGTGCGTCAGGGCGGACAAGAATGGGACGAAGCAGCTTCGCAGCACGGCCTCGCCAGAGACGATCCAGTTCGAACGACAAGAGATGATTGAGAAGGTCGTACTGCGGCGCGATCTGCGTGAACATTTCCCGTACTTTTTTTGAAGCGTCCGCTTCGGTAACGGCTCCGTCGGGCCGAGTTCCCTTCACTGGCGCAGCGGTTTCCGTCATTTCAATTTCCGGGGACGCACGCGCTCACGGCGACCAAACGCGGCGTGAAATGAAGAACGCGCTCAACTGCCTGAAGCGGAACGTTGTCATAGGTGCGCGCTTCGCCGATGCGCGGGGAAAGAACGAAGCGCAAATTGCCGGCGCGAGACTTCTTATCGGAACGCATCGCGTCAACCAACGCAGATGGAGTCGCCCGAGGCCAAGAAGGCAAAGGTCCGAGCCGCCCAACAAGCGATACGATACGAGAGACATCTTCGGCGCGAGTCAGCCCGATTTCGTGCCCGAGAAACGCCGCCGCCATCATGCCCCACGCGACGGCTTCGCCATGTTGGTAGCGGCGATATTGCGTGACTCTTTCGAGAGCGTGCGCGAAAGTGTGGCCGAAATTAAGAATTTCGCGGAGGCCCGATTCGCGCTCATCCCGGCTGACCACGTGCGCTTTTATCTTCACGTTGCGCGGAATCAGAGAGCTCAGCACTCTGCGATCCTGCCGCAGAATCTTGTCCGTCTCTTTTTCAAGTAACGCGAACATCGCCGCATCCGCGATGATGGCGTGCTTGATCACTTCGGCAAGGCCCCCGCGAAATTCTCTGTCGGAAAGCGTGCGCAGAAGGTCTGGGTCGGTGATTACCAACCGGGGAGGATAAAACGCGCCAACAAGGTTTTTGCCTTCGGGGAGATTCACACCGGTTTTTCCGCCGATGGAACTGTCCACTTGCGCAACCAGCGTTGTCGGGATGTGGACCAACGCCACACCGCGCAAAAAAGCCGCAGCGGCAAAGCCGGCAACGTCTCCAACCACGCCCCCGCCGACTGCAACTATCAGCGACTTCCGATCTCCTCCGGCACGACAAAGAGAGCGGACAATATGCTCGACATTACGAAGATTCTTCTCCGATTCCGCATCCTCGAAAAGATGCACAGCGTTGCGGCTTGAAATTCGCAAACTTTTCTGCACGGCTTTTCCCACCGCCCTCCACACTCTTGGCGAAGAGACAACGTGAACGCTGGAAAAGCCGCCAAGTTTGGCAATTTCGCTTGAAGCACGGCGAATTGCACCAGCTCCAGCGACCACCGAGTAGGGACCAGCGGAGGATTTGACTTGAATGCGTGTGATTTTCATTCGCGAGACATTTTGAATGTAACACACGCTGTGCGCGGACCGCTTGCTCGCTTGCGCTTTCCTTGCCCGCTCAATCCTTCGTGCTACCATATTTGAGCGCCGACTCCCGCAAGCTCATGGCCAGCTCCCACAAAACCCATCACGTCGACTACGCCGTTGTAGGCAGCGGAATCGCCGGCCTCCGCGGGGCAATTGAATTGAGCGCGGCAGGAAGCGTCCTTGTTCTCGCCAAATCGAATCTAAGCGATTCTGCAACCGCGTGGGCGCAGGGCGGGATTGCCGTCGCCCTGTCCGACGAAGACGAAATCGGCCTCCACGAGCAGGACACCGTCAACGCAGGCGATGGATTGTGCCGACCGGAAGCCGTGGGTTTGCTGGTCGAAGAAGGCCCCAAGTGCATCACGGAACTCATCGAATGGGGCACGGAATTCGACCGCGCCGGAACAAAGCTGGCGTTTACGCGGGAAGCAGCGCACAGCCGCTCGCGAATTTTGCATGCACACGGAGATTCCACCGGCCGGGAGATCAGTCGCGCGCTGCTTGCGCGCGCACACTCGATTCCCCATTTGCACCTGCGTGCGCACGCGTTTACAACGGAATTGATTCTTGAAGGCGGAAGAGTATGCGGGCTGTGCTTCATCGATGAAACTGATGGCGCGCTTCACGAGTTGCGCGCTGGGGCGGTCTTGCTGGCCACGGGCGGGCTAGGGCAGATTTACCGCGAGACGACGAACCCCGAAGTCGCTACCGGCGATGGCATGGCGATCGCCTACAAAGCCGGCGCAGTTTTGTCGGACATGGAATTTGTGCAATTTCATCCCACGGCGCTAGCGATTCAGGGTGCGCCGCGCTTTCTGCTTTCTGAGGCATTGCGCGGCGAAGGCGGAGTGCTGCGCAACATCGGTCTGGAACGATTTATGAAGCGCTACCACGAAGCGCAGGAGCTGGCACCGCGCGACGTGGTGGCGCGCGCGATCGTCAGTGAAATGCAGCGCACACAGGCCACGCATGTTTACCTGGACATGACAAAAAAGACCGAAGAATTCTTGAGGAAGCGCTTCCCGCGAATTTATGAGACCTGTTTGGGTTATGGCCTCGACCTTGCCAGCGACCTCGCGCCCGTCCGTCCGGCGGCGCATTACATGATGGGTGGCGTGAGAACCGATCTGTGGGGACGCACTTCCCTACCCGGCTTATATGCAGCGGGAGAGACAGCCGCGACGGGAGTCCACGGGGCCAACCGCTTGGCTAGTAACTCGCTTCTCGAAGGCCTGGTTTTTGGCGCGCGCGCGGGACAAGCCATGAAAAAAGATGCGCCGGTTGGAAAACGCAAGGCAAATGCTATCCCGGGAAGCCCGGCGCCGCTACCAGGCAACTCATCAGCTGCGCAGAAGGAGGCTGCGAAGAATGGCGCTGCAAAACACCAATCTCCGGAAACGTGCGCAAAACTCACCAGAATTCGGGAAATCATGTGGCGCGATGTCGGCATCATGCGAAATGGAAAAGAGCTGGGAGAAGCGATCCAGCAGTTGGAGTCGCTGGAATTGCCCAAGCCGGAAAAGCTCGCGCGCAGCGGCCATGAATTACGGAATTTGCATACCCTTGCACTGGTGATGACGCATGCTGCGCTGGCTCGCGAGGAGAGCCGCGGGAGCCATTACCGCGCGGATTTTCCGTTCCGCAATGACGAGGATTTTGCGAAGCATTCCGCGTTGCAAAAAGGCAAGGACATAAGGTTCGAATCCTAGTCAGGGCTGACTACGCGTTCGAATCCTAGTTAGGGCCGAAATGGGTAGACCGCGCAATACCGTTACCGCGATTGCAGTTGCTTCACGCTCTCCAGAAAAACGTGGCCAGTGATGGCGAGGCTCTTCGCGCTGATCTTGTCCAGCGTGTCTTCCGGCGTGTGCCAGTAGGGGATTTCATCCGTGCAGCAGCGGATGACATCCGCGGCGGGCACGCCGCGATCTAGAAATGATTGGTGGTCATCCGACATAGGAGCCTGATCATTCAGAAACACAGCTCTGTAGCCCAACCGTGCTGCTGTGCTCCAGATCAAATCAGTGACCCAGGGCGTCGAGCCTGACTCGCGCCGGAATCGCAGGCCCTTGCTCCCCACGAGGTCAGCAAGGAGCAGGGCGCGAATCTTTTTCAAGTCCCCGCTGCCAGCTAGTTTCGCGGCCATCTGGCGGCTTCCGTAGCGATTGTCGGGATCTTGCCAATCGACGTTAACGGCTTCCTCGCCGTCAAAGAATGCGATCCACACGGGATATTTGCCGCGCTGTTTGCAGAGGAGCCGCGCAATTTCCAGCATCACCGCAGTGGAAGAGCCGCCGTCATCGGCTCCAACGAAATTCTGAAGACGCTTGCTGTCGTAGTGAGTGGCCAGGAGAATTATTCCTGGTTTCTCGCCCGGAATTTTCACAAGAAGGTTCTTCATGGCGATGCGGCCGGCAGGCGTGTCCGCGCTGAAACTGTCCGGCTCGACTGTGCAGCCGTAGCTCTTCAATTCGGATTGCATGAAATCCTGGAGTTGCGCGATCGCTGCGGAGCCTGAAGGATGCGGGCCAAAACCCACTTGCTTGGCGACTAACTCGTAGGCGCGCTTGCCATCGAAGCCGCCGGTCTTTTCGGGCTGTGGCGCATCGCTGGAGTTTTGTGGCGGAGTGGAAGCAACTGAACTCATGAACGGAGGCTGAGCGGGTGGAGCGGCGGGATCGCCGGTGGCAGCTCTGCAACCGGCAAAGCCCGCCACGATGAGACTCACCAACGAGGCAACGCGCAAGAAATCCATGGAGCGAGAAAGCATTTTAACGCGCCTCCGCGGGAGCGGCGAGGCGACGTTCCCGGCGGCGAGTCACTACCGCCGACACCGCAATGCCCACGAAATAAAGTCCAATCATCGGCGCCATGAAAACCAGCATTGTTGTGGCGTCGGGCGTCGGCGTAACAATGGCGGCAACCACGGCGATTATTAAAATCGCATAACGCGAGTTTTTCCAGAGAAACTTTGGCGTGACGATTCCAAACAAAGACAAGAAGAAAATCAAAACGGGAAGCTCGAACATCAGACCCATGCCCAGAAGGATGAGCAAAATCAATCCGAAATACTCGTTCACGTCCGTCATTGGCGTGACGTCATGCCCTATGGAGAATAGCGGTCCCGGATTGACGAGAAAATGCAGGATGTAGGGCAATGTGATGAAATAACCGAAGGCGATTCCGGCCAAGAACAGAAATATCGTGGAGAACATGAAGCCCGTAATGGCGCCGCGCTCATGCTTGTAAAGCGCCGGCGCAACAAAGAGCCAGATTTGGTAGAGAACGACGGGAGACGCCACGACGATTCCGAGGTACACGCCCACGGTAATGATCAAGTTTAGGGCTCCCGCCGGGTGCGTGTAGATCAGCTTTGGGTCGAGACCTGCGTCGGCGAGTGCTTTCAACATTGGTTTGTTAATCCAGCGAATGAAATACTTCGACAGGTAAACCCCGGCCAAGGTCCCGATGCCGATGGCGTAAAGCGAATAGATGATTCGCTTGCGCAGCTCAGTGAGGTGCTCGAAAAACGTCATGGTGCCGCCCGGCTCTTCCGTGCGGGTGGCGCTTTGCAGATTGGTAGAGGAATCAGACATGTCTCAGACCACAGGGGGCGAAGCGTCGTGAACGGCGTCCTGCCTGTTCGAAGCCGAGGCGACTTCCGTCTTGCTCTCGCCGGAAGCCTCTTCCCTGCGTGCGACAGATTCAGCGGCAGGACTGACCGATGGCTCGGACGCAGGAGCCTCCGCCGGGGTTTCGCTTGAAGGCGCTTCGGAAGCCTGGCCGTCGGCAGAATAGGCATCCACCGGAGTTTCCGTGCCTGTGGGCGGCGGAATGGTGGGAGATTGAGCCGGTTGGGTAGCGGCGCCAGCTGCGGCGGCTTCGGCAGCCTTCTTCCGCTCCGCGACCAGGGCCTGCCGCTCCAGGTCGCGCATCTCCTCCTCGAAAGCCGTCTTGAAGTCCAGGGACGCCTTGCGGAATTCTGCCATAAGTTTCCCCAAGCTGCGAGCCAGCTCCGGCAGCTTCTGTGGCCCAAAAACGACCAGGACCACGATAAACACTACAATCATGTGAGGAATGCTCAACATTGCCGTTGTGCAGCCGTCTAACGCCTCATTGGCATCATAGAAAGGGTGTTCACACCGTGTCAAACGGCAGTTGGACGCTATGCTATACTTTGATGGAAGCCCTTAG